>WNFS01003620.1_pt1 | contig 11742 bp, 9 predicted proteins | sample 5400141 | NCBI WGS metagenome assembly WNFS01 (sample SAMN13153358, study PRJNA577476) | soil metagenome | isolation source: 60 cm saprolite under Madrone tree | place: USA:California | collected 2016-06-14 | reverse complement strand
TCGCAGCGCCATTCTGGCGGCGGCGCGGGATGCCGCCGCTGACGGCGGCATGGCCGCAGTGCAAATCGCGCCGGTCGCGATCCGCGCCAATGTCGCCGCCGGCACCGTGTACCGCTATTTCCCCTCCAAGGCGGATCTGATTTCCGAGCTGATCGCCGATGTCTCGCGCGATGAACTGGCCGCGATCCGCCGCGCGGCGGACGCTGCCCCCGGGCCATCCTCGGCGCTGGCTGCAGCCGTTACCACCGTCGCCGTGCACGTGCTGTCGCAGCGCAAGCTCGCATGGGGCATCCTGGCCGAGCCGGTCGATGTCGATGTCACCGCGTCGCGGCTTCAGAGCCGCCGCGAGATCGCCGGCGAGATCGCAGCCAGGATCGAGGCCGCCGTCCGCGCCGGACATCTGCCCGCGCAGGACACCGGCTTGGCCGCGACCGCGCTGCTTGGCGCGTTGCATGAATCGCTGGTCGGGCCGCTGGCGCCGGACCATAGCGACGATCCCGCACGATTGCGCGACGCCGTTCAAACCGTGACGCTGCTCGCATTGCGCGCCGTCGGCGTGATGGACGCCCGCGCCCGCGGCCTCGTGGTGCAGGCGGTACTGCCGGCGAAAACGCTGGTGGGGGCGTAGGGGTTACGGCGCCGTCAGCTGGTATTCGATGCATGCCATGACAATGTCCGCCTCGGGTTTGCCGGTCCAGCCGAGCCGCTCGTAATGATATGTTTTCGAAAAGGTCGTCGTCGTCTTCTCGCGGCTACCGACATGGCCTTCTTGTTCGGAGATTTTTTTCGATGATTTTTCGGTCAGGACGATCTTCTGATCCGGATCGGCGCCGCGCGCGAATTTCATCGTGGTCATGAAACCGGAATTGTTGTCGTCGGCGTCGAAGGCGAAGATATCGCTTCTGGCCAATCCCGCGATGTCTCCCGTGGCAAGCGCCTTGGGCATGATCAGAAACGTGTTGCGGTCGAAGGTGAGGGCAGTGTCGCCGAGGCTGCCCTTGCAGCCGTAGTTCCAGTAACCCGCCGTCGCCGGCGTCGCGCCGACCAACATCCAGATTACAATCGTTGCGATGGAGGCAAGCCAGGGTCTCATGTCGCCCTCGTGAATTGACATCTTCCGCCGTATTGGTCGCTTAAGAGCCGCTACTTGTTCAACTCACCGATGGAGCAGCGCATGACCACGACATTCGGATCGGCCAAATGGCAGGGCGGTATCAAGGACGGCAAGGGCGCGATCTCGACCAAGAGCGGCGCGTTGAAGGATTACCCTTACGGTTTCGCAAGCCGCTTCGAGGGCAAGCCGGGCTCGAACCCGGAAGAACTGATCGGAGCGGCGCATGCCGCCTGTTTCACCATGGCGCTGTCGCTGATATTAGGCGAAGCAAAACTTACCGCCGAGCAGATGGAGACCAAGGCTGACGTCACGCTTGAAAAAGTGGGCGACGGTTTTGCCATTACCTCGGTGCATCTCGCTTTGACGGCGAAGATACCGGGCGCCGACAAGGCGAAATTCGACGAACTGGCGGGCATGGCCAAAGCCGGATGTCCGGTATCGAAGCTGTTGAATACCAGGATCACGCTGGACGCGACGTTGCTGAGCTGAGTTGTCATTCCGGGGCGCGCGTTAGCGCGAGCCCGGAATCTCGAGATTCCGAGTTCGCGTCGCCGCGCTTTGCGCGGACCCGTTGGACGCGCACCGGAATGACGGTGGAAAACTCAGCGGCTGCCCGCTTCACATATTAGCGTCGTCGCTCGGGCCGACAGAGGCGATGCGCAGCATGTTGGTGGTACCGGGAGCGCGGAGCGGTACGCCCGCGACGATGATGACACGCTGGCCCGCCCTGGCAAAACCATCGCGAAACGCGATGGAGCCGGCGCGGTTGACCATGTCGTCCAGGTCTTTCGCGTCTTCCGCGACGACGCAATGCACGCCCCAGACCACGGACAGCTTGCGCCCGGTTGCGAGGTTCGGCGTGATCGCCACCACCGGCGGCTTCGGCCGCTCCCGCGCGACGCGCAGCGCGGTCGATCCAGAACTGGTCCAGCAAATGATCGCGGACAGATCGAGCGTTTCGGCGATTTGCCGCGCCGCGTCGGCAATGGCGTCGCCGACGGTCGGTTCCGGTTCCGCGCGCTGCGCGTTGAGCACGCCGCGATAGGTCGGATCGCGCTCCACCTCCTCGCCGATGCGATTCATGGTCGAGACCGCTTCGACCGGAAATTTGCCGGCGGCCGATTCCGCCGACAGCATGATCGCGTCGGCGCCTTCATAGACCGCGGTTGCCACGTCCGAGACCTCGGCGCGCGTCGGCACCGGGCTCTGGATCATCGATTCCAGCATTTGCGTTGCGACCACCACCGGCTTGCCGGCGCGCCGCGCCAGCCGCGTCATCTGCTTCTGCAGGCTCGGCACCCGCTCCAGCGGCAGCTCGACACCGAGATCGCCGCGCGCCACCATCAGGGCGTCGGATGCTTCGATGATTTCCGGCAGCCGGTCGATCGCCTGCGGCTTTTCGATCTTGGCCATCACGGCGGCGCGGCCGCGGATCAGTTTCTTGGCCTCAATGACGTCCTCGGCGCGCTGCACAAAGGACAGCGCGATCCAGTCGACCCCGGTCACCAGGGCTGCCTCGAGGTCGGCGCGGTCCTTCGGCGTCATCGCCGATACCGGCAGATCGGTATCGGGCAGGCTGACGCCCTTGCGGTCCGACATCCGCCCGCCGATCACGACGCGGGTGACGGCGCGTTCGGGCGAGGTTTCCTCGGCGATCAGGCGCACCTTGCCGTCGTCGAGCAGGAGCGCGTGGCCCGGCCTCAATGCCGCGAGAATTTCCGGATGCGGAAGCTGGACCCTCGTGTTGTCGCCCGGCGTCTTGTCGGAATCGAGCACAAGGTTTTCGCCGTTCTTGAGCTGGATCGAGCCCTCGGCGAACGAGCCCAAGCGCAGCTTCGGGCCCTGAAGATCGACCAGAATGCCGATCGGCCGGCCGTAGCTCGATTCGACGTTGCGAATGGTCTTGACCAATTCGCGCATCGTGTCGTGCGAGGTATGGCTCATATTGATGCGGAAGACATCGGCGCCGGCCTCGAACAGGCGGCGAATCATGGCGCTGTCGGAGGATGCCGGGCCGAGCGTTGCCAGGATCTTGATGCGGCGCAGGCGTCTCATGGCTTGCTTCCGGGCGCTGGCGGTAGACCAGACGCGCCCGGAGGCGTCCCGCCCGGCGAATTGGGCAGGCCGGGTGTCCCGCCCGGCGAGGTGGACAGGCCGGGCGCGCCGCCCGGCGAATTCGACATGCCCGGAAGGCCTCCGGCTCCGCTGGGATCAACCGTTCCCGGGATTCCCGGCACCCGCTGCCCGGGCTGTTCGTTGGATTCGGTCAGTTGCACGGTCCAGGCGCGCTGCTCGCCGGTGTCGACCTCGAAAAAGCCGGTGCGGTCGAAACCCCGCGCCAGGCAGTTCTCCGTGCCCTTGATGGTGAATTCCTTGTCGCGCGAGCACATGAAGGCCTGTCCTGACCACTCGCCGCCGCGGTCATAGTCGAGCGCATAGATGTAGTAGAACCGCGCGACCAGCGTGCCGCGCAGCAGGGTCTCGCAGGCCCGGGAGGAGACGTTCCACCAGCCCTCGGTGGTCCAGCCTTCGGCATCCTTGTAGCCCAGCGCAATGCCGACGCGGCTCGAGGTGTTATTGCAGAGACGGAAGTCCGCCGCCGCCGGATTGTTCCACAGGCACATCACCGCAAGCGCCAGCGCCGGTATCAAACCGGCGGTCATGCGGGCAGGGAAACGATGGGGGGGATGGGAATCTTTTGCGATCATTCAGTGAAGCTATGTCAAATCATTGATGATTTCGCGCAGGCCGGCGGCGGCTGTCAACGGCCAAGGGGCATTTTCAGGCATTCGGCAGCCGAAATCCCGCTTGTTAACCCTCTCTTTGCACGTCGATATGGTAAAATCTGTGACAACTCCTACCTAAGATCAATAAGCTGGCGCGAAACTGCTAGATTAACGGTCGAGATGCGGTCATGGCAATTGACGACAAAACCAGAACGGAACTTGAAGCCGCGGTGTTCCGGCGGCTGGTCGAGCATCTGCGCTCCCGCACCGATGTCCAGAACATCGATCTGATGAATCTCGCAGGCTTCTGCCGCAACTGCCTGTCCAACTGGCTCAAGGACGAAGCCGACGCCAAGGGCGTTGGCATGAGCAAGGACGAGAGCCGCGAGGCCGTCTACGGCATGCCCTACGAGACCTGGAAGTCGACCTATCAGGGGACGGCCAGTGCCGAGCAGCTCGCGGCGATGAAGAAGGCCCCTGGCGGGCATTGATTGTTCACATTTTCCGTTGCTCGCCCCGCCTTCACGGCAGGTTTTGTCTCGCCAGGAATTGGCCAGAGGAAATCATGCCGGTTGGAATGCTTTCCCCCGGCCGATGGTTGATGGCGAAAGAAAAGCGCTTCCTGAGCTTCAGCACGGGATGCTCAATCAAGTGCCACGAGATCACGGCTGCCGTCAGCGCCAGCGGAAACCCTGCGAAAAACAATGTCCACCACCGGTCGCCGGTCCAGGCCTGCGGGAAATAGTGGATCAGCAACTGGATGAAGGGAACGTGATAGAGATACAGCCCGTAGGAATAGTCGCCGGATTCGAATCCCGGCAGACGAGGCATCGGCGACAGCCCAATCACCACGGTCAGATAGGCAAGCAAGGGAAGTGCGATGACGTGGACGGCGGGATTGTCGAACAGCTGAGCAGAATCTCCGGCCGTACTCACAAGGATCGCCGCACACACGATGCCGCCTGCTACCGTCTTGGAGAACGGTACATGGTACCGCAGCTGATAAAGCACGATGCCGATCAAGAAAGCGGGCCACAGCAAAGACCCGCGTTGCAGGAATAATTCCTGCGCAGCCCATTCAACAAAGGAGGAGGCCGGGTTCACCCGAAGCGATGTCATGACGCTGAGAGGCACCGCGATGATGAGAAGGAGGTAAGTGAGCAGCAGCACCAACCTCGGTCGTTTGATGGTTCCGGAAATCATCAGCCCGGCGAAGATGACGTAACAGCCGATTTCGTAGGGCACCGTCCAAAGCGCCCCGTTCACGGCAGGCGATGAATTGCTCGCGAATACGCCGGGAAGAGAATAATGGACCCACCCTGCGATATTGAGGAAGTAGGTAAAGAAAGTTGGGCCGGTAAAATAAAGATTCGCAGGAAGCGTCGTGACCAGCGGGCCAATCAGCAGGGCGGCGAAGACGATGTCGGCAAACAAAGCGGGCACGATGCGCGCTGCACGGTTCAGGACAAAGTTTTTGGTCGAAAGGCGCATGCCGCTGCCGGCCACGAGAAATCCGCTCAACACGAAAAACATCGGCACCAGCGCATATTCGAAAAACCAGAATGCAGACGCCCGCGCCATTTCCAGATGGCCGGTCAGGCTCGCGGTGTGCCAGGCGATGATCGCGGTAGCCAAGAATATCCTCAGAAAATCAAAGCCTTGGCCGTATCCTTTCTGCTCGTCCAGGGCGGAACCTAGGGTCTGCATCCGTGCCTTCCTTAAAAGAAACCCAGAAGTCCGCCCGGTGGCGGCTCGCAACGACGCGTTCGAAACCGTGAAGATGGACGGCAAGCACTAACCCCTCGCTAACAAAAGGCATCGCCTTGTCGAAGAAAACGCGCGCTGGGGGCCGCTTCGGACCCCGGTCCTGCTGTGGTGCGCGCCAGGGAGCCGCTCCTTGCCGAGGCCGTCCGCGAAACGCCGGCACAAGGCCGGGATCGCGGGCTTCACCCGACAACAGATGCTTTCTCCTGTGGGTGCACTGTGGATGAGCGCGATGTTGCCTTGACGCATGGCGCCGCACTCTTGAGGGTCTTTTCAAGATTCATTTTGAGAATCGGCGTGCGGCCAAGCGCGGCGCTTGCTCTTTCAGCTTCACCCGTCAGTTCCTTCAGGAGTACCCGATGGCCACCTCTGCCGCTGCCGTCAAGGAAGAGCCCGCGACAACATTCGCAAAAGATCAGCTCAAGGCCATCGTCGAGCGCATCGAGCGGCTGGAGGAGGAGAAGAAGACCATCTCCGACGATATCCGCGACGTCTACGCCGAGGCCAAGGGCAACGGCTTCGACGTCAAGGCGCTGCGCACGATCGTGCGTCTGCGCAAGCAGGACGCCAACGAGCGTGCCGAGGAGGAGACCATTCTCGAAACGTACATGCAGGCGCTGGGAATGTTGTGAGGCGCTAGCCGCGCAAGCGCTCAAGCTCTCGTCGTCCCGGCGAACGCCGGGACCCATAACCGCCGATGCTCAAGAGAATCCGTGGGGCCAATTCCAAACCTCACTTGCGAGGTCAGGGGTTATGGGTCCTCGCGTTCCGCGAGGACGACGCCGAAGCTGTGGAACTGGTTCAGGTTCGACGCAGCGCTTAGCGCAGCGATGCGGTGCGCATCACGAATGACTGCGTCGCCAGCGTCGCAACGGCCGGTCCGGTGAACCGGTCGCTGACCAGTCCCATCTGCGGGTCGTCCGAGAAGCTCATCGCGACGACGGCCTGCGGCTTGACGAAATGGATCCGCATCAAGGTCATGTCGGTATCGCCCAGTACCGTCGTGGACATCGACGTGCTCGCGCTCGGCGCCAGCATCATGACGCGCATCCAGACACCGTTGCCGGTGGCCGCGGCAATCCGCGTCGATGTCGCAATCGCGCTGTCTTGACCCTGCGGTCCCTTGGCGACGACCTGGTCGATCGTGGGTGCGGCCATTGGATTGCGGGCGGGCCGGAAGCTGCGCGGTATCGGCGCGCTGGCCGCGACGATATTCGAGCGGTCAACCGGTGAATTGGATGGCGGCGCATAGGCCAGGGCCTCGAACGCGGCCGGAACACTTGCGGTCGGTTGCGGATCGGCGGCGGCCACCGCCTGGCGGGCGCTGATGGCGGCGACCTGCGCCGGGGTTGCCTGCTTCGGTTTGGTGGGGGCGTCGCCCCAGAAACCGCGGGCGTTGATGATATCAGCCGGCGTCTGCGGCTTCGGTTCGGCCTTTTCGGCTGACGCCGCCGCGGCCTGCCTGGATTTTGCGGGCTGGACGATCTGCGCGTCGGCCGAAGCCAGCTGGAGGGTCGAACCGGCCTTAGGCTTCGAGCGCGGCATCGGCACGGCGTCGGCGGGAGAAGCGGCCATGGCACCAGCGGGGGCGGCGGCTTCGCCGGCAACGGGAGCGCTGGCGCCCTCGTCCTCCTCGTCGTTCGACTTGCTCTTGAACAGAGCGGCGAACAGGCCCGGTTTGCTCTTGGTCGAAACGCCGTCGCCGTCGCCGCGTTTTTCGATGTCGGCGAGAGCCAGGTCATAGCCCCTGAGCGGATTGCCGTCCGACGGAACATGCACGGTGCGGCCGTCCGGGAATACGTGGGCCAGCTGATCGTGGGTCATTCGCGGCCAGTGGCGAATGCTGCCGGTGTCGAGGTGGACGAAAGGCGATCCCGATGTCGGGTAGAACCCGACGCCGCCGCGTTGCAGGCGAAGCCCGGCAAAGCGGATCTGCTCAAGCGGTACGTCTGGAATGAAGAAATCCATGGCGTGGCCGAGCATATGCTGGCTGAAGCGGGCCACCCCCGACGATCGGCGGCGCAGCATGGCGTTGGTAGAGGGGGAGCGGTACGACGAGACGATCTGGATCGGCTTCTTGCCGTCGACGTCGCGGTAGACTTCCCAGAGGATGTCGAACAAATGACGGTCCATCGTGGTCTGGTCCTGGCTGCGCCAGTCGCGGAGATAATGATTGAGCTGCTTCAGCGCCTCTTCGTCGTAGCGCCCGTCGCGCTTGAAGGTGACGGTGAGATCTTCATCGGAATGGGTGTGGTGAAACGAAAGGGTGCGGGTTTCGTTGAGCGCGGCCGCATCATGAACCGATCCGGCTCCGGCCAGAAGCAACAGCGATGTCAGGCCGAAATGATATCCGGCCTTCGACAACGACAGCGCATTGAATTGGCGTGCGAAACCAGCCAGCACGTATGAGCCCACCCAGAGTCGACCGTTCGATGAACTCTCTCGCTACCCCGTGTGGCGAAAGAGGATTAACGCAGCCTTGACGTGGGAGGGTTTGTCGATTTGCGCCCATCCCCCAAAGTCAGTGTTAACCTAACCCGGCGAGTGTGGCGAAAAAGTGCCGCTGGTTAACCAAGGGTGGAGAATGGTTAATGAAAATGGCCTCGCCGAAATAGCGAGGCCATTGATTTTGCTGCGAAATACCGACCCGCCGCCGAAAGCGGTGGAAAATCAGCGGGTGAACAACCGCCGTTGCTGCGGGACGCGGCGGCTCGGCACCGGGGGAGGCGCCATCGGCCCCCCGAACAGCCGCTCGAAGAAGTTCGGTCCGGAAGAATAAGTGTTGTCGCTGGCGAAGCTCACGTCAGTCGGCAGATTGCCGGGCGGCCGGACGTAATTTGGCTGGGAATGCGCGACCACGTTCTCCAGATCCTTGCTTCTGGAGTTGCGCAGCAGCGCCAGCATGGTGCCGTCGCGGCCGTAGACGTCCTTGCGCAGCTGCAGCCTGCCCGAATCATCCACAAACGCCGTCTGATAGGTAATGTTCACCGGTATCGGCGTCGGGAATTTGATGTCGATCTCGCTGTGGCCGTACATGCCGCGGATTTTTTCAGGGGTGTAGTGCTCGTTCGGCGCCGTGATGTTCAGCAGTGTCGCGGCGTATTGATCCGGATTCTGCACCCGCATGCAGCCGTGACTGAACGGCCGTTCTTCCCGCGTGAACAGGTTCTTGTCTGGCGTATCGTGCTGGTAGACCAAGAACTTGTTCGGGAAATTGAAGCGGATGCGCCCGAGCGCGTTGGCTTCGCCGGGCGGCTGCGAGATGTGGATGCTGCCGTCGCGGGCGTGCTCGAGCTTCAGCCCCATGCGGTCCAGCACGGTCGGATCCTGCTGCAGCGCGGGCAGATATTCATTATAGATGATCGACGGCGGCACGTTCCAGGTCGGATTGACCGTGATGAACTTCATCGTTTCCGTCAGCAGCGGCGTGGCGTGGATCCCGGGTTTTCCGGTCACCACCTTGGTGGCCCAGACCTGCGCGCCGTGCTGCATCACCTTGAGCGTATAGTCCGGAATATTGAGAATGACATAGGCATCGCCGATCGAGGGCGCGCCGAGATCGCGCGGCAACCAGCGCCAACGTTCCATGTTGACGATCACGGTGTCGATCTGGCGGTCGCGCTTGGGGCTGTTCAAGGCCTTCACGGTGCGGTCGTCCAGAATGCCGGTGGCTTTGAGCTCGGCGCCTGCCTGGAATTTACGCACGGCCTCGGCGACCTTGGCATCGTAATGAGCGTCGTCGGCGTTTTCGGTGATGCCGAGCTTGGCGCGCAGCAGCGGCACGCGCGCATCTTCCATCAGCTCGGCCGCGGGCTGTTTCTTGCCAGTCGGCGTGAACTTGAGCGCCGGCCCTTCCCAAAGCGGAACCACCTTGCCTTCACCCTGGCCGCGCAACTCGGCGAGCTTGGCCTTCAATTCGCGATACAGCTTTTGCGGCGGGTTGTAGCCGTCAAGCGCCGCGGATGCGTCCTTGGCGGTCGTGACGTTCGTCAGCACTTCGGCGGGATCGATCGGATGTTCCGGATACTGGATGTCGCCGCTGACCTGCGACCAGTGCATCCGGCCACTCTGCGCCTGGCGCGCGTAGTCCAGCATGCTGGCGGTCAGTTTCAAGTCGGCTTCCGCGAGCGCATCCGGCGTGGTCGCCGCGCTGAAATCCGGCACCGGATAGTCGGCGGCGTTCAAACCGTCGGAGGCGGCATCCCTGAGACGCGCGACGACGCCCTTGCCGCTCTCGTTCAGACTGCCGGCCTGGGTCCACAGCGGCGCAAAATCACGCGTGGTGTAAAACTTCTCGACCGCGGCCCGCTCGGCCTTGCGATCGAAATAGCGCAGCGATTTCGTGCCCAGCATGTCGCGCAGTTTGTCGGCGACCGGCTGATCTGCCGGTGCGACGGTGCTGGCGGCCTTGGTCGGCTGGGCGGCGGGTTCAACCGATGGCGTTGCGGTGGCCGCCGCCGGAGCCGCTGCGGGTACGGTGGTCGCCGCCTCGGGCACCGACGCGGTGGTCTCCGGTTTGAAATCGTTGATGCTCACAGGCGGGAGATTTACGGGGTCGGGACGCGGGATCGCCGCGTCGATCGCGAGCTCCGCGGCGCTGTTGCGGGCCGGATTGGCCTGCGCGAGCGCCGAGGTTGCGGACACCGTGAGGAAAGTCGCCGCAACGGCCATCAGGACGCGGTCAAATCCAGCACGGTTGGTCGAACGGTCACGCATCGTCACACCCCTTGGCGAAACTGCTCCGTCATGGAACAGCCTTTGTATCGTCTATCGTCCGTCACAGCTTTCGCCGGCATGCAACGATTCACATGCAGACGATACACGCGCCACCGACAGGCAGCCAGCGTCAGGCGGGCAACTCACGACAAACTGACTTCAAGCGGTTCCGATTGCAACCGATTGCGCGTTTTTGCCATGCGCCCTTCGCTTTGTCTGTCACCGGCAAGCAACGGTTCAAATGTTCTGGAAGCGCCGATGTCTTCCGCTTCATTTCAAACAGCGGAGTGTCACAATCCGACATTGTCTCAGTTTGCCCCGTCTCTTCCGTCGGCCGCCTGCTCGTCGACGGCCGCCTCATCGAGCTTGCGGTAAAGCGTCGAGCGGCCGATTTTCAATCGGCGTGCAACCTCGGACATCTGCCCGCGATAATGCGAGATCGCGAACCGGATGATCTCGGTCTCCATCTCTTCTAGGGGCCGCATTTCTCCCGATCTCGTCAGCATCGCCAGCGTTCCGCCTGACGGCAACGGTGCAATAGGTATCTCGTTACCTGAAACCATGGCTGGCACGGTCGAGTGAAACGCCGGACCGACGACCAGCGGCTCGACCTGGTTGTGGTGGGTTTCCGGCATTGCCTGGGGTTGCGCGTGGATTTGCGGAAAATCCGCAAGGCCGAGCTCGTTGCCCTCGCTCATGACAACGGCGCGATAGACCGCATTCTCGAGCTGGCGGATGTTGCCGGGCCACTCGAGTTGCGACAGATGAGTCATCGCCTCGCCGCTGATGCCGGTAATGAGACGGTTTTCTTCGGCGCAGAACCTCGCCAGAAAATGCCGCAACAGATGCGGGATGTCTTCGCGCCGCATCCGCAACGGAGGAATCGTCAGCGGCAGCACGTGGAGGCGGTAGAACAAATCTTCGCGGAATTGTCCGCTCTTGACCCGCTCCAGCAACTTGCGGTTGGTGGCCGAGATGATGCGGACGTCGACCTTGACCGGCTTGCGCCCGCCGACCGCCTCGACCGCGCCTTCCTGCAGCGCGCGAAGCAGTTTCACCTGGGCGGCCAGCGGCAATTCGCTGATTTCGTCGAGGAACAGCGTGCCGCCGGAGGCCTCGACGAATTTGCCGGTGTGGCGTTCGGTGGCGCCGGTGAAGGCGCCCTTCTCATGGCCGAACAGGATCGACTCCACCAGATTGTCGGGAATGGCGCCGCAATTGACGGCAACGAACGGCTTTGATTTGCGCTCGCCGCTGCCATGGATGGCGCGGGCGAACAGTTCCTTGCCGACGCCGGATTCGCCTTCGATCAGCACCGGTATGGTCGAGGCGGCGGCCTTTTGCGCGGTGCGCAGCACGCCCGCCATGGTTTCGCTGCGGGTGATGATATCGGCAAAGGTCAGCCTGCCTTCGCGGCTGTGC
>WNFS01005541.1_pt1 | contig 11749 bp, 12 predicted proteins | sample 5400141 | NCBI WGS metagenome assembly WNFS01 (sample SAMN13153358, study PRJNA577476) | soil metagenome | isolation source: 60 cm saprolite under Madrone tree | place: USA:California | collected 2016-06-14 | reverse complement strand
CGAGAAGACGAGAGCCGCACCATCTTCGGTCTGAAAGGCACCATCGCGCACCTGGAATTGCCATCGCCCGTCCCATTTTGTGGTCCATGCCGAGGCTAAGCGTTGAAGCTGGTCATCGTCAGTGACCTGGACGGCGTCACCCTCGACCACAACGTCGAGTCCTTCTTCCCAGTGGTTGCATCCGGTCGTCAGAATCAGGTGCGGGTTCCCACGCAGGTTGATGGCCTTCTGTTCAGTGGCACCAGTGGAGAAGTGGAGAACGCCATCAAGCCAGACGGCAACCAGTGGCGTGACGTGGGGGCGACCGTCGGCTCGGACCGTCGAAATCCAGAACAGCTCGGCCTTCTCCAGCACACGACGCGTTTCATCCCATGCAGTGGCCACGGTGTCCGGGTCGCTGAAGCGCGTGTCTAGTATCGTGACTGGTTCGTTCATCAAAAACTCCTTTTGATCGTTCAGTGGTGGTAAATTGGGCATAATCGGGTAGGCAGGGAGAAAGACCCTCCCTCCTCCACCCGTTTTGTGTGTGCATGATCGTTCGATTTACGACTTCATCCGACCCACTTGATAACAGGCGAGGATGTTGCCAGAGCCTTGCCAGGTGCGTGGGTTAGCCGATATTCAAAGCGCTCGGGTCGTTGCTGATAACACTGGCGTTCAATCAAGCCATGGTCAAGCAACGTTTGTAAACGCACGGTCAGAATATTGCGTGCAATCCCCAACTCTTCCTGAAGGGTGTCGAAGCGATTGATCCCGCACGCCAGATCGCGCAGAATGAGCAGGGTCCACCTCTCTCCCACGATATCTAAGGCGCGAGCGATCGGACAAGCTATAGACGCAAAGCTATGTCGTCGCATGTGTGCCTCCTTTCCTGTAGAGAGATGCAATGTTCCTCTCCTCTCTTCCTTAAGGATACCACGGTGGGTTGCATGATGCAATTCACTGTGGTATAGTCATGAGACAGTCAGTTGCATGATAAAACTGATCAGCAGGGACACACCATTCTCACAAAGAGGAGCTCAGGAGGTTGTTATGCTCTTTGCTATTTCCATTCCTCAACATACACCTGACGGCACCTTCGACCCGGCCGCCCTCGGCGACTACTTGACCAGAGCGGAGGCCCTCGGCTTTCACAGTGCCTGGACACAAGAAGCCGTGATTGGCTTTCCACCGTTTCTGGCTCCGCTCGAACTGATGGCTTTCGCCGCCGCGTGCACAGAGCGACTGCGGTTGGGATGTGCCGTCTTCGTCAGCCCCTTGCACAATCCAGTCCACCTCGCCAAAAGTATCAGTACGCTGGATCAGCTCAGTCGTGGGCGCATCGAGGTTGGTCTTGGCACCGGAGGAGGAGGCAGAATGTTCTCCGCCTTCGAGGTTGATCCGACCCACCTCGTCGCTCGCTTCACGGAAGGGATACGGCTCATGAAGGCGTGCTGGACCGAGCCTACCATCACCTTCGCAGGCCGCTTCTGGCAGCTCGACGGCGCGATTATGGAGCCCAAGCCTTTCCAGAAGCCTTACCCACCGCTTTGGATTGGTGGCAGTCACCCGGCAGCGGTGCGTCGTGCGCTGCGCTACGGCAACGGCTTCTTTGGGGCTGGCAGCTCGACCACCGCGCAGTTTGCCCAGCAGGTCCAGGTGCTTCGTGCGGCACTGGCCGAATCACAACAGGACCCCTCCACCTTCCCGATCGCCAAACGCGTCTACATCGCCATCGATGACAACCTCACCCGAGCCCATGAGCGGGTTGATGCCGCACTCAGGCAGATCTACGGGTCTTCTGGCTTGAGCGCAGTGGCCGTCTACGGCCCGCCCTCAGCCTGCATCACCGGTCTGCGCGAGGTCGCGGATGCGGGAGCCGAACTCATCCAGCTCCGCTTGCTCTTCGACGACGCCGAGCAGATGGAACGCCTGGCCGCCGAAGTCATCGGCGAAGTGCAGAACGATTAAGTCCGGTGAGGAGCAATGAGCGATGGACACCATTTTGCAGGAGGCGACTTCCATGCAACCTCTCAACCTGCTTGACTATGAAGCGCTCGCGAGGAAACGGATGGGACACATCCCTTGGGCCTGGGAGTATTATCAGGGCGGGCACGTGCGACCTGCGCACGAGCGTGCTGAGCACTTCCGTCAGCATGCCCATCCTGGTTGCCCCAACGGCAGGGCATGGGTTGGCTCACCCTGATGCAGAATGCGCCACCGCCCGCGCAGTCCAGCAGGCCAGCACCCTCATGGTAGTAAGCACCCAATCGACGCGCAGCCTCGAAGAGATCGCACAGGTCGGTCAGTGCCCACGATGGTTTCAACTCTACATTGACTCCTACCGCCAGGCGGAACATCTGGTCAGGCGTGCTGAGGCAGCGGGCTATGGCGCGCTTGTGCTAACCGTAGATACGCCACGCCGAGGCAACCGAGAGAGAGACATGCGCAACGATCTAGGCAGGCATCTCGAGGCCTACTCTCCTTCTGTGGGCAATGGCAACGCCTCCCCTCTCATGGAAAGGAGCAGCAATGGAGAGGAAACCTCCCTCACCGATACTCTCACCTGGGAAATCCTTCCCTGGCTCCGCTCCATCACAAAGCTTCCTGTCCTGCTCAAAGGCGTCCTCACAGCGGAAGATGCACGCCTTGCTCTGGAATATGGCGCCGCCGGTCTGATTGTCTCCAACCACGGTGGTCGTCAACTCGACGGTGTCGTCGCCAGCATAGAGGCCTTGCCCGAAGTGGTCGAGGCGGTTGCCGGTCGCTGTGAAGTGTACGTCGATGGCGGCGTGCGTCGCGGGGCAGATGTCCTCAAGGCTCTGGCCCTTGGTGCTCGCGCCGTCTTGCTTGGCCGCCCGATCCTCTGGGGCCTGGCGGTCAACGGGGAAGTCGGTGTGCACCATGTCCTGCAGTTGTTACGCGCCGAATTAGAGCTTGCGATGGCTCTCGCTGGCTGCCCTGCTCTGGGGGACATCACCCGCTCTCTCGTCAGATAAGAAGAATAAGATACCTGTTCGCTTGACATCATGGGTTATCTCCTTCCCATGGGTGCCAGCCTTTTGAGAGGTACATTCAACGCCTCTGCGAATTGCTGCAAAAGCGGCGTCTCATAACCAGCCGACAGGTCATGATAGAGGCTGTGGATATCTAGCTGTGTTGTTGTGAGCGCTGCATCTATTTGCGCAGAAGGCAAAGCAGTCAATACAGCAATCCGCGTCACCTCTTCCTGGCGTTTTGCTCGCTCCTGGGTGACAGAGCGCATGCGAGGCGACAACAGCGCCAACAGCTGGAGCCGCCAGAGTGGACTTTTGATGGTATCAAGATAGTGGAGGAGATGTTCTGACACATCAGTCGCTTCTGCTCGCGCTTGCCGGTACATGCCCTCAAAATCAATGCTCATCGTGGGTTACTCCTCGCGATGGGGTTCGCTCTGCTGGTCATCTAATCGCAGCTTTGTTGTGACATCCTCGTCCTGGTGAGTGAGCTGGTGGAGCATATCCGTATGGCTATAGAGCCATTGCAGCAGTATCCAGGCTTCTTGAGCGTCAAGGGTGACCTGTCCTAACATATTGCCTAACTCAGCTTCATGGGCGCGTATAGTGAGCGTCCCTTGCTCACTGATAGTTGCCTCGCTTCCTGTAGAGGTGTCAAGGTAGATGTGCGCGTTCTCCATGTTCGCTAGTCCTTTCTCAGCACTATCACTGATGTGAGCTATTTTTACTCCATCTGTTCGCCGTCTTCCCACACGCGCTCTTCTGGCCCAATCCCCAAATTTTTGGCGATGATTTCTGTGAGTTCAGGCTTTGAAACACTATCCCGGTAATGGACAAGAAAGAGATGTTTACTTATCTATTTTATCTTTCTAACGGATGAACCGCGAACCAGTAATGCGGTTGCGTTACATCCAGTTCATCACAAGACTCGCGCCAACCTCCTCACTTTCGCAGTGGGAGCGTATGTCTGTCTAAATCGCTTTCTTTGCTGGTGTCGTAGAGAGTGTGAGGGTTTATGACAGTTGCCCACAACCGTGAGCTATGCTATACTTGTGCCAACAAGGACAGATGTTCGTCATAGGAGAGCACATGCGCACAGGCCGTCAGTACCAGCCCCTAAGCTACGACCTTCGCCTCCCCGATGAGGCTCAGGCCGATGCGCTTCGCCTGTTGGATGCGTCCCGGCAAGTGGTAAACGAGGCCTTGGTGCAGTTGTGGCCGCATCTGGATGACTTCCGCTCGGAGCACGCAGGCCCTGCCTGGAAGCAGGTTGGGGAGTTCATCGTCTCGCCTGATCCTCATGGAGATCGGCAATGGCGCTGCGAAAGTGAAACCGCCGGGCGCATCATGCGCGGACAGGCTGAGCGCAAACAGGTGTTCGAGCTAATCCAGCCGATCCTCTCCGATGGCTTTATCCGTCCCAAAACGGACAAGCGACCGGCGGGCAAGGACCGCAAGAGCATCAAAGAAGCCATCGATGCTCTTCAAAAGACGCTTGAGGAAGATGATACAGCCTTCGTCACCATGCAAAATGTCGTCGAACAGGCGTGCAATCATTTCCTCGAACAGGGGGTGTTCCCAGAGCAGTACGAGCAGATGCAGGCCGTTCCTCTCCTCAAAGTCGGCATGCTCACCTATGCTGGAGATGATGGGGGGACCAAGGGGCAGAGTTATCGTCTCTCGTTTGATGTGCAAGCCAGCACGGCCACGCTGTTCTTCCGTTTTCCCAGTGAGGAAGGCAAGTGGCAGTGGCGTAAAGAGCCAGTGGTGCTGGCATTGCCGGAGGTCGTGGTGGACCGTCTCAAGGACGGGGTGCGCATGGCCCCCACCTTACGGGAAGAGGTCAAAGCTGATGGCCATCGCATCGTGGTGCTCGATGTGATTGTGCAGGTCAAAAAAACGGAACTTCCCGACTGGCAGGCTATCGAACGCGTGCTGGGCTTCGATTGGGGCGTCAAAGGCTTGATCACAGCTGTGGTGCTCGGCTCCAACGAGAGTGAGCTAGAGCACCCGGTGCGACTCTCCCGCCCCCTCTTTCTCGATACAGGCGGACTCGACGGCCATCAGACACGCACTCGTCGCCAAATTGACCAGCTCAAAGCTGCTACTGCAAACCTGACCGAGGATGATCCCAAACGCGCCATCTTCACCCAGGAAATCCAGCGCTGCTGGAGGCTCTATGAGGCGCGCAACTGCGAACTGGCCCATCTGGCTGCCAATCTGCTCCTGCTCATCGCTTTGGTCTGGGGCTGCTCCCTCATCTGCGGCGAGGACCTTTCCACCCTCAAGACGGTGGGGCGAGGCCGTGGGGTGCGGGGGAAGTGGAGGAATTGGCGCAACAACACGACGATCCGTGCGGAGATTTGGCATATCCTGCGCTACAAGAGCCATCTGGCAGGCATCCGCTTCCGCTCGGAAAAGCCTCGTGGCACTTCGCATACCTGCCCCCGCTGTGTTACGCCCGTAAAAGGGCATCATCTTAGTGGAGAGCAATCTCCTACTTCCTCTGGGAATGGAAGTATGCCCAACGTCTCACTTACTCCCGAAAGGGCAGTCAAGGACCAGAGTATGACGCGAAGACCAGGGAGAGCGATGGTTCCAGCAAACCGGAGCGTCTCCCAGGGCAATCTCGACATGGTGAAAGCTACACTGCTTTAATCCTAGAACCGAGCGGAATATCGGGCGTCTGGTGGGAAGCTGGTGACACCCACTATCTCCTGGATCATTTCTTTGCCACACCGAGGAATGATACCCAGACAGGAGACGCGGTCCCAATCAGGGAACAAAGGTTTGAACGGGAAACCTACATCGAGAGGATCTGAATGATGTCTAAACGGGGATCATCCGAGTCTGAACGCGAAGGGCCAACGGAGACCAATCGCTATGGCAGCAGTGCCTGAAAATCAGACCAGATGACGGAGCGTCCGTAGTAGTCGGCAGGGGAGCAACGACCTGCCCACGGAGTGCGGGAAAGCCGCATGCAGGGCGAAGGGACGCAGGGTTTTCTGTTGTAAGCATGAAGGAGGAGCACACAGTGCAAGATCCGAACGCACTTCTTACAACACTGAGCAAGATGGCCCTCAAGCCAGAAGTCACCTTCGACAAGCTGTTTCAAAAGCTTTACAATGTCGAACTCTGGCTCCTGGCCTACCAACGTATCGCACCCAAACCGGGTAATATGACCGCCGGAATTGACGGAAAGACCATCGACGGAGCAGGTCTCCAACTCATCAGGGATGCAATCGCAGACCTGAAGGCCTCACGGTACAAACCGTTGCCTGTCCGCCGTGTCTACATCCCAAAACCCAACGGTAAACAACGCCCGCTAGGGATACCCAGTTTTCGGGATAAGCTGCTGGGCACGGTCCTCAAGCTCATCCTGGAAGCCATCTATGAACCAACCTTCTCCAAACACGCTCATGGGTTTCGGCCAGACAAGAGCTGTCACACGGCTCTGGCAACGGTGAAACGCGAGATGCAAGGGGTACGATGGTGGGTAGAGGGAGACATCAAAGGCTTTTTCGATCATGTCAACCACGATACCTTGACTCCGGATACTGAGCAAGCGCATCACGGATAAACGGTTTCTCCATCTGATCGGCCAATTCCTGAAAGCTGGTTACGTCGAGGATTGGAGGTATCACCAGACGTACTCAGGAGTGCCACAAGGCGGAACGCTCAGCCCGGTGCTCTCAAATATTTATCTCAACGAACTCGATCAAATGATGGCGACCAAAATCACCGAGTACAACCGAGGGAAAGAGCGAGTATTAAAGAGAGACTATGACAGGCTGAGACAAGCGGTGAGGCGAGCGAAACAAAAAGCCAGAGCAACAGGGGAGTGGACTCGGTACAAAGCGCTGAAACAACAGATGCTCAAAACCGAGGCCAAAGACCCCATGGACCCCAACTACAGGCGCATGTACTATGTACGGTACGCCGATGACTTCCTCGTCGGAATAAACGGGAGCAAAACTGAAGCCGAGGCTTTGAAAATTTGGCTAGGTGACTATCTCAGCAGCGAACTCCAACTGGACCTCTCGCAAGAAAAGACTCTGGTAACGAGCGCAAAGGAACGAGTCCGCTTCCTGGGGTATGATATCAAACGCTGGTCAGGAACCCGCATTCTCCGCTATCCGACGACACAAGGGGTGAAAACACGGCGCACGGGCACCTATCAACTCAGCCTCTTGATGCCGCCGGACAAAACCACCGCCTTTGCCAGGGAATACGGGAACCCCAACACCTGGCATGGGGAACATCGAAGCAACCTGCTCAATCTCAGTGAACTGGAAATTCTCCTGACCTATAACGCGGAAGTGAGAGGCTTCTTAGGATACTATTCACTGGCAGATAACCTGAAGGATGGAGCCGGAGGAGTCCTCTGGATGACCGCAAGGAGTTTCTTCTGCACACTGGCAAACAAACGGAAAAGCTCGGTCAAGAAAGTCATGAAGAGCCTCAAGAAAGGACCGGGCCGATACGTGATCTCTCTGGAGAAAGAAGGGAAAGGGATCAAAGAGTATGAACTCATCGCCTCGACCAAACACCTGAAAAGAGAAATGGTCTCGTATGGGCAAGTGGACCTGATCCCCAAAACGTGGATGTACCAAAGCCGGAATGAATTGAGTAGACGCCTGCTCGCATCTGAATGCGAATGGTGTGGCATCCGAGGCAGTCAGGTAGAAGTACATCATATCCGCAAGTTGGGAAATCTGGAAGGCAAAACCCCTTGGGAACGACAAATGATCGAGCGGCGGCGCAAAACAATGGTGTTGTGTGTCGAATGTCATGATGAACTCCACGCAGGAACACTCAGTGAGAAAAAGAAAAAGCTCAGGAAAACTCGGAGAGCCGGATATGTGGAAACGCATAAGTCCGGTTCGGAGGGGGTTTCAGTGAAACCTGACATAGCAATATGTTAAGGCGCACGGTTACTACCCTACGGAAACCCGCACAGACGTATCGCTCTCCGCGTCTGCCCCATCGCACTGATCCGGTGAAATGGGGTCGCTGGCTGATCTGTTCCCAGTGTGCCTTTAATGGCGACCGAGATTACTGCGCAGCCATCAATATCGCACGGCTCGGCGTCGCCTTCCTGATCCAAATGCAAACGACTGGCAAAGCACAAGCTTGCTCCGTGACCGATGAGACGTCGGTCAAGCCCGTCCGCTATATGCCGACGGGCGCGGTGCTGCTGTTTCCGCCGCAAACCAGACTCACCCGCCTGCTTGACTCAGGCAAAATCTACCTGAATGGATGGAAAAAATCCGCCACCATTCGATCGTCCTATACCACTCCACTCCTCTTACGACTCTGTAGCTAAGAGTGTTATGGATGGTTTAGGATAGTGGTAGAAAAAAGAAACGGTCCACTTAAATAACGAGAAATGCATAGAGGAGAACCCCGTTAAATGGGGTCCTGCACAACCATAGGCTGCGAAAAGAGTATAGCACAAGAGTTGGAAGGGAGAAAGTGAGATAATTCACTTGCTCGCACAGCTCGTGCCCTAGATGCTGCAATGCTCAAACTGGCTGTGATATACTTCGTTATCAACTGTGCAGCAAGGGAGACAATGGCAGCGAACAAAGAACGACTGGATGTTGCCCTGGTGAGGCGTGGGTTAGCCCCGAGCCGGGAGCGAGCGCGTGCACTCATCATGGCGGGCCAGGTGTACGTGGGAGATCGCCTGGTGGATAAACCTGGTACGGTCATACCACTCGATGCTGAGTGTCGCCTGGCGCAAGTCCCTGATGAACTGAGGTACGTCAGCCGGGGCGGGTTGAAGCTCGAAAAAGCTCTGGATACCTTTCAACTGCATCCGTCAGGCCTGGTTGCCCTCGATGTTGGAGCGTCAACGGGCGGGTTTACCGATTGCTTTTTGCAGCATGGGGCGCAACGAGTCTATGCCCTCGATGTGGGGCACGGCCAATTGGCCTGGACCTTGCGCAATGACCCACGGGTTGTCGTGATGGAGCATACCAACATTCGCCACGTGACGACCCTACCGGAGCCGGTACAGTGCGTGGCAATCGATGTTTCATTTATTTCGCTGCGGCTTGTACTGCCTGCCGTTGTGCCGCTACTAGCTCCTTCTGCCTGGCTAGTGGCGTTGGTAAAGCCGCAATTTGAAGCTGGCAAGGCCGATGCAGACCGGGGCGCGGGCGTGATCACTGACCCTGCTGTGCATGCGCGTGTCGTGCAAGAACTACAGGATTGGATACCATTGCATACGCCGTTACAAGTACGCGGTTTGACCGATTCGCCTATTTACGGGCGCGATGGCAACCGCGAGTTTCTGCTCTATCTCAGTTTATAGCAAAAGCCGCTGCCAGTGCGGTCAGGAGAAAAGAAATGTCTACTACCATTCCCGCTATCCCTAATGTCATTGTGCCGGACCAATTCAATGTCGCCACAGCGCTCCTGGATTGCCATCTTGCCGAGGGACGTGGCGCAAAAACCGCTATTTATCACGAGGGGGCTGCCTATACCTACGCGCAGGTAGCGGAACTCGCCAACCGTGTAGGCAATGGTCTGCTTGATCTGGGTGTTGACCTGGAGCAGCGGGTCGCCTTGCTGCTGCTCGACTCGCCACAGTTCGCCGCCGCTTTCTTTGGAGCGATAAAGATAGGCGCTGTCGCCGTTCCCCTAAACACCAATTTGCGTCCTAGTGACTATGCGTACATGCTCAACGACAGTCGTGCGCGTGTCCTGTTTGCTCATGCCGACTTATGGAAGCTCGTGCAGCAGATTCAGCCGGAACTCAAATACCTGCGACACGTCGTCGTGATGGGCCTGGAGCAGGGTAGCGAGCAGGAGACGGCGACGGTGCACGACTTTGAGAAGTGGACGCTCAAAGCCTTGACGAAACTGGAGGCCGCCGACACAAGCAAAGATGACAGCGCTTACTGGCTGTACAGCTCCGGCAGCACCGGCTTCCCCAAGGGCTGTGTGCACTTACAGCACGATACGATCTACTGTGTCGAGTATTATGCCAAACCCATCCTCGGCATCTCCGAGAGAGATATTACCTTTTCTGCAGCCAAACTCTTCTTTGCCTATGGTCTGGGCAACAACCTGAGCTTCCCATTTGCAGTTGGGGCCGGAGCAGTACATTATCCGGGAAGGCCTCTGGCAGATGACATGTTCAAGGTCGTCGAACGGTATCGTCCCACCATCTTCTACGGTGTACCTACGCTTTACGCAAGCATGCTTGCGCTGCCCGATGCAGCCAGGCGCTTCGATTTCTCCTCTGTGCGCGTCTGTGCCTCCGCCGGTGAGGCCCTGCCTGCCGATATCCTGCGGCGCTGGGAAGATGCCTTCCACGTAGAGATTCTCGATGGCATCGGCAGTACGGAGATACTGCATATCTTCATCAGTAACCGTGCGGGTGAGATACGTCCAGGGAGCACGGGAAAACTGGTGCCGGGCTACGAGGCGTTGGTTACCGATGAAAGCGGCCATGCAGTGAAGCAGGGAGATATCGGCAATCTCTTGATTCGCGGAGATAGTACAGCGGCATACTATTGGAACAAGCACGAAAAGACCAAGGACACGATCAACGGTCACTGGATTCATACCGGCGACAAGTACTACCAGGACGAAGATGGCTACTTCTGGTATTGTGGCCGTTCAGATGATATGCTGAAGGTCGGTGGTCAGTGGGTCTCGCCCGTTGAAGTAGAGGGTGCGCTGATTGCCCATCCTGCTGTGCTGGAGTCGGCGGTGGTAGGTCATGCCGACGCAGACAAATTGATGAAACCCAGGGCATATGTCGTTCTCAAGAGCGGTTATGAGCCGTCAGATGCCCTGGCGGACGAACTGAAAAACTTTGTTAAGGGACGGCTTGCGCCATTTAAATACCCGCGTTGGATAGAGTTTGTGACTGAACTTCCCAAAACGGCAACCGGCAAAATTCAACGCTTCAAATTGCGGGAAACGATTGAGGACTGAGACAGAGGGTTGCATGCAACAGGCTTATCGAGCGCTACGCATCGTGGCCGAGGCGCAGACTATTCGCATGGTGCTGACGACTCACCCTGGTGAGTTGATGCTCAGAGAATTGCGCATGGCCTGCACAACACTGGATACAGAGAGCAGTAACGGGGTCAAGGCGACCGTTCTTGACTTCGCTGCGCGCCAGGATGCATCGAGCGCTGAGGGTGAAGCGTTCTCGCAGGCGGCTATCGATGACGCTTGTGTAGCGGTGCGTGCTGTGGCACAGCCGGTGCTGGCTGTGGTGCACGGTACACTCTCGGCGAAGGCTTGTGCGCTTATACGTGCCGCCGATTTCACCCTTGTAGCATCGGATGCACTGCTCACGCTCTCAGAGGGTGATGATACGCTCACCGGGACACAAGCGGCACGATTGGGGTACGTGACCTGGACAGCACCGGCCCAGCACGTGAGCAAGGAGATGGAGCGTATCCTGGATATGCTACGTGGAAAAAGTGCCGCGGCCTTGCGTCTCACGAAAGCTAGTGTGCGCCTGGGGCAGGCGAATCAGGCGACGCAACTGGAGGCATTACGCCAGGTCAATACGTTCTATCTCACACAGGTGATGCAAACTGCTGATGCTCACGAGGGACTACATGCGTTTCTCGAAAAGCGTCAGCCCGAATGGAAAAATGCTTAGTGCAGTATCCTACGACGGATCGAAGAGAAAGAGAAAACCCCGGTGCTGCCCCCATGCCTGCTGACATGGGTAATTCTAACGGAACAATGCTTAACATGTCAAGTGGTTTTGCATATAGTATGAACAAGGAAATGGCATG
>WNFS01003615.1_pt1 | contig 11750 bp, 10 predicted proteins | sample 5400141 | NCBI WGS metagenome assembly WNFS01 (sample SAMN13153358, study PRJNA577476) | soil metagenome | isolation source: 60 cm saprolite under Madrone tree | place: USA:California | collected 2016-06-14 | reverse complement strand
AATCATGTTCGCAAGCTGAGCCTTGGCCTTCTCGCGGTCGAACTGGGCCGGCGGCTCAGGGGGGGCCGGCTCGGCGGGCGGGGCCTCGATGCGGTTGCGCAGCTTGTCGATGTCGGAGTCGAGGCGGTCGAGAGATTTTCCGGCGTAGCCCCAGTCGACATCGCAGAGAGCGACGATATTTTGCGAGGCCAGATTGATGAGATTGGCGCGCCCCATTCCGCCGACGCCGATGCCGGCGACGTTGAGCATGTCGCTGGGCGGCACAAAACCGCGGCCGAGAACGTGGCGGGGCACGATCGTCAGCGCCGCGGCGGTGGCGACGGATTGCGAAAGAAATTTTCGGCGCGGGATCGCGTTGTTTTCGGTCATGGGCAGCTCCCTTGCGGCGAAAAGAGTAACACGACGCCCCGAAAAAGGCGCAGCCGCAGACGCACAACCAATGGAACGTGCAAGGTCTCCAGTGCGTTACTTCGCTTTGCGGAAAAGCTTCGGCGTGACGAGCCAGACGAGTTGGCCGTTCGGGGCAGAGACACGCTTCAGCTCGACGAAGGCGACTCCCGCTTTCTTCATCGAGCTGATGTGGCGCTGCGCGCCGACGCATGCGGCCAGCAGGCCATCAACGTGCGGCGCGTGGCCAAAGCAGAATATCGACGAAACGTCTTTTTCTCGCGCGAGTTCGCGCAAAAAGGCCGCGGGCGCGGCCCCGGGAAGCAGGCTCTCACTCTGCCGTATTTTTTGCGCCGGATATTCGAGCGCCTCGGCAAAAATGGCGGCAGTTTGCGTGGCGCGCACTAGAGGGCTGCTGACCATGAGGTCCGCGTGCGCTCCCAGAGCGGCGATGCCTTTGGCCACTTGCTTGGTTTTCTCGATCCCTTCCTCGGTCAAATAGCGCTCGGCCTCAGGCGGGCACTTGGGGTCTTCGCGGTCGATGGCGATGCCGTGGCGGACGATGTAGAGTTGCATGAGCGGCGTCTTCTCCTCCGGGGACATAGATTGTCTATTTGTCTATGGATTACAAGCGAGCGGGGGCGGCTTGCCGGAAAAACGCCCGCACGTGGAATTCTTTTTCAAAAAGTTCGGCGCTGCGATTTGCATCGCGCAGATCTTCCGCTGCGTCGCCGCGCGCGCTGATCTGCACGCCTACCGCGCCGCGCTGAAACGAGGCGTCGACGCTGGTGACGCGCTGGCGATGCGAATGATCGAGCGCTTCCGCGATGCGCAGAATGGAAGCCAGGCGGCGAGCCATGCGCTTATCGTTGTTATTCAGCGACGAATACGCGACGTGATGGCCGGCCGGCTCGGACTTTCGGTTGTGATACCGCACGAGCGCGGCCACAACAGCGCGGTCGCGGCCCTCCAGACCTGGAATATCTCCATTGAGCGCGAGGTATTCGCCGTGCTTGTGGTGCCCACGGTGGCTGATCATATGACCCGCATCGTGAAGCAGCGCGCCGGCTTCGAGAAGCACGCGCGATTCCGCGGGCAAATGGTGAACAGGCTGCAGCTCATCAAACAGCAGAATGCTCAGCTCGCGCACGTGCTCGGCGTGACGTTGATCGTACTCGAGGCGGCGCGCGAAGCTGCGCGTGCCGACGAGGAGTTGACGCGCGGCTGCGCTGTAGCGATGCGGTTCCTTGCGTGAAAATGCGTCGCGCGCGATTTCTTGAAGCAGTCCCTCGCGAATGCCGACCCCGGGGACCGCGAGGGTGCGCAGGTTGAGATAGCGGCCGAGGGTGACGAAGGTGATGGCCGCGATGGCCATGACATCCGCGCGGTCGCGGCGCACCGCGTAGGCTTTCATGCGCTCGCGGACATCGCGGCGGAGGATATCGTCGAGACGCTCGCGCAAGAGAGAGAGCTGCAGAGTTGGCACGCCGTGCTGGCGGGGGCCAGGCGCCACGGTCATGAGCGTTTCCGCGTTGCCGCCAAGCGCGACGGCAATGCTTTCGCCGAGGTTCGGCCGCGACGGCAGGCGCGACTCCAGCAAAGCGCGCACGTATCGGCGAACCTGTTCCGCTTGCACGGGACGAATTACACCTGGAAGGTTCAGCGTGGTCATCAAGCGAACGGTGCCGACCGGCAATTGCGCGCTCTGCTCGACCGCATGATCGCGGAGGATGTTGATCTCCAAGCTTCCGCCGCCGAGGTCCGCGATGCAGCGCGGAGAGGATTCCGGCCCGAGCGCGGCGATGGCCGCCTCCCTGCCCAGCCGCGATTCTTCCGTTCCGCTGATTACCTCCAGCGCGATACCCGCCTTCTGTTTGATGTGCCGCACGAAGGCCTCGCGGTTCCTCGCTTCGCGCGAGGCGCTGGTGGCTACGGCGCGATAACGCGTCACGCCGAATTCGTCCATCATTTCTTTGAAATGGCGAAACGCTTTGACACCCTTCTTGAAAATATCTTCGCTGAAACGGTGACGGAGGAAGACGCCTTCGCCGAGGCGCAGCGAGTAGCGCTCGTTAAGCAGCGGCTCGATGTCCAGCGCGGAATAGGCGCGCGCGACAGAGAGGCGCACGGCGTTTGAGCCGGCGTCGATGGCGGCAATGTGGACCGGCTCAGACATGCGCAGAGTTTACCGCCAGAGATGCGCCAATGCAGCGGAGGGAGTGTATTTCGTGGCGCGAATGCCCAACTGCTCGGCGATGCGCTGGCGCAATTGCTTGTTCACCGAGGAGACGCTGGCTTCGCCGTCTAGCTCGATAAAGTTGTGGCGTTTGGCCATGACTTCAAACTCGCGCTTGATCATGGTTTGGTAGCGGATGAACGACCAATAGAGGTCGTGGGACAGCGACATGTCGCGGCCCGCTTCCCAATAGCTGATGGCTTGCGCTTTCTTGAATTCGCGGGCAAAGGCAGTCTCCGGGCGCACGTTGAGCCAAAACGTGAGGTGCGGGCGCAGGGCCATGGCGTACAAGCCGCTGATGTAATCGCGATTGATGCCGCGCACCACGCCGCGCGCGATCAGCGTGAAGATGAAGCGGTCGGCAAGGACGACGGTGCCGGAGCGCAACGCCGGCAAGATGCGGTGCTCCACTTGGTCGAAAAAATCAGTCGCGTACATGAGCGAAAGGGTCAGGCGGGTTACGGCATTTTTCGCGAGCAGCTCGTCAATGTCGCGTCCGACTAGATTCGAGCGCCGCAGCCCGCTGGTCTGCACGGCAAAGCCTTCGGATTCGAGCCATTCCTGCAGCAAGGCGATTTGCGTCGACCGGCCGGAGCCGTCCATGCCTTCGATGACAATCAAGCTGCCAGAAATCTCGCTGGGATCGAAACCGACCAGCGCTTCACCGTAAAAATATTGTGAAGCTTCTTCGTCGGTAGGCGTCTTTGTCGCGGTGCCGGGCGCGAGAGCAGAGGCCGCGTCGGCAGTCGCTGTTGGAGCCGCCGCCACTTTCTCCTTTTCTTTTTCCTGGTCGGACATGGCTATTCCGCCTCGGCCGCGTGAGGCGCGAAGCGCTTCAAGTCGATCTTAGAGGCTACAATGTCGCGCATCTGCTTCTGCAATTTGTTGACCGGGATGGTGCCGTCCAGGACCACGAAATTGTCGGTGTCCACCATCTTGTCGTATTCCTCGAGGATGCGCGCCTGGAAAAGTCGGAAGCTTTCAGCGCGGTCGTAGGACAGCCCTAAATCCATGCCCGCTTCGTAGTACTTCAGCTTCGGGCGCCCGCTCAGGATGCGGTGCACCGCGATATCTAGAGGCGCACGAAAGTAAAACGTGATGTCTGGAATAGGCGCGAAGCGATACAGATTGCGCAGCCAGCGCGGAGGGCAGCCGCGCGAGGCGTCGCGCGCGAACGCCGTGTAAATGTAGCGATCGGCAAGGACCAAGTAGTCCCCCTGGAGCAAGGGCATGATCTGGCGCTCGCAGCGGTCCGCAAAATCCGCGGCGTGCAGCAGGGAAAACGTCGTCGGAGTCAGCAGCCGGCGCTGCTTCCCGCGGCGCGTCGCGGACTTCACCAGCGGCGACGAGTTCCACTCCGTGAAGTGCAGGCGGTAACCACCGATCTCCAGCCAGCGCTTCAGCAAATATAGTTGCGTGCTTTTGCCGGAGCCGTCGGTGCCTTCAACAACAATTAGCGCTCCGGGGTAGGCCCGGCTCGGAACCGGCCGTCCTGGCTGCGGGAGCGTGGATTTTGCCGCCTCCGGGCGCGGCGGCGTTTTCTGATCCGGTAGTTCCGTCACATTGGTAGGCACAATCGTCTCGACTTGGCTGGGAGCCTATATAGTTTTTGTTACAAAGTCATTACAACACAGCGCGAGTGTCCCGGCAAAACAGGCCAAAGCGTCAAAATACAGTGATCTTGAAATGCAGGAACTTCTTGGGATTTTGCCGGAAATCGCCAATCAACAAACGAAGGTCACCCGTCAGGCCACTCAGGTTGTCGTATAACTGCGGGTCCGAAAACATTTTTCCTACCGTAGTCGTATTTTCATTCAACTTTGCCGTGGCATTGGCCAGATTGGTGCTCGTGTCTCGCAGCTTATTGTAGAGCGCATCGTCGGTAGCCAGCTTGCCCAGCGTGCCCTTGCCCTCGCGGACGTCGCTGATCAGGGCGCTGCCGCCGCTCAGCGCTTTCTTCGCCTCATCATAAAGCGATGGATCGTACAGCAGTTTGCCAAGCGTGCCCTTCTGGCTGCGCACGTCGGTCATGATGATATTGACGCTGTCGACCGCGGCGTTCACCTTGCCATACAACTCATCGGAAGCCACCAACTTCCCCAGCGTGCCCCGCCCTTCCTGGATATCCGTGGCGACCTGGTTTGTCTTCGCAAGAATGCCATTCAGGTTTTTGTATACCTGATCGTCGGTGAGCAACTTACCCAAGGTCCCGCGGCCTTGCTGCACGCCGGCCAGCAATTCCCTGACGTTGTCTGAAAGCGCTTGCAAATTCGCGAGCACGTCCGCGCTGCGCTCGACCACTTCCTTGATGGCCTTTTCCTCCGTGCCGTTGATTTCCTGCCCTTCTTTGAGCGGCACACCCGTAAAGCCGCGCGTTATGTTCACGTAGCGGTTGCCGAGCAGGCCTTCCGTAACCAAACTAGCCGTCGAATCCGTCAGGATGTCGCCCTGAAACCTGCGGTCAATGCGCATCACCACTTCGATATTCTTGTTTTTTTCCGGTACATGTCCGGGGGTGCGCGGAACCAGTTTGATGGACTCGACGTTTCCCACTTCCACGCCGTCCACACGCACCGGCGCTCCGTCCGCCAAACCAGAAACTTCCGGAAGAAGGGTATGCAGCCGGTACTTTGGTCCGATGAAATTAGCGCCGGTAACATAGAAGATTCCCACCGCGAGCACGAATAGCCCCACGAGCACAAACAGCCCGACGCGCAGTTCCGTCCAGGTCAGTTGTTTGCGCTGCGCCATGAGCTGGTCCTCTTATCCCTGTGTTCTTCGTTCAATGCGAACCATTTGCTCTCAGCGTCACTCTATTGGAGCAATCTGTTTTCACTTTTCTGCTCCCACAGCCTATCAAATTCACACCAGAAACCGCTGCAAATACGCGTCCTTTGACTCCGCCAATTCTTCCGGCGCGCCCTCGAAATAGACTCGCCCTTCGCGATACACCACAAATCGCGTGGCCGGCTCGGCGGTTTCCCCCCTTGCCGAGACAACGCTTTCTGTCTCCCTAAGGCGCGTTACGCGCTTGGATTCCGGATCAAATCGAAAGTTCGCCAGCGCAAATCCATCCTGTAATCGATGCGTGGCCAGCATGGCCGTTACGCCGAACACGTCGCGCAACCGCAGGATCAGCGTAATAATCGTTTGCGACGTGATGGGGTCGAGTCCGGCGGTCGGCGAATCGTACAGCACGATGGGTGGCCGCGCCGCTAACGCGCGGGCGATCGCCACGCGTCGCCGCATGCCGCCCGAAAGTTCCGAGGGCAGCATATCCCCGGTGTGCTCCAGCTCCACAAAGTGCAACGCCTCCTGTACGCGCCGCTCGACCTCCCCTTCCCTTAGCCGATCCTCGCGCAACTGATACGCAACATTCTCCGCCACGGAAATCGAGTCAAACAGCGCGCCTTCCTGAAACACAAACCCCACCTGCCTGCGGTACGGCAGCAGCTCTCGTTCGGTCATTGCGGAGACTTCCTGGCCCATCACTTCGATCTTGCCCTGTGTCGGCCGCAGCAGCCCCGCCGCCAATTTCAGGGTCAGCGTTTTTCCCGTTCCCGTTTCCCCCAGCAACACCAGCGTCTCCCGCGGCATCACCGCAAACGACACGCCGCGCAAGACGTCGCCTTCCTCGAATCCAATTCCTACATTTGCGAAAGTTACGACCGCGGAGGTTTCGGGCTCTTGCGGCGAGGGCGTCAAAAGATTTTGTCTCCGAGGTACAAGGCGAGTTTGGTCAAGAACAAATCAGCGCCGATGATCAGTACGGACGCGACCACCACGGCCTGCGTCGTTGCCCGGCCTACGCCTTGCGTACCGCCGCGCACGGTCAGACCCTTATAGCAGCCAATGGTCGCGAGTATGAATCCATAGACCAACGGCTTCATCATTCCCTGCATGATATCCGCAAAATCCAAGGCATCGATCGCGCGCGTCCAGAATTGGACGGCGTTCAAGCGCAGCGAGAAAACCGATGCGACGCAACCGCCGAGCAAGCCAATGAAATCGTTGAGCGCGGTCAGCAAAGGCAGCATCAAAATGCCCGCCACCACCCGCGGCGTTACCAGCTTGCGGCTCGGATCCGTGCCCATCGCGCGCATCGCGTCCACCTGCTCGGTTACCAGCATCGACCCCAACTCCGATGCGATGCCCGACGCCGAGCGTCCGGCCACCAGGATGCCCGTCAGCGTCGGCCCCAGTTCGCGCACCAACGCAATGGCCACCACGTCGCCGGTTAGCGCCGTCTGCCCAAAGCGTGTGAACTGCGACCCCGTCTGCAACACCATCACGGCGCCGATGAAGAAGCCGGCCATCAATACGATAGGCAGCGACCCCACGCCGATGTCGTCCATCTGCTCGAGAATATCCTGCCCATAGCGGGGCCCAGTGGCGAGGTTGGCCAGCGACTGGCCCGCCATGCGCGAATAGTCTTGGATGTTTGCGAGGAACTGCTTGAATGCGTCCGTTAGCACCTCGCCCATGGAAACGCGTTCCACAGGCTTGGCTTGACGACCTGCTACCTGGAAAGGAGTGTCTGCCACAATTCCCTATCGTTGACTGCAAGCAACCGCAAACTATTGTAAGACAAACACTAAGCCAGAAGCGTAACCGCCAACGCCAATCACGTCAAGCGCCGCCTCATGCACTGGACGCGCAACCGCACCGCCGCTACACTGCTTGTTCCTAATTGCCCATGTTGCGCTTCTACACTGCCGGTGAATCGCACGGACAGGCGCTGCTGGCCTTTATCTCGGGCTTGCCCGCGTCTCTTCCCGTCGACCTGGACTTCATCAACCACGAACTCCATCGCCGCCAGCTCGGCTACGGCCGCGGCGGTCGCCAGAAAATCGAAAAAGACCGCGCCGACATCTTCGCCGGCGTACGCCACGGCAAGACCATCGGCGCTCCCGTGGCGCTGCGCATCGAAAATCGCGACTGGGCCAATTGGGAGAAAGCGCTGCCCGTGGAAGACTCCCCGGATCTGGCTAGCCAGGACAAGAAACTCGTCGCACCACGCCCCGGCCACGCGGACCTCGCCGGTTCGCTAAAATTTAACTTCCACGACGCCCGGTACATCCTCGAACGAGCTTCCGCCCGCGAAACCGCCGCGCGCGTAGCCGCCGCTGCTTTTGCTAAGCTGCTGCTGCGCCAATTCGGCACGGAAATCGCCAGCCACACCGTGCAAGTCGGCCACGTGAAGCTAGATCGCAAAGCCACTTGGGACGAAATCCTGGCGGTCAGCGCGGACCTCGATTCCCCGCTGCGCTGCGTTGATTCCGCGGTGCAAGATAAAATGAAGGCCGAAGTAGATGCCGCGCTCAAAGCTGGAGACACCGTCGGCGGCATTTTCGAAGTCATCGCGCACAAGGTTTCCGTCGGCTTGGGTAGCCACGCACAGTGGGACGAAAAGCTCGACGGCCGCCTCGCGCAAGCGGTAATGAGCATCCAAGCCGTTAAAGGCGTCGAAATCGGCGCCGGTGTCACCGCCGCTGGCTCCTACGGCAGCGAAGTGCAGGACGAAATCTCGTACGATAAATCCGCGCGCCGCTTCCTCCGCTCCTCCAATCGCGCCGGAGGCCTCGAAGGCGGCATCACCAACGGCGAAGACGTGATCGTGCGTGGCTACCTGAAGCCCATCTCCACACTGCGCCGCGCGCTGCGCACCGCCGACATGGTCACCAAGGAGCCGGTACAAGCTGCTTACGAGCGCTCCGACTGGTGCGTCGTTCCCGCGGCAGGCGTCGCCGGTGAAGCGATGGTCGCACTTGTGCTTGCCGATGCTTTTCTGCAAAAATTTGGAGGAGATTCTCTCGCCGAGATGCAGCGGAATTTCGATGCCTATGCCCGACAAATCGACGCGTTCTGAAGCCACACAACCTGCTGCTCCGGAGACCTTGTCTGCCGCGCGCAAGATCTATTCCATCGTCAAGTACGGCGACCCCATCCTCGAAAGGCCCACTACGGCCGTAAAAAAGTTTGACGCTGACCTGGAGCAGCTTACCGAAGACATGTTCGCCTCCATGTATGCCGCGCAAGGCGTCGGGCTAGCTGCGCCGCAAATCGGCTTAAACCTGCGCATCGCCGTGGTCGACGTCGCCGCGGGGAAAAATTCAGAAGCTAAAATCGTTCTCGCCAATCCGGAAATCATTCACGCCGAGGGTGAAAAACGCGAAGAGGAAGGCTGCCTCTCCATTCCCGGCTTCCGCGGCTACGTCCTGCGCCCGCAATTTGTAACCGTCAAAGCGCAAAATGCCAAGGGCGAATCCTTTGAGATTCGCGGCGAGGACCTGCTGGCCCGCGCGTTCTGCCATGAAATCGATCACCTCAACGGCATTCTCTTCATTCAACATCTGAGCATGCTGAAGCGCGACCTGATCAAACGCAAAATCAAAAAGCTCAGAAAACAAGGCGAGTGGTAGCAGCGTGAGCAAGACTCCCTTCCGTCTAGGGTCGCAGCACTGCTGCGCCCCAGCCCGGCAAGATCTCAGCCACGAAGTGCCCTCCCGCCTTCTCGCAACGCTCTCGCCGGACTAACCCCATGCGCATCCTCTTCTGCGGCACTCCGCATTTCGCCGTCCCGACTTTCATCCATCTTCTTGCACAGCCGGACATCGAAATCGCCGCCGTAATCACGCAACCCGACCGCCCGCGCGGCCGCGGCCATGAGATCTCCGCGTCTCCGGTAAAGGAAGCTGCCGTTGCAGGAAATATCCCCCTACATCAGCCGGAAAAAATTCGCTCCTCCGAATCCCGGGACATTCTCGAGCGTCTCGCGCCGGACTGCATCGTCATCATCGCCTACGGCCAAATCATTCCCGCCGCCCTTTTGAGCATTCCCAAGCTCGGCTGGATCAACCTCCACGCTTCGCTGCTCCCCAAATATCGCGGCGCTGCTCCCATTAACTGGGCCATCGCCAACGGAGAAACGCAAACGGGCGTCACCACCATGCGCATCGATGCCGGGATGGACACCGGCCACATCCTCCTGCAACAGGAAATCGACATCGCCCCGGAAGAGACCGCGACGGAACTTACCGAAAGCATGGCGGAAGCAGGCGCGCCGCTCATGCTCGAAACTTTGCGGGGCCTCGCGGCGGGAAAACTTGTTGCTCGCCCGCAAAATAACGACGAAGCAACTTACGCTCCATTGCTGAAGAAGGAAGACGGCCGCATCGATTGGAACCGCCCGGCGCGGGAAATCTACAATCGCATGCGCGGCTTTGCTCCTTGGCCCGGCGCATACACTTCTTTTCGCGGGCAGACCTGCCATCTTTGGGCCGAGCCGTTTTTCTTGCGCGCAGTCAACCTCGGCGCTCCGGGAACCATTTTTCAGGAAGACTCCCAAATTCTGATCGCCTGTGGCCACACAACCCTATTGCGCCTCCTCTCCGTCAAACTAGAGGGACGCAAGCAAATCTCCGCGCAGGAGTTTGCAAACGGCGCGAGGTTGACTGAACGGGAACGCTTCGACAACACCTGAATTGCGCCGTGGGAAACGCTGAGGCATACTTTCGTATTGTTCCACCTCAAATAGCTCGACTTCATCAGGGGTCCATTAACCCTTTCGGATATCACTGTACCGGGAGACTGCAGTTCATGAAAATCATTCGGTTCCTACCAGCCCAACGGAAGTTGACACTGCACGCGCGGGAGCTAGTTCGCATTGCAGCTTGCTGCCTCATGGCGCTGCAGCTTTCTTTCGCTCCAATTCTCTCCGCTGCACCCGCGGAAAATTCCGCCGCGACAAAGACTCCTTCCGCAAACACAGGCGATCCCATTCTGAAGGTGATGCAGGGCGAGCTTACTCGCGCCAGCGGCTCTCTCTCGAAAACGGATCCCGCTCCTTATTTTCTGAGTTACACGGTCAATGACCAGGACATCGTCGTTCTCGTCGGCGCCTATGGCAGCTTGCTCACGGACGCTGCGTTGCAGCGCCGCCAGGCGGACGTCGTCATGCGCGTCGGCTCGCCCGCGCTGGACAACACGCACGGCCAGAGCCGCGCGAGCGGAATGACGTCCGGCTCGCTCCCGCTCGGCGACGATTCCGACGCCATCTCCCGCGTTCTCTGGGAGCTCACCGACCGCGAATATAAGCGCGCCGCTCCTGCTTTCCTCAACGTCAAGACCAATACGGCAGTGCGCGCCGAGGAAGAGGACAAATCTCCCGATTTCTCCAAGGAGGCGCCGCAGAGCCACACCGGTGAAGCGCTGAAACCCCACGCTTTCGATCGTGCCGCGTGGGAGGGCGAGATTCGCCGCCTCTCCGGCGCATTTCGCAAGTATCCCGGAGTTTATTTCGCGACCGTCGTCCTGCAAGTGCAAGATTCCACTTCGCGCCTGGTTTCCAGCGAAGGCGCTGCCATCGCCTCACCGACCGCCAGTACGCGTCTGATCATGGAAGCAGAAACGCGTGCCGATGACGGCATGGAACTGATTCGCGTCGAAACCTTTCAAGCGCCTGCCGCTGCCGGCCTTCCCAGTGAAGCCGACCTCACCGCCAAAATTGACAAGATGGCCGCGGACCTGAAGGATTTGCGCAAAGCGCCGGTCGCCGAGCCCTACGACGGCCCTGCCCTTCTCAGCGGGCGCGCCGCTGCCGTCTTCTTCCACGAAGTGCTCGGCCACCGCCTCGAAGGCCATCGTCAGCGCGATGAAGACGAGGGACAGACATTCACCAAGAAGATCGATCAGGAAGTGCTGCCGAAATTTCTCAGCGTCGCCGACGATCCCATGATTCGCGAGGTCGCTGGCGTCAAGCTCGCCGGCTCCTACGACTACGATAACGAGGGCTCTCCGGCCCAGCGCGTTGAAGTCATCCAGAATGGCGTGCTCAAAAATTTCCTGATGTCGCGCATGCCCATCAAGAATTTCGGCGTTTCCAATGGCCACGGCCGCAATCAGCCCGGACTCATGCCCACCGGCCGCCAGGGAAATTTAATTGTCACCTCCACGCAAACCGTTCCCGAAGCGCAGCTCCGCCAGAAGCTGATCGACGAAGTAAAGCGCCAGGGCAAGCCGTACGGCCTCTACTTCGATGACATTCAAGGCGGATTCACGCTCACCACCCGCCAGCTTCCGCAAGCCTTCCAGGTCTTGCCGGTGGTCGTCTATCGCATTTACGCTG
>WNFS01003614.1_pt1 | contig 11751 bp, 15 predicted proteins | sample 5400141 | NCBI WGS metagenome assembly WNFS01 (sample SAMN13153358, study PRJNA577476) | soil metagenome | isolation source: 60 cm saprolite under Madrone tree | place: USA:California | collected 2016-06-14 | reverse complement strand
TTCATGAACGAAGCCCATGTGAAGAGTGCATTTCTCGGTTATCGACTCGGGCACCGCGTTTTCCCCGGTAACATTTGCATCTCGCTTAACGACGAAGTGGTCCACGGCATTGGCAGCCAACGGCGAATTCAATACGGCGAGATTGTGAAACTGGACATCGGCATCGTTCAGGATGGCTGGGTAGGGGATAACGCCACGACTGTGCCTGTTGGGATTATTGATGAACGGACGGATCAGCTTCTGCGTGTCACCGAAAATGCGCTGGCGCGTGCAATTCAGGCTGCTCGAGAAGGCCGGCGCGTCGGCGACATCTGCGCCGAAATCGAGGATGAAGCGCGACGCTCTAGCTTTTCAGTCGTGCGCGAGTTTGTCGGACACGGCGTTGGACGAAAAATGCATGAGGAACCGCAAATTCCCAATTACGGAAAACGCGGTAGCGGTCCGAAGTTAAAAGCAGGCATGACGCTGGCCATTGAGCCGATGATTAACATCGGCACGTCCGACGTAAGATTGCTCGACGATGGGTGGACGGTGCGCACGGCGGATGGCATGCCCTCGGCGCACTTCGAGCACACTGTTTTGATCACAAAAGACGAGCCAGAAATTCTGACATGGCGCGCAAAGACGCAATTGAAGTAGCAGGCACAGTGGTCGAGCTGCTGCCCAATACCATGTTTCGAGTTGAGCTGGCCAATGGCCATCGCGTTCTGGCGCATATCTCGGGAAAAATGCGTTTGCACTTCATTCGGATCTTGCCAGGAGACAAAGTTATGCTAGAGATTTCTCCCTACGATTTATCGAAGGGGCGAATCACTTATCGCCAAAAATGACAACGCGGCGGCCAACCCGCGTTTTCCATTTCGCGGATTATGAAAGTACGACCATCAGTAAAAAGACTTTGTGCCAGTTGCAGGATCGTGAAGCGTAAAAACGTGCTGCGCGTGATCTGCAAAAACCCGCGCCACAAACAAAGGCAGGGGTGATTGGTGAGAAGTGATTAGTGATTTGCCTTTTACCTTTGTAACCTTGTAACTTTTGTAACAAACAACATGCCCAGATTACTCGGAGTTGAAATTCCAGCAGACAAGCGCATCGAGGCGTCGCTTACTTATATCTATGGGATCGGTTTCAGCACAGCCAGGCGCATTCTCGAGCAGACCAATATCGATCCGAACTTGCGCGCGAAAAATCTTACGCCGCAGCAGTTGAACGAAATCATTCACGCCATCACGAACAACAAGATCAAGATTGAAGGCGATCTGCGCCGCGACGTGCAGGGTAATTTGAAACGTCTTCAGGCAATTAATTCTTATCGCGGCATCCGTCACCGGAAAGGCTTGCCCGTGCGCGGGCAGCGCACGTCCACAAATGCCCGTACGCGCAAGGGACCGCGCAAGACGGTAGGCGTGATCCGCAACCCGGAAGCGAAAGCCGGCAAAGTTTAACGCCTAATTAGAATTATGGCTGAGCCAGAGAATCCAACCGATCCAACTCCGCAAGAACCGAAAAAGGAGGAGTCGAAGCCAATGCCGGCCCCGGCGGCTTCGCAGGAAGACGAGAAGGCTCAAGCTTCAAAGTCGCAGGAAGCTGAAAAGGCCCCAGATCCAAACTCGCAGGAAGGCGACAAGGCACCGGCTCCAAAGGCTGACGCAGCTAAACCTGCAAAAAGACCAGCCAAACAAAAAAAGGAACAGGCAGCGCCGGTCGCGGGAGCTTCGGAGAATCTTTCGCTTTCAGCCGACGACGTCGAGAAACCGAAAGTCGTTAAAGCCAAAGGCAGCAAGAACGTTCATTCGGGCATCGCGCATGTGCTTTCGACGTTCAACAACACAATCGTAACAATCACCGACATGAAAGGCAACGTGATTGGGTGGTCGAGCGCAGGCAAAGTTGGCTTCAAAGGTTCGCGCAAGAGTACCGCGTATGCGGCGCAGATGGTTGCCCAGGACGCCTCCCGGCAGGCGATGGGCCACGGGCTGAAAGAAGTGGAAGTTTTGGTAAAAGGGCCGGGAGCAGGACGCGAATTCGCTGTGCGCGCCTTGCAGGCAATCGGGCTCGATCTCACCGTGATCCGCGATGTTACTCCCGTGCCACACAACGGCTGTCGCCCGCCAAAACAACGCCGCGTCTGATTCCGCTTCAACGCTTTAACGCTTTAACGATTTAACGAACCCAATGGCTAGATACACAGGACCAAAAACGAAAGTAAGCCGGCGTTACGGCGTGCCGCTCTTTGGTCCGTCAAAGGCATTGGAGCGGAAAAATTATCCGCCCGGCATGCACGGCCCGAGAGGTTCGCGGCGCAAACAATCCGATTATGCGATTGCGCTGGGTGAAAAACAGAAGCTGCGCTATCAATACGGACTTCTCGAAAAACAGTTCCGGCGCATCTTCGAAAGCGCGCTGCGCAAGCGCGGCGTAACCGGTGAAACCCTTCTCCAACTACTCGAAACACGCCTCGACAACGTCGTATATCGCCTGGGCCTCGCCAACACGCGCAGCGCAGCTCGTCAGCTCGTCTCGCATGGTCACGTGTTAGTGAACGGACGCGGGGTGAACATCGCTTCCTACAACGTGAAAGCAGGCGACGAGATCACGATCAAAGACAAGCCGAAATCTCGCCAGTTGGTGCTGCGAAATCTTGATCTCACACAGATTGTTCCCGTGCCCGACTGGCTCACGGCCGACCGCGACGCGCTCAGTGGCAAAGTCTCGCACATCCCGTCTCGTGAAGAGATGCAGCCCATCGTCAACGAACAACTCATCGTCGAGCTGTATTCACGGTAAAACAGCTGTGGCCGTGAGTTCCTTTTATCCAGAACGTTCCCTGGATAAAAGCCGAGTTAGACGAAAATTTTCGTCCAATTCTCGTTAGCCGTAACCATCATGTCATCCTCACCTCACTTTATCACTAAAATCGTGGGGCGCTACGAAGCCGAATGCGCTGATTCACGGCGGGTAAGCCCGAAAGAGTTTCTTGATTGGGCCGAGAAGGACCTTGCAGCGGGTGACAAGCGAGGGCAGGGCAATTCATTGGGAAACGTTAAGAGGGCTCTCCATTCCCGCATCGATCAAATAATAGCTAAGACGCACGTTCAGTTCACTAAAGACTGGAATCCTAAGCGGATGACTACCGACCAGAAGCTGGACATCATCCGCGAGCTAGGCATCCAGCATGAAGCCATCGTCGACGTTCTCACCGCCGTTCGAAACGATTACGAGCACGATTACGTTGTCCCAACAGCGCGGGCTATACGTGCCCACCTGCATGCAGCCCAGCTTTGGCTAGAAAAATCCTACGCTGCCTACGAGTTTCGTTCCGTCGGTTTCGCTCACCTTCCTCTTTTGGGAATTGGCACCGGAGCGAAAAGACCGAATGGCAGTGCTATCAGTATTGTGAGGTTCGGAGAGCCGCAACGGGTAGTGTGTTTTCGTGTCGCGATGAAGTGTGTCCTGACGATTCACCCTGACGGTGCCGAGGAGACCGTAGAGTTCAAGAGCCTTTCCGCAAAGGAGATGCTTCAACTCGAGGCACCGTTTATCCGTGAGGCATTGGCAGGGGGTTGTAGCGTGAGTGTGGATGACCCGTCATTGACGGACTTGCTGGATCGTTACCGTGAATGGGTGAGGGACACACGCTCCAGGAATGGCCAACCAAACGGTCCAGCGAACGGGAGCCAGCCGATTCGCTCAGAGACAAATCCAACGTCATCGGCGGCTGGCTCCTGTCGCTGACCTTTGTGTTAAGATGTAATTCACCGCGGTGCGCATCGCTGCAAAGATCGTTGGTTTAGTTCTCGTGGTTTACTTCGCCGCGTTCGTGTGGTGCTTCGACGTGTTCAGTTCGCCCGTCAGAAATGACAGGCATCGCTGGCACGGTCCGCTGATTCGGGGCGACACGCATTCAGTCGACATTGGCAAAACATACAACTACGAGAGCCACGATCTGTTTTACTATCGCGTGTTCTGGCCGTTGTGTAAGATATGGATCCTCGTGAACGGGTTGTGACTAAGTGGCGCCGTCATCTAACCAATCGCTGGAGCCAACCGCTGGCCGTTGTGAAGTTCACATTTGATTTTATGAAACAGTTTTCCATGTTTGCCACGCCCGCCGTCACCAGCGGTGGCTCAGCTTTTTCTCGTTAGGTAGCTACTGAGAAGAATAACCGATGGAACCAGCGCAACCCAAACATGACCGTGACGCAGCCGTTTTGTGTGCTGAAGCCTTTCTAAGACTGGCAGAACCAGTAGTCATTAGAATTGGCAAGGACGTACCAGAAAGCACAACACAGTCTCGTCCGTTTTTGCCCAGCATGGGGGATGTGGCGGCCGCGGCGACAAATCTTGCCTTTGCCATTGAGCTTTATATTAAGGGGATACTCATAGCGTCTAAGATCGATGCGCCTACGGGCCGACACGGCCATAACCTCGGCAAGCTATACGCGGCGATACCTAACCACTTCAAAGACGTGATCGAGAGGTCGTATGAAGAGACGCGGAAGAAGGACTGGAACGGCAGATACCCTTCAATAACCGTAGCCCTGCGACCAGAGCCGGCAAACCTCCCCAAATGGGATGACATTCGGAGCCAATCTTTGGGTCTCGGATCGCTCCTCGATCGCTCGTCGGATATCTTTAGCTCGTGGAGATATGTTTACGAATTCAAGAATCCGGGCGAGGGCGGATGGAAATCCCACCGCTTTGAGTATGGCCTCCTCCTATCTGCTTGCCATGCCATGCGAGATACCATTAAGTCGCTGCAAAACACTCAAGAATGAACTCACCGACGCCGCCTAACAAAGCGCTCGAGCCCACTCCGAAGGCTTTCGCGAGCAGGCGCGCTGGCCGCTGTGAAGTCGGGATTTAATTTTATGAAACAGTTGTCGATGTTGCGAAAGCTCGCTCCCGCCAGCGGTGGCTCAGCTCCGTCTCGTTAGGTGCACTCTCGCGTGACTACCACGAAGACAGATTCAGAAGTCATCGAATTGGTGCTCGCATCGTTTCAGAAAGAGTTGCGTCCCTTTCGGCGTTCGCTTTTGGCCCAGATGGCTGACCGATTGCTGTTTCGTCCGCGGCCGATGCCAGTAGTCGCTTACGCACGACAGTATTCAGCCTTTGTGAGAGAGAAGCTGAGATGTCCGGCACGGTGCTGGGTGTTTGGTGTATCACGCCAGACACGGTTGAGAGGATGCCAACTGATTTTTCCACGCGCAATCGCTATGCTTATACATATTTCTCATTCACTCTCCCCGACAAGTCCGGCCTGGCCGTGTGGGCTTCCCGGTCCGGCCCGCTCTGCGGAATTGGTTACCGCTACAGAGTGAGCGCTGACAGCATAGAGAAGGCGCGGCTGCCACTATGGATTTCGTGATTCAACATCGTGCCGCGTGGTGTCGTTAACACTCCGAGGCTTAGGAGCGGAGGAGCGGAACGCTATGCCCCGCTGCTCCCAGAGAAGCACAGCGGCAACCACGATCGCGCCGATTGTCATCAAATTCGTGCGGATCCAAGTGCCACGATTCTGACTTAACGGTTGTGCTTGTGATGCCCGGCTTCAACGCGACTGCGCGAAAGGTTCTCGGTTTTCCGACGGACAAAATACACATGGCAGCCCCGCATACCCCGCGACAGGAGGACGCTTACATGCATGTTCTTGACGAGACGTAGAAAATCGTGCGCAGTTGATCGAGCAATTTCGGCTTGTTCCGAGTTGCCTGGATCGGTAAACTCACCGCCATGTCCGGCATTTTTGCCAGCCTCATGCTCCAAGGCAAGCGGATTAGGCCGGAAAAACCCGTAATTAAAGGCGGGATTTTTCCGCCGAATTATCGTTAGACCGCATTGAACACGCCAGTGGCCCGCATCGTTCCAGATTCGATCTCGCTGACGACACACCACCTTCATATGTGCTTCACGGAAACGGATGCCGTGCTTTCGTCAGGAACCGGGTTCGTGTTTCAGCATGAAGGCACTCCCTACCTAATAACGAACTGGCACAACGTCTCGGGGCGAACCCCGGCCACCGGTAAGTGCCTCTCGGACACACTCGCGGTGCCAGACATGCTCTCAACCATGTTCCGAGAAAAGGATCAGCCGGGTCGTTGTGTTCGGAGGCACATCCCCCTTTTTATGGATGCTCAGCTCACCGAGCCCGCTTGGTTCGAGCATCCCATTCATGGGTGCAAGGTCGACGTAGTTGCTCTGCCGATACCCGATGACATCCGCAACCAGTTCGCGCTGTACCCCATCAACGCGATCGAGTTCGACGCTGCGTTCAAGGAGGAAGTAGCTGACGACACCTTCGTCATCGGCTACCCGTTCAGCGAAACGCCCTATCTCCAACTCCCAATCTGGAAGCGCGCAAGCATCGCGAGCGAGCCGACGGTTGATCTTGATAGCCTCCCCAAGATGCTACTTGACACAGCAACACGCTCAGGTCTTTCGGGATCACCTGTAGTCATGCAGCGCGTCGGCATCCATGGAATGTCCGGCGGCGTTCTCAAGGGACAAGAGATCATTGGCCGCATCAGAAACTTCATTGGCGTCTACTCCGGCCGTATAGGTGTCGGTGAGGAGAGAGCGCAACTCGGCATTGTCTGGAAGGCTCGTGTCATAGCTGAGATCATTGAAGGCCAAGCCAAGGGCTCCTCGACACATGAGGTCTAACCCCTCCATCGAGCGGATAGCCAAAAGCACGCTGCGCGTGCTTTCGTCTGCCGCTCATGTCGAACGTTAGATCTTATGCGACTCCACGTTCACTGTTCGTTATGCTTGTCCGAATACGACGTTGCGCGACAGGTTATTGATCGCGGGCGTCTAACTCGCCCTAAGCTATTGACATCGCTCGTTGAAGACATTCAGCGTTTTGGTATTAGGGCCGTTCGGCCGTCCGATAGTGACACTGATTCGGCCATGTCCTCATGGGACACCGATAAGCGAAAGCGCCAGGTTATTTTGGCACTTCGGACAGCGCATCTTCGTTTGCCCGAACTTGGCGACGGGCGGATGGTCGTTTCTTTGAACTGGTGGCTAGATGAGGCTATTGCAAAAGCTATTTACGCCCATTCCGCCTCAGAGGTTCTCCTCGATGGTGACTGCCCTGTGCTTGATCCTAGCGAAGTGGCCCAGTTGTTTTCGAGTCTCTTAGTCGAGCGCGGGTTACATTTTTACACGGGCGAGTTCTCATTAGACAGTATTCGCGAGGAGATCGCATGTTTTTTGACTGAAAGGTGGGACATACTGTGGTTAGAGGTGTGTAAACACCTAGACAGGCATAATTACGATTTAACCACGCGATGCAGCTAACTCCGAAGGCTTTCGCGAGCAGGCTGTAGTGCTTGCGCCGAATCACGTCCCGAACCTGATCGAGCAATTTCGGCTTGTTCCGAGTTGCCTGGACCGGTAAACTCACCGCCATGTCCGGCATTTTTGCCAGCCTTATGCTCCAAGGCAAGCGGATTAGGCCGGAAAAACCCGTAATTAAAGGCGGGATTTTTACGCCGAATTCTCGTTAGGTCTCCTGCATGAAAACGCAACCGCTGGCAACGTTTAAAACCTACGTGGAGAACGAAATCCTACCGGCTGCGGCGGAGCTGGAAGGTCTGGCTGATAAGAGTCGCCGCCACCTGCAAAAGCTCACTTACACCAATCTCGTGGATCGCTTCGACTCGCTTGTCGATGGAATGATCTTGGACAACTGCCGGGAACAGCTTCTCGTCACGGAGGCGTCGAAGAATCTTACTCAGCAGGTAACGGAGGCCGACTTGCTGAAGCTTCTGTTGCATAGCGGAACGCTTCAGAGCGCACTGGAGGCTAAGCTTAAGGACGGCCTGCGAAACACCGTCTTAAGAGAGAGGCACTCTAAAAAGCTGAAGGTACTTTTTGACGTCTTTGGACCGGACGAAGGTTGTTGGAATTTGCCTCGAGTTAACATTGCCACCGGGGTCATCTTTGATCACATAAAGCCGCAGAACAAAAAGATTCCATATTCGATCTGCGGATACGCCGACTGGCTGTATGCGAGACGCAATTCGATTGTTCACGGAGGAGGCGCGACGAAGTTATTAGAGAACGATGCGAAGCAATTGACCAAATTGTTTCGCTGCACGCCCTCGAATACTGTGAAGATTAAGCCAGCATCCGTCAAAATAGCCGCCGCATTCTACCTAAGCGCTATGGATATTTTGAGTCTGTGAAGACCTAACCCCTATGTAAGGTGTCAAGTGTGGCGGGCGAATGTGGTGTAGGTGGGGTGATTAGTTCATAAGCTTTGTTGATCGAGGTTGAAGGTTTTCCCTGGAGCGCTTCCTCTTCCTTATTGCTCGTTGGTTTTGTTCTTCCAGCGGCTCTTACTCCTATCCGTGCTTGCGACTGCAGTCGCAGCAGCAATTTGATCAATGCGATCAGCGTGGAAGAGGAACTTGGGCGCGCCCAATCTAAGCCGACGCACGCGAAGAGTATTCGGAGCAGGTTAGGTGGCGGGCAGCGCCCACGTTCCAAAGTGGTTTATTTCGTTATTGCGTGTTTCTCCTTTGTCTCTCCCCTCGATCAAGAAACGGGCCTCGTAGCATCGATAAAGATCGAGAGGACAACGGGGCTTTGGAGTCTTGATGTCTCGTGTCTTAAGGCATTGATACGATGGCGATTTAAACCCCGTACGCTTACCAAAATACATGTACCCGTCAGGTTCGCGATCGATCAAACCTGAGCAGCATCTACGCCGGCCCGTTGGTACTCTTTCTCGCTTGTCCTCTTGCAGTGTTGTTCCCTCTCTGCGAGTGGAGATACTATCCAACTTGCGGTTTCAGACTTTCTGCCAGAGCCGCGGGAGATGGACAACGCCAGGTGGGACCGGCAACGTCGGAGTTGATCCTCACTTCGAGCTGTCGATGATCTGTTGCGCGTTCTTGATCGCCGACTCGTCCGGCGCTTTGTCTTTCTTCAGGATGTCGATCGCCTTTTGCGCCGAGGCAGTGGCTTCTTTCTTGTTGCCAAGCTTCGCCTGAATCTGCGCCTTCTTGTAGTGCATGAAGTAGGCGTCTGGGTTCTTGTCCAGCGCCTGGTTGATCCACTTCGCCGCCTGCTTCATGTCCTTGTTGTTGTCGTAGTAAAAGGCCGCGGCCTGATAGGCGGTGCGCGGGTCGAGCGGAGTCGTTGCGCTAGCGGCTGCATCGAGTTGCTTGCTTACCTGCTCGACATCGTCCGTGGTCAACTTCACCGGCACGCGCGTTTTATCCCAAAGGAAATTAAGCGTTGCGGAAGCGCCTTTCACATCAGCTAGCGCGATGGTGAGCGTCTCGATTGTGACCGGAATGAGTTCCGGCTTAGCCGTGAGACGCACGGCATCGTTCTCCTGCTTATAATCGGCCGTGCTCTGCACCTTCGCGTCCTTCGAAACGATGATGGTCCACTCGTTCGCTGTCGGAATCGTGAAGAGTGCGTACTCACCGGCCGGGATCTCCTTGCCGCCGAGCGTTACCGCCTTGCTAAACTTGATTTTGGTGACCGCGTTGGCGCCCGTGCGCCAGATCTTCCCGTAAGGCACCAGGCCGCCGAAGATCTCGCGGTCGTTCTTGTTCGGGCGCGAATAATCCACCTCGACATCGGTCAACCCGACACGCTGTTTTACCACCGAGTGCTGGCTCGCCGCGGGGAACTCTATTCTTTTCTCCTCCGCTGCCCATAGGCTGCCGGGCAGGAGCGGTCCCGCGAAGGGAAGTGCGAACAAAGCGGAAAGGAGAAGCGAAGGAAGACGTGAGGATTGGATCATAATGTGCGGGATATTTTAAGATGTGATGATTTAAACGGAGAAGATATCGCGGGGCGGCAAGAGTCAAATCGGTTTGCCCCCTTCCAACAAATCGCTCCAGCCAATCCAGCACTTTGTTGTAAGCTCTTGATCGATGCGCAGCCGAATTTTCAAAATGCTGGGTGGCTCAGCTTGTTCTCGTTAGGCTTGTGACACGCGCGTATATAGCCGACTGATATGGGCGACATTCCGGTGCTGGGGATCCATGAGATTGCGTTTGAAGTCCGAGATCTTGAGCGGTCCATTGCCTTTTATCGTGACATCCTCGGGTTACCATTATATTCGCGTGGGCCGCAGCAAGCATGGTTTTGCATCGGAACGCAGCGTCTCGCGCTGTTTACCAAGGATCGGCCAGGCAGTGGCCAACATTTTGCATTGCTTATCCCGCCGGAAAAGGCAGAGCAGGCGCGCGATGCCTTGATTGCGCACGGGTTTCCCGAAGAAACGATGCAGCAGGACGACGGCTTTTCCGTTTATGTCCGCGATCCTGATGGGAACAAGATCGAATTGTATGGCAAGCGCACTGAGGCCTAACCCAGCGCTGCGGTCAACCCAGCACCTTATTGACTCATCAACGCAACACCACCTACGATTTTCAAGAGGCTGGGTGACTGATCTTGTTCGCGTTAGGCCTAACATTGAATTGATATGCATGGAGTTCGGATTAGCTATCTGATTGAGCATCCCGAATACATCCCGCAATTGGCGCAGTGGCTCTTTGAACAGTGGGACTCTATTCTTGGCGAAAAAACGCCTGACGCGCGAATCAACAAACTAAAGGCGCACATGAATCGGGATAAGTTGCCTATTGCATGGGTTGCGCATGCGAATGGACAACTTCTGGGAACTGCCGCCCTGCGCGTGCATGATCTAGAGGGGCGCGAAGATCTGACTCCCTGGCTCGGCGGAGTATTGGTTGGCACGCATTTTCGTCGTCAGGGTATTGGTGCCGCGCTATGTGCCACCGTCGAGGAGGAGGCTCGCTCGCGAGGGATAGAGACTCTTTATTTGTTCACGCTCGACAAGCAAGCGTGGTATTCACGCCTCGGCTGGACAGTACTTGGCCCGTGTGTTTGGCATCAGCGGCCCGGTGACATAATGTGCAAAAAGCTGTAGGCGCCCTAACCCAGCGATGAAGTCAACCGCTCAAACGACGAGGCAAAATACTGATCCCGCTTCCGGTTCAGACCAGAATGGGCTGATCTGGGGTTACCATTTTGTCCCCAACCACCCAGCACAGGCAATCACTTCGGAGGCGGCGGTTGAGTTTTTGACCGCGCCGGGTCCGGGTCTACCGAGTGAATTCCTCTGGTTGCATTTTTCGCTTTCCAATGCGGCTTCTGAGCCTTGGCTACGGCGGTATCTGACCTTGCCCGATTCCTTTTACGAATTGTTGCGTAGCGATGTAGGCTCCACTCATCTTAGGCAGGACGCAGACTCACTGCTGGCGCGTATCCATGATGTGCTCTTTGATTTCACATTTGATGCCTCGGCTGTTGCGACTACGGGTCTTTGCATAACGCCGCGTGTGCTGGTAAGCGCGCAACTCCGGCCATTGCGCTCGGTTGACCACCTCCGGGCGGCGGTGCAAGCGGGCCAGGTTTTTCACTCGCCGGTTGAACTTGTGTCGTACTTGTTGCGAGATCAGGCTAATGTGCTGTTTGACATTCTGCGGAAGTCCACCATGCGAGTGGACCCACTCGAAGACCGACTGCTGTTTAAGCGCGTTTCTGTCAGTCGCAGTGAATTAGGTTCCCTGCGGCGGTTGTTGGTTCGATTCCAACGGCTTCTGGCCCCGGAACCGGCTGCATTCTTTCGTCTTCTTAGTCGGCCTCCTGATTGGATTACAGAAAAAGAGCTTCAGAACCTGCAACAAGCCGCAGACAAGTTCTCCACTGCCATCAGCGACACAGCGGCCTTGGTTGAGCGCGTCAAACAGCTTC
>WNFS01003613.1_pt1 | contig 11751 bp, 9 predicted proteins | sample 5400141 | NCBI WGS metagenome assembly WNFS01 (sample SAMN13153358, study PRJNA577476) | soil metagenome | isolation source: 60 cm saprolite under Madrone tree | place: USA:California | collected 2016-06-14 | reverse complement strand
TCAAGTATGAGCACAACCCGCTCGAAGTGGCCAAGGCCAAAAGCCCCGAACATCTGAGGCTCAACCCCAACGGTCATGTCCCCGTTCTCGAGGACGACGGCGTCGTCCTGTGGGAATCGATGGCGATAAACCTGTACCTGGCCGAAAAGCACGGCAAAAGCCCGTTCCAGCCGTCGACGCCGCACGGGCGTGCCGAAGCCATCAAGTGGAGCTTCTGGGGGATGACCGAGGTTGAACCCCATCTGCTCACGGTGCTGCGCAACCGCTTGATGCTGCCGCCTGAGCAGCGCAACGCGAAGGCCGCGGAGGAGGCCGAAAACGCACTAAAGGCGCCGCTCAAGGTCCTCGACGATCACCTCAAGGGCCGCGAATACCTGCTCGGCAAAGACTTCACGATAGCGGATCTCAACGTCGCGGCAATTTTGAGCTTTGCGCTGCTTGCGAAGATCAATTTTTCAGCGACGCCGACGGCCCTTGCCTGGCTACAAAAGTGCCTCGGACGCGAGGCGAATCAACGGGTTCGCGCAATGGCCTGACGCATGTCGTTGCCAACGCGTGGGTTTGACCGCGCGTAAGCATTAGTCTTGACTACCGGGGAGATGTAAGCAGTCCGCGCCGCTTACATCTCTCTCGATGCCGGCCGCCCTTTGGCGTCAACCAAGGCTGCGGTCTATTTATCGATCCCGTACGAGCCCAAGGGCATCTCCGCGCGCATCGGTCGCGCGCGTACCACGCCGCCTATCCCGCGAAGTGGTTCAGGCGAGAATTCGAAGCAGTGCTTTCGAGACTCGTAGAGGTTTCGGTGGGCATGAACGAAACCGTAGGATGGTGGTACGGAAGATGCGCGGTTCCGGTGGCTTTCACCTGTCGGCCGCTCGGACCGACCGCAAATCCACGCAAGTAAAACGGGATTGCCCGCGCCAGTTTTATCGTGATCGCGCGATCGTCAGCGGAAACCGAAGCCGATACTATTTCACCCCGCCCGACGCCGTTCATCTCGGCATAGGCTTTAGCGGTGCTGAGTGCGCGTTCCCGATCGCGAGGCAGAAACTTGACGCCAGCGTGAGCGGCCACGTCTGCCGCCCCCTGCAGTCGGCTCCAGTTCAGGTAAAAGAAATAGCTCGCGTATAGGCCGTCGGTGATGACGATGCCAGCCAACACTGTGACGAGTAGTGTAACGATAGCGGCGGCCTTTAGCGGCGAAAACGTCAAGAGTTTTTTCATCAGGGCTCCGCCGGCTTTCGCGCGCAACATCGGGTCGCGTGAAGTCTGCATCCCCCACACGCGGCGCCTGGCTTTCTTTGGAATATCATACATGCGGACGAATGCCGAGGAGTTTTATAAGTTTAGATCGCTGCACAGCGCTCGCTTTTTCTCGGGAAACATCGAGATACCAATGAGTACGACACCCAAACCCCCGGTTACAGGCGCTAACGGCGGGTTAACCCCAGATGCGGGTTGCGTACCGCATAGCTTCTATACCGCAAGGCGGCACCACCAGGTGCGGCTTAGCGAATAGTGATGCCTTCCGGGTCCATGTGGGAGGGGCCGGTTACTGTCTGGACAGGTGTGGCCGGACCCTGCGTATTCGACGCGAAGTAGAGGACGCCGCCGGATGTAGCGACCGCGAGGCGTTCGTTGCTGTCGGAGGCTATTCCGCGGATATCACGCAGTGACGCGCCCGTAATCGCGGCGCCCGGAACCCAACTCTGCGGCCCGGCGGGTACGAAAACCGAGATGCTATTGTCTTTCTGGTTGGTCACGAAGACATCGAGCAAGTCGTCGACATGAACGTGGTCAGGCGAACGGAGTCCTTCGATGGTCGCCAGCGGCGGCACATCGCCCTCAGCGTTTGAGTCGAAGACAAGCACCTTGTTCGAGCCCTGATCGACCACATAGACGCGTCCTGAGCCGTCTGTCGCGATACCGCGGGGGGTCGTGATTCCAGTGTGGGGGCCGCTCAGCACCCGATTAGGCACGATATTGCCGTTTTGGTTTCCCGCAAACCATTCCACCCGCGGAGGCCGCTCCGGGCCCTCGCCAGCGTCGGCGACGTAAAAGCTTCCGACGTTGTCGGCGACTATCGCGTTTAGATGCCCCAGCCGCGTGTGAGCGCCTTCGAGGTCATGGATCAACTCGAAGTTGCGGCGAGGGCCGCCATAGACTTTCACGCTACCGTTCTGATTCGCGATGAAAACCTCACGCATGAGGTCGACCGAGACGTCGACGGGAATATCGGAATCACTCTCCCGGATCACCTTGAGCGGCGCAGCCGGTCCCTGCGCGCTAACCGGAAACAGCGCGACGCTGTGCGCTTGCGGCGTCGCTATGTAAAGAACTTGCCCGGGTGCGCTCGTTTGTCCGTGCGAACATCCCGCCAAAACCGGGACGATCAGAAGTGAGAGACAGGCCGTGAGGTAAGGCCGCAAGCGCCACGGTCGCATCGATGCCTCGCTGAGGAAAAATTTCCTTCTTCAAGTACAGGAAGCTTGGTCACACGTCTACCACACGAGATTCCGTCACCTCCATCTCTATCGTCGATTTCTCACCAGATTTCCCGAAGACATGAGTTTCTCGTCAAATGCGATGCCGGATCGCATCCCTCTGTCTCACATGAAATTCCGCCGTTGGAATTGGCCGGTAATTTGTGGGCTACTAATGGAACAGTACTTAGGACAGCAGAAGCCTCTTGCTGTATCGGGTCAAGAAATTCGAGGTTTTCTGGAGAAGAAGCATGTAATTTTTACATAGTCGTGCGCGGGCCACCCGTTTCCTCCACGTTTTACAACTGGATCTTGAAGTTTTCTCTGTTGGTCCATGGCACGCGAGTTGCGGTTCCCGCCGATGGTCGTGAGGAAATAACCGAATTTCCGCCGACGTTAGCCGGATTTTGGCAGTTGGAATACTTGTACGAGATAGGACTAGCATAGAGGCTTGCGAAGTGGCCGGTCATGCCGACCGGCCCACAATTGCGCGTCGAGTTAGTCTGATCCTGCGCGTCGTAGCCAACTGCTTCGAAAGAAAGGAGACCTCCAGTATGAAGCGTGTCGCCATCGTTCTCACAGTCGGGTTTATCGCGGGACTGCTTGCCGGTCACCAGAAGGCTTTTGCACAGGGAGGACAGGTCGAGATTTCCTCCGCCGGTGCGCCCTCGAGCGATCTCCCAATGGCTGACTTGCAGGCTTTTGACCAGTTCCGTGCGGCCCATCCGGAAATCGTGCACGCACTCAGCCGCAATCCGAAACTCATCGACAGCAAGAGCTTTCAGGATAAGCACCCGGCACTTCACGATTATATGAGCGCACACAGCGGATTCGAGGCTGCTTTCGAGGAGGACCCCGGGAACTTCATTCCCCCAAGCCGCGGAATGGGCGCTGCGCATCATCGCCATCACAGGGCTGTAAAGGAGTCGGCGGCGAAAGCAGGGGGCGAGGGTGGAGCGGCTGCGGCGGCCCCGAGCAGCCCCGCAGGAGCGCCGGCGGCAGAGGGCGGTGGTGCACCTGAGGCCGCTGGCAGTCCTGCTGGCGCCGAGGGTGGCGGTGCAGCTAGCAGTGCCGCCACGCCTGCCGCCAGCGGTAGCACTGGAGGACACTGACTTTTGGCTTCCTAGCGGTATGACGGCCAGCCCACGGGAGGGCTGGCCGTCCGGGGTGAGGATGCGATGGCAGTCGAAAAACGAATCTTGGTAGCCGAAGACGATCTCGCCACCCGTCAGGCGTGGTGCGAGCTTATCGCAGCGTGGGGTTTTAAAATCGAGGTCGCCGAGGACGGGGATCGTGCGCTCGAGTTGGTCGAAAGCTACGACCCCCATATCCTCCTGCTTGACTTGAGACTGCCGCGCAAGGACGGGCTCCAGGTTCTAAAGGAAATGCGCGAGCGCGGGCTCCAAATCCCCACCGTCGTAATTTCGGGCGAGGGCGAAATTCCCGATGCGGTGCAATCAATCAAGCTGGGCGCCTACGACTACCTACGTAAGCCAGTCGACCCGCCGCACCTGCGCGTTCTACTCAACAATCTCAGCCTTCACCTGACGACCAGCGAGGAGAACCAGCGCCTCAGGCGTCGCCTTATCCGGGCAGGCGAGCTTGGCCCGATGATCGGCCAATCGTTGCCGATGCGTCGCGTGATGACGCTCGTTGAGCAGGTGGCGCCGAGTTCGGCCTCGGTGGTGATTACGGGCGAAAGCGGCACTGGAAAGGAGCTGGTCGCGCGCACGATTCACGAGCTTTCGCCTCGCCGTAACGGCCCCTACGTCGCGATAAACTGCGCCGCCATGCCGGAGACGTTGATGGAGAGCGAACTTTTTGGCCACGAGCGCGGTGCTTTCACTGGCGCCGACCGCCGCCGCGAGGGCTGCTTCGAGCTTGCCAACGCCGGTACTCTTCTGCTCGATGAAATCGGCGAAATGAAGGCCGAGTTGCAGGCGAAGCTTCTGCGCGTGCTCGAGGATCAGAAGATCCGCCGATTAGGTGGTGTCACCGAAGTTCCGATTGACGTGCGCGTGCTTGCCGCTTCCAATCGCAATCTCGAGGCGGCGATGCGTGACGGGCGTTTTCGCGAAGACCTGTACTACCGGCTCAACGTGTTTTCCATAGAGCTGCCGCCCATGTGCGAACGGCCCGACGATATTCCCGCCTTGGTCGAGCATTTTCTCCATGAACTCGAAGCGCCGGCGGGCAAAACCATTACCGGCGTCGATGCCGATTGCCTCGAGCTCCTGAAGTCCCATCGATGGCCGGGTAACGTCCGCCAGTTGCGCAATGTTATCGAGCGCGCGCTGATCGTGACGCGTGGGCCGATGATCTCGGTCGCCGACCTGCCATCCGAATTGAAGCGTACCGGTAGCTCGAGTTCGAGTTTCGAGCTTAAGCTCGGGATGTCGCTGGACGAGGTCGAACGTGATGTCATCATGCGAACGATAGAGTTCGCCGGGGGCAACAAGTCGCGCGCCGCTGAAATTCTCGGCATCAGCCTCAAGACCCTCTACAACCGCCTCGAGCGCTATCAGGGTAAAGATGCGCAAGAGGCTGTTTAGCAGGGTCTTGAGAAACTCACCGAAGAAATCAACAATAGCTTTTGCCTCTTTCCAGGCTGCCAGGGAGCCTGGTGAACGATGGGCCTGCGGGGAAAAATAGCGGTCATCTTTGTCGCTCTGTTGGTCGCGGCCATCCTCGCCGTCAGCGCGCTTGAGATAGCACACGTAACGCGGGTGATGGTGAGTGATCTCCGTGACTCCGGCTTGATCCTTATCAAGCAAACTTTCGAGCAGATAAAGCCCCAGCTCCAGCGGCCCAACCCGTATCAGGAGCTGCGTTCCGACATCTCTCTCCACGAGTTCCTGGACTCCTCGCAGGCCTTTGGGCACGGGGTCGTTTACCTTCGCATCGAAGATCCCGCCGGCACCACCCTTGCGGCCGTCCCGCCCTCAAGCGAAGGTCAAAAGGCCACGCAGGCGCCCGGCTTCGACCAACTTGACGCCGCGATGGCGCAATGGTCGCCGCTCAGCCGCGCTCGCGCGCTCTGGGGCGCACAAACCTACGAGATGAGCCGCGCCGTCGAAATTGGCGGACGCCCGTTCGCCGTCATCAAGGCGGGGCTTTCCACCGGACTGATTGCCGACGAAGTGCTCCACTCAATTCGAGGAATCGCGGAAATTGGCGGCGGCGCCATCGTATTAAGTCTAATCGGGCTGATGCTCTATGGAGGGGTGCTGATGCGCCCCGTGCGCGAGCTGGCCAGCGAGGTCGAACAGCTTGCCTCCGGTCATGGCGAAGTGAACTTGCGCATCGCTGGTCATGACGAACTGAGCACACTCGCCGAAAAGTTCAACCATCTCTCCCAACGCATCAGAACCGACCGGTCGCAATGGGAAAACGAGCGCGGCCAGTTTTTTAATATCTTCCGTTCGATTACCGACGCCGTGATCCTGCTGGACGCCGAAGGGATGGTGCTGTTCGCGAACGCTGAGGCCCAAACCCGGCTCAAGCTTCCCGCCGGTGGCGGCGCCGACGGCAAACCGCTTGCGCTCCTGCTCGGCCATGAACACCCGTTGGCGAGGATGGTCGAGACGTCTTACACGGTTGGCACCGAGGTTCATGACGTCGCGCTTGAATTGCGCGAGGACGGTGCAATCAGCCGCTTCCTCGTCTCGATTTTCTCGCTTGGCCGCGGTCCCGAGCCGCCCGGCCTGCTCGTCATCGTGCGCGATCTGAAGCCGGTGCAGGAGTTGGAGAGCGTGGTGGACTACTCCGGCCGGCTCGCGCGCCTGGGCGGACTCATTTCCGGCGTCGCACATCAGATTCGCAACCCGCTCAACGCGATGAGCTTGCAACTCGAGCTTCTGAGTCAGGACAACGAGCGCGGGAGACCGCTCGACCAGCGCGTGCAGGCCGTGCGCAAAGAGATACGGCGGCTCGACCAGGCCGTCGACGCGCTGCTCCGTTTCATGCGCCCCGAGCGTCTCAAGCTTGACCGGGTCGCGCTCAACGATTTACTGGTCGAAGTGGCGAACCAGGTGATGCGGCCGGGAATCAGGGTTGAATATCAACTCGAGCACAACCTGCCGCGAATAAACGCCGACCGCGCGCTACTGAGCGAGGCGCTTCGCAACGTCGCGGCCAATGCGGTCGAAGCGATGCCCGAGGGCGGCGCGCTCACGCTCGCAACCAGTATCTTCGGCGATGGACTGGTCGAGGCTTGTATCACTGACCAAGGCCATGGAATTCCGTCCGAACATCTCGACCGTATCTTCCAGCTCTACTTTACGACCAAGGAAGGCGGCAGCGGTCTTGGGTTGTCACTCGCATCACGCGCGATTGACCTCCACGGTGGAACGGTCGATGTGAAGTCGACCGTCGGTATCGGCACCGAGGTCAGGATCCGCCTGCCCATCGCGCAAGATTCGTCGCAGAGCATCGTGGCCCTTGACCGCACTCAAGTGGCAGGGCGTGGAGAAACGACGAGACTTCCATAATTCGGGCAAGGGTTCGATAATTAACGACTCCGACTCTGACACCCGAATGAAAACCGGACCTGTCTCTGATTTTCTCCCAGTTGAACGTCAGGCGGCGTCCGCGACCTCCGCCGATCGAAGGGTCGGCTTGTATGGCCCCTACCGCACCACAGCAAAGACCAGTGCGGGAGTATCTTCCGATCTCCGCGCATTCTCCGTTATGGCCGCGATCACGGCTGTTCTCTTTCTTGCGAGCACGTTTTGCGGCTGTGCCAAGGTGATGAGCTATTGGCCGCATAAGACCGCGGGCGCCCTGCCGCCAGCTGCTGCGCCGCGCCCCCTGGAGATTGAGTCGTCGGGAATAGTCCGCTCACCAGCGCGCCACCACGGGGCCAAAAGGACCAGCGGCGCTCCCTCCCCGGCTACAACAGGCCCGTCCGGCACTGCCGCGACAGCCTCATCGCCCGCCGCGCCCGACGTGACACTTGCCGGCGAATCAGACAACCATGCGATCATCGAGCAATTGTTGAATGCCATCGACGTCAGGCTGTCACGCGTCGATCATCATGCACTCAGCACCCCGGACGACGCGGCGTGGAAACAGGCGACCGGTTTTGTTAACGCCGGCCGCCAAGCGCTCAGCCACCGCGACTACCTAACCGCCTCCGGCTACGCCCATAAGGCCTCGGCACTGGCTGGCAAGCTCCCCCTCGCAACGCAGCCGTGACAGGCCCGCCAGGAATCAAGCGCGAGTAACTGTGTTCAATTTTGAACCTTCCCACATATAACTTGCCGTCCCCGTAAACTCGGCAGGCGCCCGGTAAGGTCGGCGTCTTCGCGGTGATTGTCGCCAAATTATTGTCGCAGCCAGTTCGAAGCGCCTAAGCATTGTCGTGCGTACACTATTCGGATCCAGCATGATGGTCATCGAGGGCGAGAGCTGATCGCGAGCGGGCGGGGGAAGTCGAGATCTTACCGCTCGTCTGAACTTCGCGCTCGTGTGTCATTTCGGCGCAGATATCACCAGAACACGAGGCATGGACCTTGCGTTATCGAATCGTTGGCCGGTTGGGCCAATTAGTACCGCATAGCCTAGTTTTTTTGGCATGCAAAGGCTTCGGCCGGCCATCCTACTTCTCGGCGGTCTGGCAGAAACCGCTAACTGAAATCAGCGCTGCGCAACGATGACCGATGAAACTCTCAGAGCACTCCTGATAGAGGATAGCCCGGGTGATGTCGGGTTAGTGCGCCAGGCGCTGGCGATCGCGAATGGCGCTTTCGAAGTAGAACATGTCGATCGGCTCGAAGCGGGACTGCAACGCTTGCGTCAGCGCAGAATCGACGTCGTCCTTCTCGGTCTCTCCCTGCCCGGCTCTTTGGATTTCGATGGTATCGCGTGTCTGCAGGCCGAAGCGCCATCGGTACCAATAGTCGTACTCAGCACACTCGATAACGCGGAGGTGATCCTGAATGCTGTCAAGCTTGGCGCCGAGGATTGCCTCCCCAAAGGCAACTACGCCCCCGAAACGCTCGTTCGCACGATCCGCTACGCAATCGATCGCAAACATGCGCGCGACGAATTGATGCAGGCGCGCGACTCCGCCCTCGAGGCGGCACGGTTGCGCGCCGGGTTCCTCGCCAATATGAGTCACGAAATTCGCTCAACGCTGAACGGCGTCATCGGGATGACGCGGCTCCTGATGGATACGCGGCTGGTCGGTGAACAACGCGAGTTGGTCGAAATCTCGCGTGCGAGCGCCGCCGCGTTACTACGGATAGTCAACGATATTCTTGATTTCTCCAAAATCTCCGCTGGCAAGGTGATCCTCGAGGAGTCCGACTTTGACCTGGTCACCCAGATCGAAAGCGTTATCCAACTCTTCGCCGAGCAGGCGCAAGGTAAAGCTATCAAGCTGGCGGCCTACGTCGACGGTGAGGTTCCGGTGCTATTGCGCGGCGATTCGCTGCGGCTATGCCAGGTGCTCACCAACCTTCTTGGCAACGCGGTCAAGTTCACCCACGAGGGCGAGGTCACGGTGCGAGTCGGTCTCGTCAGTCAAGATGAGAACGAAGTAGTATTGCGGTTTACGATTCGGGATACCGGAGTAGGAATTCCCCTCGAGGGTCAGCGCCACCTCTTCCAGGTCTTCGCTCAGGGCGACAGCTCGACCACTCGCAAGTACGGCGGCAGCGGGCTCGGCCTGGCCATATCCGCTCAGCTGGTCGAGCTCATGGGCGGGCAGATTGGGGTGAAAAGCGAGTCACACGGCGGCTCGACCTTCTGGTTCACGGCCAAGTTTGGCAAGCAGCCCGCAGCAGAGGTGTCATCGCTTGACGTCCACAGCCGGCTTAAAGGGGCTCGAATCCTCGTTGTTGATCCCAATCTCGTCAGCATCCACATGGTGTGTGACCATCTGGTGGCGTGGGGCATGCGTTACCAGGCCGTCGCAAGCAGCACGGAAGCGATACAGACGCTCAAAGGTGCGTTGGCCGAAGGCGACCCTTACGCAGCGGTGCTGATCGATTGCTCCAGGATAGAGGGTCTTGCGCTCGGACGTGCTCTCAAGGCCGACCCGCAGTTCGCGCGAATCCGCCTTTTGGGGATGTACTCCGTTGGCTGGCGTCCCGACGAAGGGCAATTGATAGCGGCTGGTTTCAAGACCGCGCTCGCGAAGCCAATCAGGCAATCCCAACTCTTTAATAGCCTCAATGTTCTCCTCGCGCGTACACGGGTGGACGATCCGGCACTGGCTCAAAAAACGACCGCGCACGAAACAAGTCAGGTGCCCCCCCAGATTCGTGCGGCTCTAAAGCTGTTACTGGTCGAGGACGACCCGGTTAACCAGCAGGTGGCGCTCAGGATGATCCAGCGGCTCGGGTTTCAGGCTCGTATGGTCGCAAATGGCCGGCAGGCTCTCGAAAAACTGGCGCATACGTCCTTCGACATCATCCTGATGGACTGCCAGATGCCCGAGATGGACGGCTACACGGCGACGCGCGAAATTCGCCGGCGTGAGGGATCGGCCCATCACACCACGATAGTCGGTCTCACGGCGCACGCCCTGAATGGGGACCGCGAGGAGTGCCTGAAGTCCGGCATGGATGACTACGTCTCAAAGCCGGTTTCGCTGGAAGATCTGGCGGCAATTCTCGAGAAATGGATTCCCGCTGCGATTCTGATGCCGCCCGACGGGCGCGGACTCAGCTCGCTACTCTGATGCGGGCAGCGATCGGAAATGAGGAAGTGCTGGACGCGAAGGTACTGGCCGGATTGCGTGACTATCAACGCCCCGGAGAACCTGACTTCCTGACTCATTTGCTCAGCGTTTTTCTGGACGACCTGTCGCTTCGGCTCGAGAGCATCAGGAATGCTCAAGCCCGGGGCGACCACGGGACACTCCGCTCTGCCGCCCACGCGCTCAAGGGAGCAAGTGGCGAGTTGGGCGCGAAGCGTTTACACGCGTTGTGCGCACAACTCGAGGCGACCGCTCGCAGCGGTATTCTCGCGGGTGCCCAGCCGTTGGTACGCGAGGTCGAACACGAAGCCGTCCGCGTCCGCCGGGCGATGGAAGTCCTGAGATCCCCCCAAACCACATAGCCAGGCAAGGGTGCTGTCTTCTGCCGAATCCTTGCGCAGACCGGTGGTGTGCACTGCTCCTGGCGTACCTATTAATAGCTTTACGAATTACCGGTCACTCCCAACGGCCGATGACTTGTCATTCTACGCGCGTTTTCGCGCGTAGAATCCCGTGATCTTCAGAGCGCCGGGATTCTCCGCGAGGCACGCGGAGAGTCGGGGATTATAACGGACTTGACACCACGAGGGCTACGGCTGTCATAATAGCGGCATGGTGCCAAGTATCATTCGACGGCTCGCAAACTCTGCAATCGATACAGCGTTGCAGACGTTTTGGTTGGCCGTCATAAGTGGCTTCATCGCCAGCGGATTTCTTATTTATCGCCACTTCGCCGGATTGAACCCGCGATGGATAGACGGCGCGACAGGCGCACTAATCGCATCTGCGTTCATTGCTTTCGTGACTGTTGTACTGGTGTTTGTTCAAGATCTGAGACGGGACATATCAGGCTTGGAACCCTCTCGATTGCCCATCAGAGTGCAATCTGAAGAGCCAAACATCGTCTGCACGCATGTGATTTCGGATGCTGGGATTGACGATCCTTGGGACACTAATAAAACGCTTGATGATTATAACGGTGTATGGGTACCGAATCCCTTTATTTGCCGCTCAGTGCTTGCACGATTCCACAATCAGCCCTTAAGCGATGTACTAATCCGCGCAGTGGGTAATGTAACTGCTTCGATCTTTTATTCAAACGATAAAGGCGAGCAGCTTCATATAGTTAAAGCGGTTTGGCAGAGAGACGCGAACGGCAGCCATCTGACCAATCATGTAAGCTTCAAGCCCGATTCTGTGCGTGAGCTAATTTTAGCGATGCGCGGCGAAGAAGGAACATTTTTCACGCTTGAAGATCTTACGGATGATGATCAATGGCCGTATGGTGTGCGTCGTGTGGCATTTCCCCAAGAAGACCTCTTTAACGCCCGTGTTCAATTTAGAATCGACGGACGCGCCGACAAGCGTGAATATCGGTTTACTCTGCTGCTGGATTCCGAAACTGCCTCGGACCCAGCGAATGATCTCTGTTTTCAAGACGGAGACGGGAAGGGTGTTCCAGTTTGATGTTTAGCCTTTTTCTTTTCTGTTTTCTTCGCTTGGCCGGATTAACTGGCGGTGTTTTCAGCATCTGTCGCAAAGCGTCCTCAAAACTCAGCGGAT
>WNFS01006765.1_pt1 | contig 11753 bp, 16 predicted proteins | sample 5400141 | NCBI WGS metagenome assembly WNFS01 (sample SAMN13153358, study PRJNA577476) | soil metagenome | isolation source: 60 cm saprolite under Madrone tree | place: USA:California | collected 2016-06-14 | reverse complement strand
GAGAGGGCAGGAGCGTCCGCCAGTAGACCTCGTCGAGCGTGCGCGGGGTCACGCCGAGCACCGGGTGGCCGTAGAGCGCCCAGATCTCCATGGGCGCCATCGGCGCGACGCCGCGGTTGAAGCTCTCGTAGGTGTGGCAGTGCGCGTTGACGAGGCCGGGGAAGACGATGCGCCCGGAGGCGTCGAGGACTCGGTCGACGCGTCCGGCGGCGCCCGGCAAACGGCCCACGGCGGCAATCCGGCCGTCGCGGACCAGGATGTCGGCGTTCGGCAGGGGCTTGGCGTCGGCGCTCGGGACCACGAGCCCGCCGTGGATCAGGAGGCTCGCCATTTCTAGTCGGCGACGATGGCGACGGGCCGGCACCACCCGCCGCTGCCGCGGTGCACCTTGACCGGAAAGCATGCGACGGTGAAGTCGGTCGCCGCCGGAATAGCGCCGAAGTTCGCCATCTTCTCCATGTGGCAGTACTCGCGCTCGCGCCCGGCGTAGTGCGCCGGGAAGAACGACGCCGTGTCGCCCCGCCGGAGCCGCTCGGCCATCGTAGGGATCGGGATGTCGAAGCCCCAAGCATCCGTGCCCATCATGCGCACGCCCTGCTCGATCAGCATGAGCGTCGCCTCGCGCGACATCCCCGGGTGGCGCAGGTTCCAGTCGGGCTGGTCGAAGAACCGGTCGCAGCCGGTCCAGATCAGCACGATGTCGAGTGGGCGGATGCGGTGGCCGATCCGCGCCAGCTCTGCGTCCACCTCCGCAGCGGCGATCGACTCGTCCGCCTGCTTGGCGCGGAAGTCCAGGCGCACGCCCGCGCCGTAGCACCACTCGAGCGGGATCTCGTCGATCGTCCGGGCCGGCTTGCCCTCGGAGGTGGGCCCGTAGTGCCACGGCGCGTCCATGTGGGTGCCCGCGTGCGTTGACAGCGTCACGACCTCGCTCGCCGAGTGCACGCCCGGAAGCGGGAAGCGGTCGGCGGGCACGCCGTAGCTCTTGGCGCGCTGGCGCGCCACCTCCCGGTGGTCGAGATAGATGATGGACTGCTCGTGCGTGTCCATCGAGTAGTTCATGATCGGCACCGACAGGTCGATGATCTTCACGTCCGCCTCCCGCGGAACAGGCGGCACGAAGCCGGGTCCACGACCGACACGGTCACCTCGTCGCCGATTCGCCACGTCCGCTCGCCGCCTGCGCCCGCGCGCGGCCGGCTGATCCGGAGCCGGGCGCCCTCCCCCACCGCCACCTCGTATTCCATGGTCGGCCCGGCGTGAAGCGCGAACGTCACGCGCCCTTCCCAGCCGCCCCGCTCGGCCGGGGCCCGCAGCCCCAGGTAATCCGCGACGAAGAGATCGTGCGGCCAGTCGTAGATCGCCTGCGGCGTGTCGCACTGAACGATACGGCCGGCGTTCATGACCGCGATGCGATCGGACATGAGCATCGCCTCCTCCTGGTCGTGGGTGACGAAGATCGTGGTCATGTGGAGCTCGCTCACGAGCTGCTTGACCTCGATCTGCATCTCCACGCGGAGCTTCTTGTCGAGCGCGCCGAAGGGCTCGTCGAGGAGCAGGAGCACCGGCTGCACCGCGAGGACCCGGGCCAGGGCTACGCGCTGCTGCTGGCCGCCCGACAGCTGGTGCGGGTAGCGGCCGCCCAGGCCGGGCAGCTTCACCAGCTCCAGCATCTCCGCTGCGATCCGGTCGATCTCCGCGCGCGCGCGGCGGCGCATCCGGAGGCCGAAACCGATATTCTGCGCCACCGTCATGTGGGGGAAGAGCGCATAGTTCTGGAAAACGATGCCGATCTGCCGCAGGTGGGGCAGCACGTCGTTGATGATGGTCTGGCGCAGTACCACGCTCCCCTCCGACGGCTGCAGGAACCCGGCGATGGACTTGAGCAGGGTGGTTTTGCCGCAGCCCGATGGCCCGAGCAGAGTCACGAATTCGCCGGGCGCGACGTCCAGCGAGACGTCGTCCACCGCGAGCATGCCGCCGTAGCGCTTGGAGAGATGGAGCAGCTGGAGATCGGGGACCGGCTGCGCACTCATAGCTTGGCGATCCGCGTCAGGCCGACCGTCCGGTGGGCCAGGATAACGACGGCCAGTGTGATCAGCACCAACACCGTCGAAATGGCGGCGACCGACGGGTCGAGGTCGAACTCGATCATGGCGAAGAGGCGGATCGGCAGGGTCTCGACACGCGGCCCCGCCAGGAAGAGGGACACCGTCAAGTTGTCGAACGATGAGATGAATGCGAAGGCCCCGCCGGTGACGATCCCCGGGAGCAGGTTCGGCAGGACGACGTGCAGAAAGGTGCGCCACACGTTGGCGCCCAGGCTCCGTGCGGCCTCCTCGAGCTGCGGGTCGAGGAGCGCAAGGCTGGCCGCAGTGGTCCTGATGACGTAGGGCACGATGATCGCGACGTGGCTCAGGACCAGGACGGGAATAGACAGCGAGATCCCGAGCGCCGACACGAAGATGAGGGCCGCCAGGCCGTAGACGAGCGAGGGGAGGACGAGCGGCGACATCAGAAGGGCATTGAGCGCCTCGCGCCCTGGGAAGCGGCCCCGCACGAGCGGGAACGCCGCGGCCACCCCCAGCACGACCGCGACCGCGGTAGCGGCGGCGGCGATGCCGAGGCTGCGCGCCGCGGCCGCGCGCACCGCCTCGAGCTCCCAGAGCTTGGCGAACCAGCGTAGCGACAACCCCGCCGGCGGGAAGACCACGAAGTCACTGGCGGTGAAGGACGCGCCGACGATGATCAGCGTGGGCAGTAGCAGGTAGACGAGGGCGAGGGCCGACACCGTCCAGATCCCGGCCCAGAAGGCCACCTGGCCCAGCCGTGCGCGCACGCGTGCGCCGTGATCCTCGAAAGACCGCTCAGGCATCGGCCGCGGCCCCCGGGCCGCCGTAATGCCAGCGCCTCGCCACCGCCGTGCCGGCCCAGACCACGGTCATGGCGACCACGAGCAGGATCAGGGCTGTGGTCGCCGCCCTGGACCACTGCAGCGTCACAATGGCCGACTGATACACGAGGGTGGGCATCACGATGAAAGAGCCGCCGCCGACCATGGCCGGCGTGATGAACGCGCTGATGGTCAACGCGAAGTTGAGGATGGCGCCCGCGACCACCCCCGGCATCGCGAGCGGGACCGTGACCCGCAGGACGGCCTGGAAGCGACTCGCCCCCAGGCTCACGGCCGCGGGCTCGAGCGAGGGATCGATCTGCTCGAGGACATTGATGAGCGGCAGCAGCATGAACGGCAGCTGCACCTGCGCGAGCGCCATGCGCACCCCCTCAACGGTAAAGAGGAGCCTGATTGGCCCATCCGTCAGGCCCGCGGCCATTAAGCCCTGGTTGATCAGCCCCTGCTTGCCCAGGAGCACGATCCAGCCGAAGGAGCGCACCACCGCGCTCGTGAGCAGCGGCAGCAGCGTGACGAAGAGGATGGCCAGGCGCGCGGCGGAGCCGACGTTCCTGTAGAGATACGCCAGCGGGAAGCCCAGCACGAGCGTGATGGCCGTAACCTCGAACGACAGCCGCAGCGACAGCCCCAGCGTCTGGAAAAAGAACGGGTCCGTGAGCAGGGACTGGAAATTGGCGAGAGTGAGCCCACCGCCCTCGGGCGCCCGGACACTCCACCAGAAGAGCATCACGAGGGGCGCGAAGAAGTAGACCGCGAGGAAGAGGGTCGCCGGCAGCGCGAGCTGCCAGAGGCGCAGCCGCGACGCCAGCCTGCGCCGGCGACTCGCGACTGCGCTGTGCCTCCTCTCCGCCGCGGCGACTGCGCTCAGACCTTGATCTCCCGGTTCCATCGGTTGATCCACTCCGGCCGCTGGGGGTTGATCTTGGTCCAGTCGATGTGGACGAGGCGCGCCAGATCCTCCGGCGCCGCGGGCACCACCCCGCGCAACTGCGGCTCGACCTTGATCCCCTGCACCGTCGGTCCGAAGAAGAACGGCGGCGTGGCCAGCAGCGCCTGGCTCTCGGGCGACAGCCCCTGGTTGATGTACGCCAGCGCCAGGTCGAGGCTAGCGGCTTTGGTCACCGCGAACCAGGCGAGCCCGGCGATGCCGCCCTCCTTCGGGAAGACGAATTCGATGCCGGTTCCCTTGCTTTTGAGGAGCAAGGAGTTCGAGTGCCACATAGGGGCGATGTCGACCTCCCCACGCTCCAGCAACGTCTGGAGTGCCGCCGGTGAGCTCGCGATGGAGCCCACGCTCGGGAGGAGCGTCTTCACAGCCTCGAAACCTGGCTCGATCTTGGTCTCGCCCCCACCCTTGGCCTTCGCGAAACTCAGGAGCGCCACGGTGCCTAGCGTCGAAGCCGGCGTGCATAGGCCGACCTTGCCTTTGTACTCGGGCTTCCAGAGGTCCTCCCAGGAGGTGGGCGCCGTCTTGAGCTTCTTCGCGTTGTACGCGATGCCGATGACGGAGGCGGCGATCGGCACCCCGTAGGGCTCCGTCGGCTTGTACTGGGGATAGAGTGTCCTCGCGTTGGGGATCTTGTCCATCGGCAGCTTGAGGAAGACGTCCTCCTTGATGGCGTTGAGGAAGGGGCCGTCGTCGACCAACGCCACGTCCACCGGCGGCTTCCCTCCCCCCGCGGCCTTGACGCGCGCCACCAACTCGTTGGCGAGCATGGACACGAGAATGACCTTGGCGCCCGTCTTCTTCTCGAGCGGCTCGGCGATGGCCTGCTTATGCCCCTGCTCCCATCCGCCACCATAGGTATTGGCGATCAGTTCCTTCTGCTGCGCCCACGCCCGGCCGGCCGTCAAGGCCGTCGCGCCCGCCACTCCTCCGATCAAGACCTGCCGCCGTGTGATACCGCTCATGAATGGCCTCCAGTCTGTCGCGTGTTAGAGGACGAACTCGAACGTCGTGCCGAATCGGACCGCGAAGTCCACCTCCTCCGTCAGCGCGAAGCCGCCTCGCCCCGTGTAGGCAGCCTCCAGATCTTCGGCGGTCTCGTGATCCGTGATCATGACCCAGCGCGTGTCGGGAGGAGCCACGGCCAAGCGGTCGAGGCTATGCCAGGTGCCCGCGTGGAGCACGTAGCCCACGCTGCCGTCGAGGAGGAACCCGCGCACGGTCTCGGGCCCCGGCACGGCGTCTCGATCGCGCGGATCCGTGGGCGCCGCGACCGCGACGACTGCCGGCGCGCCGCCGATGGGAACGAACGCCTGGGTCAAAGCGAGATGCCGCTCGAGCTTGGTGAAATCCAGTCCCCGATACGGGGTGAGAAGGTAGGAGATCTTGGCTCGGCCGCCGCGCCAGTCCATGGACCACCCGACCGTGCCCTTCTCCCCCCGAAAGTCTGGCGCGGCCGAGCCCTCGCCTATGAGCTGCCCGAACGGACGAAAGGCCTCCTCGGTCAGCGGCTCGGCGATGAGGCGCGTCACGGTCCCCGGCGCCCTCGCGTGGTCCTTCTCAAGCGCCCTGGTACGGGTGAGTGGCCATCCAGTGCCGCGCGATGTCCACCCGACGGCACATCCAGACGCCGTCGTGCTTGAGCACGTGATCGAGGAAGCGCGCGAGACCGGCCGCGCGGCCAGGGCGGCCTGCCAGCCGCATGTGGAGGCCGACGGACATCATCTTGGGCGCCCTCGCCCCCTCCGCATAGAGAACGTCAAATGCGTCGCGCAGATAGGTGTAGAAATCCTCGCCCGTATTGAACCCCTGCACTCCGCCGAACTTCATGTCGTTATTGTCCATCGTGTACGGAATGACCAGGTGGCTCTTCCCGGATACGGTCACCCAGTACGGTAGGTCATCATTGTAGGAGTCGGCGTCGTAGAGGAAGCCGCCCTCCTCGACGACCAGCCGCCGGGTATTCGGGCTCTGCCGGCCGGTGTACCAGCCAAGCGGGCGGCTGCCCGTGAGTCGCGCCAGCACCTCGATCGCACGACGCATGTGAGCGCGCTCTTCATCCTCGCTCATGTACTGGTAATCGATCCACCGCCACCCGTGGCTCATCACCTCGTGACCCGCCTCTAAAATGGCGGCCGCGGCCTCCGGATGACGTTCAAGGGCCATGGCGACGGCATAGACCGTGATCTTGATGTTTCGGTCCGCGAACATCCGCAGGAGGCGCCAGAAGCCAGCTCGACTGCCGTACTCGTACACCGATTCGACGTTCATGTTGCGGACCCCCGGCAGCGGCTCCGTTGCCACTACCTCGTGGAGGAAGGCCTCGGATTCGGCGTCGCCGTGGAGGATGGAGCGCTCGCCTCCTTCCTCATAGTTCATGACGATCTGAAGCGCCAGGCGCGCTCCGCCCGGCCACTTGGGATCGGGCGTGTGCCTGCCGTAGCCGACGAGATCTCTCGGATAGCTCATTCGTATTCCTTGAGGTCGCGGGGCGGCGCCGCGAACTTGCCTGCCTTGCTCTGCGCCAGGCCGAGCCGCACGAGCGCCTCGGCCATCTGCACGCCGCACGAGACCGGCTCTAGGATCGGCGCCCGGCTTCGCTCGCGCGCCGCCGCCGCGTAGGGCGAGAGGCGGGCACCGCCGAGAATGACGAGGTCCGCGCCCGTGTCCCCCGTCACGCTACTTATCACCGCGCCGAGCTCGTCGAGGACCCGCTGCTCGTCCAGGGAGCCTTCGCCGATGGGTGGAAGCTCGACGGCCCTCACGCCCGCGCAACGGGAGGCGAAGCCGGCGAGCTGGACGACGTCTTCCGTATACGGGATCATGCGGGCGGCCGTGGTCACGATCGCGAAGCGGTGACAGAGCGGCACGGCCATCCCCATCGCGGCCTCCGCCATGGAGACCACGGGCACCTCGAGGGCTTCCTTCACAGCTCCCGTGCCATAGTTCCCGAAGCCGCCCAGCACGATGGCGTCGGGCGGCGGAGAGAGCGCCGCCAAGGCCAGCGCCAGAGGACGCCCCGCCATGTAGTCGGCGTACATGCTGTCCACAGTGGGCGGACCCTCGAAGTTCGACCAGCTCTCGATCCGGGTGCCGGGCGAGGCGGCTCGCTGGGCCAGCGCCGCGCACGCCTGGGTCAGCGACTCCGTCGAATTAGGGTTGGCAAGGAGAATGCGCACGCGACCCAACAGGGCAAGGACTATGCCCCGGTGACGCGCGACGGCAAGGCCGCGGTGCACGGGAATTTTCGGCCACTTGCGGGCCGGTAGCCGGACTGTCGTCCTCGAGACGTGCTTACGGATGAGGCAAGGCCCCGGTCACCTGCCTCCGAATGGCGCATCGGAACAGCGGCTCACCGACCGGGGGGAGTGCCCATGGCGGAGTTCGATCGATACGGCGGCGGACGTCGTCGAGACCGACCTTGGCATCGTGGGCGGCATCATCACGGCAATAGGCCGAGGCCTAGGCCCGGCGCACCGGGATTTCGACCCTTCGGGGCGCTACGCCGAGCTCCCGGAGCTCACTCACCCCCAGGGCCCCGAAGCGCTTCTTCCAGCGATAGAACGTCTGCTCGCTGACGCCCAGCTTGCGGCAGATCTCGCCGACCGGGGTGCCGGCCTCGGCCTGGCGCAGCGCCATCGCCACCTGCTCATCGGTGAACTTGCTCGTCTTCATCCGCCGGTCCTCCGTGGCCCCCGCTCCCCGGGCCTGGTGGGACCGCAGCCTAGCTCAAAACGAGGGACTCGGTGAACTCAGTTCCGGGGAGGACCGCCGAAGGGACAACCTCAAGAGGGCGGCTCATCCCCGTCGGGCAAAGTCATGAGCAGGTTGAGGACGTGTTCAAGCAGATGGCGGAGCGCGGGGTGGAGGCCGTGATCGTCGGCGCTGGTCACACGACAGGCCCTCAGCGACAGCGTATCGCGGAACTGGCGATGACCAGCCGACTACCGACCATCTGCGGGTGGAAACAATGGATCGTCGCAGGTTGCCTGCTGTCGTACGGACCCTATCCGGAGGACATGTACCGCCGCACCGCCGACTACGTTGACAAGATCCTCAATGGCGCCAAGCCCGCCGACCTCCCCGTCGAGCAACCCACCAAGTTCAGGTTGATCGTCAACCTCAAGACCGCCAAGGCGCTCGGCCTGACGATCCCGCCGTTGCTGCTGCAGCGCGCGGATCAGGTGATCGAGTGACAGGGGCGTCGTCGAGCGCGTACACCGCTTGAGGTTCGGGCACGCCCTTGAGCTCGAACGTGCCGACCGGACGGCACGCCAGACCGAGCGCGGCGGCGAAATCCTGGGACAGCAGCAGCGGCACGCCGACCTCCTTGGTCAACGTCTCGATGCGCGCGGTGCGGTTGACCGCCGGGCCGATCACATTGAGGCCGAGCCGGTCGACGCCGCCGACATTGCCCCAGCTGACCGCGCCGACATGCAAGCCGATGCCGAACCGGAACGTCGGCCGGTCGGCGTCGGCGCGCGCCCGATTGACCGTGGCGGCCGCGTCGAGCGCCGCGAGCGCCGCGCCGAGCGCCGCCTGGCAGGCGCCGCGCCGGCCGCCGGTTTCAGCGCGAGCCGGGAAGACCACTAGCGCGGCGTCGCCGATGAACTGCAGCACCTCGCCGCCGCGCGCCGCCACCGCGCTCGACACCGCCTCGAAATACTCGTTGAGCAACGCGATCAATTCAGGCGGCGCCAACATCTCGTTGAGCGCGGTGAAGTCGCGCAAGTCGGAGTACCAGAACGCCGCCTCGATCGTCTCGACGTCGCCGCGGCGGATGTGGCCGGCGAGGATGCGCGCGCCGCTGCGCTTGCCGACATAGGCGTCGAGCAGGTTGACCGCGGTGCGCCGCAACGCGCGGATCTCGGCGACCCGGGCGAACGGCTTGCTGATCGCCTCGATCGCCGCGACGTGAGCGTCGGAAAAGCCTTCCGGTGCCTGCGTCGACCAGCTCGCGGCGTGGATCGCGCCGTCGGTGAACACCAGCGGCACGATCAGGTAATCCGTGATGCCCTGCTCGCGCAACTCGGGCAGCACCCCATAGTCCATCGGGCAATCGGGGTCGACCAGCCGGCGGCGGATGACCGTGCCGCTCTGGTAGACCGAGGTCATCGGACTGGCCAGGGACTCGGGATTCTCGGACAGCGCGTAGGGCGCCTCGTCGAGTTGGACGGGGGCGTCCGGACGCCAGATGAAGCGGCGCGCCATCACGTTGGGATGCAGCGTGCGCACGGACACGGCGACGCGCCACAGCGGCAGGCCGGCGGCAATGAGGCGCGGGACCAGCTGCTCGAGCACCTCGTGCGGCTGCTGCGCCGAACGCGCGCCGTCGATCAGCCAGGCGACCGCTTCGGCGATCTGCGCGTCGCTCACTGGACTACCCTCCCTCCAGCGATACACTCGGCAGGCGTTGTTGGGTCGAGGAGAGAGAGTGGAAGACGAGAGGTGTTCGGGGAGAGCCTGCGTCGCTCGCCGCGTGACGGCCACGATGAGACCCGCTCCCCCGAAGTTCCCGGTCGAGCCTCTGTGTCGGGGTCGTCATGTCGCCGGTGTACACCCGGCCCGGGGGCGCGTCGAGCACTTCTGGATCTAGGCCTCAAGGGTAAAGGTCGGCTCACCCACTCTCGGCACGGATTGCGTGATCTTGCGGACTTCTCATGTGATCCGTGTCGCGCACACGGCACGTTCGCCTCACAAGAAACTATCGACTTGATGAATTCACGAAGTCGTTCACGCAGGAGCCTGGCGGCGTCGAATGCCTCACCTGCGCTCCGCACTCAAAGAAGATGAACCCAAGCCCCGGGAGAGCTCGGGCTCAGAATGAGAGGGACCATCGCATGGTGTCGCGCAGCGCCAGCTTTCTGTTCTTCAGTTTGGCTGTGGTCTTGTTCGTGGCCGCCTGTGCCGGACCGGTGACGCAAGCTGGTCCGGGCGGGCTCCCTGGGATGTGGCAGGGATCTTTCTACCACCCGGGTGCCGACTACACGTCGCCTCCGAGGTCCGACTTGACGCTCCGGATCAACGATGCGCTCCGGTGACACAATCTACGGGATGGTGAAGGATACGGCCAATGGGCGAGCAGCCACGGTGAGTCTGGCGAAGGAGGAGTCGGCCGCCACGCAGGTCGCCGGACTCAGCGCACGCGTATGCCACGCCGCCGGGAGCTCGTACTCACACGGGGTCTGTCAGCCAACCATCGACCAGGAAGCCGCATGGAAGTCGGAGTGTGAAGCACGCGGCGGCGTGTATTTCGCTGCCGAGTACTGCGAGGTCCCTGCCGGGGGTCTGCGTCCCCACTGAAGCCATCCGGCCTTCGCCCGAAGGGGATGAGCCGCCCTCTTGTGGCTGCCCCTTCGGGCTCTATTCAAGACGCGTTCGTCTCAGTGGCCGCTCTGCTTGGAGTCCAAGACCGTCTTCAACGTGTTGATTGCCTTCTTGAGCTCGACCTCCGACCATGCCGAGAACGCTTCCTTCGCCTCCTCGATTGAACACGTACACAACTTCACCGTAATCTTGCCACACCGAATGCAGGGCATGACGTGTCCTCCTGATCGTTAAATCAAGTCCGTGGTCGCACCCGTATGCAGCATTTAACTTTCGGCCAATCTCGCCTCCGCCATCCGCTTCTGTGCTCGCCGGATTTGCCACTCTAGTCGCTCGCGGCGTGCCCTGCTGATGCGGGGGCGTTTTCTAACTCCTGCCGGAGTGCCGCGATCTGGGCGGGCATGTGGGAGATGGTAGCGCGGGCAGCAAGGGCTATGCGGGCAACGGGCGGCCCTGCTCGTCGGGCCAACGGGATGCGATGGCCCAGCCTAGCTCATCAGGAACTTGAGACCGGGGCTGCCGCAGCTACAGAGACCCGCCGCGAAAGGGGGCCGCCGTTCCGCCAAGGCGATCACAGCCGCTTCAGTGGCGCTCCGGTCAAGGTTAAGCACTCGCGCCAGGCAACGGGCGCAGATCCCTTCTCCCTGTTGGTCCCGAAGATGCTGCCGCACGATGCTCTCGGTCAGGTCGTCGTCTGCCATGATGGGCAGCCTACCACTTGCCGCGGTATCGGGTGACGCTAGGCGTCAGTCGCACCGATTCGCTCGATAGCTCAAGCACCCGATTTACCGACGCTCGGGTGCTGGCCTCGGCCTTGCTCCCGTTATGGTGTCCCGCCCCGTTCGACTGCGCAGGAGGCCCCTATGCGACGCTCAGTCATGAAGGACCTAACACTTACTCTCGTGGTGTTGCTCGGTGGTTGTGCGACTTACACCGCGGCGCTCTATGGCACAGGCCCCGCCTCGAGCGACTGGATCCAATGTCAGAAAGACACGTCTGGCTACGGGACGATTCCTGACTTCGGCATGACGCTGCGCACGCACTTCGCCAAGTGCATGCGAGAGGCCGGATGGGAACAGATCCCGGACAAACCAGACGGCGCCGGCTGGGGGCCGACGGCCTACCGGCGACCCTCGGCCGATTAGCGCCTGGCCTGCGCTCCTTCTCTCTGTGGGGCTGGCACCCTATCGTCCCGTCTTCTTCGGCCGCCGTCGTCTCCGTATCACCAGCCCGAGTGCCTGACGGACCTGAGCGTCGAGCCTGTGTCAGCGCCTGAGTTTGGCAAGTGAAGGGCGCGGCACGTCCTCCAGACGGAGGCCGGCCTGCTGGGCTCGTGTCATTCGCGCCTAGCCGCGCTCGGCCTTGTGGATCGCCGCCAGCCTCGCCTCGATCGTCGCCAGCCGTAGCTCCGTGTTCTTAATCCGCCACATGAGGAACTCGCGCCGCGTCCGATTCTGAGTCGGCGTCACTTCCAGCTTTCGATGGTCGACCGTGAGCGAGACCGACAGCTCGGCCCGCTCTTGTTCGAGTGAGTGGCGCTCGTTCAGTGGCCGTGGCACGGGCACG
>WNFS01008501.1_pt1 | contig 11757 bp, 10 predicted proteins | sample 5400141 | NCBI WGS metagenome assembly WNFS01 (sample SAMN13153358, study PRJNA577476) | soil metagenome | isolation source: 60 cm saprolite under Madrone tree | place: USA:California | collected 2016-06-14 | reverse complement strand
ACGGGCTCGAGACTGGAGGAAGGACACGCGAGCTCTGAGTCAGGAGGGCTGGTGGAGCTGGATCCCGTGCATGACCAGCTCGCGGGACACGGCCGGGCCGTCAGGTGTCCTCCGCTTCGCAGCCGTCAGGACGATCTCGCCGGTAGGTTGGCGAAGGGAACTGCCGCGCGCCAGTGACCCGAAACGCCCTCCCGTCCCCCGGCACGCCGAGCAACGAGCGCCATGATCACGTATCGCAGGTCGGCGGGCGCGAGCTCGTGGGTGTCGACGGCGTCGGCCGCGGCCTGGGCCAGCTTGGCGGTTTCCATATCAGGCCGGAGCATCGCTAACAACAGCCGTAGGGTCAAGGCGAAACCGCCTCCTGCTAGAACGCCCGGGCGACAGCCGACCGTTGCTCGTTCCCCGCTGGGCTCGATCGTGTGCGAGAATTCGCGACGCGACCCAAGACGTCCCGGGTGGCGGGCGGGCGATGCCTGGTCCCATGGAGGCGAATGATGGCTTCGGCAGACATCTCTGCGCCCGACTTCAAGGATGCCCCGTATTGGTGGGAGGCCGCGCCTCCGTCGAAGGCGGCGGTGCCCGCGCTCCCGGATCGCCCCGAGGTCGCGATCGTCGGCGCCGGGTACTGTGGTCTCTCGGCCGCGCTCGAGCTGCGGCGCCACGGTGTCGGGGTCTTGGTCGTGGACGCCGCGCGGATCGGGCACGCGGCCAGCTCGCTCAACGGCGGGATGGTGGCGGGCAGCCTCAAGATCGACCACGCCGAGCTGGCGCGAGCGTTCGGGCCGGAGCGGGCGACCGCGCTCCTTGAGGAGAGCGCGCGATGCTTGACCTTCCTGGAGGAGCTGCTGGAGCGCGAGGCAATCACCTGTCACTACCGGCGCACCGGTCGCTTCGTTGGCGCCCACTGCCCGTCCGCGTATGCGGGCCTCGCGAGCCGGGTGGAGACGATCAAGAGACTCACCGGCGCGGATGCCTGGCTCGTACCGCGGCTGCGGCAGCGCGAGGAGATCGATACCGACCATTACCACGGCGGGATGGTGGCCGAAGCATCGGGGGCCTTGCATCCCGCCCTTTACCATCGCGGGCTGGCCGATGCCGTGCGCCGCGCGGGGGCTCTCGTCGCCGAGGAGACGCCTGTCGACGCGATCACGCGGCGAGCCGGCGGGTTCACGCTCCGCACCTCGCGCGGCGTGGTCGAGGCACGCGAGGTCATCGTGGCGACCAATGGTTACACGGGCGCGGTCATGCCCTGGCTCCGGCGCCGCCTCATCCCGCTCGGTAGCTACATCATCGCGACTGAGCCGCTGCCGCCTGAGACGGCACGGCGGTTGATCCCGCGCGGCCGGATGATCGTCGACACCAACCGGGTGCTGAGCTACTATCGGCTGTCACCGGACGGGACGCGCGTGCTCTACGGGGGGCGAGCCAGTTTCCGTCGCGCAACGGCGCGGGAGGCGGCGCCGCGTCTGCACGCGATGATGGTGAGCGTGTGGCCCGAGCTGGCCCGCACGCGCGTAACCCATGCGTGGACGGGCAACGTTGCGTTCACGTTCGACCACGTTCCGCACATGGGTGTGCATGACGGTGTGCACTACGCGGCGGGGTGCCAGGGCAGCGGTGTGGCGATGGCCACCTACCTCGGCTACCAGACCGCGCTCAAGATCGCCGGGAAGTCGGTCGCGCCGTGCGCATTCGATGCGCTACCATTCCCCACGCGCCCGACCTATACCGGTGATCCGTGGTTTCTGCCGGTCGTTGGCAGCTACTACCGTCTCCGCGACTGGCTCGAACGGCGGCTCGCCGCGTGACTACGGCGCTCACCGAGCGAAGAGACGCCGCTCGAGCCGAGTAAGGCGCTCGGCGCCGGCGTCGGTGACGAGGACGGTCTCGCTGAAGGCCATGCCGCGGGCCCCGGTGTACATGTGGAACACCATGCCGGGCTCCAGCACCCACCCGGCGGTGGGCACGAAGGTCCGGGTGAAGTCGCTCGTCCGCGGAGGGTGGGTCGCGCCGTAGTAGCCGAGCGTGTAGCCGGTGAAGTTGTCGTAACTGTCGCGGAGGCCCGCGGCTAAGACCCGCGAGCGGCACACGCGATCGACGTCCCGCGCTACTGCACCGGGCTTCATCGCCGCGATCTGGTCGTCTTGGATCTCGATCAATTGCGCCGCCGTGTCCGCTTGCTCCGTCGAAGGTGGGCCGATCACCGTTGGCCGCATGAGCCGGGCACTGTAGCCGTTGACGGAAGGGACCAGTTCCATGTGGAGAAGGTCCCGCCGCCTCAGGCGGTGGTTGCCGAGGAGACCATGTAGCGTGCCCGAGCGCCCCCCGGCGGTGATCGGGCCGGTGCGGGCGGTATCGGCGCCGAGGCGAAGAAAGGTCCCGCTGGCCGCGATGGCCGCCTCGCGCTCGCTCAGGCCCTCCCCGACCGCCCCGACGGCGTCGCGCATCGCCTGATCGGCAATGCGCGAGGCCTGCTGGAGGTACTCGATCTCGCGCGGCGATTTCCGGAGCCGCAGTTCGCGGAGCACCGTCGCGAAATCGGCGAGCGTGGCGCGCGGGAGCGCGCGTCGCAGCGCCTCATAGATCTGCACGGTAAGGTAGTGCGAGTCGGTCTCGACCCCGAGACAAGCGGTACTCCAGCCCCGTGCGATGATGGTCCGGACGACGGCCTCCACCGGGTCCTCGGTATCCGGGAAGCAGACATGGTCGCGCAGCCAACTCCGCTCCAGAAACGCCGGCTCGTCAAGTTGGCGGAACACCATGACAGGGTCGCCGTCCGACGGTACGAGGCACCCGTGATAGCGCGACCCCGAGGCGTGCCACCCCGCGAGGTAGGCGAGGTGCTCTGTCTCGTCCACGAGCAAGACATCGATGCGACGGGCGGCCATCTCGTGACGCACCGCCCGAAGACGGCCCTCATACTCGGCCCGCGAGAAGACAAGCCGCGTGTCGTCGTTCACGTTCGAACCTCCCCCTCGACCAGTGTCGGAGCGAAGCCGGCGGCGCAGCCGGGCCAGCGGTGCAGCCATGATAGTAAACGCGTAAGTCACTCGCAATCGCGGCAGCTCGGGACGCCCGTCCCATCGCGTAGGAACGCGCGGGCGCCGGGGTGGGCGGCTTGACACCGGCCGAAGCGACATGCTACCACCGGACCACTCTGCGAGCGTGAGACGCCGAACATATGCAAGCTGCACACGTGGCAGGCACCCGGCGCGCACACGTCCAGCCGCAGGCCGGGAGGATCACCACTCGCAAGGAGGACAGGATGACGGATCGCAGCGACGAACACGGCCGCAGACGAGCCCTTGGCGGCGGATCGGGTGTGCGGTTCACGCGGCGCACCTGGTTGAAGGGCGCAGCAACCGCGGCCGTGACGGCCACCGGCCCATTCATCTGGACACGACGGACAGGGGCGGCGGGTAAGGTCGTCATCCGGACAATCGGGGGCGCCTACGAGGAGGCCAACGTGAAGGCGATCTTCGAGCCCTTCACGAAGGCGACGGGAATCGAGGTCGTCAAGGTGCCGGCCACTCTCGGCAAGCTCCTGGCCATGTTCGAGGCGGGGAGTATGGAGCTGGACATCGCCGACGCGGGCGAGCTCGGCATGCTCTCGCTCAGCCAGAAGGGCGCGCTGGACAAGATTGACTACAAAGGCTGGAAGCTCACCAACCCGGAGGACATGGACCACCGACGGGACGACATGGTGGCTGACATCTACTTCTCGACGGTCCTCGGCTACAACACCCAGGTCTTCCCGACCGGCAAGCACCCGAAGAGCTGGGCCGAGTTCTGGGACGTGAAGAAGTACCCCGGCCCCCGCACGCTGACCGATCTGGCTGCGGGAGCGGTCGACCTGGAGTTCGCGCTGCTCGCTGACGGCGTGCCGAAGGACAAGCTCTATCCGATCGACCTCGACCGCTCCTTCAAGTCACTCGACCGGGTACGTCCGTCGATCCGGAAGTTCTGGGACACCGGCGCCCTATCCGCCCAGATGCTCGCGGACAAGGAAGTCGTGCTGGGATCGATCTGGAACGGGCGGCTGCAGGCCATCGCTGACAAGGGCGCTCCGCTGGCGATCGAGTGGAACGAAGCGGCCCTCCAGGTGCAGTTCTGGGGTCCGTTGAAAGGGGCCAAGAATGCCGAGAACGCCCAGCGCTTCATCGACTTTGCCTGCCAGCCGCAGATCCAGGCCGCACACTCCGGGTTCATCCCCTACGGGCCCACCAATCGGCAGGCCTTCAAGCACATCCCGGCCGATGTGGCGTCGCGACTGCCGTCGAGCCCGGAGCACAAGCCGAAGGCGTTCCTCCACAACGCCCAGTGGTGGGCGGACAACCGGTCGAAGGTGAGCGAGCGCTGGTCGCAGTGGCTCCTGCAGAAGGGGTAGGGGGCGGGGCCGAAGTTCGACTCCACGAGCTGACGAAGACCTTCGGGTCGGTGGTCGCGGTCGAGGACGTCTCCGCGACCATTGAACCCGGCTCGTTCTTCACGCTACTCGGCCCCAGCGGCTCGGGGAAAACGACCACCCTGATGATGGTGGCGGGCTTCACCTACCCTACCCGAGGCGAAGTGTTCGTGGGCGGACGCCCGGTGGCCGGTCTACCGCCTCAGAAGCGCGACCTCGGCATGGTCTTTCAGAGTTACGCCGTGTTCCCACATCTGTCCGTCTTCGACAACATCGCGTTCCCGCTGGAGGTTCGTCGGGCGCGACGAGCCGAGATCCACCAGAGAGTGGGCGAGGCGCTGGAGCTCGTGCGGCTGCAAGGCTACGATCGGCGGCTGCCGCGCCAGCTCTCGGGCGGTGAGCAGCAGCGAGTGGCGCTGGCCCGGGCCCTCGTGTTCCGTCCCCGGGTCCTCCTGATGGACGAGCCGCTCGGTGCGCTGGACAAGAAGCTTCGGGCCCACATGCAGCTCGAGCTGAAGCACATCCAGCGGCACCTGCACGTGACGGTGATCTACGTCACCCACGACCAGGAAGAAGCGCTCACCATGTCCGACCGTGTGGCCGTCATGCGGTGCGGTCGGATCGAGCAGGTCGGAACGCCCGCCGAGCTGTACGACGCGCCGGTCAGTCGATTCGTGGCGGACTTCCTCGGGGAGTCGAACTTCGTGGATGGCGTGGTTGTCGGCGCGTCCACGGCCGGTCGCTGGCTGGTCCGGGCGGCCGGCGGACTCGAGTTTCGCGGCGTCGGCGCAGTGTCGCTCCAGGCGGGCCAGCCGGTGACCGCAGCGGTCCGGCCCGAGAAGCTCGTGCCGGTGGAAGGATCGGTCGGGGTGGCGCAGACGGACGCGGTCAACACGTGCAAGGGGACGGTCGAAGAGGCGATCTACGTGGGCGACGCGACGCGGTACCGGTTGGCCCTGGGCGCCGACGGCGCTGTGACGGTGAAGGTGCCGAACCGCCTAGGCCTGCGCCAGCCCGCCGAGGGCGACGCCGTGATGCTCGCCTGGTCGCCGGACGAGACGCGACTCTTCCCCCGCGTCGAGGCATGAGCCTCAGACCGGTGGCGGGGACCATGATCGATGCGTCGCTCGCTCCCGAGCGGCGTGACACCGTCCGCTATCTGCTGATCCTGCTCCCGGCGACCGTGGTGCTGCTGGCGCTGTTCGTGTATCCACTCCTCGGCCTCGTCGACCGGAGCGTCTATAAGCGCGGGGCTGGATACACCCTGGAGTTTTACGGCCAGATCTGGCGAGTCCCGGTATACCTGCAAGTCATCGGGCGGACGTTCCGGATCTCAGCGCTGGTGACGCTGATGTGCCTGGCCCTCGGCTATCCGGTCGCCTACCTGCTGGCCATGCTGCGCCCACGGCTCGCCCGTCTGCTGATGATCGTGGTGGTCCTGCCGTTCTTCACCAGCATCATCGTGCGGACTTACGCCTGGATGGTCCTGCTCGGGCGCAACGGGGTCGTGAACCAGTACCTGACGGGGCTCGGCCTCACCGACATGCCCTTGCCCCTCCTGTACAACCAGGGTGGTGTCCTCATCGGCATGACCTACGTGCTGCTTCCCTACATGATCTTGACGATCTACAGTGTCATGCACGGGATCGAGCCCGGGCTGATCCGCGCTGCCCACAGCCTTGGGGCCTCCCGCTGGCAGGCGTTCCGGCGGGTGTTCCTGCCGCTATCGCTCCCCGGGATCGCGGGAGGAACGCTCCTGGTGTTCATCCTCGGCCTGGGCTTCTTCATCACGCCAGCCCTAATGGGCGGGCCCTCGGACGTGATGATCGCCATGCTCATCGAGCGAGAGGTCGAGTTCACCCTCAACTGGTCCTTCGCGTCAGCGCTCGCGGTGATCCTCTTGATTTTGACCCTCGTCGGCTTCGTCGGATACAACCGGATCGTCCGCCTCGAGCGCGTCTTCGAGGCGCGTGGCTGATGGGCGACGAGGGCCAGCGGCCGGGGCCGGGGGCCGTGGCGGTGGCCGCGCTCGCTGGCGCCGTGCTCCTGTTCCTCATCTCTCCGGTGGTCATCATCCTCATCGTCTCGTTCAGCGGCGCCGACTACCTGCGCTTCCCGCCACCCAACCTGTCCCTCCGGTGGTACCAGCGTTTCTTCGGCATCGCCGCTTGGCGGCAGGCCATTGGGGTCAGCACCCAGGTCGCGTTCCTCACCATGGTGTTCGCTACGGTGCTCGGGTTCCTCGCGTCGCTGGCCCTGGTGCGCGGCCGATTTCGTGGTAAGGGAGCGATCTACGCCTTCCTGCTCTCACCGATGATCGTGCCGACGATCATCACGGCGATCGGCCTGTACTTCTTCTTCGTGCGGCTCAAGGCCACCGGCAGCATTCTGGCCATGGCCCTGGGCCACACCGTGCTGGCGCTTCCCGTCGTGGTGATCATCATCGCGGCCACCCTGCAGGGCTTCGACGTCCGATTCGAGCAGGCCGCGCTCAGCCTCGGAGCGAGCCGATTCACTGCGCTCCGGCGGGTGACGCTGCCTCTCATCTTGCCCGGGGTGCTCTCCGCGGCGCTCTTCGCGTTTCTCACCTCGTTTGACGAGCTGCTGATCCCGCTGTTCCTCTCGGGAGTCGAGGTCCAGACGCTGACCGTGAGGGTGTGGAACAGCCTCTTGCTGGAGGTCGATCCCACCATCGCCGCGGTCAGCACGTTCCTGGTCGGCGTCACCACCGCCGTTCTCGGCGCCAGCGTCCTGCTCCGGGGACGGGGCGAGACGCCGAGGACCTGAGGTCCGGCCAATGGCCTTGCATTTCAGCACCAGGGAGCTGGCAGGCCGGCGGCGCCGTGCCTGCCGGGCAATAACCGCGCGTGGCCTTGACGGGCTCCTGCTCTTCCGGCAGGAGAGCATGTACTACCTGACTGGCTACGACACCAGCGGCTACAGCATGTTCCAGGGTATGTACCTGGGGGCGGACGGCTCGCTGGCCCTCTGCACGCGCTCGGCCGATCTCCGGCAGGCCCGCATCACGTCCGTCGTCAAAGACGTACGGATCTGGCGCGATCGGCAGGGGGCGACCCCGGGCGAGGATCTGCGGCACATGCTGGACAGCTATGGGTGTCGCGGCAAGCGGCTCGGCGTGGAGTACCACGCTTACGGGCTGACCGCGCAGCGAGGCCAGATGGTCGACGCCGCCCTCCACGGTTTCTGCCGCACCGAGGATGCGAGTGACCTCGTCCGGCTACTGCGCCTCGTCAAGAGCCCGGCCGAGCTGCGGTACATCCGGCGCGCCGGTCAGCTGGCGGACGCGGCGCTGGCGGTGGCCAACCGGCTCACGGTGCCGGGCGCGGCTCCCGGCACGATCTACGGCGAGATGATGAGGACGATCCTGTCCGGTGACGGCGATCCCTCGGCCAGCCGGTGGCCGCTGGGAAGCGGCCGCGAGGCCCTGCTGGTCCGCTACCATACCGGTCACGGGTCCATCGGCCGCCGCGACCAGGTGACGTTCGATGAATGTGGTCGTCACCGGCCGTGTCGATCCGCGCCACCGAGACATGTTCCGCGCCTGCCGCGAGGCGCTCACCGCCTGTAAGGCAGCCCTTCGCCCCGGCCGCACGGTCGGTGACATCTTTGCCACCCACGCCCGGGTCCTGACGCGAGCGGGTTACAAGGATCACATGCTCAACGCCTGCGGCTATACCCTCGGGGCGACCTACCCCCCGACCTGGATGGACGAACCGATGATCTACGCCAATCATCCGCAAGTGCTGGCGCCCGGCATGGTCTTCTTCATCCACATGATCCTGCTCAACAGTCGCACGGAGCTCTCGATGTCGCTGGGCGAGACGTCGATCATCACGGCGCGGGGGGCCGAGCCGGTCACCCATGCCCCGCGTGAGCTGGTCGCGAACTGAGGATCAGGGCGTGAGCAACGCGTCGGACACCAAGGACGGCTTGCGCGCGACCCTGCGCGACCTGGTGGCTTTGCACGGCGTCTCGGGATTCGAGCAGCCCCTGGTCGCCTACTTCCAGAAGCGCGTCGCTGGCCTCGCCGACCGGGTGGACGTCGACCGCTACGGCAACGTCACGGCGGTCAAGCGCGGTCGCAACGATCGCCCTCGCCTGATGCTGAGCGCGCATCTCGACGAGATCGGCTTCATCGTGAAGGGCATCGAGCCGACCGGCTTCCTTCGCTTCGACCGCCTCGGCGGTGCCGCCGACGCGCTCCTCCTGAGCCGGCGCGTCTGGGTCAACGGCCACTTCGGCCTGATCGGCTCCAAGGCCGGACATCTCCAGTCCGGTCTGGAGCAGGCACAGCCAGTGTCGGCCACCGACCTCTATATCGACGTGGGCGCCCAGAGCGCCGCCGAGGTCGGCGACCTTGGCATCCGGGTCGGAGACCCGGTTACGTTCATCGGCGAGCTGGCCGAGTTCAGCGGCGGCAACCGCGTATGCGGCAAGGCCATGGACGACCGGATGGGCGTGGCGATCCTGCTCCAGATTCTCGCCGAGCTGCGAGGGGTGACACCGTATGGCACGGTGCAGGCAGTCGGCACGGTGCTGGAGGAGGTCGGCTTGCGTGGCGCCATCATGGCGGCCTTCCGCCTGGAGCCCGACTATGCCATCGCCATCGACGGCCTCTCAGCGGGGGACACGCCAGACTCGAGCCCCACCCAGGACATTGCGGTGATCATGGGACGCGGACCGGTCGTCCTGCTCGCCGCCTCCACAGGCGCCTTCCGCGGCAGCATTGCCCACCCCGCGATGAAGCGCCACCTGCTCGCCGCCGCGGCGGCCGCGGACATTTCGGTGCAGCTCGCGACCCACCTCGGGCACGGCTCAACCGAGGCGGCCTCGATCCATCTCGTGCGCGAGGGGATCCCGACCATCAGCGTCGGGGTGCCACGCCGCTACTCGTACTCGCCGAACGAGATGGTCGATCTCGACGACGCCGCCACCGCGGTGCGGTTGCTCGTCCGCTTCATCGCTGACATGGACCGGCACGGCGACCTCGGCTTCGGATGAACTTCGGGCCGTAACGCCTCAGGAACAGTGCAAGGACTGCTCTCGGCTCGGCCGGTGCCGCACCGGCGGGCGTTTGGCCCGGTCGCCCATGATAGGCCCCGGACGAACGCCTCCATCCCAGGTCCGTCGTCGCGTCGATCGTGCAGTGGGCCAGCTCACTCTCGTCCTTGGTGCCCGAGTAGCGCTGGAGGCGATCCACCCTGGCCAGGAACTCCGGCTTACCCTCGGAAGGGATCGGCGCGAGCAGCTTCTAGCGGCGCATGGCCAGGATTACCCCGACAGGTAGTCGAAGGCCGACAGCACGTGCATGCGGACGATGTGCAGGTACTCCTCGATCTCGACGTACTCGTCGGCCTGGGCCATGCCGCGTGGGAACGGGCCGTGAACGAGCCCGGGGATGCCGCGTTGGCGCCAGAGCCGTGCGTCTGTACCGCCGAGACTGACGATGGGGGCGGGTTCGGGCCGGCCCAACGCCCGGGCGTTGGCGCGGAGGATGTGTACCATCGCATGGTTCGGATCGCACACGCTGGGCGCCGAGAAGTTAATCTCCTCCATGGTGGCCTCCGGGTAGCGCGCCGCAATCGCCTGCACCCGCGGCATCACCGCTTCTTTTCCAACACCAGGGGGTAGGCGGATGTCCGCCTCGAACCAGCACGTGCCGGGGACCATGTTGACCTTCTGGCCGCCGTGGATCACCCCGATGTTCACGGTCACCCGCTGCAGGATGTCCTTAGCCCCAGGGCCCTGCGCCTCGTCGATGGCTGCGGCGGCGCCGGCCAGGGCGTCGGCGACGTCGATGGGCACGGCCGCCGGGACCGTGGTCAAGTCCTCGAGGTCGCCGATGATCCGCGCGGCAATCTTGGTGGCGCTCGGCGTCAGGTGCGTGTACGCGCCGTGGGCGCCGCGCGTGCGCACGGTGAACCGGAGCCACAGCGGACCCTTCTCGCCGAAGCGGACGGTTAAGGGGCTGCTCGGCTCGCCGTTCAGCAAGCAGTCGCCGTGAACCTCCGGGTGGTGCTCCATAAGATAGCGGGCGCCCCACGGGCCGAAGGTCTCCTCGTCGGAGACGGCGGTGAGCGTCAGCCGTCCGGCGAGGCGCTCGCGCAGCCGGTGGAGATAACGATAGGTGAAGATCGAGGCCGACGTCCCCGCCTTCATGTCGGCCACCCCGCGGCCGTAGATCTTGCCCTCGGCGATCACCCCGCTCCACGGGCCGTACGTCCAGCGCTCGTTGGCTTCGTCAGCCGGGAATACATCGATGTGGCCGTTGAGGACCAGGTGGTGACCAGGTCGCGCTCCCTCGAACGAGCCGACTATGTTGGGCATGGTCGACTGGGGAGCGATGAGCCGAAACGGGAGCTGGTTCCGCTCTAGGAACCGAGTGACGTGGGCCGCGGCCAGGGTCGTGTCCCCGGGCGGGTTCGGGCTCTTGGCTCGGACGAAGTCGCAGAGAAATCCGACAATCTCTTCACGGTCCTCGTCGATCCAGCGCAGGAGCTGAGCCTTGTCGTTATCCATCCCGGTCACCTCGGGGGAAGATTGCTTGGGAGCTTACCTCAGTTCGTGCCCCGCGGCACGCGCCACGAGACGGGACATGTCAACCGAACGTCCCTGACGCACAGTGACGGCTGACTCGTGCTGGACAGTGGCTCGCGTCCGAGTTCCGACGCTCATTGGCAAGCTCATCAAAGAGAAAGACGGCTCGCGTCTGCCGGACCACGTCGAAGATAAGCCGCAGTTCGGCTGCTGCTCCTAGTCACTCCAGCACTCCTGACTACTCCAGCATAGGCACTCGCGCAGTAGACCGAGGGCTCAGCAGTCCTCGTCCTTCTGAAGAACACTAGGACTCTTTATCCTCGTCGCCTCTGAGGGACCCCCGGATTCTAAATTCCTCGTCGCTTTCGGATGACATCAGGATTGTTAGTCCTGAGCCCCGTGTGATCCAACTCCCTGCCACGGCTCACTTGTTAGGAGCGAAGAGCCAGTGTGTGACCGCCATTTGTGACAAACGGGCCCCGACGGCTGACCAGGATGGCCCACGTTGATGCCGGATTGAAGGAATGGGTCTCCTAAGGGGGTCCGGGTCCAATCTTCAACCTGGGCTCAGCGGCTTCAGCAGGCGACCTCTCGGCGCCTGGAGCCCAGCCTGCTATGTGGGCTTGGTCTCGCTATCCCCGGGCAGGTCGGATACGACGGCAAGCCTGGGCGGACGTGGATCGTGTGGTCGTTCGGGGTTCCCGGAGCCGTCAATGATTGTTGCGGGGGAGCTGGCCTTGAGGGTGACCTCGAGCCATCCACTCCTGGACTTTCCAGAGCATGTCGGCCACGTT
>WNFS01008276.1_pt1 | contig 11759 bp, 14 predicted proteins | sample 5400141 | NCBI WGS metagenome assembly WNFS01 (sample SAMN13153358, study PRJNA577476) | soil metagenome | isolation source: 60 cm saprolite under Madrone tree | place: USA:California | collected 2016-06-14 | reverse complement strand
CTTGATCCGCTACTCCGGCACGGAGTCGCTCGCGCGCGTGATGATCGAAGGCGCCGACGGCGAGCGAATCCGGACCATGGCCGACGATCTTGCCGCCATCATTCGCAATCTGATCGGCGCGGCATGAGCGCGCCAAGCGACCCGATCGGGCACGCCGAGGAGCGGCGGCCGGCGAGCGATTCCGGTGTTCGCGGCATCGGTGTCGATCTGGTTCATCTGCCACGGATGCGGGACGTCATCGAACGCTGGCAGGAGCGGTTCCTGCGGCGCGTCTTCACGGACGGAGAGATCGCCTACTGCCGGGCCCGTCGCGATCCCACCCAGCACTTCGCGGTGCGCTTCGCCGCCAAGGAAGCCGGCCTCAAGGCGCTCGGGACCGGGCTGCGGCTGGGGATCAACTGGCGCGAGCTCGAGGTGCGCCGCGAGCGTGGCCAGGCGCCCGTGCTCGTCCTTCACGGGCGCTCGCAGGAGATCGGGCGCGCTCGCGGTGGCGGCGATCGGCTCCTGCTCGCGCTCACGCACGACGGCGACTACGCGATGGCCCAGGCCATGCTCGTCGCTCCCGATGCGACTGCTCCACCTCGCTAGCGTGACGACGGGCGCGGTGATCCTCTACGGATGCGCGGCCGAGCCCGTGCGCCTGACGCCGGGCGCTCCCCCCGGCTACATCGCGACCCGCCCGGGCAAGCCGGGGTTCGTCATCGCGGCGCCGCACGGCACGTCGGACCTGCGCACCGGAGACATCGCGACTGATCTCGCACGCCGCACGGGGTTCGGCCTCGTCGTCGCCACCGGCTTTACCCTCGAGCCCGATCGTCCCGACGGGCCGGGGCGGCGCTATCAGGTGAACCGCCCCATGGAAGGGGTGCCGGGCCGACCAGCCGCGCAGGAAGTCTCCAGCGACGGCGCCCGGCGCGTCTACGAGGCGTACGAGCAGCGGGTGCGAGCGGTCGCCCAGGGCCCGCTCGCCTTCTACGTGGAGATTCACGGCAACAATCGTCGCGAGGCCGCCCAGCGGATCGAGATCGCGACCGTGGGCACCGACCGCAACGACGCGCTTCGCCTCAAGACATTGCTCGAGCTCATTCGCGACGCGCATCTTCGCGCCCGCCCCGGCAGTCAGCGCCTCGACGTGCTCGTCGAGCCGGCCGACCCCGTGATGTATGGGGCGAGCAGCGCCAAGCGCGTCGGCATTCTTCGTCTGCCCGCCCAGGCATTGCACATCGAATTGCCGAAGACGGCCCGCGTCGAGGGACGCGAGGTCTACACGGCGATCCTCGCCGACTTTCTCACCCAGGCCGCCACCCTGCCGCACTGACGTGCTGCCGGTCCTGAGCGCCGAGGAGATGCGCCGGCTCGATCGCCGGGCCATCGACACGCTCGGTATTCCCGGCGCGGCCCTCATGGAGAACGCGGGTCGCGGCGCCGTCCCGCACATCATCCGGCTCCTGCCCCGAGGCGGGCGGGGCGCGCGCGTGGTGGTGGTGTGTGGCAAGGGCGGCAACGGTGGTGACGGCTTCGTCGTCGCTCGCCACCTCAAGCAGCGCGGTGCTCGTGTCGCCGTGTGGCTCGCGGCTCGACCGGAAGAGATCACGGGCGATGCGGCGGGAAAGCTTGCCGCCCTGCGACGCGCTGGCCTCCGTCCGGTGGTCATCGCTGACGAGCGTGCCCTGGCGGAGTCGCTCGGCGACGCCGATGTCGTGGTGGATGCACTGCTCGGCACGGGGACGCAAGGGGCGCCGCGCGGGACGACCGCAGCGGCGATCACCGCCATCAACGCGAGCCAGCGCTCGGTCGTCGCGCTGGACATTCCATCCGGTCTTCCCGCCGACGGTGGTCCGCCGCCCGGCCCCGCGGTTCACGCGGATGTGACGACGACATTTGCCGCCTTCAAACGCGGACTCGTCACGGGTCCGGGTTTGGACTGGGCGGGCCGCGTGGTCGTCGTGGACATCGGAATTCCCGACGCCGAAGTCCGTCGCGGGATCACGACGTTCCTGCTCGAAGCGTCCGACGTCGCCACCCACGTCCCTCGACGCCCGCACCACGCTCACAAGGGGACCTACGGTCGGCTGCTCATCGTCGCCGGCTCCGTCGGCAAGACAGGCGCCGCGGCGCTGGCCGCGCGCGCGGCCATGCGAAGCGGCGCCGGGCTCGTCACCGTGGCGACGGCCGCCAGCCAGCAACCGATCGTCGCGACGCTCGTGCTCGAAGCGATGACCGAGCCGGTGCCCGAGACGGCCGCGCGCTCGATCGCGCTCAAGGCTCGCGAGCTTCTCGACGAGCTGGCCGAGGCCCGTGACGCTGCCGCGGTGGGGCCGGGGCTCGGGCTCGACGCCGAAACTCAAACACTCGCCCGCGAGCTCGCTCACGATCTTCGCCGTCCGCTGGTGCTCGACGCCGACGCGCTGACGGCGCTCGCCGGTCACCTCGACACGCTCCGCGGAGCGCCAGCGCCGCGCTGTCTCACGCCGCACCCTGGCGAGCTGGCGCGGATGCTCGGCCGCTCCGTGGCCGACGTCGAGCGCGATCGCATCGAGACGGCCCGCGCGTTTGCCACCACCTACGGCGTCCATCTCGTGCTCAAGGGGGCGGGCACCGTGATCGCCGATCCTGACGGCCACGTCTCGATCAACCCGACGGGGAATCCGGGCATGGCCAGCGGTGGAACCGGGGACGTGCTGACGGGCATCCTCGGCGCCCTGTTCGCGCGCGGCCTCGGGCCACGCGCCGCGGCCCAGACGGCCGTCTACCTTCACGGGCTCGCCGGTGACCTCGCGGCCGCCCGTGTCGGCGAGGAAGCGTTGATCGCGAGCGACGTGATCACCGCGCTGGCCGACGCGTTCGCGAGCCTCAGGCCCCGAACGGTGTGACGGCGTCAGCGACGATCGCTAGCCAGAGGGCCGAAGAGACCGAGGCGGCGGGCGAGCGCCTGGGGCGGACGCTCGGCCCGAGCGATGTCGTGGGGCTCATCGGCGAGCTGGGTGCGGGCAAGACGTGCTTCGTCCAGGGCCTCACGCATGGGCTCGGCGTGACCGTCCACGCGACGAGTCCGACGTTCGTGCTCGTCAACGAGTATCGCGGCCGTCTGCTCGTCCATCACGTCGACGCGTATCGGACGGCGACGGTGACCGAGCTCGCGGACCTCGGGCTCGAGGAGATGATCGACGGCGACGGCGTCACGGTCATCGAGTGGGCCGAGAAAGCCCGGCCGCTATTGCCGGCGCGGACCATTTACGTACGCATCGACGGCGTGGGGGACGAGCCGCGGACGATCACGATCACGCGTGGTCTGGCCGGAGTGTGACGTCGACACCGGAGCGTATCAACCTCGTGGCATTGACGGTGCGCGGCTGGCTGCGCCACCCTCAGCCGCGTGAGCTGGCCCGAATACGACCGCCCGCGTGAGCGGCTGTACGCCCACGGACCGGAAGCGCTCGCCGACGCCGAGCTGCTCGCGCTCCAGCTCGGGTCGGGCACGCGAGGTCACACGGCGCTCGACGTGGCGCGCGAGATCCTGGCCACATACGGATCGCTGGGTGAGATGGCGTCGCGCGAGGTGGTCGAGCTGGCGCGCCAGCGGGGCGTCGGCCCGGCGAGGGCGGCGCGCCTGGCGGCCGCCTTCGAGCTGACGCGACGGATGCGGTCACGCACGCCCGGCCAGCGGGCGACGCTCGCGACGCCGGCCGAGGTCTACGCCGCGTTCGGACCGCTGATGGAACGCGAGGTGTTCAAGCCGGCCATCGTCGAATCCGCGGCAGCGGTGATCTTGCTGCACAACCATCCGAGTGGCGATCCCACGCCGAGTCGAGAGGACGTGCGTCTCACGCGGCAACTGGTGGAGTGCGCACGGCTGCTCGACCTTCGCCTTCACGACCACGTCGTCATTGGCCGCGGTCGCTATGTGAGCCTGGCCGAGCGCGGCCTCATCTGACCGGTCGCCGCGCGCCGTTCGACGTCGCGACCCGGCGAAAACCATCACGGCCTCGCGATCATGGAGGTCGGCGCCGACGCTCCCGCCGCGGAGCGCTGGGCGTCGCGGACCACCGGGTGAGCCAGTCGATCGACCTCAGCGATCCCGACGGCAATGGCCTCGAGCTCTACGTCGACGCCGACCCGGCGATCTGGCAGACGAATCCCTCCGCCGTTACCCACGTGGAGCTGCTTCAACTCTGAATCGCGTCAGCCCTTGGCGAGCTTCTCGATGTCCTTCCGGGACATGGTCTGCAGTCGCGTCAGGAGTCCCTTGACCTTCCGTTCCGACGCGTGGTCGGCCAGGATCAGCTTCTTCGATCGGGTGCCGTTGATGATGTAAGCAACCCAGTCGTCCAGGTTCGGGGTCCCGCGCCACGCGACCGTCACCCCGCTCAGACGCATCCGCCGCCGACCTTCGATCTTGGCGAGTGGCTTCCGACTAGCGTCCATCGTGCGCCGTTCCTCTCAGAGCCCGTAGTGCATGTCGCGGTCGCGATGCCACGCCCGCCTTGGCCCGAGCGGGGCGTGCGGCTCACGGTCGCGATTCCGTCGTTTGACCGCATCGCCCTTCGATCCTGGTCGGCGCTGCGGCGGCGATTGCAAAAAGGTTACGAGAGCGACGCCAAACTTACGAGCGCAGCATTCGTAGTGTCAAGACCTCGTTTGGCCGCGTCGCTAGCGCGCGTCGCGCGTCAGTGCTTGCGCACGAGCACGGGAAACGCGTAAAACTTGACGTGCCCGACACCGGTGGATGAACAGATCGTCGTTTTTTCGGAGGCTCCCCGCGAGAGCGCGGCCCACCGTGCGATTTCGTCGCCTGGGGATAAGTGTGGACATGTGGATAGCGTGTGAACAATTCTTGCTAGCGTCCGCCGCGGGCGGCGAGCGCGGCGAGGATCCGGCGCGCCAGCATCGGCCCCTGCGTGATGAATCCGGTGAAGTACGAGACCGCCGTCGCGCCCGCATCGAACAGCGCGAGCGCCTTGTCGGGCCCATCGACGCCGCCGGTGGCGACGAGATCGAGGGCGTGGCCGAATCGCTTGCGCGTGCGCTGCACGTTGGCGAGCGTGGCCGAGAAGATCTCGGGGCCCGACAGTCCTCCCGAGCGCTGACTGAGCCGCGGCTCGTCCACGCGCCGCGTGTTGCCGTAGTTCACGACGCGGACGCCGGCCTCGATCGCCGCGGGGATGATCTCGCGTTCGTTGACGTCGGCGAAATCGGGCGACACCTTGACGATCACGGGCACCGTGACCGCCGCGCGCACGCGCTCGAGCATCCGTCGCAGGTCCTTCGGCCGCGTGCTCCACGCGTAGACCAGGCGCGTGTTGGGTGACGAGATGTTGAGCTCGACCAGATCGGCGGACGCTCCCAGCGCGCGCGCGAGGTCCACGTAGTCGTCCTCGGATTCGCCGGCGACGCTGGCGATGACGGGGACGCGACGGGACAAGCCCCGGAGTGTCGGCGTGAAGGCGACCAGGCCGGGATTCTGGAAGCCGTTGCAGTTGACGAGGCCGGGCCCGGCGGCCGTCCGCACACGCACGAGGTTCGGCCGCGGATGCCCCGGACGAGCGTCCCGCGTGATCGTCTTGGTCGTCACCGCGCCGAAGCCCAGCCCCATGGCGCGCTCGAGGATGCGCGAATCGTAGTACATGGCGGCGAGGATCACCGGGTTGGGAAGGCGGGCGCCGCCCAGCGTCACGGCCAGACGGGAGTCGTCGAGACGGAACGCGGGCAGGCGATCGAAGGGGAGGAGTCGCAACGCGGTCTGGCCCAGCGCGATCGCCGTCGGCTCGGGCAGACGGCTGAGGACCGCGTCGTACAGAATGCGGTACAGCACGCCGCGCGAGGATACCATACGAGAGCGGAACTTGACGATGCCCGGACCGCGCCTTTAGGGTTAGAACGCTTGGGGATTCTCGTCCGCGGCTCGCTGCTCGGACTTCTGGTGTTCACGACTGCGTGCGCCGGCGCTCTGCCGCCCGTGCCGCCCACGGCGTCGTCGGCACCGGCATCGTTCGCCGCGCCCGCCTTCGACTTCGGCCGCGACACCTTCGCGTTCCGGAACGAGATCCGGGCCCGCCATCCCGACACCCCTGATCTCTACGCGAACTACTGCTTCGTGCTGGCGAGGGCGATGCGCCAGTTCTTCCTCTTCGCACGGTTCGATCCTTCCCAGCCGAAGCTCGACCCGGCGGAGTACGTCGAGCGTATTCGTCTCGTGGTCTCCGAGGCGCCCTGGCATGGTGCGCGGCCTCCCGATGATCGCGTTGTGATTCCGGGCTACGCGAGCCTGCGCGAATTCTCCGCGGGCCAGGAAGAAGCGGTGAAGCGCGGCCTCGGCGGTCGCTTCTGGACGCTCGTCCACCCGACGAACTGGCGCGTCACTTTGCCGGTCACATCCGGCCACCAGGAAACCGTGGCCAGCGAGATCGTGGCCGACCTCGATCAGGGACGGCTCGTGCAGCTCCTCGTGACCAACTGGCCGACGCCGGAGCTCAACCACACGGTGGTGACGTTCGCGTACCGGTGGACGGATACCGCGCTCGAGCTCACCGTCTGGGACCCGAACGACCCGACGGAGCCCGGGTTGATCACCTTCGAGCGCCCGACGCGCCAATTCGTGGCCACGCGGGTGTATGACACGCGGCCGGGAGCCATCCGCGTCTTCCGCATGTACTACTCGTGGCTGCTCTGATGACGACCGCTGCGTCACCCGCCCCGGTGGTGACGTCGTCGAGCCTGCCGCGCTGGTATTCGCATCGGTTCAATCACGTCGCGGTCTACCGCGCGGCCGCCGCGGTCGCGTCAACCTTGCCCCGGTGGGCGCGGTTGAGGCTGGCCGCTGAGCTGGGCGGCCTCGCGGCGCTCGCCTTGCCGCGGGAGCGGACGCGGGTCGAGGCGAATCTGGCCCGCGTGCGACCCGACCTCGCGCCGCCGGCGCGCGCGGCGCTGGCCCGTGACGTGTTCCGCCACTTCGCCATCTGCTTCGCCGATCTGGTCGTCGCCAATCGGCAGCGCCAGCTTCCCGAGCGATTGCTGGCCGCGATCCGCGGCAGCGAGTACCTCGACGAAGCGGGCGCGGCCCGCCGCGGCCTCGTCGTGCTCACGGCCCATCTCGGCAACTGGGAATTGGCGGGCCGACTGCTCGCGCACCGCGCGCCGCGTCCGACCCACGTCGTCGTCGCGCCCGAGGCCGACGCCGCGGTGGAGCGATTCCTGCGGGGAGCGCCCGGCGCCGTGAACTTCGTCACGCGCCGTGAGCCACGGTCCGTGCTTCCGCTGATGGGCGCGCTCCGCCGGGGGGAGATGGTCGCCATGCAGGGCGATCGCGGCCTGGGCAATCGTGGGGACGTGGCGATGCCGTTCTTCGGAGCGCCGGCGCCGTTCCCGCTGGGACCGTTCGTGCTCGCGCGCGCGGCCGGCGTGCCGGTCGTGCCGAGCTTCTGCGTCTTCGAGCCGGATCGTCGGTACACGATCGTCGTCGGGGAGCCCATCACGGTGAAAGAGGGCGCCGAGGTCGAGGCGCTCGGCGCCTGGGTCACGGCGCTGGAGGCGGCGGTCCGCGCACATCCCGAGCAGTGGTTCAACTTCTTCGATGCCTGGAGTGTTCCGGGTGCGTCCTGAGCCCGTCGCCATCCTCGCCGCCGGCGTGGTCACGCCGATCGGGGGCGACCTCGACGCCTTCTGGACCGGGTTGCTCACGGGCGCGAGCGGGATCTCGACGATCGAGCGGTTCCCGGTCGGCGATCTTCGCGTCCAGCGAGGCGGCGAGATCAAGAAGCTGCCGTCAGGCGGCGAGAGCGCCCGCCGGTGCCGCGCGTCGCGCCTGCTGTGCGCGGCCGCTGATGATCTTCGCGCGCGCTCGCCGCTGGCCGCCGACCGCGCGCGGATCGGCGTCGTGGTGGGCACGGCGCTGGGGGGCGTCGAGGCGCTCGAGGACGCGGTCGGTGGTGAGCGGTCACTGCGCGCTGCGGCGGCCGGGCTCTACGACAGCCCCGCGCACTCGCTGGCCGGCCATCTCGGCGCTCGCGGCCCCGTGCTCACCGTGTCCACGGCGTGCGCATCGGGAGCGAGCGCGCTCGGTCTCGCCGCCGACCTCCTGCGCGCCGATCGCGCCGATCTCATCGTGGCCGGCGGCTACGACGGCCTCTGCCGCTTCGTCATGCGAGGGTTCGATGCGTTGCGCTCGCTCACGCGCGAGCGGATTCGTCCGTTCGACCGTCGCCGGAGTGGCCTGTTGCTCGGCGAGGGGGCGGCGCTCGTGCTCATGGCTCGCGACGCCGACGTGGCGGGGCCGCGGCTCGGACGACTGCTCGGCCACGCCTCCACGAGCGACGCCACCCACGTGGCGGCGCCCGATCCGAGCGGCCGCGGGCTCCAGCACGCGATCGAGCTCGCGCTCGCCCAGGCCGGCCTCGACGCCGACGCGGTGGAGTTCGTGAGCGCGCACGGTACGGGAACCCCCCTCAACGATCGCATCGAGACCGCGGTGCTCAAGCGCGTCCTCGGCCGGCGGGCCGCCGGCGTTCCGGTGAACTCGATCAAGGCCGGCATGGGCCACACCATGGGCGCGGCCGCGACGCTCGAAGCGATCATGTGCCTGCTCGCCGCGCGCCATGGGGCGATCCCCCCCACCCTCGGCTTCGAGAGCGGCGACGCCGAGTGCGATCTCGACTACGTGCCGCTGCGTCCGCGCTCCGCGCGGCCGCGCGTGAGCCTCAGCACGTCGCTCGGCTTCGGCGGCTGCAACGCCGCGCTCGTCCTCGAAGGGGTGGTGGCGTGACCGGCGTGAGCCTGGCCGGCGTGGGCGTGATCACGGGCTGGGGCCGCGGCGTCGACGCGTGGCCTGACGATGCGCGGCGCGCCGCCGGCGATCGCGCGGTGGTGACCGCGGCCACGCCGCCGCTCGACGGCGAGCGCTTCCGGCGCGCCACGCGTGAATGCCTGCTCGGCGTGGCGGCGGTGCAGGCGACCCTCGACGACGCGGGAATCAGCCGCGAGGCGATCGCGGGGACGCGCACGGCGCTGCTGTACGTCACCGCGGCGGCCTACGGATCGTCGAACCGAGCCTTCATCGCGGCGGGCGAGCCGGGCAGCGCGGGCGCGCTCCATTTTCCCTACACGGCGCCGAGCGCGGTGCCAGCCGAGGTGACGATCGAGTACGGACTGCGCGGCACCTACGTGACGCTGATCGGTGGCGCCGCCGTGACGCTCGAGGCGCTCGCGTGGGCGGGACGGCTGCTCGCCGAGGGCGCGTGCGAGCGCGCGCTCGTTCTCGCCGTCGAGACCTTCGCCGAGTGCGCCGATCTGTTCGCGCGCGCTCGGCGCCTGCTCCCGCGTCCGCTGACCGAGGCGGCGGCCTGCGCGCTGCTGGTGCTCGGCGCTCGCCCGATCGGGATTCGAGCCGGCGACCACGTGTCGGACATCACGACGCGCGTTGACCGCCGGGTCGGCGAGACGCTCGCCTGTGGCCCGCTCCTCGCGCTCGCGCTGGCGCGCGCGACCGGCGAAGATCCGTGGACGGTGACCGGACGGTGGCGCGGGCGCACGGCGGCGCTGGCGGAGGCCTGAGGAGGGCATGGAACCCAAAGAGGTCCTGGACGAGCTGAGAACGATCTTCGTGACGCGGCTCCGCTTCGAGCCGCACCGTGTGTCGGACGTCACCCTGGACACGCCGCTCCCGAAGGGCGTGGACGGGTCCGTCGGGCTCGACTCGCTCGACTTCATCGAGCTTTCGCTCGCCATCGAGGACCGCTTCGGGCTCGTGATGGACGACGCCCAGGATCTCGCGCCGCACTTCGCGTCCTTCCGGACGCTGTGCGCCTTCATCGCCGAGCGCGCGACGCGGACATGAGGCGTGTCGTCGTCACGGGCCTCGGCGTGGTGAGCCCGTTCGGGCTCGGCGCGAAAGCGTACTGGGAAGGCGTGCGGTCCGGGACGTGCGCCATCCGTCCGGTCACGCTCATCGAGACCGACGGCTTTCGCTGCCGGATCGCCGCCGAGGTGCCCGATCCCGTGCCCGGGTCGCTCCGCCGCTCTCGGGCCGATCGCTTCGCACTCGCGGCCGCCCGGGAAGCCATCGACGACGCCGGGCTCGGCGCGACCGAGCGCCGGCGCAGCGCGCTCGTCGTCGGCGCGGTCGGCGGCGGGATGCTGGAAGCCGAGGCCTGGTACTGGCGGGCCAAGCGCAGCGGCGCGCCGCTGCGCGCGACGCCGGAGCTCCGCTCGATCCTGCCGTACTCGCACGCCGATGTCGTCGGCTCGCGCCTCGGGCTGGGCGGGCCGCGCGAGACACTGGTCACGGCGTGTAGCTCGGGCGCCGTCTCGCTGGCCGTCGCCGCCGACCTCGTGGCCGATGGCGTGGCGCCGGTGGCGGTCGCCGGCGGCACCGACGCGCTCACGCGGATCTGCTTCATGGGATTCAACGCGCTTCGCCTGCTCGATCCCGAGCCGTGCCGGCCGTTCGACGCCGCCCGTCGTGGCATGTCCATCGGCGAGGGCGCCGGGTTCGTCGTGCTCGAGGACGCTGCCCACGCGGGCGCGCGGGGAGCGCGAATCTACGCCGAGCTCGCCGGGTCGGGGATGACGACCGATGCCTTTCACGTCACGTCGCCGCAGCCCGACGGCGAAGGGATGGCGCGCGCGATGGTGGCGGCGCTGGCCCGCGGGCGCGTGCGCCCGAAGGCCGTCGGCTACGTCAACGCCCACGGGACGGCGACGCTCCAGAACGACCGGATCGAGGCGCGCGCGCTCCGCTCCGTGTTCGGCGCCGCCGGCGTCCTGGTCAGCTCGACCAAGTCGATGATCGGCCACACGATGGCGGCCGCCGGGAGCCTCGAGGCCATCGCCACGATTCTGGCGCTCGTGCACGAGACCGTGCCGCCCACGGCGAATCTCGCGACGACGGACGCCGAGGTCGCGTTCGACTGCGTGCCCGGCGTGGCCCGCGAGGCGTCCGTCGAGTGTGCGATCTCCAACTCGTTCGGCTTCGGTGGTCAGAACGTGACGCTGCTCTTCCGCCGGCCGTGACGACGGGCGTCGTCATCACCGGGGTGGGCGCCGTCACGGCGCGATTCACCGGCGGCGCCGCGGCGGTCAGCGCATTTCTCGCCGAACCCTCGCCCGTGCACGGTGCGATCGCCGACGCGCAGCTGACGTCGCTGCTCGGTGACGGCGACGCCCGGCGCCTCTCGCGCGTCTGCCAGTTCGCCGTCGCGGCCGGCCGCCTCGCGCTCGACGACGCCCGGTTCTCGGCGGACGACGAGGTCGGGCTCGTGCTCGGAACGGAGTTCGGCGACCTGCGTTCGACGGTCGAGTTCGCCGACGGCTATCTGACGTCGGGGCCCTCCGGGCTCTCGGCCTTGATCTTCCCGAACACGGTGATGAACACGATGGCGGCGGCGACGACCATCGCCACCGGCGCCAGGGCGCTGTCGCTCACGCTCAACGCGCCGACCGTCGCCGGGGAGCTGGCCATCGCGCGGGGAGCGGCGGCGATCGCGAGTGGGCGGGCGCGCGCCGTCCTGGCCGGCGGCGTCGATCAGATCGATCCCTTCCCCGGCTCGATGCTGATCGACCTGGGCGCCGGTGAGGAGCGTCGTGGCGAAGGCGCCGTCGTGCTCGTGCTCGAGCGCGCGTCGTCGGCGCGCGAGCGCGGCGCCCGCGTGCTGGGCGAGATCCTGGGCGCGGCGTCGGGTGCGCTGGCGGTGCGGCCTCACGGTGTGGGACGGAGCACGCGCTCGTCGGTCGTGGCCGGCGCGCTCGCCGCTGCGCGCATGGAGACG
>WNFS01003609.1_pt1 | contig 11759 bp, 7 predicted proteins | sample 5400141 | NCBI WGS metagenome assembly WNFS01 (sample SAMN13153358, study PRJNA577476) | soil metagenome | isolation source: 60 cm saprolite under Madrone tree | place: USA:California | collected 2016-06-14 | reverse complement strand
GCGGGAATCTCAGTTCGGCGCCGGTGCCGCTTTCCACCGCCAGCGGCAGCGCGCCGAACAAGGCCGCCAGCGTCGTCATCATGATCGGGCGGAAACGCAGCAGGCAGGCCTGCACGATCGCGTCATTCGCCGACATGCCCTGGTGCCGCTCTGCCTCCAGCGCGAAGTCGATCATCATGATGGCGTTTTTCTTGACGATGCCCATCAGCAGGATGATGCCGATCAGGCCGATCACCGACAGATCCTGTCCGAACAGCATCAGCGCCAAAATGGCGCCGACGCCCGCCGACGGCAGGGTCGAGAGAATGGTGATCGGGTGAATGTAGCTTTCGTAGAGCACGCCGAGCACGATGTAGATGGTGACGAGCGCGGCCAGGATCAGCCACGGTTGTCCCGCCAGCGATTTGGAGAATTCGGCGGCGTCGCCGGCAAAGACGCCGACGATGCTGCCGGGCATGCCGATGCGGGTTTCGATGGTCCTGACGGCATCGACGGCGTCGCCAAGCGCAGCATCCGGCGCGAGATTGAAGCTCAGCGACACCGCTGGAAACTGCGCCTGGTGCGAGATCGCCAGCGGTGCGGTGGTGCGGGTCAACGTGGCCACGGCGGACAGCGGCACCTGTGCGCCGAGCGCGCCCGGCAGATAGAGCTTGTCGAGGATGGATGGGTCGCGCTGGTACATCGGCAAGGCTTCCAGCACCACGCGATACTGGTTGGCCTGTCCGTAAATGGTCGAAATCTGCCGCTGCGCGAAGGCGTCGTTCAGGGTGTCGTTGACGCCCTGGATGTTGACGCCGAGTTGCCCCGCGCGCTGGCGATTGATGTCGAGCGCCGCGCGCAGGCCGCCGTCCTGGGCTTCGGAAGAGACGTCACGAAACAGGGAATCGCGGCGCAGTTCGGCGACCAGATTGTTGGCCCAGAGCGAGACCTGCGCCGAGTCGGTGCCCGTCAGCGTATACTGATATTGCGAGCGGCTGGACTGGGTCGAGATCTGCACATCCTGCACCGGCTGAAAGTAGATCGTCATGCCCGGGATCGACGCCGTGCGCTGCTTCAGGCGCGCGATGACGGCGGACACATCGTCGCGCCGTTCGCCGCGCGGTTTCAGCGTCATCACCAGGCGGCCGACATTGGTGGTGGGGTTGACCGAACCCGCGCCGATCACGGAGACGACGCCGGTCACATCCGGGTCAGCCTTGATCGCGCTGGCGGCCTGGGCCTGGCGGCTTTGCATTTCCGCAAAGGAAACGTCGGGACCGGCCTGGGTCACCGCGGTGATGGAGGCCGTGTCCTGCAGCGGCAGGAAGCCCTTGGGAGCGACGACATACAGGATCAGGGTTGCGGCGATGGTCGCGAAGGTGACCATCATGGTCGCGCGCTGGCGCTCCAGCACCCATAGCAGCGTGCGGTGATAGAATTCGACCATGCGGTCGATGCCACGGCTGATCGTGGCAAGGCCGGGAACCACGAACTCCTCGCCGGCATGTTTCAACAGCCGCGAGCACATCATCGGCGTCAAGGTCAGCGATACGATCGCCGAGGTCACGACCGCGATCGTCAAGGTCAGCGCGAATTCGCGGAACATGCGCCCCACAAGTCCGGACATGAACAGCAGCGGGATGAACACGGCGATCAACGACACCGTCAGCGAAATCACCGTGAAGCCGATTTCGCTGGCACCCTTCAGCGACGCCTCCATGGCGGATTCGCCGTTTTCCATGTGGCGAACGATGTTCTCGATCATCACGATGGCGTCGTCGACCACGAAGCCGGTCCCGATCGTCAATGCCATCAGCGACAGATTGTCGAGGCTGAAGCCTGAAAAATACATGATGCCGAAGCTGGTGATCAGCGACAGCGGCAGCGCCACGCCGGCGATCAGCGTCGCGCGCAAGGAGCGCAGGAACAGCAGCACCACCAGCGTCACCAGCACCACGCTCAATATCAGCGTGAACTGCACGTCATGCACGGAGGCGCGAATGGTGACGGTGCGGTCGCTGACCACGGTCAGGTTGACACCGGCCGGGATCGCGCGCTGCACTTTTGGAATTTCAGCGCGGATCTGGCGAACCACTTCGATCACGTTGGCGCCGGGCTGCCGCTGGATGTCGATGATGACGGCCGGCGTGCCCTGGTACCAGCCGCCGGTGCGATCGTTCTCCAGCCCGTCGACGATGACGGCGACGTCGCCGATGGTGACCGGCGCGCCGTTGCGGTAGGCAATGATGATCGGCTTGTAGGCCTCGGCGGCCGCGATCTGATCGTTGGCGGCGATGGTGTAGGCCTGTTGCGCGCCGTCGAGCGATCCCTTGGGACCGGAGACGTTGGCGCCCGCGATCGCGTTGCGCAGATCCTCCATCGCGATGCCATAGGCTGCGAGACGCGCCAGATCGGCCTGCACCCGCACCGCCGGCTTGAGACCGCCCAGCACCGCAACCCTTCCCACGCCGGAAATCTGGCTGAGGCGCTGCGCCAGGATGGTGTCGGCAAGGTCGCTCATGGCGCGCAGCGAAATCGTTTCCGACGTCAGCGCCAGCGTCATCACGGGCGCGTCGGCGGGGTTCACCTTGGCGTAGGTCGGCGGATACGGCAGAGTTCTCGGCAGGATCCCGGCAGCGGCGTTGATCGCCGCCTGTACGTCCTGGGTGGCGCCGTCGATGTCGCGGTTGAGATCGAACTGCAGGGAAATCTGGCTGACGCCGAACGAACTGGTCGACGTCATCGACGACAGCGACGGAATTTGCCCGAGCTGACGCTCCAGTGGTGCTGTGATCAGAGAAGCGATCACGTCGGGACTGGCGCCCGGCAATTGCGTCGTCACCTGCACCGTCGGGAAATCGACTTGCGGCAGCGCCGACACCGGCAGCGCCCAATAGCCGAGCGCGCCACCGATCAACAGCGCGATCCCCAACAGCGAGGTCGCGATCGGCCGGCGAATGAACGGTTCCGAGACGCTCATGGATGCGCGCTCACGCTTGCGAAGTCAGGCATTCAAATATGCAATATAGGCGTCATGGCTGCGACTTCGCTCCGCTGCCCGACGGCTCGCCCCCCTGCGCGGGTCCGGTCTGACCCTTTTGATCACCCTCGACCTGACCGCGCTCGCCCTTCTTGCCGCGGCGCTCGCCTTGTCCGTCCTTGGCTTGGCCCTCTCGGCTGCTGCGTTTCTTGCGCGGCGCGAGATCGGCCGCCGGCGTCTGCTCATCCCTGCCAACGATAACCTTGGCGCCATCGGACAGGTTGGCAAAACCGGTCGTCACCACGCGATCGGAGGCCGACAAGCCGCTGGCGATGACGGCATCCGTTTCGTTCTGCTGCGTCACCACCACCGGCTTTGCGGTCACAATATCGCCGTCGCCGATGACGTAGCTGAACGTCCCCGCAGGACCGCGCTGCACGGCGGAGCTCGGTACAACCACCGCCTTCGCGACGGTTTCGACCTTGAGCCGCACATTGACGAATTGGCCCGGCCAAAGCTGAAAACTGGCGTTGGGAAATTCGGCCTTGAGCTTGAGCGTCCCGGTGGTCGGATCGACCTGGTTGTCGATGCCGGTCAGCTTGCCGCTATCGACCACCGTGGTGCCGTCATTGCCGAATACGTCGACGGTCAGCGCACCCTTGGCGGAGGCCGCATTGACCCGGACGATCTGCTGCTGCGGCAGGCTGAACTGCACCGCGATCGGCTGCAATTGGGTTATGATCACAAGACCGGTGACGTCCGAAGCATGAATGATGTTGCCCTGATCGACCTGCCGCAAACCGGCGCGGCCCGACAGCGGCGCAATGATCTTGGTATAGCCGAGCATCGCCTGCGCGTTGTCGATCGCCGCCTGATCGGAATTCACCAGCGCCTCCGTCTGGGCGACAGTGGCGCGTTGGGTATCGGCCTGCTGCTTGGAGCCGGCATTGGACGCGGCAAGCTGCTGATAGCGTGCCAGGTCGAGGCGCTGATTTGCGAGCAGCGCTTCATCCTGCGCCTTCTTGGCGACGGCCTGATCGAGCTGGGCCTTGTAGAGCACAGGATCGATTTCGCCGAGCACATCGCCCTTCTTGACGTCCTGTCCTTCGGTGAAATTGACCGCGATCAATTTTCCGTCGACCTGGGAACGCACCAACACATTGTTGAGCGCACGGACCGAACCGACGCCATCGAGATAGACCGGCACGTCCTGGATCCGCGGCATCGCCGCCAGCACCGGCACCGGCAGATCGGGACGCGCGTTGCGGTTGGCGGCCTGCTTCTGCTGCATCGCTGTCCAGGCGATGTAGCCGAGGCCGCCGAGGATCAGCAGCGTAATCGTAATCGAGACGGTTCGGCGGCGCGCACGCGAGGCCGCGCGGGCAACGCGCTCGCCGGCCGCCTTCGCGGTTTCGTTCAGTTCCGGCTTAAAGAGCATCGACCGGTCTCTCCATCCTCGGCTCCCAACCGCCCCCCAGCGCCTGGTACAGGCTGACGACCGCGAGCAGGCGCGCGAGTTGCGCCTGCCACAGCGCATCTTCCGCCTGGAATAACGTCAATTGCGTATTTAGCACAGTTACAATGTCCGCGGTTCCGGCCCGAAGCTGCTGTTCGGACAATTGAAATGCCCGCCGCGACGCGGCAAGCACCTCGCGCTGCAGCCGCAGCTTCTCGGAGGTCTGACGAATCGACACCAGCGCGTTGTCGACATCGGCGAACGCCGAGACCACCGTCTTGCGGTAGGTCTGCAGCAGTTCATCCTGCCTCGCCTTGGTGAATTCGAAATTGCCGAGGATCCGGCCGCCATCGAAGATCGGCTGCGTCAGGCTGCCGACCACGCTGAAGAACGCGGCGTGGGGCTGAAACAGCGACACCAGCGCCGAGCTTTGGTAGCCGCCCTGCCCGGTCAACTGGATGCTCGGGAAAAACTGCGCGCGGGCGTTGCCGACATTGGCGGTGGCGGACGCGAGCTGCGCCTCCTGACGCCTGATATCCGGACGCTGCGTCAGCAATTCCGAAGGCAGACCCGGGGTCACCCGCGGCGATGCGATCTGATTGAGCGAGCCGCCGCTGACGCGCACGCTTTCCGGCGGCCGCGACACCAGCGTTGCCAGCGCATTGACGTTTTGCGCCAGCGTCTGCCGCAGCGGCGGCACGGAGGCCCGCTGATTGGCGAGAACGGCTTCCTGTTGTGCCACGTCGAGGTCCGTTCCCGTGCCGGCCTGGAAGCGCTGCTTGATGGCGTCGAGAATGCGTTGCGCGCTGGCGATATTTTGCTCGGCGGTGCGAATCCGGTCCTGTGAGGCAAGCACCTGAAAATAGGCATTGGCGACGCTGGTGAGGGTGGTAAGCGCCACCACGTCACGATCGAAACGGTTGGCGACGGCCGTCTCCTCCGCCGCCTGCGTGGCCTCGCGGTTCTTGCCCCAGAAATCGAGTTCATAGCTGGCGCTGAGCGAACTCGAATAATTCACCACCTCGCGTCCGCCATTGGTCAATCCGCTGGCGCTCGAGCCTGACGTCCGGGAGTAAGTCTCCTGGCCGGTGCCGCTGAGGCTCGGCAGCAGCGCCGCGCCGGCGATACGCGCCTGCGCGTCGGCCTGAATGAAGCGCGCGGTGGCCGCCGCGATGTCGAGATTGACCGTCTGGGCTTCCTCCATCAGGGTCGTCAATTCGCGCGAACGAAACCCGCGCCACCAGTCCAGTGTTGGCGGCGCGTCCGAGGCGGAGGTCAACCGCGCGGCCTTGTAGCCCGTGGGAATGTCGAGGGCCGGATCGGGCAGATCCTTGGTCAGGATGCAGCCGGCAGAACTGGCGGCCACACAAAGCGCCGCAAACCACCTCGCCGCGCGATCCAGGCAAGGCATGCCTGCCAGCGCGCCATCGACGGCAATAGCCGGGAGTCTGCGTGTCACATCCGCCCTCCGCCGGGCGTGATGCCCGGCATCAGCCGTTGCGAGAACCGCCAGACCGATTCGCGGATTGCTCTTGTGGAGACGGCCTGTGAGACGTTCACCGGTGTGATGCTTCCTCTGGTACCTGATTGCCATACTACCCGTGGGATCATGGCGCGGACAGCCCTGTTGCCTGTTCCACGCCCGGCCATACCTTTGAATTGATGACGCCCGCCGGCGACAGGACCTGCAAAGTTTGCCTTATTCCACCGGGGTTTCTTGCAGATTGCCGTGATTCGGGCACGCGGCAATCTTACCAAGATTTCATCTTGCGAACGGTCACCCCAGGGTTCGATCCGAATGACGTGCCTAACGGGTCGAAACCTCGCTATAGCGAGCGAGAACGGTGAAGGGCCAGAGATGCGCATCGCAGGGATCAGCTTCGATTGGGCTGCGCCGTGACATCGATCGAACGGACGCCGCGCGGTGTCGTCGTCAACGACAGTCACGGTGGCAGCGATACTTACGATCATGTCGTGATCGCTTCGCACAGCGATCAGCTGCAGGCGATGCCATCTGACGCCGACGATCGGGAACGTGCCATCCTCGGCGCCATTGGCTATGCCACCAACACAATTTACTTGCATCGCGACATCAGATTAGTTTCGGCGGTTCGGTGTTCCCGTCATTCGCGAGCGCATTTTCGGGCAAGATTATGCCAAGACACTGGCAATCTGGCGAAGCAATTTCCGCGCGGCCTGGCCGCACCTGATGCCATCGTGAAGGCGAAATAGTTTGCGCCGCACCAAGCGCGCGCAAAACGCTTCCACTTTGACCAAGCGCGCTCTAGGGTCCGTCTCAATTTACAACAGACCGGCAAAGATTCCTTCACATGACCATTCACAACGACGTCGTCGAAGCGATCGGCAATACGCCCCTCATCAAACTGAAGCGAGCCTCTGAGCTGACCGGCTGCACCATTCTCGGCAAGGCCGAGTTCATGAACCCCGGCCAATCGGTAAAGGATCGCGCGGGAAAGTGGATGATCCTCGAGGCTGAAAAACGCGGCGATCTCAAGCCCGGCGGGCTGGTGGTGGAAGCGACCGCGGGCAATACCGGAATCGGTCTTGCCGTGGTCGCGAGCGCGCTCGGCTATCGGACGCTGATCGTCATTCCGGACACCCAGAGCCAGGAAAAGAAGGACATGCTGCGGCTGTGCGGCGCCGAACTGGTCGAGGTGCCGGCGCTTCCCTACGCCAATCCGAACAATTACCAGCATCTCGGAAAAAGGCTGGCCGCTCAGTTGCGCAAGAGCGAGCCGCACGGCGTGCTGTTCGCAGATCAGTGGAACAATCTGGATAACGCGAAGGCGCATTACGATTCGACCGGCCCCGAAATCTGGGAGCAGACCGGCGGCAAGGTCGACGGGTTCATCTGCTCGGTCGGCACCGGCGGTACGCTGGCGGGCATCAGCCGATACTTGAAGGAAAAGAACCAAGGCATCGTCATCGGCTGCGCCGATCCGCACGGGGCTGCGATGTATGAATTGTTCAAGCACGGCCAGGCCAAATCGACGCCGGGCGGATCGATCACCGAAGGCATTGGACTGGGGCGTGTCACACCTGTGATCGAGACCGCCAAAGTCGATGACGCCTACCTCATTCCGGACGAGGAAGCCGTGCCGATCATTTACGAACTGCTCGAGCACGAGGGCCTTTGCCTCGGCGGCTCCACCGGCATCAATGTCGCAGGCGCGATCCGGCTCGCCCGCCAATTGGGACCGGGCCATACCATCGTGACGATACTTTGCGATTCCGGAAACCGTTATCAATCAAAGCTTTTCAATCCGGAGTTCATGCGCTCCAAGAACCTGCCGGTGCCGGAATGGCTCGAGCGTAGGACCGCGATCAGCGTGCCGTTCGAGAAAGTGTGATCGCGCACTAGCGCAGTGCGATCAATCGCTATCGCCGCGGACTTCAAAATGCGCGGCGACCGAATCTTGCTCCTGCCCGCGCGATGCGCGCCGCAGGCGCTGACTCCGTGTCCGGCCGATGCGACGGCTCATCGGGTTTTCGTCGCGTGTCGCCCAAGGTTGGCATCGGGTGTTCGTGATCGCCACCGGGCCAAAACAGCAGAGCCAGGAAAAGTGCCAGGTTGATCAGCGCGCCGACGATCGTCCCGTGTTGCTCAGGCCCAAGCGACCAGGCCGGGATCTTGCCGGCGATAAGCTTGTCGACGATGAGGATCGCGATCCACGCCGGAATGACGCAGACCGGGTCCCACCCGATATCCCTGATGCGCATCGACTGCAGCGTGAAGGTCATCCATGAGAATACAACGACGGCGGCGATCGTCGGCCATGCTATCAGGCCCAAGGACAAAGGCATTCCGCCCGGAGTGGATTGAATAGCGTAGCCCGCAATGACGAAGCAGACTGCGGTCATCACGACGGCCAAGCCAATCGTGCTCAGGAAGTAATGCATCCGGCCAAGCCGGGCATTGAAACCGAAGAGAAAACCCAGCATTGGCGCATCCTTTTGCGCCAAATGCTCACAAACTGCTTTCCGGGCGATGAACGGGCTCCGCTCCCCGTGGCGTATGGTTTCCAATCGATTTTCGGAAGCTTTAAAAACGAGCTTAAACGCAGGCTCAAGCTGTCCGGTCATTCACTTTTACACGAATGACTCTCACCGCAGGATCTGACTGAGAAACAGCTTGGTCCGCGCGTGCTGCGGATTGGCGAAGAAGTTCGCCGGCGTGTTGGCCTCGATAATTTGCCCGGCGTCCATGAAGACGATGCGGTTCGCCACTTCCCTGGCAAATCCCATTTCGTGGGTGACGACGAGCATGGTCATGCCTTCATTGGCAAGATCAACCATGGTGTCGAGCACTTCCTTGACCATTTCGGGATCCAGCGCCGAGGTCGGCTCATCGAACAGCATGACTTTCGGGTTCATGGTCAGGGCACGCGCGATCGCAACGCGCTGCTGCTGGCCGCCGGACATCTGGCCCGGAAACTTATTGGCCTGATGCGGAATTTTCACCCGCTCCAGGTATTTCATCGCCGCCGCTTCGGCATCCTTCTTCGGAATATTGCGCACCCAGATCGGCGCCAGCGTGCAGTTCTCCAGCACGGTCAAATGCGGAAACAGATTGAAGCTCTGGAACACCATGCCGACTTCGCGCCTGACTTCATCCACCCGCCGCAAATTCGGGCCGAGCTCGATGCCGTCGACGACGATCTGGCCCTCCTGAAATTCCTCGAGCGCGTTGATGCAGCGGATCAGCGTGGATTTGCCGGAGCCCGAAGGACCGCAGATCACGATGCGCTCGCCCTTGGCGACGTCGAGGTTGATGTCGCGCAGCACATGAAAATCGCCGTACCACTTGTTGAGGCCGATAATGCTGACGATCGAGTTTGGGGTCATGGTCATTTGCTCAATTACGCCGATGTGCGTTCAGCCTGTTCTCGACGAACAGGGAGTAGCGCGACATTCCAAAACAAAAGGCGAAGTAGATCATTCCGGTGAAGGCAAAGCCGGTAAACAACGTGGTCGGAGTCGCCCAAACCGGATCGGAAAACGCAGCCCGTAAACTCCCGAGCAGATCGAACAGCGCCACGATCGAGACCAGCGAAGTGTCCTTGAACAGCGCGATGAAACTGTTGACGAGGCCGGGAATGACATGCCGCAAGGCTTGCGGCATCACGATCAGCGCCGTGGTCTTCCACCAGGACAGTCCCAGCGCGCTCGCGGCCTCGCCCTGCCCGCGCGGGATCGCCTGCAGGCCGCCTCTGATCACTTCCGCAATATAGGCGCCAGAGAACACCGCGATGCCGATCAGGGCACGCACCAGTCCGTCTACCGTAAAACCCGCCGGAACGAACAGTGGCAGCATGTAGGTCGCGAAAAACAGTACCGTGATCAGCGGGACGCCACGCCAGAATTCGATGAACATCACGGAAAAGATCCGGATCAACGGAATCGTCGAGCGCCGGCCCAACGCCAAAGCGATACCGACCGGCATCGACGTGACGATGCCGGTGACCGACACCACGAGCGTCACCAGAAGGCCGCCCCAGAGCCTGGTATCGACAATCGGAAATCCACCGTGGTCGAGGCCCATGGCCGATATCACGACGCCGATGCCGGCAAAGACCGCAAGGCTTACGATGAGGGAGCGCCATCCGGTGCGAATGCCGCCACTCAAGACGAACAGCAGGATCGAAACGATGGCCGCGGTGGCGGCGAAGTCGGCCCAAACCGGGCGACCAGCCGCCTGGATTTGATCGCGCAGCCAGGTCAGCGGCCAGATCAGATAGGTGACGGCGACGCTGAGCAGGACGACAAGCCTCCCCAGCCCTGCCAGCAGTGATCCGACGACCGCGGTTGCTTCGCCCGCGCTCGTCAGCTTGCGGCCGGCGTCGCCAATGCTGTCCGCAAATCCGGACAGAAAATCGGCCGTCCAGCTGACGCCGAAGCCACCTAAACCGCCCCCATGCAGCAGAAAAAACGCGACCACGGGAAACGCGATGAAGAACAGACCGGCGCTCAGGCCCTTGGCCGGAAGGCGCGGCATCAACAGCGGTAACAACAGCAAAGCGGCGAGCATGAAAGTCAGATTGACCCGCCATCGCTCGGCCTCCGGGTAGAAGCCGTAGATGAATTGAGCGAATTTCGCCTCCACGAAAGGCCAGCAGGCGCCGACCACGTGCCCCGCATTTTCCGCAAGACATGCGTTCCGGTCGGTGCCGCGCCAGACTGCATCGACCAACAGGAATTTCACCGCCGGAACGACCGTGAACCACAGCAACGATAGGCCCATCATGGTGAGCAGGATGTTGGTCGGCGAGTTGAACAGCCGCGTGCGCAGGAAACCGACAAAACCGGTGGTCTTGACCGGCGCCGGACGCTCGGGGACGAGTTCCTGACGGACAAAGGACGAAGCGGCTGTCTCGCTCATGCGTTCATGCTCCGGCCGATCCGCCATCCGTAGAAGCTCATCAGTGCGCTCGTCACCAGCGAAATCAGCAGATAGACGCCCATGGTGAGGCCGATGATTTCAATCGCCTGACCGGTCTGGCTCAGTGTCGTTCCCGCGAATACCGAGACCAGGTCGGGATATCCGATCGCCACCGCCAGCGACGAGTTCTTGGTGAGGTTCAGGTACTGGTTGGTGAGCGGCGGCAGGATCACCCGCATCGCCTGCGGCACCACGATCAGCCGCAATGTCGAACCGCGCGCGAGACCCAGCGAAGCCCCGGCTTCCATCTGGCCCTTGTGAACCGACTGGATACCGGCGCGCACGATCTCGGCGATGAAGGCCGCGGTATAGGTCGACAGCGCCAGCGTCAGCGCCACGAATTCCGGAATGACACGCGAGCCCCCGGAAAAGTTGAACCCCTTGAGCTCGGGGATTTCGAACTTGACGGGGGCGCCGAATACCAGCGAGCTCAGCAGCGGCAGGCCGACCAGCATGCCCAGCACATAAGGCCAGATCCGGATCATCCGGCCGTGGTCAAACAGTTGTTTGCGGGCATAACGCTGCAGCAGCAGCGAGCCAACGACCGCAATGACAACCGCAAACACGAAAGGCTCGAAGCCGGGATTGCCGATCGGCTTTGGGATCACGAAACCACGGTTGGAAAGAAAGAAGCTGCCGAACAGCGAAATGCTTTGCCGTGGATTGGGCAGCGCGGCCAGCACGGCGAGATACCAGAACAGGATCTGGAACAGCGGCGGCAGATTGCGGACCAGTTCGACATAGCCGCCGGAGATACGCGACAGCAGCCAGTTCGGCGACAGACGGCCCAGTGCAACGAGAAATCCGATCACGGTGGCGAAGAAGATGCCGATGATGGAGACCAGCAGCGTGTTGAGCAAACCCACGAGAAACACGCGGGTATA
>WNFS01003608.1_pt1 | contig 11761 bp, 8 predicted proteins | sample 5400141 | NCBI WGS metagenome assembly WNFS01 (sample SAMN13153358, study PRJNA577476) | soil metagenome | isolation source: 60 cm saprolite under Madrone tree | place: USA:California | collected 2016-06-14 | reverse complement strand
AAAAGAACATTTCATAGGCGAAGAGGCCACCGAGGGCGAGACACAACGGCCAGACGTGCCAGTGTTGATGCGGCTCCGTATTGCGCCACAAGTTCTCGACCGCCAGCAGCCCAAGGACGCCAAACCCGATGCGAACCAGCAGCTGCGGGGTGTGCCAGGCCGTCTCGGCGGGGTTCACGACAAGCAGGTAACCGTCATAGCCGACAGCCGCGACGCAGAATGTGAGGGCTCCGAAGAAGTAGAGCCGCCCGAGAGTGCAGCTGTCGTCGTTGCGTCTGGTCACCAGCGCAACCCCGAATAGCAGCCATGCCGAAAGCCTCACGCTATCAAACGGCGCCAGAACGGAGACCGGCCCCTCCGGAGCCGCGGCAGTTGCCCCCGCCCAAGCGACCGAGGCGAGGCAGCACCCCAAGATGGCGAGACCGGTCTTGCTCGTCCGGCCGCGTATAATCATCAGTGCGATTACCAGGGTGAACGCTAGCGCACACCCTGCATAAACTGTCTCTGTTACGCCGATATCCAGGTTCGCCGCCCTATCTTGCCCCGTAATTCCAAAAGATCACCCGGGCAGTCTGTAAAAGTATCACACAATCCAAAAAAATACTGCGATTTTTGACATAATAAAGATCGTAAGTCAGCTTGACCCATGCATCCTCTGTCGAGGCGCCGTAAGGATAATTTACCTGCGCCCAGCCGGTGATTCCCGGTCTCACCCAATGGCGCTCTGAGTAATACGGAATAGCGCGCGCCAACTCGGCGACAAAAAACGGGCGTTCGGGGCGAGGCCCAACGAAGCTCATGTCTCCGCGCAGCACATTAAGGATCTGGGCCAACTCGTCGATCCGGAGTTTACGAATAATCATCCCGACACGGGTGACGCGTGGATCCTGTTCTACAGCCCAACGAGGCCCGTCGGTTTCGGCATCGGATCGCATGCTTCGGAACTTCAGGATGGTGAAAGAACGGCCGCGCAATCCCACTCTCTGCTGTTGATAGAAAATCGGCCCCGGGCTCTCGAGTTTGATCGCGCACGCCGTGACGACGAGGAGCGGTAGCGTCAGAATGAGCAGACCCACGCTGACCACCATATCGAACGCCCGCTTCAGGAACTCGTCGAGCGGACCGCAGCGGAACCCGTCGGAGAGGAAGAGCCAGCTCGGCCTGAGCGCCTCGAGATCGATCGTCCGGGTTTCCCGCTCCCAAAAGTCAAGAAAGTCGATCACTTTGATGCCGGCGAGCTTGCAATGAAGAAGCTGCCGTACCGGCAGGCCACGACGGTCATCAGCCGCGACAACGATCTCGCTCGCCCCCAGCCGATTGACAAGTTCCGCCAGAGCATCGGGCTCGGCATTTGTCCAGTCGATCGCGTCGGCACGGACGCTCGGGCGCTCGCCGGAGACCCCGAGATAGGAGATCGGCAAAAAGTGCTCGTTGTCCGCGGCCTCGACCAGCCCAGCGATGCGCGCGGCCTTGGCCCCGTTGCCGAGCACGAGGACCCGTCGCCTCAGCATCCCGCGGCCCAAAGTCACCGAAAAGGTGCTGCGGGTTACCGACACGCAGACAAGCCAAATCAGGGTCGCCTTCCAGGGAAAGTTGTGGCGGTCCGGCAGGTAATCCAGTCCCTCTCGCCAATATGCCGCGGAGAAAGAGACAAGCATCAGCACGAGTATCGTGGCGACGGCTATCTTGCCCAACAGGAGGCGAAAATCCACGAAGCTCTGATGTCCATACAACCCGACCGAAACCATCGCGGTCACTGCGGCGATCGCCAAACCCGCGGAGAATTGAGCACCAAAGGTTGAAGCCCGAAGGAGTATTGGGGTACTGATCTCCGAGGTGGACAGCAGTTGATAAAACGCGCCAGTAATCAGCAGAGCGTCCGACGATGCGAGAAGTACGACTGAAACCGGGACAAAATGTCGGAATAGTCTGAGTTGCATTGCGAACGCGAAAGGTTAACGCCCTGACAGCGGAAGCCCTATTCTCAGGCGGTGCGCAGGATCGTACGATAATAGTAGCAGCAAGTTGAGACGTCGTCCAGCAGACCACGCCTACGCCCGAAACCAAGGCAAATGCTTACTCTGCCGATCGCTCAAGCCGCCGTTCGCGACATTAAGAGGGCGCGCTCCTTCGCGCCCCGCGGTAGCGCCCCGAATAGACCTCCTAACGCCTCAGAACAAAATAGATGATCGTAAGCCGAGGACCAGGGCATTTGGAATAGGCGGTGCTGAGGAAGCCGCTAAGGGCGGCGCAACGTGACCACCGGGATGGGCGATCATCTGAAAATCGGGCTGCAAGGTCCACCATGGTGCAACGCGTGCCTGGTAGGTGATTTCAAGCACGGCCTCGTAATCGCGTATTGTGCCGCCGATGCCGGTGAACCGAATCTCGTCCTGGTCCAAACGTCGGGCGGCGTTGCCTATCCGGCCATAGCTTGCCGCGACTCCCAAGAGGTCGAGTTCGCGGCCCGGGAAGAGACCTTTGTAAGTCAGGCCGGCATCCACCTCGAGGCTGATCAGATTTCGGTTGGACGGCACCTCGCCGACACGGAGAAAGGCGGCAAGACCCTGCGTTGCCGTGTCGGGACGCCGCCACAACATCTTGTCCAGCACCAGATAGAGGCCGAAATTGCCACGATGGGTGGCCGCAATGCCGTTGCTGACCGGGTCCGCCAGCGAGCGCCCCAGGGTGTCGCGCCGCAAATCGGGAAAATCGGCCGTGTGGTACCAGCCGCCGAGTTTGACGTCGCTCAGCAGGAGAGAAGAAATCGGTTCGGTATCGAATGCATAGGCCGCTTCTCCAATCACCAGAGAGCCGCCTTCGCCGATCAGGAAATTCGTGCCGTTTGGGTTGCGAACCTGCGGATCTCCCCGTCCGGAGGGCGCCGGATTTCCGTTGAACGCCGCAGCGGAAAACGTCAGACCGGTTGTCGGCGCGGCTCGCAGCCGGACGCCCGGTACCGCAAACGGGTAGCATGGACCTCCGCTCGGCAGGTCGGTCGACAAGATATCCGGGCAGCCAAATGTCGAGTTGACGAAGTTGGCCGAGTATTGACTGATGTAGAATTCGTCATCGAGGGCGATCTGGCCGAGGCGGAATGAGGCCTTGCCGTCGAGCAACTGCTGTTGCAGCCACAAATCGTGAAGCCGCGTCGATGGCAGAGCCTCGATGGTGCTGACCGCGAGCAGATTGCCGATTGCGTTTCTCGACAAACCGCGTCCGCTGATCTGGTAAGCGTCAGTGTAAAAACTCCCGCCCGGCCAATTTGCGATCTTTTCAAGGTCGAGGTTGAGAGAGATCGCGACCAGACCCTGATAGATCGTCAACTGTCTTATACCACCGGTGGGATTGGACAGGGTCTCCGCGATATCGTTCGCACCTAGCTCGACACCGGCATCTTGCCATTGCTTGCGCACTCCGCCCCAATCCCCGGTGAGCGTCTCCCGTTCGAAGAGCCCGTGCTGTGCCGCAACAGGTCGGCTGGTGGGTCCTAGTATGAGGGCGCCGAGGACCACCAGCGCAGAGGAGAGGCGCGCACGAAAAATCAGAACGCGCTATCCCGGAAAATCTGTTCTGGGTGAGGCAATTCCATTCGGTCTATCGCGGTTCTTGAGCCGGGCGTTGTCCGGTATCGATGGCGCGAAAGGCCCCCCGGGGTCCCAGAAGATTCTGTGTGACGTCGGCGACCGCCGCGGCGAGATCGGGATCGTCCGGGCCACCCTGAACGATCACTTGCTTTTCGACAAGGACCTGATACTGCCCGTTCAGGTAAAGCCGAGCCTCGATCGTGACTGGACGGTGTGCGGCGAAGGTCCTTTCGGCCATGTGCGGGCGCATGAACGTGCGCACCTCCCCTCCGGCATACGGGTTCAGTTTGAATTTCCACTCGACACGGTCGGGCGCTGCACCCTTGCCCGCCGCCGGCTCGAAGCGCCAATCCGCGAGCCGAGCCTCCATCATGTGCAGCGCCAGATACCGCGGCAAGTCGCCGAGATGAAATCCGGGCAGGGTATCAGACGTTGCGACCTGCAATGTCAGCGACGCTGCGGCATTCGCTGGTACAAACAGAGAAAGAGCGGCCGCCAAAGCCCACTGTACGACGAAGGCGGTGTCGCGGAGAGAGACCCGACAGGGCGAATTGCAGGAATCAGTCATGCTCGCCGAGTGGAATGCTAGAGCCAAGCGGCTCTTCGAAAGCAGTAGTAGAGAGTGCCGCAGATCGCCAACATCAGCAACAGGCATGCGGGATAACCGAAAGACCACTCCAGCTCCGGCATATTTTTGAAGTTCATGCCGTAAATACCGGCTATCGCTGTCGGCACCGCAAGGATCGCGGCCCGGCTGCCGAGCTTCTTGACGATATCGTTTTGTCGGGCTGCCGACAGAAGCAGGCTCGCCTCGAAAGCGGCCGTTAGACGCTCGCGCAGGTCGCCGATCGCCTCGTTCACCAGCAGCACGTGATCGTGGACATCGCGAAGATATGGTCTTATGGCGGCACTTCTAGCAGGGAAGTCGTGGCGCCGCAGCTGGTTACAGATCTCGATCATCGGCGCTACGGCATGGCGCATGTTGAGGAGCCCGGCACGCAACCGATAAATCCGCTCGATCTTTTCCCTCGCCGGCAGGACCGAAAATATATCGCCCTCGATGCCTTCGAGCTCTTCGCTAATATTGTCGATGATTGGAAAATAGTTGTCACCGACAAAGTCGAGGATCGCGTACATCATCGCGCTCTCGCCGAGTCGCAGCAGCTCCGGGTTGCGCTCGCAACGCTGCCTTACCTCGGCGTAAGACGCCGACGCGCCGTGCCGGATAGAGACGACAAAGCCTTTGCCAACGATCAGATCAGTCTCGCCATACTCGATTTCCTTGCCGGTCAATTGGCCGGTTCGCAGCACGATGAACAGCACATTGTCATAGACATCCAGCTTGGGACGTTGGTGCGCTTGATTTGCGTCCTCGATCATCAGCTCGTGAAGGCCGAGCTGGGCTTTGAGGACGCTGAGCAAGGCCTGATCCGGCTCGTTAAGACCGAGCCAGATGATGCCGCCATCGCGGCCGGCAAGGGCGCCGATCTCCTCGACTGCGACATCACATTCCCGCCGCCCGTCCCGATAGAGTGCACAGGCGACAACGCCCCGCTGCACCTCAGTGGCTTCGATATCGACGAGGTCGAGCATATCAGTCGGAAACCCTGAGCCGGCGGCCATGGACGCTGTCGCCGTGCAACGCGCTGCCGCGCCCTGAGAGGCTCGGATTGACCATAAAGTAGACGTGCGCGCTCTGTGGTTGTGCTCCCGGCAGGAGTCGCTGCCATGACCCGTCGGAGCGAAGGATCCAGCTCTGAGCGTCGTCGTGGAGGTTTGCTTCCATGATCTGGTCGAGGATTTGCTCGTGCACGGTTGGGTTCTCGATCGGCACCAGCGTTTCGACCCGACCGTCAAGGTTGCGCGGCATCCAATCGGCGGACGAGATGAACACCGCGGCATCCGGTGACGGTAGACCGTGTCCCGCGCCAAAGCAAACGACCCGGCCATGCTCGAGGAACCGACCGATGATGCTCTTGACCGTGATGTTTTCAGAGAGGCCGGCCACGCCCGGCCGAAGCGAACACATGCCGCGTATCACCAGCGAGATCGATACGCCGGCTTGAGAGGCGCTATAAAGAGCGTCAATCATGCCGGCATCGACGAGCGCGTTGAGCTTAGCCCAGATCGCCGCCGGCCGGCCGGCTTCGGCATGTGCGATCTCGGCCTCAATCAGTTGCAGCAGCTTCGCCCTGATGCCGTCCGGCGAAATTGCCAGTTTTTCGAGGTGCCGGGGGCGAGCATATCCGGTGATGAAGTTGAACACGCGAGCCGCGTCGCGGCACAGCGGCGGATCGCAGGTGAAGTAGGACAGGTCGGTGTAGATCTTGGCGGTGACCGGATGGTAGTTTCCGGTGCCAAAGTGCACGTAGGAGCGCAAGATCTCGCCCTCGCGGCGCGCGACCAGCGAGACTTTGGCGTGGGTCTTCAGATCGACAAAGCCAAAGATGACTTGCGCGCCCGCTTGCTCTAGCCGCCGGGCCCAGCGGATGTTGCGTTCCTCGTCAAACCGCGCTTTCAACTCGACCAACGCCGTGACGGATTTACCAGATTCGGCTGCGTCGACCAGGGCTGCGACGATCGGCGAGTCTTCCGAAGTCCGGTACAGCGTCTGCTTGATCGCGATAACGTTCGGGTCATCCGCCGCCTGCCGCAGGAACTGCACGACGACATCAAAAGATTCGTACGGATGATGGACGACGATGTCCTTGGCGCGGATCGCGGCGAAACAATCTCCGCCATAGTCCTTTATTCGCTCCGGAAAGCGGGCCGTGTAGGGGGGATACAGCAGATCTGGTCGGTCAGAGGTGATTAGCTGCCGGATATCGGAGAGCGCGACAACGCCGTCCAGCACGACAACATCTTGGGGTTGGGTGCCGGTCTGCTCGACCACAAAATCCCGAAGACGCTGCGGGGTACCGGCCGAGAATGTCAGGCGGATGATCTGACCCCGTCGCCGCCGCTTCAGCGCCGACTCGAACATTACAACCAGGTCTTGCGCCTTTTCCTCGATCTCGATGTCGCTGTCGCGCAATGCCCGGAATAGACCATGCCCGAGCGGCGCCATGCCGGGAAACAGCTCCGCCAATCCCACAGCGAGCAGCGCCTCCTCGACCAGGATGAACCGCCCCTTCTCGCCCGGCAGCCGGATGAACCTCTCGACGCGCTCGGGGACGAGAATCAGCGCATTTATTTGGGACCCGTCATCTCGCCGCAATTCTACAACCATGGCCAGCGCGCGATTGGGGAGGAACGGGAACGGATGCGCCGGGTCGATCGCGATCGGCGTCAGCACCGGCAGCAGCCGGTCGATGAACAGCTGCCGCAGCCAGGTGAGATCATCGCCGGTCAGCGCCTCATGGTCGAGAATGGAGATGCTTTCGGCGCGTAGGCGTTTCTGCAGATCAGCCCAACAGCGCTGCTGGCACTGAACCAGCCCTGCGGCGACTTCGGCGATCGCCGCCAGCTGCTGCTCCGGGGTCAATCCGTCGTCGCTTTTCACCGGAACGCCGCTGGCCGCTAGTTCTTTGAGGCCGGCGACGCGCACCATGTAAAATTCGTCGAGGTTGCTGTCGGAAATCGACAGGAACCGAACCCGCTCGAGCAGCGGATGAGCCGCGTTGCTCGCCTCTTCGAGGACGCGCTCGTTGAAAGCGAGCCAAGACAGCTCGCGATTGACATATCGCTGCGATGGCGGGACCGGCGCCGCCGCTGATGCATCCGCGTGTAGCCGGTCGATTGCCAATTCTGCCATTCGTAATCCCTTACCACAGCACAACGGCTACCCGGGCAGCGACCTCGGCTCTCCCGTAAGCGCGGACGAACCTCTTAATAGGCCGGGATCATTTCATCGGCTACGCGCGACACCCCAGGCACGCTTTCGGCGAGCAACGCCGGCGCTGACCGTGACGTTGCGGCTTCCGAAATCGGTTCCACGATTGCTGCCGCAGCCGTCGGTATCGGGATGAACCGTCACCACATCGTGGACCATCACATCGATAGTGCGCATGTTCCCCTTCGCGTCCCGCTTAGAACAGGTTGAGGAACAGAATGTAGAGAAACCCCGACAGCATCATCGCAGCCGGCAGGGTCAAGATCCAAGCCATTGCGATGTTGCGGATCGTCGAAAGCTGAAGTCCCGACCCGTTTGCGGCCATAGTTCCCGCCACACCCGAGGACAGAACATGAGTGGTAGACACGGGGAGGCCATACATGTCGGCAGCGGCTATCGTGCTTGCTGCGACGAGTTCGGCGGCCGCGCCCTGGCCGTAGGTCAAATGGGTCTTTCCGATTTTCTCACCGACCGTAATGACGATGCGCTTCCATCCGATCATCGTGCCGAGACCAAGCGCGATCGCGACCGCCACCTTGACCCATGTCGGAATGAATTTGGTCGACGCGTCGAGCGACTGCTTGTAGGCGTTGAGCGTGCCGACTTCCTCCCTTGTCAGCTCGTTATCCTTGTCCTTCATAAGATTACGAATGGCTTCGTCGACGAGATACATGTCGTTGCGCGTATTGCCGACAGCTTCCGCCGGGATCTTCGCGAGCGAACCGTACTGTTTGACTTGATCATCGATGTCTTTGATCAGGACGGCGAGCGACGGATATGTCCCCTCATTTATTTTATGGTGCGCTACATACTCCATGACCGCAGGGCGCGGATTACCGAGGATGTTATATCCCGCAGCTTTTTCCTCGACGATTTTTGACGCGGCCGCCGAGCTGGCCGAAAACTGCACGATTTGGCTTTCCGGCAGTGCACGGTTGAGGGCGTAGGCGGTCGGCACCGTGCCGATCAGGATCAGCATGATCAGCCCCATCCCTTTCTGTCCATCGTTCGAGCCGTGGGCGAAACTGACCCCCGTGCAGGTGAAGATCAGCAAGCCTCGAATCCACAACGCTGGGGGCTTGTCCATCTCCGGCGACCGGTACAGTTCGGGCTGCCGGATAACTGCCTTCATCGCCAGCAGTAGGAGGGCCGAGGCAACAAATCCCACCAGGGGAGAGAACAGCAGCGCCTTGCCGACATTGGTGGCTTGTCCCCAGTCGACACCCGAGGTGCCGTCTTGCCCGCGGGCCAGCGCATTGGCGATGCCGACGCCGATGATCGATCCGATCAAGGTGTGCGAACTCGATGCCGGTAGCCCCATATACCAGGTGCCGAGATTCCAGATGATCGCGGCGATCAGTAGCGCGAATACCATCGCGAAGCCGGCAGAGCTGCCGACCTGCAGGATCAGCTCAACCGGCAACAGCGAGATGATGCCGAATGCGACGGCCCCGCTCGACAGCAAAACGCCGAGGAAATTGAAGCATCCCGACCACACGACGGCGATTTGCGCGGGCAGCGAGTGCGTATAGATCACCGTAGCCACGGCGTTCGCAGTGTCGTGGAAGCCGTTGACAAACTCGAACCCGAGGGCGATCAGCAATGCCACAAAGAGCAGCAGGTACGGCAGGAAAGTGGTCGTTCTTGCACCGCTCGCGTCGACATCTGCGTAGAGGCTGTAGGCCACAAACAGCAGGCCAGCGCCGAGCAACCCCAGAAAAATGATGATCGTGCGCGGGTCGAAGGCCCGGTCAAGGCTCGGGCGAACAGCAATCGTCCCAGTCCCCACATCTTCGTGCAGCGCAGCATCGGTCATGTTTCGCAGCCCCGACTTCGGCAAGCGCCGGATAATGGCCGTCAAACTTTACAGTTACGTGACGCCGATCGCAGATCTCCGGACTTGACGATCGCACCGCCCGTGCTGCCAATCGGCCAGGCTAGTGCAGATTCAGATAGATGCGCAAACGGCATGTGTCAAATTGACAAGAAGCTTCAGGTTTGATATCGTTGTGGCCATGAGGATGCGATCAAACGACGCGCTGATGTTTCCAGAAACAGCGGAGAACAGCGGAGAACAGCGGGCGCGGCCGCTGTTCTGGGTGTTCGCCTAGCGGCGGCGGCCCAGGATTCCCGCGGCAAACGCGGTATCGTTGGCTGATAATTTGCCGCAACAACAGCAAAAACAGCAAAGGTGCCTGGGTCATCACACCGCTCGCTGCCTTTCGGCATCTTTTGAAATGATCTGTGCACTAGGAGACCCCGCTCGGTGCAAGGAAGCGCAATCAGCTATGCAAGCCTAACGGCGCGGGGTCTGGTCCCGAACTTCTGGGACATCATAGCTTTTCCACTCGTCTTCGGGCTGCTGCTGCTTGCAGCAAAGGGCGCCCACGAGACCTTGGCGCCGCTCTTGGAGCTCAAGGAGCCGATCGTTTCGCTCGATCCGGTCAACCTGCCCGAATATGCGCTGCGCACGACCCTGCGGATGCTGGCGGCAATGATCGCATCGCTGCTCTTCACCGTCACCTATGGAACGCTCGCCGCCAAAAGCCGGCGAGCCGAACTCGTGCTGGTTCCGCTCCTCGATATCCTCCAATCGGTGCCGGTGCTGGGTTACATTTCCTTCACCGTAGTGTTTTTCATGTCTCTGTTTCCCGGCCGGGTCGCAGGCGCCGAAGCTGCGGCGATCTTCGCGATCTTCACCAGCCAGGCCTGGAACATGACCTTCAGCTTTTACCAGTCACTGCGCACGGTGCCCCGCGACCTCGAGGAGGCAACGCATAGCTTCCGTTTCTCGGCATGGCAGCGATTCTGGCGCCTGGAGGTCCCGTTCGCGATGCCCGGCCTCGTCTGGAACATGATGATGAGCATGTCCGGGGGCTGGTTTTTCGTCGTGGCCAGCGAGGCGATCACGGTCGGCGACAGGACGGTTACCTTGCCGGGGATCGGCGCCTATTTGGCTCAGGCGACGGCGGAAAAAGACCTTGCCGCGGTCGGTTGGGTGGTCCTGGCGATGATCGCGGTAATCATCCTCTATGACCAGTTGATGTTCCGGCCACTCGCCGCCTGGGCGGATAAATTCCGCTTCGAACAGACCAGCGCTCAGACGGCGCCCAGTTCCTGGCTTCTCGACCTGTTCCAGCGCAGCAGGCTCCTCCAAACGCTGACCAGCCCCGGGAGTTTGCTGCTGCACGGGCTCGCACGGCGGCGTTTCGCCCCACTGCGTAAGAGGCCGATCAGGCTTGACCATGCGCGATCGAGCACGGTGGACGTCATGTGGTTCGCTGCTGTGGCCGCAATAGCTGCCTTTGCAGCGTGGAGGATTGTCGCATACGTCGCCGCCGGGGTGGGTTGGGACGACGTGCTCGAAGCTTTGAAGCTCGGCCTTTTCACGCTGACTCGCGTCGTTGTGCTGATCGCCGTAGCTTCCTTGATTTGGGTTCCGATTGGCGTCCAGGTCGGTTTGCGACCAAAGCTCGCCGAAAAGATCCAGCCCTTGGCGCAGTTCCTTGCTGCGTTCCCCGCCAACCTATTATTTCCCATGTTCGTCGTGGCCATCGTCCATTTCCACTTGAACCCGGACATCTGGCTCAGTCCGCTGATTATTCTCGGCGCTCAGTGGTACATCCTGTTCAATGTGATCGCCGGCACAACGGCGTACCCCAACGACTTCCGCGAAGCGGCGACAAATTTTCGCATGCGCGGCTGGCAATGGTGGCACCAGGTCATGCTGCCCGGGATCTTTCCCTATTTTGTCACCGGTGCCATTACGGCAGCAGGCGGCGCTTGGAATGCGAGCATTGTCGCAGAAGCGGTTTCGTGGGGCGACACCAAGGTTACGGCACATGGCCTCGGAGCCTATATCGCCGAGAACACCGCGGCCGGCGACTATCCCAAGATCGTCCTCGGCATCGCCATCATGTCGATGCTCGTGACCCTGTTCAACCGGCTGCTGTGGCGGCCCCTCTATGCCTATGCCGAAGACCGGCTGCGCCTCGATTGAGAAATCGCAATGGTTGCAATAGACACGGTGCGTGACACGACACCGGGCGAGCCGACCCTTACGGTGCGGGGCGTGAGCCGCGGCTTTGCACGGGGCGTGGGTGAGGTGCGCGTCCTCGCCGAGGTTAACCTCTCGCTGCGCAGCGGCGAGATCGTCGGTCTACTCGGCCGCTCCGGTTCGGGCAAGTCGACGCTGCTGCGGATCATCGCCGGTCTGATCAAGCCCAGCGGCGGCGAGGTGATCTATCGCGGCCGCCCGGTGACTGGCCCGGCCGAGGGGATCGCGATGGTCTTTCAAACCTTCGCTCTCTTTCCCTGGTTGACCGTGCTGCAGAACGTGGAA
>WNFS01008674.1_pt1 | contig 11768 bp, 9 predicted proteins | sample 5400141 | NCBI WGS metagenome assembly WNFS01 (sample SAMN13153358, study PRJNA577476) | soil metagenome | isolation source: 60 cm saprolite under Madrone tree | place: USA:California | collected 2016-06-14 | reverse complement strand
GCGCGTCCGGAACATCCGCTCGCGCTGTTCCTCGACGACTTGCAATGGCTCGATGCGGCCACCCTGGATCTCATCGAAAATCTGCTGACCCAGCCGGATGTGCGCCACCTGATGCTGATCGGGGCCTACCGGGACAACGAAGTCGGTGCCTCCCATCCACTCATGCGCAAGCTCGACGTAATCCGTCAAGCGGGAGCGGCGGTGGACGAGATTACCCTTGCGCCCCTAGCCCGTGACGACGTGGGGCGGTTGCTTGCCGATGCTGTGCATTGCGAACCGGCGCGCACCGCGCCGCTCGCGCAACTGGTGCATGAGAAGACCGGCGGCAATGCGTTTTTCGCGATTCAGTTTCTTACTGCGCTCGCGGAGGAGGAGTTGCTCCTCTTCGATCATGGCAAGGGGGGTTGGTCCTGGGATCTCGATCGCATTCACGCGAAGGGTTACACCAGCAATGTCGTTGAGCTCATGGCTGGGAAACTGGGCCGTCTGCCGGTCGAGACCCAGACGGCACTCCAGCACCTCGCCTGCCTTGGCAACAGCGCCGAGATCACGCTGCTTGCGGTCGTCCTCGGATCCTCGGAGGCGCAGGTCCACGCCGCTCTGCAAGAGGCGGTCTCTCTGGAGTTGGTCGAGCGGCGGGAGGCCCGGTATCGGTTCGTCCATGACCGAGTGCAGGAGGCGGCCTATTCGCTGATTCCCGAGCCCGTGCGCGCCGAGATGCATCTCCGGATCGGGAGACTGCTCGCGGCGCAAACGCCACCGGAGATGCGCGAGGAGGTCATCTTCGAGATCGTCAATCAGCTCAACCGTGGCGCCACGCTGATCACTGAACAAGCGGAACGCGACCAGCTGGCAGAACTCAACCTCATTGCCGGTGCGCGCGCCAAGAATTCGACAGCCTACGGCTCGGCGCTCACCTATCTCCTCGCGGGTGCAGCATTGTTGGCGGAGGATTGCTGGGAGCGCCAGCATGCGCTCGCGTTCTCGCTGGAGTTCCACCGCGCCGAATGCGAGTTCCTGACCGGTGCGCTGGCAGCGGCGGAGGAGCGCTTGACCGCGCTTTCAACTCGCGCCGCCACGACGGTCGAGCAAGCGACCGTCTCGTGCTTACGCATGGATGTGCACACCACTCTTGGTCAGAGCGGCCGCGCGATCGCCGTCGGTCTCGACTACCTCCGACGGGTAGGCATCGACTGGTCGCCGCATCCGACCGAAGAGGACGTGCGACGCGAATACGAGCGGATCTGGACCCAGCTCGGGGGCCGCACCGTCGAGGAGCTCATCGAGCTGCCGTTGATGAGCGACCCGGTAGCCCTCGCGACCCTTGATGTGCTGACCAGGCTCGTGCCGCCTGCATCATTAACGAATATGAACCTCGAATTCTTGACTGTCTGTAAGGCGGTCAATCTCAGCCTCGAGCGTGGCAACAGCGACGGGTCGTGCTTCGCCTATGCAATGCTTGGCTTGGTCGCTGGCCCGCATTTCAGCAACTTCCAGGCCGGATTTCGCTTCGGCCAGCTCGGCTACGAACTGATCGAACAACGGGGATTGAGGCGCTTCCAGGCCCTGACCTATCTGGCCTTGGGACATGCCTTCCTGCCATGGACGCGACATGTCCGGGCTGGCCGCGAGATGGCGCGCCGCGCGTTCGAGGCCGCCAACAAGATCGGCGATCTCATGTGCGCGGCCTATTGCTGCAACCAACTGAACGCGCACCTGCTCGCGGACGGCGACCCGCTTGCCGAGACGCAACGCGAAGCCGAGAACGGTCTCGCGTTTGCGCAGAAGATGCGGTTCGGGTTTGTCATTGACGTCATCTCCACCCAGCTCGGGCTGATCCGGACGCTCCGGGGACTGACGCGGAAGTTCGGCTCCCTGGATGATGAGCAGTTTGACGAGCTGCGGATCGAGCGCCGTTTTGCAGACAATTACGGCGCGCTGTCCCACGCCGCATGCTGCGACTCCGCCGCAGCCGACCAGCGGCAGCAGCATGTCGAGGCGCTGGCCGCCCACCACCGACAGCTCGCGGTCTGGGCGGAGAACGGCCCCGAGAACTTTGAAAACCGCGCCGCGCTGGTGGGCGCGGAGATCGCGCGCCTCGAAGGCCGCGAGCTCGATGCCATGCGCCTGTACGAACGGGCCATCCAATCCGCCCGCGCCAACGGCTTTGTCCACCATGAGGCACTGGCCCACGAACTGGCCGGCCGCTTTTATCTGCAGCGCGGGTTCGAGACGGCCGGCTCTGCGCACCTGCGCCACGCGCGGGCGTGCTATGCACTCTGGGGTGCCGACGGCAAGGTGCGGCAACTCGATGAGCTCTATCCGTACCTTCGCCAGGCAGAGCCGGCGCCCGACGCGCGCGGAACTATCGGGGCGCCGATCGAGCACCTGGAGCTTGCCACAGTGCTCAACGTCTCGCGGGCTGTCTCGGGCGAGCTCGTGCTGGACAAGCTCGTCGAGATGCTGTTGCGGACGGCTATCGAGCACGCCGGCGCGGAACGCGGGCTGCTCATGGTGCCGCGCGGTGGCGACCTGTCGATCCAGGCGGAAGCGACCACCAGCGGCAGTACCGTGCGGGTGCGTCTGTGCGAGACACCCGTCTCAGCGGCGGCACTGCCCGCGTCGGTGATCCGGTATGCCGCGCGCACTCGGGAGAGCGTGATCCTCGACGACGCGTCGACGCGGAACCCCTTTTCCGACGATGAGTACATTGGTCACCGGCGTGCCCGCTCGGTCCTCTGCTTGCCGCTGGTGAAACAGGGGACTCTGGTGGCCGTGCTGTACCTGGAAAACAACCTGGCGCCCAGTGTCTTCACGCCCGCCAGGATTGCCGTCCTGCAGCTGCTCGCCTCCGAGGCGGCGATGTCGCTCGACAACAGCCGTTTGTATCGCGAGCTCCAGGAACGGGAAGCCAAGATCCGGCGGCTGGTCGAGGCCAACATCATCGGGGTCGTCATCACGGATTTCGACGGTCCGATCATTGAGGCGAACGACGCCTTTCTCGATATGGTCGGCTATAGCCGGGACGATCTCATGGCGGGACGACTTCAATGGACCGCGCTTACGCCGCCCGAGTGGCACGCCGCCACGCAGCGAGGCATGGCGCAGATACGGGCGACCGGACGGTGTGACAGCTACGAGAAAGAATTCAGTAGGAAGGATGGCACCAGGGTGCCGGCGCTGGTCGGTGGCGCGGCGTTCGAGGAAACCCGCACGCACGCCGTAGCGTTCGTCGTCGACCTGAGCGAACGAAGACGCGCCGAGGAGGCGCTGCAGCGAGCCCACGCCGAGCTTGCGCACATCACCCGCGTGACGACGCTCGGTGAGCTGGCCGCGTCGATCGCGCACGAGGTCAAACAGCCTTTGGCGGCCATCATCGCGGAGGCGGACGCAGGCCAAAACTGGTTGGCCATGCCGAATCCCCGTCTCGATGTCGTGCGCGAGGCGCTCGACGCCATCGCGAAGGATGGTCAGCGGGCAGCAGATGTCATCCAGCGGATCCGCCAGCTCGCGACGAAGACCGAGCCACGGAAAGATCGGGTGGACGTCAACGAGGTGATCCGTGACGTGGTCTCGCTGGTGCGCGCGGAGCTGCGGCGCCACGACGTGGTGCTGACCCTGGAGCTCGAGGCAGAGTTGCCGATGGTGCTCGGTGATCGGATCCAGCTGCAGCAGGTGATTCTCAACCTCGCGATCAACGCCATCGACGCCATGGCGCCCACCGTCGATCGGCCACGAGAGCTGGTGATTCGGTCAGGACGGCTGGGTTGCGATCACGTCACCATCGCCGTGCAGGACAGCGGCGTCGGCATCGAGCCAGACGATCTGGACCGGCTGTTCAACCCCTTCTTCAGCACCAAGCCCGGGGGCATGGGCATAGGACTATCGATCAGCCGCTCGATCGTCGAGGCGCATGGCGGCCGGCTGTCGGCGACGCCGAACGCGCCGCACGGCGCGTGCTTCTATATCTCTCTACCGGCCGCCACGCCGGCGCTGGAGCGCGACTCGCCGAAGTAGTCGATGTAGCGATCGATGGCACGTGGCTGATCACCGACCAAGGCACACACGTACATGATCCACTCCGCCAGTTCAACTCGCCGAGTGGGTCTCGACCGTCTGCGAATCGACCCTCGATACAGACGGCACGACCCCGGGTCGCCGCTGCTCTCGCCAGCCCGCGTGACCCGGACACGCTCGGCGTCGCCGCTGATCCAGTGGACCGTGTCCACGGGATCAGGCTCACTCACCGTTGACGCCGCCCGTCGTGCCACCACCGAGCTCCGTGTCACGAGGCGTACCAATCGTGGTACCGATGCCGCCGGTCGTCCCCACGCCGGGAACTGGACCAAGACCCGATGAGGTATCGCGCGGACTGCCCGCGCTCGAGCCCCTCCTCCCACGGCTCATGACTGCCTCCCTATCGATCCAAGAAATCGAACGAGTCGACGCCGACGTTGTAGGACGCCGCGCGGGCGTCGAGTTGCACGGCGAAGTAGGCGCGGCCCAAGGCATCGATGGTGTCATCCAGCGGCTTGAGCACGGTCCGAAGTACCTGGCCCGACGAATCCAACTCATCGATGCGCAGGACGACGTTGTCGGCAGGCTCGCCGCGGTCGTTGTAGACGTATCCCGTGATGCGCACGTGGCCGTCCCGTCTCGTGTCGGCGCTCCACTGGATGTGGAAGAACTCGGCGCCGAGCGCGGTGTCGCCTCCGGGATCGGCCGCCGATGCCGTTGGGCGGTCCGCCAGTGCTGCCTGCCCAGGCAGGATGGCTGCCGCCAATGCGGCACCGGGCACCAAAAGTCCAGCAATGATCAGTGACCTCGTTCGTGTCATCTCCGTCTCCTCCTTCCGGGCGCCACCGGAACGGCGCTCCGTACATCGTTGCGATGGCGTCGGGATGGTCGTGCGGCAGTGACCAGAAGATTTCCGCAAGAACCTGGAACGGGGGACGTGAATTCCGTATCTGGTCGTGTGAGAGGAGCTGGGGCCGGCGAGGTGTAGAAGGGCGGAGGTAGCAGTATCGAGCCCTCTGGCCATATGACAGCTGACCGTTGAAGAGCCACTGGACGTCGGAGGCGGCCGGGGCGAAGGCCGTGACCGTACGACGGCAGGTGGGGGGCGATGGCCCCCCACCCACGCCGACGTTAAGGCGCCTGGACGGAGTCGGGCCCGGTCAGTGGCGTATCGTCGTTGAACGCCCAAGACGTGCCGACGCCGCTGAGCGCGACGACCGCGAGCAGGAACGCGATGCTGAGCTTCTTCATCATCCTCACCTCCTATCTCGCTCTTCCGACGCCGGCGCAGGGGCCGTGGGTTCAGCGCTCTATCGAACTCTTGCGAAGATCGCCACCGGCGCTCGCGGTGCATCCCAACGGCAACGGACCGGCCTTCATCGTCGAGATAGGCGCCGCGTCTATCAGGCCGTAAATTCTCCACCGCGTGTAACGGCGGTGAGCCGCGAGGCCTCTCAGGTGTGAGATCTCGTGGTTGTTCACTCGAACAAGAGGAGAGAGGCGATGACACCGAACAGCGCGCGCTCGCTCTGGACCATTTTCACCACCATCGTCGTCGTCGGGTTCGCGGCCTTGCTGGTCGGCTGCGCGAGCGCGGGGCTCCGGCCCGTCGCGGTGTCCGACGTCAAGTCCGTCGCTGGCACGTGGAAGGGCGTGGTATATCTGTCCGGCTCCGAGCCTGACGAGGTGACCCTGACGATCTGGGAAGACGGCTCGTACGACGTCGTGTCCCGCCTACCGATCGGCGTGTCTCGCGGACGGGGCCAGATCACGATCAGCGAGGGGCGTCTCATCATGCGGGGCGAGAGGGGGCACGGCGTGGGAAGGCTGCTGAGCAGCAGCGGCGGGGACCGCGTTATGAGCATCACGGCGACGTTGTCCGACAACCGCACCCTGACGGCAGAGCTCGGGCCCAGCCGCTAGCCAGGGATCAGTTCGCCTGGCGCGACCACCCCTCATCATCAAGCCGCGCGGATGATCGAAGCCCCCCACGCGGAGGGTGTAGCCGCTGACCCCCCGTTCGTTTACCAGAGTTCACCCAGGAATTCGGCGTGTGCGTGTTCCGAGTTCGCTCCGGGGGACGGTTTCGACGACTGCGGTGTTCATCGCCATCGCCGGCAGGCTGAAGTGAAACGTGGTGCCGTGCGTCGGGTTCGGGGTCGCCCACAGCTGCCCACCATGCGCTTGGATGATCGAACGGCTGATCGATAGCCCCATGCCCATGCCGCCCGGCTTGGTGGTGAAGAACGCATCGAAGAGCTGATCCACATTGGCGGCCTCGATCCCGACACCGGAGTCCTCCACGGTCACGAGTACCTGGTTTCCGTCGTGAGGCCGCGAGCGGATCACGAGCTCGCGCGTCCGGTCCGTGACCGGCGTCATCGCCTCGATGCCATTGATCACGAGGTTGATGATGACCTGCTGTACCTGAACGCGATCGCCGAGGACACTTGGCAGGGCTGGTGCCAGTTCCACGCGCAACGAGACCTGATGGTGGCGCACCTCGGCGAGGATGAGCGGAACGACGCCGTGGATGACGTCATTGAGGTCCAGCGGTGTTCGGCATGGATCCGTCTTCCTCGCGAGTTGGCGGATGCGCTGGATGACGTCCCCGGCCCGATGACCTTCGGCCACGATGGCGTTCAACACCTCGCGGACCTGTTCGAGGTCGGGATCGGCCGCCGCCAGCCAGTTGAGGCACGCGCTGGCGTCCGCGACGATCGCGGCCAGCGGTTGGTTGGTTTCGTGCGCGATCGACGCAGCCAGCTCCCCCAGCGTCGTCACGCGGCTGACGTGCGCGAGCTCGGCCTGCATCTGGTGCAGTGCCTCCTCAGCCCGCTTGCGTTCGGTCACGTCCATGACCGCCCCGACGAACTCGAGGTCACCCGATTCAGGCTTCTCCAGAGCGTGGGCAACGACGTGGAGATACCTGACCGAACCATCGGGCAACAGCAACCGATGCTCACAGTCGAAATTTGTCCCCTCTTGTTCGGCTTGAGCGATGACGTGCCGGACGAAGGCTCGGTCGTCCGGATGAGTGCGCTCCAGCACGAATTCGATCGTAGGTTCACGGGCGCGGTCGCGGTCGAAGATGCGGAACGTCTCCTCCGACCAGTAGATCTTCCCACTGGAAATATGCCAGCCGAAACTGCCGGTCCGACTCAATGGCTGAGCCGCGGTCACGTAGACCGCGCTACGCCGCAGCTCCTCTTCCGCCCGCTTGCGTCTGGTGATGTCGGTAACAAACCCTTCGGCGAACAGGAATCGGCCTGCGTCGTCATGGACGGGCCGGCCACTGGTCAAGACCCAGATCCGCTCGCCGTCCTTGCGATAGAACTCGAGCTCGCGTCCCTCGATGGCAGTGCCTTCGGCATAAGCCCGGAGCACCGCATCTCGTTCCAGCGAACGAACGTAGAGCTGCCGTCCGATATCCGTCAGGCCCGCGATCAGCTCGTCGGGCGACGCATAGCCCAGGATGCGAGCCATGGCCGGATTCGCGCTCAGGACACGCCCGTCATGAGAGACTCGCCACATTCCCTCGAGGGCATTCTCGTAGATGCCGCGGTAGTTCTCTTCGCTTCGACGGAGGCCGTCGACGGTCGCTTTGAGCCTGTCCGTCATGATATTGAACGCGTTTGCCAGCGCGCCGATCTCATCGCGGGATCGAACGGTGACCTTTCCTTCGAAATGCCCCTCCGCCACTCGCCGGGCCGCCGCCATCAACCGAACAATCGGACGAGTCAGAAGTTGAGCACCACCGATCGCGGCAACCGCGACGGCTGCGACGATCACCAATGCCAGCACGACCGTGTCGCGCATCTGCGCGCGGATCGGCGCGAGGAATACGTCCTGCGGCTGAAGAAAGATCACCGTCCACGGCTGCGTCGTCATGCTGCTGACCGCGGCATGCCAAGGAGTCCCGTCCTTCGAAAGCCGCAGCGTGAAATACGGGCGCGGGCGGCCAGCTTTCCCGAGTGCCTTGTCAGCAAACGGCAGAGGCCTGTTCAGTTCGAACACGCCGTCGGCCAGCTGCCCGGGCGATAGATGGCCATCGGCCAGCAACAACCCGTCGTCTCTCGCGACGATGGCGAACGATTGCGGGCCGACCAGCTGATTGTTCTCGACGACCATGTACTGCAAAATCGCCGCGCTGTACCGCTCGCGCAGCACCCCGACAGGCTTGCCATCCGGAGTGGTCACGGGGCTGGTGAAGTTCAGATATGGCTTGCCGTCGATCGATGAGAATTCAAGCCCCGACGCGTGCGGCAAGCCCGTTTCGAGCGCACTCCGGAAATATTGCGTGGCTGACTCGTCGAGGCCGACGCTGGAGGGCTGGGTATCGAGGACGATTCGACCATGCAGATCGAGCACCGCGACCGACGACGTGAAGGCCGGATTTTTCTCCGCGAATGTCTGAAGGATGTCGACGACACGCTCCTTCGTTTTTGCCTGGGCTCCCGCCGGGTGGCTGAGGTATTCAGCCAGGGCCGGCATTTTCGCTTGGTTGCCGACGACGTTCGCGGTGGCCGCGATGAACGTGTCCAGACGAATCGCGGTCTGCGAGGCAGCCGCAGACAGCGACCGGTAGGCCGATTGTGTGAGAGCGCTTCGCGTGATCTCGGAATCGCGATAGGCAATCAGAGCTACCGGGCAGAGCGAAACACCCAGGAACGCGAGAAGCACCTTCGTCCGCAGCCGAGCCGTCATGAGATGCCTCGCCGTTATTTCACTCTATGAGCGTTCCCGGCGGACAGCTTGGTCGGCCTGTTTCGCCATGATGTCGAGCGTCGCTCGAATACCCTGTTGGCCCGTGATCATCTTGCCCAGCTCGATCGCAAAGCGGTCGATGAGACTCGGCCACGCCGGCGCATGTGGCTCGGTCCCCATGCGGTTGTTGATGGCGTCGAGCGTGACGCCAAAGTGGCGAGTCGTGCCGGTTCCGACGCTCGTCTTGGCCTTGATCCGCGGGTCGTCGAAGTTGCTCCGACGGACCGGGCTCGCGCCACCGCCGAGAAGGCTGGCTCGGGTGGTGACGTCGGAGCTCGTGGCCCATTGCATGAGAATCCAGGCCGGGTCCGGCTTTTTGCTGTACATCGACAGTCCCAGATACGAGCCGCCTTGACGACTGAAGCCGGGCGTCTCATCGAAGCTGCATTGGCTGGCGGGTCGCAGGGCTCGTTCCGCCGGACAGGGGGCAGCCTCAACGAGGCCGACCACCTTCGACTGCGCCGGGTCGTCGCACATCGAAAACCACTCCCCAGCGTTGATGTACATGCCGGCGCGGCCTTCCACAAAGCTCTTCGCGGCGCCGGTCCAGTCCCACGTGATGGCCTCAGGTGGGGTGTACTTGCCGAGCGCTCGCATGAACTCCATCCCCGCCGCGGCGCGGTCATCGTTGATGGCCGGCCGATTGTCGAGACCGAAGAACGAGCCGCCATGCGCCCACACCCACGTCGCAGCATCGATGAGCAGGGAGTAGTGGCCCGATTTCCACATGCCGGTGTTGCCGTACACCTGGGGTTGCATCTCGCGCTGGATCGCCTGGACGGTCGCGAGATATTCCGGGACGGTCTTGGGAGGCGACAGGCGGAGGAATGCCCACGACCTGGCCTTTGTACGACGCGATGTGACCGACGAGGCTCGGCAGGATGTCGTCGAAATCATAACGGGGGTAGGCGAGGTCCTTCCTGGCAAGCAGTTTCTGCACAGGCACCGTGTCGTTGGCGAAGCGTCCCACCCACGCCTGATCCAGGTAGAAGACGTCGTTCGTGCCCGCTCGTCTCGCCGTGTCCGCGCTCACCTTCGCCAGGACGCGGTCGAGGGGTAGCAGCTCCCATACGACGTTGATACCGGTCAGTGGCATGAACTCATGCTTCATGATCTCGCGCGTCGCCAAGGAGGGCGGCGTGTCCTCGGTCACGACGCGCACGGTCTGCCCGGAAAAAGTTCGGCCCGCGTCCCGAAGAAATTTGTGCTGATCGCTCGATGGCTCGATCGCGGAGCTCGGGCCCGCCGTCGCTCTGATGTCCTGGATCGTCGGTGGTGCCGCCGTCGCTCGTCTCGGCCTCGAGAGGCCGAGTCCCGCAAGACCGATTCCGGCGCCCGCACAGACTCGCAGAAAGGCGGAGCGGCTAATCACACCGCTCCACAACTTGTCGGATGCCTCTGAAATCGCAATGCGGCGGCGCCGCTCACCCGACTCCATGTTCTACGCCTCCTCCGCATTCGCTCGTTGAAAGCGGAACGTTGTTAAGGCGATCCCGGACGCCGCGTTCAGCCTCGCGCGTCTGGCGACACAGGCTACACCCACTTTTGTGCGGCGACTTCATCGGCAACACCGGGCCGGCGAAGGACAGCGGGTTCGTCCGCACCTCGGCACGCCGGCCCCGTGGTACCGGATAGACGTGCCGGCCTCGGCCGCGCCCCGCGCTCCACCGCGAACGCCGCCGCCACGCCCGGCTCAAAGCCGTCGCTTATTTCTTCGGCGGCTCGGGAGTGTAGTGGGTCTGATGGTAAGCGAGGATGGCCAGGGCCGCGCCGATCATCTTGTGCACCACTCCCGCTGCTCTTCAGAGGGCCACGATAGTGGCCGCGATCACTTCAGGCGGGCGGGGCATTGACCTTTCATGACCGTGTGGTCACCTTATCTGGCTGCAATAAGGCCGGGCTCTCGTACGACCTATTCCGCGTAGGAGACCGGAGGGTCGGATGGCTGCGAAGCAGGCTGCCTCTGGTTTTCCATACCCGCCCCAAGAAAGCCAGGTCATGAACGCCTGGGAGCGCCTCGTGTGTGGCGTGGAATTTCCAGCCGACGGCGTCCGCACCGTGATCGAACGCTCCGGGGTGCGGTGCCATTCCGCCGGCGTTGACCCCGCGACGACACGCGCGCCGTCGCCGACCTCACACGAGGTCTTCAGCAGACTCCTACACCGATTCCGTGATGTGATTGACGTAGGCGGTCCGGTCATGGAGCAGGTCCGCGAATCCCTGTCTGAGTCGGGGACCATGATGATCCTGAGCGATCCATCCGGTGTGATTCTCAAAACCGAGGGCGATCCAGCGACGCTGGAGGCGGCCGAAGATGTCCGCCTCGTGAACGGTGCGAACTGGGACGAGCTAAAGCGCACGGCGGGCGGTTGTGGGCGGCGCCGAACGAGCCGCACGGCGCGATCTTCCAATTCTCGCTGCCGGTCGCGTGAGCCTCGTCGTCTCGTGGGGGCGCGGTGACCGCTACGTATCCTCGTGCGCCGGCTGAAGCGGCGCGCCGTGGACGACCAGGGGCCACTCCGCCCGCCGTCCACCCTGCGCCGTGTTTTATGACGGCGGGCGGGACCCACGCGTCACGCGGCTCTCACGCGGTGAACAAACGACGTTGGTAACTATCGATGACGATTTTCGGAATGATGAGACCGAAGCTCATCGCCAAGGTGACCGTGATGGCGGTCATGCCATCAGCGATCGTTGCCGCCAAGAGCTCCGGAGTCGTATTTGAGCTGCTGGTCAGCAGCAGCAAGCCGCTGGTCATTCTGAATATCAAGAGGCCGGGTATCATCGACACCACTGCGGCAAAGCCGATGGCCGCGAACGGCATGTGCCAACGACGGGCGACTGGACTGAGGATCAGCCCGACGACGACGCAGGCAACGAACGCGCCGGTCGCTGCACCAAAGCCGCCGGCAAGTGTCCACCACCTCAGCGCATGAGCGAACATCCCGACCGCGATAGGCCAGCCCAGCATTCGTAAGGGCATG
>WNFS01003603.1_pt1 | contig 11773 bp, 13 predicted proteins | sample 5400141 | NCBI WGS metagenome assembly WNFS01 (sample SAMN13153358, study PRJNA577476) | soil metagenome | isolation source: 60 cm saprolite under Madrone tree | place: USA:California | collected 2016-06-14 | reverse complement strand
AAGAGCGAGCGCCAGGCGATCCTCCTCGTGACCGACGCAGGAGATTACGTGCTACGCCGCCAAGGCGGTAACCCCTTCCACGACCACGAGCTTGAGCGCCTCGTCGGTAAGCGTATCCGCTGCACCGGCACCCTCACCGGGTATACCCTGCTAGTGTCTGAGTGCGCGGTAATACCAACCGAATAGGGGGTTGCCCAACAAAGGTACGCAAAGTCCCACAGGATTTTCGCCAACAGTCGGGGCGTAAAGGATTTTCGGCAATTCTGCGCTCCCAAAATTGGCTCTTGTTTTGTCGGGCAATTTTGGGGGCTTACTCAGACCTGTCAATCCCCATCTGTTCCGCCATCAGATGATTACCTACCTCACATGGGATCTATCGGATACACAGATCCAACCTGACCTCTGCGAGGATCAACAACGACGGATGCCCAATATCAGAGAGCGCTGGCGCGATTTCGGAGACGTCCTGATCCTCCCGGTCAAGTGCTCAATTGGGTCTGCCGCGATAACCTCAGCTACCTAGCTTAGCTAAGCTAGGCTGGTTTTCGATCTTGATCCCGCGGTGGATCCCACCCGGCGTCGTCCCTGAATGGTTGACCGGAACGCTCTGCCTCAAACAGCTCGTCTAGAAACCGAACTCGTCGGCGAACTTCACCGAGAAAATCCTTTTCATCCTCATTTACGAAGGCGGCAAGGTGGCGGACCGATTCCTCGTCGTACGCTTTAAAAGTCCTGGCAGCTCGATGGGCTCGATAAGCGCCAAAGCCGAGTAAACGCAAGGCTTGGACACTAAGGTCTAACGAACTGTCGAGCGTCTCCCTAAAGATATATTTCACCCCTAGATTAATGAGCTTGTAGGCGTGTTCGCGATCCTTCGCCCGGACCAGCATGGTCAGGTTCGGGAATTGATGTTGGACAGTTTCCGCCAACTGAACGGACTTATCAACATTGTCAATCGCAATAATGAGAATCTTTGCGTCGTCTGCTCCGGCAGAGCGGAGGAGGTCAAGGCGAGTCGCGTCGCCGTAAAACACTTTGAAGCCGAGACGTCGAACAAGGTCGATCTGTTCCGCATCTATATCGAGCACGGTGGTGCGGATTCGTTGGGCATTGAGCAGTCGGGAAACAACCGCCCCAAACCTGCCCACTCCGGCGATAATCACTGGATTGCCTTTCTCGTCGATTTCATCCGGATCCCGGGTTTGCAGCCTGCTAGAAAATCGAGGCTGAACCAGTTTGTCGTTGAGCGTGAAAAGGAACGGCGCAACGACCATTGATAGCGCAACCGTGGCGACGAGAAGGTTACCAAGTTCTTGATCGAAAACCTGGCTCTGCACGGCAAATGAAGCGAGCACGAACGCGAACTCGCCCCCTTGTGCTAACGCGAAGGAGAAAGTGAAATTCTGGCTGTTCTCGAGGCGAGTGACGCGCCCGATCAGGAAGAGCACGGCGAATTTGCCCAGCAGCAGTCCGAGCACGAGAAGGGCGATCAACACGGGCCGTGATTGGATAAGCGACAGATCGATGCTAGCGCCGACCGAGATAAAGAAAAGCCCAAGCAACAAACCTTTGAACGGCTCGATGTCAGACTCAAGCTCGTGCCGGTATTCGCTTTCTGCCAGTACGACGCCCGCGAGGAAAGTTCCCAGCGCCGGAGAAAGGCCCACAAGCTCCATCGCGAGCGCGATCCCGACCACGAGCAACAGCGCAGCTGCATTGAAGATTTCGTGAAGCCGAGTCAGGGCGATAAATCGGAAGACCGGCCTCACCAGAAAACGGCCACCGAGCACGATACCGCTGACAACGGCAATAATCTCGAGCGCTTTCAACCATGGATTGCCTGCCGCTGGACTGGTGCCGCTAATCGATACCCCGCTCGCCAAGAGAGGGAGGATGGCAAGAATTGGGATCACAGCTAGGTCCTGAAAGAGAAGAACCGAAAAGGAGGTCTGACCTCCACTGGTAGGAAGTTGCCCGCGTTCAGCAAGCGATTGGAGCGCTATTGCCGTAGATGAAGCTGAGAAAATCAAACCGATTGCGATGCTAACCCCTAACGGGAGACGAAACAGAGTCGCGAGGCCGGCAAAGACAATCGTCGTTGCTACCAGTTGGAGTCCCCCGGCTCCGATAATCGGCCCCCTTAACCGCCAGAGAAGATTTGGCCTCAGTTCCAGACCGACGAGGAAAAGCATTAGGATCACGCCGAATTCGGCAACGTGCCTTACATCGGTTCCGTTGTGTCCGACGAGGCCCAGGGCGTACGGTCCGATCAGGACCCCGGCGATCAGGTACCCGAGCACGGAGCCAAGGCCCAGACGCTTCGCGATCGGTACGGAGACGACTGCCGCAGCGAGGTATATAAACGCTTGGAATAGAAAATCTTCAGATTTCATAACGATGGCAACGACTGTTATGTTAGGCGACGGAACTAGAAAGGAAGTCGTTTATTCGATCGAATTTTTCGATCTCGTCCAGGTCAAAGCTGTTATCCCGCAACCCTTCAATGAGTCGCCGGTAAGCCTCGGCGTGAGCGGATATGTCCGCTTCGTTTGTAAGCTGCAGCGTTCCGTTTATGACAAACGGCGGTAAATAGCGCATGCCGCAAAACTTTGCGGTCTGCTCGAATGGAGCCAGCAGCTCTCGAACTGTGAAAAAGTTATATCCCAGCCGACGGTACGCTTCCTCGGGTCCACCGGTTGTTATCGCCGTCAAGAAAAGTTTCCCGTGGAGCCTAGTTCCACCTGCTCCATAGGCAAAGCCGTACTCAAGTACCAGATCCTCCCACTCTTTGAGGATTGCGGGCGAACTGTACCAGTAAAAGGGATGCTGAAAGACGATGACCTCGTGCGCCAACAATAGTTCCTGCTCGCGCCGAACATTAATGTCAAAAGTCGGGTACTCCTCGTAAAGATCGGAAATTGTAACATTCTGCAACCCGCCGACCGCGGCGACAAGGCGGCGATTGATGCGTGATTTGTGAGGCGCTGGGTGCGCAAAGATGATCAGGACATGACCAGGCATAAGCTGACTGAAATAGTGCAACGAAGAGCGAAAAAACGCATGTTCAAACCCTTCTGGCAAGCCAGCGGTACGCGAGACGATGCCATTGACACTTGCCAAATTTTCTACGAATGCGTCAGCTGCAAGACGGTGCTGCGCCCCAAGCCGGGCGACTGCTACGTCTTTTGTTCCTACGGTTCGGTGAAGTGTCCGCCAATGCAGGACGAGAATTGATTCTGCACCAGAATCGAGTGGGCTGTAGGCCGAGCCCTCTCAACGGGAGTATCAAAGTCGCGTGATTAGATTAGGACGGCGGTTGCTTTTCCCAAGGTGCAAAAACTGCTCGAATCGCCTCGATCCGAGCACCAACATGGCTAGGATCGAGACGCTCCGCTCACCAGCGCGCCAAGCATTCCTAGCGTGCCGCATTCCCACAGAATGTATATGCCGAGCGCGATGAGGACAATCGGTACGAGGATGTGCCCGTAGCGCTCGAGTGCGCGAGCAACCACCGGACGACGGCCCACATAGAGACCAATGACGCACCAAACCCCGATCAGGGCGTAAAACACGGCGAGTATGACGCCAAGCCTGCCGGTCCCGCTGCTGGCGAAGAGCGGCATATAGATGCCGATATTATCGCCACCATTCGCGACGGTGACTGCCGCCACAGAAGTGATTGCGTGATTCGCAGACTGCGGTGGCCGGCCGACCATCGCATGGCCCGCTACCAGCGCCTTCCTTACGCCAATGGCCATAGGCATCAGCCCAAGCAAACCGATCCACACTTCCGGAAAGATGCGTCGCGCGACAAACCCGACGAGACTGACGGCGACTAATCCAGAAAAGCCCAGGTATTGTCCGATCACGACATGTCGCCGACGGAGACCTCCTGTACCAATTTGCGCAAAGAACAGTGCCAGGACAAAGAGGTCGTCGATGTTTGTGGCAGCAAAGCTTGAGAGGCCAGCAAGTGCGGCTTCCAGGATCCAGCTCATGCATCCAACCCCTTCTTGAGCGTTGCTGTACATCAAAACGGTGACATTCGGGTTAGCCCAACAAAGGTACGTAAAGTCCCACAGGATTCTTTGCCAACTGCCGGGGCGTAAAGGATTTTCGGCGATTCCCGGAACTCCCAAGACGGGACCTGTTTTAGTCGGTCAGTTTTGGGGGCTTGATTCCGACCGAATCCTGAAGCTTGTCCTCCGAGAAATCATACTCTCCCAAGAGATTCAGATGCCCCAGGCGGCCGCCGAACCATGGGCCATCGCCTGCGTATAATGTCGTTAGCAAGCGCCTAACGTATTTTGGAATGATGTGTCGGATATTGCACTACGTTACTCAGCGTATCATTCTGGAATACGTTAGGCGGTAGAACCAAGAACATCCTCAGGAGAAAAATCATGACGAAGGCGAAACAGAACACAATGCAGGCCGCCGCCATCGACCGGTTCGGTGGCATCGAGACGATCACGCTGCGAACGTTGCCCGTGCCCGAGGTCGGGCCTGACGAAGTCCTGATCCGGGTCGAGTCGGCGGGCGTGGCCGTTTGGGACGTTTTCGAGCGTGAGGGAGGATTCGCCCAGATGTTCGGAATCGAGCCGAAGTTCCCCTACGTGCTTGGCTCCGACGGAGCGGGCACGGTCGCCGCTGTCGGCGAGCAAGTCAGCCGCTTCAAGGAAGGCGACCGGGTGTACGCCGCCGCCCTCACAAACCCCAAGGGCGGGTTCTACGCCGAGTTCACTGCAGTGAAGGCCGACAACGTCTCGCACGTTCCTGACAAGCTGACGACCGAGCAGGCGGGCGTCATGCCGAGCGACGCGATGACCGCTCTCCGCGGCCTGGACGACATGCTGGACCTGAAGCAGGGCGAGGTGCTGATGATCTTCGGCGCCAGCGGCGGAATCGGACACCTGGCCGTGCAGCTCGCCAAGCGGATGGGTGCCCGCGTGTTGGCGATGGCTTCGGGCGATGACGGCGTGGCGCTGGCGACGCGGTTGGGCGCTGACGCCGTGTAAATGGGCGCAAGGACGATGTGGCGGCCGCCGCCCGTGAGTTCGCGCCCGACGGCCTCGACGCCGCGCTCGTCACCGCCGGCGGCGAGACGGCCGAGCGGGCGCTGGCGGCAGTGCGCGACGGCGGTCGGGTCGCCTACCCCAACGGCGTGATGCCCGAGCCGAAGGCCCGGCCCGGCGTGCGCCTCAGCAGCTACGATGTGATCCCCGGCCAGGAGGCGACCGACAAGCTCAACCGCCTGATCGACTCCGGCCCGTTCGAGATCCATGTCGCCCGCACGTTCCCGCTCGACCAAGCCGCCGAGGCGCACCGGGCGCTGGGCACCCACTTCCTCGGCAAGCTCGCCCTGCGGCCGCGTTGAATATGGGCTCCACCAGACATAGAGATGAAGGCAGACAGGTGCCACCCCGTCAACGCGTTCTGGTCGCTGACGATGTAGGTTAAATTCCAACAAAGGTACCAAAACTCTCACAGGATTTTTCATAACCTTCTAGCCTTGAAGGGGTTCGGCAATTCTGCGGCCCGAAGTTGACTGCTTGAATCGGGCCGATTATCGGGGGTGCCACCTACGCACAAGACCTTGGCGCGGAAGAGCTTGGACAAACTCCTATGTCGCTTTTCGTACCTTGTTGGAGCGAAGGATGGTCGAACTATGAGAATTGTTCTTTTGTTGGGAGGCGCTCTCGCTTTTTTTCCAACTTTGACGCTAACGGGTCCCCGAGATACCGGTCGGGCGCACAATCATCGGGTGCATTTCGCGACTGGAATCCGCTGGGCGCATTCTGCGTACAGAGGATATTATTGGTTCAATGGCGTGAATTGGGTGGTGGCTCCACTGGCTTTCCCCTATGGAGGATTAGGCGTGAACAGCGATTTTGTGTATCAAGGACGAGAGGTTTCCGATGACGTCTATCCCTACGCAATACCGACCTCCAACCCCGATATCGTGATTAGCCCATTTGCGCTGAATAACCTGGTCGACGTCAGCGGAATACCACCTGGCGCTAGGGTGAGAGATCCGGTCTCTGAAGAGATTTTTCTCAGACCGTGAGAGGAACGCCGGCAGCGCCGGGAAGGGGTGCTAGCAGCAAGCGTGCAAAACTTTACTGTAGCGTATTGTACGCAATGTTGACGCGCCAGTTAGTCACTGATTGGTCGGGGAGGTGGGGAGTATTTTACGGACCAGCGGCCCGTCAATGGCTCGAGAAAGAACGCCCGTCATTAGTGGCTGCGCGACCAGGCGATCGTCGAACTCCGGCGGGAAAAACTCCAGAAAGAAACTGCTGAAAAGCCACACAGGGTCGCCAGGGTGCGCAGGTAGATGACAGCGGCGTCAGATCAGGCGCTTCCTACATTTCCGGTTTGTTAAGTCAGTCAATATCCGAATTCGCTCCATGTCTTAGAGTCTCGCATAAAACGGAAAAACTACGGGAGAAAAGCGGCGGAATGGGCACAGTACGCGACGGCTCCAAGACAGCGGCCGATGCTGGTTGCTTATTCGGGATGCATCGCTCAAATCAAACATTACTCGCTTGCTGGCGCGCGGACAGGGATCTCGCTGAAAGGACCTGTCTACTCGCGCAAGAGTTCAAGCGCATCGGTTGTCGTCTGTGTTGGCTCTGCATGAAGGGGTTCCCAGAGCGATGGATCATCATTCTTCGGGCTGTTTACCCGTGGAGAAATTTCCCACATGCGCATCTGATCGGCAGGGTAGGGGACCAGTAAGGCTTTTAGGTTTCCATCATCAGTTTCACCTAACCAGGCCGCGTGATGTTGCTTGAGGAAGAATCACCGGCATACGGGGATGGATTTGCGCTACAAGCTCATTAGGCTCGCCTGTGATAATCGTGCAAGTGCGCAGCCACTCCCCAGATTCGGGATCTTTCCAGTTTTCCCAGAGCCCGGCAAAGGTGAACGGGCGTCCGTCTTTCATGGCGATCGCGAACGGCAGCTTCGGTTTTGCCGTTTTGCGCCATTCGTAGAATCCGTCCGCCGCAATCAAGCAGCGGCGTTTTGCGAAAGCCTGCCGGAAAGACGGCGCTTTATCGACGGTCTCAGCTCGGGCGTTGATGGTCCGGTAAGCGATCTTTGGATCTTTGACCCAATATGGAATCAATCCCCATTGCAACACATCGAGCGAACGCTGCTGTGTTTCTGGATTGAAGCGAATGGTCAGGACCTTCTGACTCGGCGCAATGTTGTAACTGATGGGTAAATCTGTCTGCCGTGGGATCGGAATGTGGTAGAGCCTGGCCAGTTCTTCTTCCTGGGTTGTTCGACGATAGCGTCCGCACATTCTCTAAAGCTAAGAATTCCCGCTGGCGACAAACATCGTAAATCGTGGGCGAGGGAAGGGGAGGGTGGAGCAGGGGAGTCGAGGCGGTGATTCGTCCCCCTTAACGGACCGACCAAAACACCGAAACTCGGGGCGTCGAACGCGCCAGTATTGGCGCGTAGCCGAAGATCGACGCGGTCGACTCCGATAAACCGTAAAAGGAATCAGCCCATCGCCTCCTCTCACTAGAGCCTGATTTTCCCGCTTCCGAGAGCTTCGGCAGAGCATCCAATCTGGCTCAGGAGTTGCCGAACCTCTCGTAATTCGCGCCCGACAATTACGGTTTCGATGTAGCCGACGCACTTACCGCACCAGCACAGTGATTGACATCAAATGACACCTGGTTTTGCGAATTCAATTTCGAGATCCGCTTGGCGCCGATCTGCATTTTGCTCGCGACTCCCGCTTGTTTTCCTGCTGATATCACGCACGGAATGCCGTTGAAATCGATCTCGAAATGATTGCAGTACTGACTCTCTTCTTTCTTTTTGTAATCGCCAAATTTCCCGGCCATCATTCCTTCAAAGAGCGCCTTGGCCACCAGATAGGCAGCGAGTTTCTTGTCTATCTTTTCGAAATCTATTGCCGTGTTGGTAGATGGCGGCCCCACGGGTTCTAGATTCGGGTTCAGCCTCACTCCGAGCGTCTCAAGAGCATCCCATTTCTCGTATTCGCTGGCGCTTTTGAAGGTTCTCTTTCTCAAGACCGCAGCAGGATCATCCCTCAGGTGTTTGTTAGCGAACAAGTTTGCGGGTCTGCCGGTTTGTTTACCCGCTATTTCGGGCCGCCCAGGGTCCAGCACTTTGATATAAATTCGGTAGGAATTCTGCGTACCGAAATTACTCACGACTATCCAGGCTTCGTAGAAGAATGACTCGCGGAACTCGACTTTCATTGCTCATCCCAGTCTGGTAGTCAGAGACGTCCTCAAAAGTTATAGGATCTGCTCTGCGGACACTCTTAGTCTCCCATATAATGGTATTGAACCTGAATGATTCAAGTCTGAAAGCGCCACCCTTGCCACTGCCCGCCACTGCCCTTGTTAGTGACGAAAACGCCCAAATCCCAAGGGGTACGACAGCGGGCGCATCGTCAAACGCGCTGTAATCGAATTTTAGAGCGTCAATTTTCGGACTGATGGGGGCAAATTGGCTTTGGCCGCTTTCGAATCGCAGCTTCCAGTTCGGCAACATGCCAGACTCGCCTGGCTGATTCCGATTGAGTTTCCTGCTGTTTCGTGAAAGGCTTACCTCGGATAGTTTGCTATACATGGAAGTGATTTCCCCGGTTCAGAGATCGGCTGCTTTGAACCGGGGAATGTTTTTCAGGATCGCCTTTTCCCAGCGCCAAAGTGGCCGTCGTTGCGGTAGAGCCCAAGGCCCCGCCGTCGTCATTCTGCCTACTCGGGCAAGAGTTCAAGCGCATCGGTTCGAGCGAGGTCTTGCTGATGTCGGATTACGATCTTGCCTCTTTCGATTCTCGCTATTTCGGCCCTCTGAACGCCACAACAATCGAAATCCGTAGTTAGACCACTGCTCACGTGGAACTAGCCATGAGCGACACACCTGATCCAAGAGAAAAACGAAAGCGGGATATTGCGCACAAGGAACTGAGGGAAATGGTCGAGAACGCCATCATGTTCGTTGGCTTATCCCTTTTACTACCCTGGGCTTCCGATCATGTTCACAATCTCGCGGCAGGGGTCGCTCTAAAGGTTGCAGCGGGTTTAGCCTTTTTTGTTGGGGTGTTACTAAGGATGGCCTGCGTTCTGACAAGCGCAAAAACAATGGAACAAATAACGAAAGAATGCCCGATCCTTAAAGGCCGCGTTTACGGATTGTGTGTTACTGGAGTTTTTGCAGTCCTGATATTCGGCGGTATTCTCGATTTAATTGAAAAAAATCCCGGCGAAAATGATTTGGTCTACGAATAAACTGAAATCGACACCCAGATTCGGGATCTCTCCAGTTTTCCCAGAGTCCGGCAAAGGTGAACAGGCCTCCGTCTTTCATGGCGATCGCGAACGGCAGCTTCGGTTTAGCCGTTTTGCTTTGACCCAATATGGAATCAATCCCCATTGCAACGCATCGAGCGAACGCTGCTGAGTTTCTCGATTGGCGAGCTCTTCTTCCTGGGTTGTTCGACGATAGCGTCCGCACATAAAGCTGGAAAACAAATCACAAATATAAGAAATGAAAAATCCGGAGGGGTAGGATAGCGGACGATTCCTGAAACACGCTGTAAGGGGTAAGCGGTTTTCGATTCACCTTCCGACGCGCATCTTTATTAGAAAAGGGGATTCCGATAAAGCCATGGAAGTACAATCCAACGAAAACGCGGCGCTGTTAAAATTGCTGAAAACCAAGTCGCGCACCAAAACGGAACTGCTTAAAGTCAGCAGCGAAAGACGGCGTGCCCGCCAGGAGGCTCTGGACGCTCTATTGGCCGAAGGAAAAGTTATAAGAATTGACAGAAAGTACTTCGCCAACGATCCGATCGGCTCGGTCGACCAGTTGATCGACGCGGAAGCGGCTCGCCTTGACGCCTACCTGCGTTCCGTGCCCGAGCTTCTTTCCCGTTCGAGCAAGAAACTCAGACGGGCCGTGAAAGATAACGCACTCGCCTCGGTAGCTTTGCAGCGCCTTCTCGAGACCGGCCAGGTGATCGGGTTCAAGTACAAGAAGCAACGACTCTGCCTCCATTCGGCACACTTACCCCAACAACCTGCTCAGGTGCTTCATTATCAAGAAACACCGCCGGATCTAGATCACGATCTCTCGTTGCAGGAGGTTCATCAAGCCTACGACAGGGTGCGCGGGCGACAGCTCGGGTCCGCAGTTTTCATCTCGGATCTGGCGACAGAGCTGCAGATCGGCTCCTTAAAGCTGCATGAATGGATCCGCAGCGAGGTAATCGAATCAGGTCACGGCTCCCTGGACGAAGGTCACTGGCCGACGGCGACGGAGCGCCAACGGGTGGCAGCGGTCGAACATCTCGGTTTCAAACGGCTTCTAATCCGGTTCTCGCAGCCTGATCGCGCGGCGCTCATTAAAGAGTACGACGGCCAGGTCAAAGCCCCAGAAGACCGTAGAGACAATGGCGCTGATAACGAAATCGACGGCGAGGCGGCCATTAAGCTTTACGACGAACTTGTGAAAAACCCTGAAGACCGGCTGGCGCTTGAAAAAGAGATCCCCTCCCTAATCTAATCGCCGCGCGAGACAAAGCGGTCACGGCCGCAAAACGGAAACAACCGCAGAAAGAAACGGCTCGAATCCCTAACCACGTCGCCAAGATGCGCAGGTAGGGCAAGGGCCTCTTCTCTCAGCCTGACCGTGTTTCTTTTCTGGCGTTTTGAAAGGGGCGAGAGGGTTCGCGCGCTTTGGCGCGAACGCTCCGCGGGGAGGGTAGGGGCAGCGAAATGATGCGAGGAGCCACCGGTGCTAAAGCCGACCGGAGAACTGGCTCTGCTCATCAATGTTCCTCTGGCTTTTTCTTTTTCACAGTCGCTCTTGATCGATAATAGGCGACATCTCACCGATAATGGCTTATTATGAAAATAGGATTTCGACTTCCCGCCGTTCTCTCAAAAGCTGCCCGAGCAAGCTTAACGTTAAATCGACGCTAATCGAAGTTCAGGGAGCCTGACACCTCCAGAGGCCAGCAAAGGCCTTTTGTAGGCAGAAAGCATGAAACGGTGTCTTTATGCACAGGAGGCACAAATGGATGGAACTACATATGAAGATGAGCAGGGTTTATCGAATTCCTCTGGAATAAGGGGAACCGGTCGCCGCGAATTTATCGCGGCGTTGGACGAAAAAATGAGCTACCCGACGACCTCGATTGATATTGATCGTGATATCGGTAACTTTTTCTATGATCTTGAACCGGCTCGCGATGCAGGTGTTGGCCTGACAGAACAAACCATTGATTATATCGCCGATGTGAAGGGCGAGCCGGAGTGGATACGTGCATTCCGCAAAAATGCGTACCGTGTCTTCAAGAGCAAACCGCTTCCGACACATTGGGCCAGCGACGAGCTCAAGGCGATAGATTTCGACCTGATCCGTTATTACCTTGCTTCTGGTGAGGCGACAAAGCGGAGTTGGGAAGACGTTCCCAAGGAGATTAAAGAAACGTTCGAGCGCCTGGGTATTCCTGAGAGCGAACGGAAGTTCCTCGCTGGAGTCGAAGCTCAGTTTGATAGCGAGGCGGTCTATTCGAACATCAAAAAGGCGGTTTCGGATCAGGGTGTGATCTTTATGGGTAGCACGGAAGCCTTAAAGGAAAGGCCTGACCTTTTCCGAAAATGGTTTGGCAAAGTCATCCCGACCGGTGATAATAAGTTCAGCGCTCTGAACAGCGCTGTGTTCAGCGGTGGCAGCTTTATCTATGTTCCGCCCGGAGTGAAGGTAAAGCATC
>WNFS01003600.1_pt1 | contig 11776 bp, 10 predicted proteins | sample 5400141 | NCBI WGS metagenome assembly WNFS01 (sample SAMN13153358, study PRJNA577476) | soil metagenome | isolation source: 60 cm saprolite under Madrone tree | place: USA:California | collected 2016-06-14 | reverse complement strand
GATTCCTCGGACGTCGAGGTTGCGGGTTTATACTGGCACTTCGTAGACCTCGTGTGGATGTTCATTTTTCCTTTGGTGTATTTGATGTCGGCCAAGATTCTCTAGGAGCTGAAGACATGGAAGCGTTCCAGCTGGCCATCGCCGAGCGCGTCGCGGAACAACAAAGGCACCATGGAAAGTCGCAGTTCTTCTGGGTCTGGGGCGTGCTATTGGTCATTACCGCCATCGAAGTCTATCTGACCTATCAGAACATGCAGCCCGTGCGTATGCTCACCATTCTGATGGGTTTGTCGCTCGTAAAAGCGGCCCTCATCATCGGCTACTTCATGCACATGAAATATGAAATCTCGCGCATGAAGTGGCTGACCATGTGCGCCTTGGTCGCCTGTCTGGCTTTGATGATGATCTTTTTTCCCGACGCTTTTCGCATCATTTCGCTGGGAGTGAAATGAAGTTACGCGCCGCCGTCTTCGCCGCCTTACTTTTGCTGTGCGCTACGCCGGCTTTCAGCCAGGCTTGCTCCATGTGTTACAGCACGGCGAAGGCGACTTCCAAGGAAGGGCAAAGGGCCATCAGCAAAGGGGTGGTGGTTCTTTTGCTTCCGCCGCTCGGCTTCATGACCCTGGGCGTTTGGGCGGCACTTCGCTACGGCAGGAAACGCGATCTGGAGCAAGCTCGAGGAGCGGTGTTGAGCTTAAATTCCGCATCGACTTACTCGCTCGCGGTGAATAACGAAGAGGCGAGTCCGAGCTGCACACACACGCTATCTATGAATTTGTCGGATCTTCCCGAGTAGCCCGCTGCCGTTTTACCACGTGTTGTACGGAGTCCCGTCGAAGGGGGACACTTTGTCGGAGTTGGAGTGCACATCCACAATTCCCGTGGCCGACTGATCGGGGCTCATCACCGTGTCCCCAAAATCCACGTGCCAGTCCTTGGCATTCGTGAGTGGGTCGGTGGGTATCTCTCGCAAGTACTGAGATTGCGGATTCACCAGGTCTTCCAGGGTCTGCGGCGCGGCCTCCTTATCCAAGGTGTAGTGATCAATGGCCTGCCGCATCACGGACAAATCGCTGCGCAAAGTCGCTTCTTTGGCGCGGACCACCGAACGCTGATACATTCCCGCCGCAATGCCGATCAAGATCATGATGATCGACACCACAATCATCAGCTCGATCAGCGTGAAGCCGCGGCCGGCAAAACTGCGCTTCGACGATGGATCGCGCTGTTGGACTTTCAGCCGAGGGAGATTATTGGTCAGTAGTTCAGCCATGCCGGCAAGCTTTGTTTTTACCAGTATCGTGAGTCCGAATAGCGCGTCCCATCGCTGCCGGTGCCTTGCGATTTCGAATACACATCGAAGACGTTCTGACCTCCCCAACTTGTCGAGTCTGGATCATCCTGCACCGCGCGCAAGCCCCAATCGGCTTGCCCGGTCATCGGATCGACGGGAATGCGCCGTAAGAATCGAATTTTCTTGTCGTCGCCCGCGCCCAGCTTCACGCCTTTCACCAGCGTTTCCAGGTCCGGCGGGTAGCCCTGGCTGTCCACTTCCACGCGAATCTTGTTGGCGTCCGCCAAATCCTTGTAGCGATCGATGGCGTCGCGTATCTGGCGCAAATCGTAGCGCAGCAACTCCTCTTTCTTGTGCGCGATGCTGTAACGCGCAATCGGCAGCGCCGCGGAAGACAAAATCATCAGGATCGCGCAAGCCAGGATCAATTCCAGCAAGGTCATGCCCTGCTCCGAACGACCTCGCCTGCGATTCATAATAATGCTTCGCATATTACAAACTATTGCCTACGGCTGTACTTGCAGCGTGGCTTCGCCGGTCACCAGCGGGATCGGCTTCTGCTGCGAGTCCTTGGCGTTGACTTGGACAATGGATACGTTCGAGGAGCCCGGCGCGATTGCCTTCACGACAATCCCCATGATCGTCCCTGTGCCGCTGACTCCTGCCGTGTTGGGCTGCCGCGTCGCAGAAATAATCGCTTGTCCGTGCTCCTTGTCACCGCGATTTGCCGAGCCGCACCCGGAACACACGATGGCGATTTCCTGGTTTCCGCCCGACAAAAATTCCCCGTGCTGCACCTCTTCCACGCTGATTACCGCCGGGTTGTACTGCAGCAGAAATGGAATGGAGAATAGATCGTTCACATTCTCGACCACGATGCCCAGGGTTTGTTTCTGTCCCACCTTCAGTGACAGGCTGCGCGGCTCAAACCGGATTTGCGCCGCATTCGTACTGCCCGGCGCCGTGGAAGGCGCTCCCTGCGTTGCAGGAGCTGGGGCCCCGGGCACCTGCTGCGCGAGATTTGCCGAGCCTTGCGGTGCGGGCGCGCGCGGCTCGCTATTCGGTGAGCGCACCTCCGCTTCGCGCCGCACCTTCACTTCGGCCTCCGAGCCCGAATACAATGTCCGCAAATTCGCGCGCGTCCATTCCGGCATGCGCACGATGTGAGGCGTCAGAATGATCAAGATCTCGTCATCTTCGGTATTATGCGTGTCCTCGGAGAAGAAATAGCGCAGCAGCGGAATGCGCGCCAGGCCGGGCCAGCCGTTAATGCTCTTGGTATCGCTTCGCGTAATCAAGCCACCCAGCACGTTCGATTCGCCCTCCTTCAAGCGAATCTCTTGCTCGATTTTCCGTTGGCTGATGATCGGCTGCGTAATTCCACCGATCGGTTGCTGTCCCGTCACCGATGATACTTCCACGCTCAACTTCAGGCTCACTTCGTGGTTCGGATGGATGCGCGGCGTGACGTCTATGTTGACGCCCACATCTTGATACTGGAATTGCGTATTCACCAGCGGATTCACAAAGCCCGTGCCCGCTGTCCCGCCAACGCCTACACCTGCTTGAAAGCTGCCCGTCGCAATCGGCACTTTGTCTCCGATGCGCAGCTTCGCCTGTTGGCCGTCCATCGAGCGCACTTCCGGGTTTTGGATAATCTTCGTCGTCGAATCGTTCAGCAATGCATTGGCGGTAAAGCTAGGCAGCGTGACGGCATAGTCTGATCCGTTAAGGTGCCCCAGAGTTTGCAGCGAGATCGTATTATTGTTATTGCTGGTGGTTCCGGTAGTGTTGTTGTTCGTGGTAGTGCTAGTGGTTCCGGGGGGCACCACGGCGATGCTGGCTGTCTGCCCCGGAGCAATTCCCAGGCTGCGCGCTTTGTCGACGCGGGCCTCCACCACCTGCACCTGGATTACCACTTCCGGTTTGGCTTTGTCGATGTCGTCGATGATCTTTTTCGCGACCGCCAGCTTATCCGGCGAATCCCGGACGACAATGGCATTCTGCGCGTTCAGTTGCGTGATGCGTTTCAAATCGAGCAAGGACCGCAGCCCGGTGACCACCTCCGTCAAATCTTGTGGCTGCACGGTGTTCGACAGGTAGAAGGTGCGCACAACGTTTTCTTCATAGTCACGCCGCTTTGCAGGCGTGTCCGGAATCACGAAAATAATGTTTTCCGTAACCGCCTTCCAAAACGCCTTGCTTTCCAGCGACGCGATTTCCAGCGCCTGCTCCAGCGTTACGTTGTTCAGCTTCGCCGGAATTCGACGCGCGGGAAAGTCGGGATCAAAAATTACCGTTATGCCGGCAAGTTTCGCAATCGTTTCGTACACGATCTTCGCATCGTTCTCCATCGTCAGGCTGATCGACGTGCTTGGAAGCGGCTTGAGTTCCGGTGGCATAGAGGCCAGCGGCGGCTCGCCGCTGTGGTCTTCCTTGGGGGGTTCCGTGGCCGCGTTGTTCGCGCGATTCTTCTCTTCGAGCATGCCCACCGTCTTGCGCAATTCCTGCTCGGCAATCGGGCTGGAGGGATCGATGGCCACGGCGCGCTGAAACTCCGAAGCCGCCGCTTCCAGTTGCCCGCGCTCCCGCAACTTCGTGCCGTTTTTCACGTGCAGCGTGCTGGCTTCAAACCTCGTTTGGTTGAACTTGATCAGGTATGTCGCGTTTTCGGGATCGTTCTTAAGCGCTTTTTGGTAGTAGTCGTACGCGGCGTCGTAATCCTGCAAATGCTCGGCCTTCCGCCCCTGACTGTAATCCGTCTTGCCTTTGGGGCAGCCCGCCGCTAGCAGTCCGGCCCCCAGGCAAACAATTAATTTGCTAAAGCGGCGCATGCCCTCTCCAGAATATCTTCAAGCTGGTCGAATCGAGTCTAGCATTCGTGTTAGAGGTCGGACAAGGCACTGCGGGTTGGCTGTCTTGCATAGAGTAACCCTCGCGGCTAAGATTCAATGCTGCTGCAGACTACGACCAACTATAGTGCCCAAACCACAAAAAAAGACCGAAAAGACCGAAAAAAGCAAAGAGCAGATCGTGGCGCAAAACCGCTCGGCCTCCTATAACTACCATTTGCTTGAGAGATATGAGGCCGGGTTGGTCCTCCACGGCACGGAAGTGAAGGCTCTTCGCCAGGGTAAGGCGAATATCCGCGATGCCTACGTGGACTTCAAGCCCAGCGGCCCCTGGCTGGTTAACGCCCACATTGCCCAATACATGCCCGGCGGCCCGTGGAACCACGAACCCCTGGGCTCGCGCAAGCTGCTGCTGCACAAGAACGAAATTCACAAGCTGGCCGGCCGCACCGAGGCCAAAGGTTTGACCGTAATACCCCTGCGGATATACTTCCGCGACGGCATCGCCAAGTGCGAGATTGCGCTGGCGCAAGGCAAAAAGACTTGGGACCGGCGCCAGGACGAGCGCACCAAGGAAGCGCGCAGGGAAGCCGATCAAGCTATGTATCGCAACCGGAGGCGATAACGCAAACATGCAGATCACGTTGGAGACAAAGCCGTTTGCCACACTCGAGACCGACGCCCTGGTTTCGTATCTATTTGAGGATGGCGACCCCGTTCAGGGCCGCATCGCGGAAATCGATCAGCTTACCGAGGGTCTGCTCCGCAAGCTGGCCACTAGCGGCGAACTTACCGGCAAGTCCCTGGACATGACTCTGCTGCACGCGCCGCGTGGGTTGAAAGCCGCCCGCCTGCTGCTGGTGGGAGCAGGAAAGCGCGAAAAATTCGATACTGCGGTCCTGCGCAAGATGGCCGGTGCCGCCCTGCGCTATCTTAAGTCTCGCTCCGTCAAGCAGTTTGCCTTCGTCCTGCGCGAAAACGAATCCGTCGAAGCCGCCGCGCAAGCTTTCGCCGAAGGTGCCCTCACTGCGAACTTTGAGTCCGACAAGTACAAGACGGACAAAAAGGACGCCAAGTCGGTCGACTCTATTGCCTTAGCCGGCTTTCCCGAGCAGGGTCGCGCTGCTGCCGAGAAAGGCTTGGCACGCGGGCGTGTTATCGCTGACGCTCAGAATTTCGCTCGCGACCTGATCAATGAACCTTCCAACATACTGACGCCAAAGGTGTTAGGCGAAAAAGCGGCGGCGATGGCCAAAGAGGCTGGGCTGTCCGTCGATGTTCTCGACGAGAAGCGCATCGCCGATCTGAAAATGGGTGCCCTCCTCAGCGTCGCGCAAGGCAGCGTCGAGCCGCCGCGCATGATGGTCGTCACCTACACACCCGCCAATCCCAAACCCGGCGCCCCAGTCATTGGCTTGGTCGGCAAAGCCGTCACGTTCGACACCGGCGGCATCTCCATAAAGCCTTCCGACGGCATGGAAAAGATGAAGTACGACATGGCCGGCGGCGCCACCATGCTCGGAGTCATGCGTGCGCTCGCGGCGCTAAAGCCCAATGTCAAAGTGATTTGCGTGGTGCCCAGCACGGAAAATATGCCTGGTGGCCGCGCTCAAAAGCCCGGTGACATCCAGACCGCCATGTCCGGGAAAACCATCGAAGTGCTCAATACCGACGCCGAAGGCCGCCTCATCCTCGCCGACGGCATCCACTATGCCAAGCAACTCGGCGCCACGCACTTGGTTGATGCCGCTACACTTACCGGCGCCATCGTCGTCGCCCTCTCCAATATCAACGTCGGCGTCTTCGGCTCCGACCAGGCCTTCACAGACAAGCTTCTCGCCAGCGCCAAGGCCGCCGGCGAAAAAATGTGGCAAATGCCAGTTGACGACGACTACCGCGAATTCATCAAGGGCACTGTCGCCGACATCCAAAACATCGGCAGCGGCAAAGGCGGCGGCGCGATCACCGGCGCCATGTTCATCAAGGAATTCACCGGCGATTCGCCCTGGATCCACCTCGACATCGCAGGCACCGCCTGGAACGACGAGGCCAAGCCCTGGCTCGCCAAAGGCCCGACTGGCGTAGCCCTGCGTACCCTGATCCATCTCGTCATGTCCTACTGATGTTTATGTCTAAACGAATGAGCGCGATCTGGCTGGTCGGGCTAGTAATAGTTGTGCTGCCAGTATCGACGCAAGCCCAAACGGCCCCGACCTTCGTCGGCATCCGGACATTTCTGAGCGCGCCGTACCAGCCTGATCTCGATAAGCTCAACGCCGATTTCGCCGTCCTCGGCGTCCCCTTCGATGAAGGCACTTGGGGCCAGCCCGGCGAACGCTACGGTCCGCGTGACCTGCGCGAAAATTCCCAGGAATACGCGCACGACCTCACCGAAGGGTTTTATTACATCGATGGCGAGCGCACGCTCCTCAAAGGCAAGCGCTGGGTGGATGTCGGCGACGTAATTATTTATCCCACCGTGCCCGCGGAAACGGGTCAGAAAATCACCGAAGCGGTCCGGAGGATTCTCGCCAAGAAAGCGTTTCCGATTATCTTGGGCGGTGACCACAGCATCACGTTCCCTGTAATCCGCGCCTACGACGTTCCTCTCACCGTGGTGCACATCGATGCGCACCTCGACACCTGGAATGGTGCCAAGGGCAATCTCGATCATGCTTCCTGGGTGCTCCGCGTCGCGAAACTGCCCGCGGTTAAGAAAATCGTTCAGCTGGGGATGCGCGGCATCGCCAATGATCCCGAAGCCGCCGGCAATGCCAAGGCGCTGGGCACAAAAGTTGTTACCGGCGAAGAAATCCATCGCCGCGGCGTTTCCGCGGCCATTGATGCGATACCGCGGAGCGAGAACATCTACGTCACCTTCGATGTCGACTCCATGGATCCCACACTTGCGCCCGGCACTGGAACTCTGGAGCCTGGCGGCCTAACCTTCTCTGAAATTGACGAGCTGATGCAGGGAATTCCAAAGAAAGGAAGGCTTGTGGGCCTCGATATCGTCGAGGTAAATCCCTATCGCGATCCGAGCGGCCGAACCGCGCAGACCGCCATCCGCTTGATGGTCGACCTGCTCGGCGCCGCCTTTCATTAAACGCTCGCCTACATCTTCTCCGGCGCCTCAATCCCCATCAAATGCAACGCGCGCACCAATTGTGCTTCTACCAATTCCGTCAATCCCAGCAAAAACGCGCGCTTCTGCTCATCCGCCTCCGACAAAATATGGTGCTTGTGATAAAAATTGTTGAACGCCTGCGCCAACTGAAAGGCATACTTGGCCACAAACGCGGGCTCCCGCGCGCCGATTGCGGCGTCGACGGCGTAATCCAGCGCTCCGGCCGCCAGCAATACTTCCCACAACCCATTGCCTTCGGCGCCCGCTAGCAGCCTCTGCGCGGTTTCCGCAGTCACCGCCACGCGGACCGCACCGGCTTCCGCGCCCTTGCGGCGAATCCCGCGGATGCGCACCACCGCGTACTGGCAATACGGCCCGGTCTCGCCTTCAAAACTCAGCGCATCCGCAAAATCAAAAGCGATGATCGCGTTGCGCGTGAACTTCAGCAGAAAAAATCGCAGCGCGCCCACCGCGATCGCATGCGCGGTTTGCTTTTGCTCCTCCGCGCTCATCTCGGCGTGACGCTGCTGCACTTCCGCGAGCGCCGCTGCTTCGAGCCGGTCGATTAAATCGTCCGCCTTTACGCCAAACCCTTTGCGCCCGCTAACCTCCACGTAGGGCTTTTTCGCTTCCTCCGGTGAGAGCTCATATCCCATTTCCGCCGCACAGCGCGGCGTGAGCGCCACAATCTCATACGACAAATGAATCGAATTTTCCGCCGCCTCGGCGTGCCCCAAGCCGCGCAAGCCTTGCGCCACTACATCCTGCAAATACGCCTGGCGCGCGTCGATCACGTTGTAAACGGTCTTCGCCGGTGCCCCAAACGGCGGCGCACCCGGATCATTCGCGCCGCTCGTGGTCGCCCAAACCTCTTCTCCCTCCGGCGCCTTCGGCCATTTCGTGTAATGAAAATCCTTCCCCAGCAGCCCAAACTTCCAAAGCTGGTAAGCAATATCCTTCCCGACGTACGTGACCGTCCCATTCGACCGCACAATAATCTTGTCTTGTGTATTCTCTTCTTCCTCTGTGCCCTCAGTGCTCTCGCTCTCTGTGCTCTCTGTGTTAATTCCTGATTTTTCCTCCTTCCTGGGCATGATCCAGCACCCCGCCATCTTCCCGTACCTCACAAACTGGATCACTCCCATTTCCTTCAGCTTCGCAAACGCCAAATCCCAAAAATGCAGATGCAAAATCTCGCTCTCGCGCGCAAGCAACTCATAAAAAATCCCCAAGCGCGCCATGGTCCGCAAATGGCAACTTACCACCGCGTCCGCCACCACCTGCCCAACCTCTGCCTCCTCGCCGCGCCCTTCTTCAATCGACTTCAGCGTCTCCCCGCGCAGTTTCGCGGCCCGCTCTTTGTCCTCCGCAAAAAACTGCGTAGCCTTCGCATACAAATCCCAGCAGTAGTAATCAAAGCGCGGCTCCAGCGCCAGCATCTTCACCCCGATGGGCGTGCGCTTTTCCATGTACAAGAAGCCGATAACGACATCTGCCACTTGCACGCCGGTGTTGTCGATATAATTCTGCACCTGCACGTTGTGCCCCGCCTGCCGCAGGGTCCGCGCCATCGTGTCGCCCAGCACCGCATTCCGCACGTGCCCAATATGCGCCGCCTTATTCGGATTAATGCTCGTGTGTTCGACGATGATCTTGTCATTTTTGAGAGGCGTGCCTTCCGGCGCGCTCAGTTGCTTTGTTTCAGTCTGCGTATCTGCCCAAAATGCGCCGCGATCAAAATACGCATTCAAGTATCCCGCTCCCGCCACCTCTAACTTCGCGATGCCGGGCACAGGCGGCAGCGCATTCTGAATTTCCTGCGCGATCTGCCGCGGTGCCTTCTTGAGTCGCTTGGCCAGTTCAAAGCACACCGGCGAAGCCGCCTCGCCTAGCTCGATCTTCGGCGGACGCTCCAGCATAATGGGCAGCTCCACGCCATATTTCGCCCGAATATGTTTCGCGAGCGCGTCGCGCAGCTTTGTTGTGATTTCCAAATACACGAAGCCTCGGTCAGTTCCCAAGCGGGTAGGGCATCACAGTATAAAGACCTGGCTGTGCGCGGTCAAAACTCGACAACTGCAGGCAATCGGACAGTTTCCGGTTAGCCCGTAATCCGTCCAGGATCGATGCCAAGTGCGGAGATCACTTCCTACAAGCCGACTTCACAGGACTAATCCCGCCGTCGAAGCCGGATAGCTACCGAGCAGGACTGGGCGCGAAAGTTTTCCTTCACCCAGCTCAAGCCCTTCGAACGCCTCCTTAGAGGAGGCGCGGTTTTGAAACGGAGAGACGCTGACGATGGACCCGGTCATGGCACTCGGGATGAAGGAGAACGCAGTTCGTAGCCCCAGTGGAACCACCCATCACACGGGGGACTCAGTAATGAAGGCAATTGAACTTGCATGGGAAGGGTTGGTGGCGCGGATGGGAAACCGCGCCACTCCACGATGTCCAATTTGCTAAGGCTTCAAGGGAGTTGCATCTTGGCTCTTGAAGAGACCGAGCCCGGTGGATTGGCGGATGATCGTAGCCTTGGTAGCCCCATCGTTATCGAGACGCGTGTGGCTGGAGGTGGGGTTGTTGCCCCTGGCGATGCAGGCGGCGGTGATGCACCCATCCGTGTATGCGGCGAAGACACGACCGGTCTTGTCCACCGTAAGGTCATTGAAGTCCAGAAGGTTCCTCGTGCCGTTCGGGCACGTAGTCCCCTGAGTACAGATCACGCCAAGCTGCACGGCATCATTGGGCGTGGCATCCACCGTGAACCAAGTCTTGCCCCCGTTGAAGGTAGTGGCTATGTAACCGTGCCACACGCCGTTGAATGGAGTTGGCCCGGTGTCTGCACCCGTGCCATCGCCGGCGGAGGGCGTGCCCAAGAAGAAGAAGGAAGCGCGGTCGTTGTCGCCGGCGACAACTTCAGGGAAGACCGTATTGCGAATACTGAAGGGCACTCCAACATCCAAGTCATTGTGCCAGGAGCGGCCCTGGTCATCGGAAACGGTGATGTGCGGATGTCCATCGCTGGCAACGTAACCAAAATAGACTCGTCCCTTCGAGCCAATGCCGATGGAGGGGTCGCTGGAGTTGGTAGAGCTTCCAGTAACCGGCTGCACCGTGAAGGTGAGTCCGTTATCCATGGAGACGATCAACCCTTGGGTACTTCCACAGCTTTTATTGGGAACGTACACGATGCCGCTGGGACTGACCTTAATGTGACCATGCAAGCCGCCGCAATCCACCAGCGTGTACATGGGGTGGGCTTCCTCATAGGTCAAGCCACCATCTTGACTCAGCGCCATCTCCGCATCGCCGATATCCTGGGATGCATAGTAAACGGCGTGGGGGTACTGCGTGAGCGGGCCGCGAGCCGCTAATTGAGCGCAGGGGGCGGGAGTAGCGAGCAACTGATCCGCGGTACAAAGGCGGAACGCTCCTCCTCCGACGGTCTCGTGATCGACACCAGAGGCGATGCCACCGCCCTGACTGATGGTATAGGTTTCCCCATCGTTGTCGGTAAAAGCAGAGAGGCTGGTAGTGCCGAAGAGCTGTGAGACCACGGTGCGACCGGTTTGGGAATCGGTAAAGAGGATTGGATCCAGAGTAAAGGTGCTGGTGTTCGGTCCATCCTTGAGCAGCCAAGTTGCCGTTGCAGGCGAAGTGTTGGTGTTGAAAGTGACTTGTAAGGTGTCGAAAACCGCCTGGGTCATGATGCGGCCCGAGTTGAAGTTGGCGCCGATGGAAGGTTCGCCGGAGTTATCACCCAGGCCTGACGGCGCTCGGTAGTTTAGATAGGTGGGCGCGGTGCCGTGAGCTGGCAAGTCAGCTGGCGGGGTGACGATGGTGGCCACGCCGCTATACGGGTCGCCGGGAGCGACATTGGAATCCACGACGTGCACGGTGTACACGCCAGTTCCGGAAACCGTGGGGTCAATCACCACGGCTTCGCTGGTTTCCGGTATGCCGCCGGTCGAACTGGCGATCACCGGACCAGTGAGGCCGCCCTTGTGCACATAAAGATCGTAATCATTGAGCTTGACCTGGTGGGAAATGCTGATGGCCAAAACCAAACCTTTGTAATTGGGCGGGGAGCCGGTAAGAGTGATGGTGTATACATCGCAATCGGTTCCGTCGACACAGGTGGTTTCATCCGTAGTAGCCCCGGCAATGCCGCCGCCGGCCCAGGACGCGGAAGAGCCATTTGCGGGGTTCAGAGTGCTGGAAGCTGGAGTTGCCGGGTAAACAAGAGTCGCCAAACAGAACGCAGCAAGGGCGAGAAATATTCCCTGCTGCAAGTTAAATCTAGTGGCCCGGCCAACGCCATTGGCAGTGTATCTGGACACAGATAAACCCTCCTTTTATCTTCTTATCTTCGTAGTCGCGACATTTTCAGGACACGTTCAGGACACGGTTACAGCCTGACGGAAGCTATAAAGTAATTCGGGACACGGAAATCAGGCGAAGACCTGATTTCTTCCGCGGAGAATCATTGGGGGGTAGGAGGGG
>WNFS01003598.1_pt1 | contig 11777 bp, 10 predicted proteins | sample 5400141 | NCBI WGS metagenome assembly WNFS01 (sample SAMN13153358, study PRJNA577476) | soil metagenome | isolation source: 60 cm saprolite under Madrone tree | place: USA:California | collected 2016-06-14 | reverse complement strand
TCGGGATTCCCACGGACTTCTTCACGCCGATCTTCGCCGCCTCCCGCACGCTTGGGTGGATGGCGAACATGAAGGAGCAGTGGGAGTCAGGCAACCGCATCTTCCGCCCGGCGCAGGTCTACACCGGGTCGACGCACCGCCAGTACGTCCCGCTGGCGAAGCGGTAGCCCCCGCTTACTTCAAGGGTTGGAGGTAGTTCTGCACGGTGTAGTCGGCGACCTTCTTCCCCATGTCCGTGCCCGCCTTGGTCGTGCCTCCCTGGAGACCGTTGCCGGAGCGTCCAGCTTGGCCTTGTGGCAAAGCCCGCGAACAGCAACAGCCTGCAGCCACGCGTCATGTGCGTGTTCGGCATAGAGGCCTCCCGGACGTTGAACACCAGGTGACTGACCTAGCCGCCACGCGCTACCTTGCGTCCCGTCTCGCGCAGGAGGCGCTTGTCGGCCTCGGCGTCGTTCTCCGGCGGCATGCGGAGCACCCGGTCCTGACAGGCGGTGGCAATGGGCCCGCGCGGCTCGCGGAGGAGCTCCTTCGGATCACTGCCGGCGGCGACGGCGCGGATGCCGTCGCGCACGATCTTGCGCAGCATGGTGACGCCGCGATCGGTCGAGGCCAGATGCTCGAGCGCGTGCACGGCGATCTCGCGCTGCCCCGACTGCGCGTCATAGTCGGCCGGGTGCCGCTGGCGCTCCGCGTACGCGCGGTCATCCGACTGGCCGAAGCCGGGGCTGCCGATCTGCTCCGGCGTCATCCGCCAGGCCGGATCGATCTGGGCCAGCTCCATGTTCCACGTGTGCGTGTCATCGATCGGCACCGCCCAGCGGATCACCACGGGCCGGCTCGCCGGCTTTTCCTTCGTGGCGTCCTCGAATTCGCGGGTGAACTGGTGGACATTGGGCGCCATGAAGTCCGCCACGCGCACCCAGACCAGATCGCCCACGCGCCGCGTGGCGATGTAGGTCATCCCGTACGGCGTCTCCTCCCAGTCCAGCTCCGCGAGCGCCCCGAAGGCCTCCGTGAACTGGTAGCCGCTCGAGATTGCGTGGAGAAATGACGTGTGCACCGGGTCCATGCTGTTGTCCTTGATCTGGAGCCAGTTGCACGGGAGGGAGAACTTGCCCGCGGGCATGAGGGTCAGGCCCGGCAGGTCGAAGGTGTCGTAGAGCGGGAAGACCGGCTTCCTCTCGGGTCGCCCCATGTAGGCGAAGATGAGCCCGCAGTATTCGTGCAGGGGATAGGCGCCCTGGCAGAGCCTGTCCTTGAGCGTGCTCGTCACGGGTTCGCCGGGCGTCTCGAGAATCCTCCCATCCACGTCGTACATCCACCCGTGATAGCAGCACCGGATGCCGCGCTCGCTGATGAGACCGTATTCCAGTGAGGTACCCCGGTGCGCGCAGTGAAGCTGGAGCAGGCCCACGCGGCCGCCCTTGTCGCGGAAGATCACCAGGTCTTCGCTCATGATGCGGATGCGCAGCGGCACATCGTGGAGATCGCGCGCAAAGGCCACCGGCTGCCAGAAGCTCCGGAGGTATTCGCCGCACGGCGTGCCCGGCCCCACGCGCACCAGCTCATCGTCCGGTGGCGGCACCTCGCGCGCAAAGTAGGCACCGTAGGGCGTATTCGACAATGGCCGAGGCTTGCTCATGGATGCGATATACCACAGTTGCTCGCCTCCACGTCCCGTGCCGTAATCATCGTGTTTCGGGGAGGTCAGAGGCCAGCTCGCGCCCATGGGGCCGCACGCCATCCGACCGTTGCGGTTTGACCTCTCCGGCATGCTCTGGCAGGATCACCGCACAATACTAGGGGGTTGTGTTCGCGCCGTCCCGGCTCTATGTAGCTGACGCTCGTGAGGCCACCGATGACCGAGTCTGAGCCTGTCCGTGTGCACCTGCGAGTTCCCGGCACGGCTCCCATGCCGGAGCTCGTCTCTCTGGTCCAGGCCATCGAGGCGGCCGGCTTCGACGGCGCGGGTATTCTCGACAGCCAGCTCCTCTCGCGTGACACGTTCGTCGTCCTCGGCCAGGCCGCGGCGACCACGTCACGGCTGACGCTGTTCCCGGCGGTGACCAATCCGTTCACGCGCCACGCTTCCGTACTGGCGGGCGGGATCCAGACGGTGGAGGAGCTGGCGCCCGGGCGCGTGAAGTTCGTGCTGGGCACCGGCTACACTTCGGCGAGCACCATCGGCCGCAAGCCGGCGACACTCGCCGAGATGCGTGAGTGCATCCTGACGGTGCGGACGCTGCTGGCCGGCGAGAGCGTGGATTTCGCGGGCACGCCGGGACGGCTCGGCTACGCGGCCAAACGCCGGATCCCCATCATCATGGCCGCCTCGGGTCCGAAGGCGATCGAGCTGGCCGGCGAAATTGCCGACGGCGTCCTGTTGCTGGTCGGCTTCAACCGGGGCATCGTCGAAACGGCGCTCGGCTATCTCGAGCGCGGCGCGAAGCGGGCGGGCCGCCGGCTCGCCGACCTCGAGATCATCTGGGCGGTGCGGACCGGAATGGCGGCGACGACCGCCGAGGCGCGCCGGATGGCGCGGCCCACCGTCGTGCACTGGGGCGTTCTTCGCTGGGGCGGCTACTGGGTCGAGCCGGCCGGGATCCGGCTCCCGAAGCTCGAGATTCCCGACGCCGTCCACCGGATCTATCCCGATCTTTCGCACGCCCACGACTGGGAGGCGGCCATCGCGGCGACGTCGTTCGTTCCTGACGACGTCGTCGCCCAGCTCTGCGACGCCTACGGTCTCATCGGGACGCCGGACGACTGCGCCGGCCGGATCGCCGAGGCGACGAAACTCGGCGTGCGGAACCTCTACGTCATGGCGCTCGAGACGTTCGCGCTGCCCCGGCGCGAGATCGCCGCGTTTCGCGACGTCGTGTTCCCGCGCCTGCGCGCCGCCGGTCTCCGACCCTGAATCTCCCGGGTCACCGAGGGCTCGTCCCGCGTCTTCGCAGTGTCTTCCCTCACGCCTGCGTGAGGAAGATGGGTAGCCCCAGCTTGCCCACGTAGGTGGGGCGGTAGCGCTCGACGTTGTACATGGTGGAGACGTCGACGCGGCGCGGTCCCAGCGCCGGGTCGGGAATCGGCTTCAGCGTGAATCGGCCGTGACTCACCGCCGTCATCAACCCCTGCTTGCCCTCCTGGATGGCGTCCATGGCCATCCCCGCGAAGGTGATGGCGACCATGCGGTCCACGAAATCCGGGCTGCCGGACCGAAGCTCGTAGGTGAGATCGCTCACCACCGTCTCCTCGCCGGTGGCCGCCTTGATCTCGGCGCTCAGATCCTCCGCCACGCTCATCCGCTTGCGATGCCCGTAGGCGTCCGGCTCGCCGTACTCCCTGAGGGTGTAGCCTTCCCACTCTGCGCCCTCGGAGAGGATGACCAGCGCGTAGTTGCTCGGGTTGTTGCGCTTGTCGGCCATGAGGAGATCGATGAGCTTCTGCAGGTTGACGTGGTACTCCGGGATGCAGCAGCGCAGCGAGGTCACGTAGGCCGTGTAGAGCGCGGTGTGCCCGGCGTCGCGGCCGAACACGCGGAAGATGCCGATGCGCTCGTGCGATCCCACCGTCGTCCGCTGCCGCTCGATGGCGTCGATGGCGCGGGTGACGGCGGTGGAGAAGCCGATGCAGTACTCCGTGTCGCGCACGTCGTTGTCCATGGTCTTGGGCACCGCGATCACGGGCGTGTCCCGCCGGGCGAGCTCGGCTGCGTAGCTGAGGGTGTCATCGCCGCCGATCGCGATCAGGTAATCGAGCTCGAGGGCCTGGATGTTCTTCTGGACGGCCCGCGTGACGTCGTAGGTCACGGAGCCGCTCGGCGAGGTGGCCATGGGAAACTGCTGGCCCGCGAGCGCCGGCGGCAGCTTGCTCATCCGCGATGGTCTCGTGCGCGAGGTGTGCAGGTAGGTGCCGCCGGTGCGATCGATGGTGCGGGTATTCTCCCGGTTCAACGGGAGCACGTAGCGGGCGCGGCTTGCCGGGTCCTGGAGATCGACGTCGGTCAACCCTTGCCAGCCGCGGCGCAGCCCGACGACGGTATACCCCAGCTCGGTCCCACGGTACACCACCGACTTGATGACGGAGTTCAGGCCGGGCACGTCCCCGCCGCCCGTGAGAATCCCGATTCGCTTCACCGCCATGCTCACTCCCGGGGGGATCGAATCAAGGAAGGACGGCCCCACCTATCACGCGGCGCGGATGACCCGTCCGGCGCCGGAGACCGCATCGGGCTCGGGCAAGCGCCCATCGCGGATGATCGGCCGGCCGTTGACGAACGACCACTGGATGCCGCTCGAGCGCGCGACGTAGCGCGGCCCGCCGTCCGGCATGTCGTGGACGATCTCCTCCTCGTGGCAGGCGATGGTGCGGGGGTCGAAGACGGTGATGTCGGCGGCGAACCCGGGGGCGAGGCGCCCGCGGTCGGGAATGCCGAAGATCTCCGCGGGAGCTCCCGTGACGAGGCGCACGGCGGCCTCGAGCGAGAGGGCCTGGCGCTCGCGTACCCAGTGGCCGAGGAGCTGGCTCGTCTGACCGGCCTCCGAGAACTGGGTGATGTGGGCGCCCGCGTCGGACAGACCCAGCACCGCCGTCGGGTGCATGAAGATCTCCGCCACCGCACCGGCGTCGGTGTTCATGGTGGCCGACATGAACTCGGTGCGGAAGTCGTCGGCGAGCGCCAGGTCGAGGAAGGCGTCGACGACGTCCTTGCCGGTGTCGCGGGCCAGCTCGACCACGCTCTTGCCGGCGAAGCGCTGCAGCTCGGGCTTGACCACGCGCTTGACCCGTAGCGGGACGATGTCGCCGTTGAAGAGCGCGGTATGGCGGACGCTCTCGCGGAAGTCGGCGCGGAAGGCGGGATCAGCGAGGATGGCGCGCCACTCCGACGGCTTGGCCTCGAGGACGCGGCGCCACGCCTTGTAGCGCCCGAACACGAAGCCGTTCGTGATCGTGAAGGTCGAGGTCAGCGGCGAGCACGTGCCCTGCGGATGCAGGCGCAGTCCCTCCCGCCACGCCGCTTCCACCTTGTCGAGGATCCGGCGGTGCTCCTCCGGGCGCACGGGATTGTGGCGCACGGAGACCATGGTGACGGGCCGCCGCGCCGCCCGCGCCAGCTCCGCGTACCGGTCGACCTCGGCCACGCGATCGGCCCGGCTCCCGCCGATGGTGAGCTCGACGATGCCGCGTCCGGTCGAGCCCATTGCCCCCGCCAGGTACTCGAGCTCGTGATCGCTCCCGAGGCGGCTCGGCACCGGTCGGCCGCGGTCGCCCACGTGGTTCAGGTTGGTCGTCGACGAGAAGCCGATGGCGCCATCCGCCATCGCGCGCCGCACCTCCGCCCCCATGAGCCCGAGCTCGTCGTCGGTGGCCTCGCGTGTCCATGCCGCCTCTCCCATCACGAACTGGCGCACGGCGGAGTGGCCGATGAGGGGCGCCACGTTGACCCAGAGGGGCAGGCGGTCGAGGGCGTCCAGATACTCGCGGAAGGTCTCGAACTCCCACCGTATGCCCTTCTGCATCGCGTCGAGGGACATGCCCTCCACGTACTCGAGCATCTTCATCAGGGTGAGACGGTCCTCGGGCCGGCACGGCGCGAGTGTGAAGCCGCAGTTGCCGGTCACGATGGTGGTCACCCCGTGCCACGAGGTGCAGGAGGCGCTGGGGTCCCAGGTGAGCTGGGCGTCGTAGTGCGTGTGCGGATCGATGAAGCCGGGCGCCACCACGAGTCCGTCCGCGTCGACCTCGCGCGCGCCGCGACCGGAGACGGCGCCGACCTCGGCGATGCGGCCACCGGAGACGGCGAGGTCGCCGGTGCGCCCCGGCGTGCCGGTCCCGTCGACGATGAAGCCACCACGAATCACGAGGTCGTGCGCCATGAGTCTCCCTCCTGGTATGGCATGCTCACCTATCTCCTCTGCGAACGGAGACACGGCGAGCCCATTCGTCGAGTGGACGACCAACTCTAGGCGGCCTCAAACGGGCTGGTCAAGCTCTTTCTAACCTTCCGGGCGGCGGAACGGTCGACCCTCGCCCCGCGGTACGACCTGAAGCAATATGGCTTCCGGATCGGCGCCCCAGCGCCAGGGTAGGCCGACGCTTCCCAGCCCGCGCGAGACCACGAGCAGCGAAGACCGGAACGCGAAGACGCCCTCGTCGAGGCAAAAGCGACTGTGGCGGATGATGGGCGGCCCGCCGGGGAACCGGATCTGGCCGCCATGAGTGTGACCCGACAGGGTGAGGGGCACGCCGTGGCCTTCGGCCTCGTAGAAGTGGTCGGGATTGTGGGCCAGGAGGAGGTGGGGCGCCCCGTGCGGTGACAGCACTCCCGGCCAGTCCGGCCGGCCGAAGATGAGATCGTCGATGGCCCCGAGCACGAAGTGTCCTTGGCCGTGCGCGATCGCCACTGACGCATTCTTCAACGTCGTGATGCCGACGGAGCCCAGATCCTTCCGGATATCTTCCGCATCGCCACCGAAATAGTCGTGGTTGCCATGGCTGTACCAGGCGCCGAGCGGGGCGCGCGACAGGGGCGCCAGAGCGTCGAGATAGGGACGCACCTCACTTGAATGGCCCGTCACGATGTCTCCCGCAATCGCCACCAGGTCCGGCTCGAGCTCCATCAGCGACCGGACGGTGTCCGCCAGCGTCTGCGGCCTGAGGAATATTCCGGTATGGATATCCGAGAGCAGCAGCACCCGGAGCGGATCGAGCCCGGCCGGCCAGCCGCCGGGCGAGACCGAGGCCTCGGTCAATACGAAGCGCCGCTCGAGCAGCCAGCTGTACGGGTTCCAGACTCGGCTCAGACGGGGGTACAGGAAGCGCGACACGATGATGTCGAGGTTCCGCTCGATGATCTTGACCAGCCCTTTGTTCGGGTTGATCCAGCGACGCTCCCTGCCGGTCATGACACGCGGGGGACCGAGCCGCCGCCTCCGCTGGATCGCCCGCATGCGACGAGTATAGCCGTCAGTGGCTCTGTGGCCTCGTCCGTCTGGTATCTTATGGCGATGAGTGACCGTCTCCTGGACGCCTCGCCAGGCACGCACGCTCGCGCCACCGTCCACGCCAGAGCGGCCGTACACGTCACGACCTTCTCGGTCATCCTCTCCCTGAGCTTCTGTCACCTGCTGAACGACATGATGCAATCGCTGGTGCCGGCGCTGTATCCGATCCTCAAGGGCTCCTATGGGCTGAGCTTCAGCCAGGTCGGGTTGATCACCCTCGCCTTCCAGTGCACCGCCTCGATGCTGCAACCGCTGGTCGGCTTGTACACCGACCGCCGCCCCCAGCCCTATTCCCTGACCGTCGGCATCGGCATTACCATGGTCGGGCTGCTGCTGATGTCCAGGGCATCATCCTATCCGTCGATCCTGCTGGCGGCGATGTTGATTGGCATGGGCTCGTCGATCTTCCATCCCGAAGCGTCGCGGGTGGCGCGCATGGCGGCCGGTGGCCGTTACGGCCTCGCGCAATCGCTGTTTCAGGTGGGCGGGAATATTGGCTCTGCTTCGGGTCCGCTGCTCGCCGCCTTCGTGGTGGTGCCGCATGGACAGTCGAGCATCGCGTGGTTCTCGGGCCTGGCGCTGGTCGCCATCTTCGTGCTGATCCAGGTTGGTGGCTGGTACTCCCGCAACCGGACTCCCGCACGGCCTGCCGTCCGCGCCACCACCTTCGCTGACCCAACGCGAGCCGCCGCTTTGCCGCGCCGGAAGGTGGTGCTGGCCGTGGCGATCCTGGTCGCGCTGCTCTTTTCCAAGAATGTATACAGCGCCAGTCTCGGTTCCTACTACACGTTCTATTTGATCGACAAGTTCCACCTACCGGTGCAGACGGCGCAACTCTACCTGTTTGCCTTCCTGGCCGGCATCGTGGCGGGTACCATTGCTGGCGGCATGGTCGGTGACCGTGTCGGTCGCATCCCCGTGATCTGGTTCTCGATCCTCGGAGCGCTACCCTTCGCGCTGGCGCTACCCCACGCGAGCCTGTTCTGGACGGGCATCCTGGCCGTGCTCATCGCCTTCATCATGGCCTCGGCTTTCTCCGCGATCCTCGTCTACGCGCAGGAGCTGATGCCGGGCCGGGTCGGCCTCGCGGCCGGGATGTTCTACGGTTTCTCGTTCGGCCTGGGCGGACTCGGCGCCGCCGCCCTCGGCCGACTCGCGGACTACACCAGCATCGCCACCGTCTACCGCGTGTGCCCCTTTCTGCTCCTGCTGGGGCTGCTGACGGCGTTTCTCCCGCGCCGGTCCGGCGCGCTTCGGTGATGTACGACGTGTAGCCCGACTACCGCAAGCGTCTAGGGGGTGTCGGCATACGGCGCGGTGGGCGCGGAGCGGAACTGCACGCTGATGCGAAGGTCGGCATAGGCCACTTTCGGCACGCCGTGCTCCCACGTGCGCTGACACGTGCCCCCCATGACGAGAAGGTCGCCGCCACCCATGTCGAAAGCCAGCGAGCGTCCGCCGCCGGCGGGGCGCAAGAGGAAACGTCGCCGGGCCCCGAGACCTACGATCGCGACGATGGCGTTATTGCGCGCGATGCCGAGCCGGTCGCCGTGAAAGGCCACGCTGTCGCGGCCATTTCGGTAGGCGGCCAGCGACACCTGAGGAAGCGGGCGCCCGTAGTGAGCCGAGAGGGCGGCGGCAAGGCTCGCGATCAGAGGGTGGCCCGGGCCATCATCCGGCAGACTCGCCACCAGGCGCGGCACGTCGACGATCCGGTCATACATGCGCCGCCGATGTGCTTCCCAACGTGTGGTCGTCCAGAGCACGTCCAGCACCGCCTCGTGCCCGTGTACCCACTCCGGGAGGCGATCGATCCAGGCACCGCTGCCAAGATGGGTCCGCGCGAGACGCGTGAGCGTCGACTCGAAGGCCGGCTGTTCGGCAAAGAGCAACCCCTGACGCGTAGTGAGAGTGGAACTATAACTCATCATGTGTATAGTACCGTAGCGGTCCGGATCGGTCAACGCAACTACCGTGCGACGAGCGCGCGATTCTCCAGCCGGCTCAAGAGCCGCACGACGGGCCACAGCATCAGGAAGTAGATGATCGCCGCCACCACGATGGGCGTCGGATTGTAGGTGATGCTCTGCGCCTGGCGCGCCTGGTAGAGGAGCTCGGGCACGGCCACCACGCTGCCGAGCGAGGTGAGCTTGACCACCTCGAGCGTGTTGGAAAGCAGGTCGGGCAGCACGTTGCGCACCGCCTGCGGCAGCACGACGTAGGCCATGGTCTGCAGGCGGGAGAGGCCGGTGGAGCGCGCGGCCTCGACCTGACCGGCCGGCACGGAATCGATTCCCGCCCTCAGGATCTCGCCGTAATAGGCGCCGGTGTTGAGGAAGAAGGCGATGGCGACACAGACGAAGCCGCCCAGCTCCAGCCCGGCGAACGGCAGCCCGGCGAACAACAAGATCAGCAGCACCAACGGCGGAAAGGCACGGAAGAAATCGACCCAGGCCATCAGCGGCCAGCGCACCGCGGGATTCTTCACGCTCGCCAGCAGCGCCAGGATCAAGCCGCCCAGCAGTCCCAGCGGCACGACGATCAGCGACAGCAGCACGGTGTTCCGCAGCCCCGCCAGCACGATCGGCCAGGACGCGGCGATGATCTCCGGGTTGAAGAAGGTCTGGATCATCGCGTCTTGATCATCGTTTCCAGGCGAACCTGGTCTCGACCCAGCGGGCCGCCACCACGACGGGGAGGAACAGCACGAGGTAGGCCGCGGCGCCCATCATCAGCGGCGAGGGATTGTAAGAGTTGGACATCGCCGAGCTGGCCTGCCCCAGGATCTCGGTGACGGCGACGACGGTGCCGAGCGCGGTTCCCTTGGTGATGGCGATGGTACGGTTGGTGAGCGGCGGGATGGTCAGCCGGAAGGCCTGCGGCAGCACCACGTGTACGAGCGTCTGGCCGAACGACAGGCCGGTCGAGCGCGCGGCTTCCCACTGGCCCTTGGCCACCGAGGTGATGCCGGCCCAGAAGATCTCCTCGGAGAAGGCCATCAATACGAAGGCCAGCGACAGCCAGGTCGAGACGAAGCCGGAGGGCGAGAGATTGACGCTGGGCAGGCCGAAATAGATCAGCACGATGACGACGAGCGGCGGCAGCGAGCGGAACAGGTCGACGATGAGGACGATCAGCCAGTTGAGCGGCCGGATCCCCAGACTGCGGAGAAGAGCCAGGGTCAGGCCGGCGGCGATACCCGTGACGACGACGAGGAGGGCTAGCTCGATCGTGACCACCACGCCGGACAAGATGTCCGGCAGGTACTTGAGCATGACCTTGCCGTTGAAGAACGTGTCGGTGAAGCGATCCCAGTTCGACAACCTCTCAGTGCCGCTGGATCTGGCCGATGAAAGCGCGCGTGCGCTCGTGGGCCGGGTTCTCGAAGATCGCGGCGGGCGAGCCCTCCTCCACGATGGCGCCCTCGTCCATGAAGAGGACCCGGTCGGCGGCGTTGCGGGCAAAGCCCATCTCGTGGCTGACCACGATCATGGTCATGCCGCTCTCCCGCAACGAGCGCATGACCTCGAGCACCGAGCCCACCAGCTCCGGATCGAGCGCGCTGGTCGGCTCGTCGAACAGCATGACCCGGGGCTCGAGCGCGATCGAGCGCGCGATGGCAACCCGCTGCTGCTGGCCGCCCGAGAGCTGTCCGGGCGTGTGGCCGGCGCGGTCGGCGAGGCCGACGCGCTCCAGGGCGGCTCGGCCCAGCGCCTCGGCCCCGGCGCGCGACTTGCCCGCGACCTTGCGAAGCGCCAGCGTCACGTTGCCGAGCGCCGTCATGTGCGGATAGAGGTTGAAGGACTGGAACACCATGCCGATGCGCTGGCGGGCATGGTTGATGTCGGTCCGCCGGTCCAGCATGTCGATGCCGTCCACCACGACGCTGCCGGAGGACGGCTCCTCCAGCCGGTTGAGGCAGCGCAGCAGGGTCGACTTGCCCGAGCCCGACGGCCCGATGACGAACACCAGCTCGCGCTCGGCCACCCGGAGATCGACGCCCTTCAGGACGTGAAGGGCGCCGAAATGCTTGTGGATGCCGCGCGCGTCGACGATCGGGTTGGGCACTCGCTCAGGTCAGTTGCACTTGAGCTCGTGCGGCGTCGGGTCGTAGCCCGGCATGCCCGGGGGGCCGTAGCCCGGCGTGATCACCACCTCGAGGCCGTCGGGCGGCGGCTTGCGGCCGAACCACTTCTCGGAAAGCCTGGCGATCGTGCCGTCCTTCTTCATGCAGTCGAGCGCGTCCTGGAGCTCGGCGCGGAGCTTGGGATTGTTCTTGGGCACCGGCGCCGCCCAGTGGGCACGCGTGTCCTTGAGCTCGAGGTCGGCCACGAACTGCGGGTTCTTCGACGCGGCATAGACGATGGTGGTGTTGCCGCCGAGGGTCGCGTAGGCGCGGCCCGAGAGGACCGCCTGCGTGGCGTCCGGCTGGGTGTCGTAGACCTGCACCGTGAAGCCGTACTCGGCGCCCTTGGCCTTGGACAGCGTCTCGTAGGGCGTGCCCTTGTTGACGGAGACCGACTTGCCCTTGAGGTCGGCCCAGTCCTTGATCGGCTCCGAGCCCTTTTTGATGCCGAACTGGTACGCGGTCCACAGGTAGCCCGCGGTGAACAGCATGTTTTCGGCCCGCTCCCTGGTCACCGTCGTCGGCGCGGCGATGAAGTCGTAGCGGCCGGACTGCATGCCGGGGATCAGGGTCGAGAAGCTCACCGCGTCGATCGTGATCTCACGCTTCATGCGGCGCGCGACCTCGGTGAAGAGGTCGATCTGGAA
>WNFS01003597.1_pt1 | contig 11780 bp, 7 predicted proteins | sample 5400141 | NCBI WGS metagenome assembly WNFS01 (sample SAMN13153358, study PRJNA577476) | soil metagenome | isolation source: 60 cm saprolite under Madrone tree | place: USA:California | collected 2016-06-14 | reverse complement strand
TCGCGGCGACTATTTTGTGTTTCCGCGCAATGTTGAAAAGAAAATCTACCAGCTGCGGTTTTCGTATCTCAAGGGCGTACCCGTCGCCTTCCAAAACGAGGTTGAGGTTGAAGGTCTTAATACTTATCTCTTCGCCTATCGCGGACGTGGCGAATACACGGAGTCTTACGCCGGAACGGACAAGTATGAGGGAACAAAAGTAAAATCGGGACAGGAAATCAAATGTTCCGACGACCAATATTTCTTTAAGATTTGGGTTGAGCCGTTGACGGGAGCGACAATCAAAATCGAAGAAGGCTGTCACTCGGGAGATTATGTTTATGACGTCGCCACCGGCGCACAGGAGGAGGCGCTTTCCCGTTGGGACGGAGTCACTGCCGGTGATGATGTCATCGATCAGGTGAAGAGCGCCGGGGTGGAACGCTCAAGGCTGCTCTGGATTAATCGTTACCTTCCGTCAGTGTTTTTACTCGCAGTACTCTTGTGTTTCGTATCCGCCTGGCTCCCGGTGAATTTCCCAAAAATAAAGTTGCCTCAGCTGCGATCTTCTCTCGCCGCGAAGTGGATAATCCTTCAAATAGTCGGCCTTGGAATCGTTTTGTGTCTCGCCGGAATTTATCAATATCGAACCATGCGCGAAACGGCGCACAGAAATATTAAGGATTCGGGTTATGCCGTCAGCCAGGCGATCAAAGAGATGCTGGCTGAAAACCCGGAGTTCTTCAGCTCACAAACTCTCCAATCCTCTATGCTCCGCTTGACGGGTAAGATTGCCAATATCAAGCACGTTACCCTGACAGAAAAGTCGCGTCAGGCGATCGTAAATATAGACAGCGATCCGAGTACGGTGGAGGCGCTGATAGACGTCAACACTCTAAACGAATTGTTTCAGGAGGGTGGCGATAGAAGCTCCATCTACACAACCAGCGAAGGAAACTTTTTGCGGTCGAGCTACTCGATTGAGGGACGCTATGACGCCACGCGCAAAACCAACGTCGCCGGCGTGTTGACGATGGATTTCGCTCTCTCGAACGTGGAACAAAACGTGGGCGCGGCGTTCATCAGAACGATGGAGGTTTTGGCTGTCTTTCTCTTTCTGTTCTGGCTTCTTCAGTATGTCTTCGTGCGGCGCGGCTTTCTCCGTTGGCTGCGTCTGCTGACCGCAACCGCCGAGCATTTCGGGCACGGCGATTTCTCCGCACGGGCTGACATTCCAACCGGCGACGAACTCGGCCAACTGGGGAAGGCTTTCAATCAGATGGCGATCGAGGTCCAGCACTCCGATTCAGCCTTAAAGATGGAAATTGTTGAGCGCTCGCGGATAGAAACCAGGTTGCGGATGGCAACGAACGCGCTCGACGCGTTGCAGGACGGCGTCTTCATGTTCGATCCCGAAACCCTGCGCTACGCGTACGTCAACGAGGGGGCGATTCGGCAGACGGGCTATAGCAAAGATGAGTTGCTCACAATGAGGCCTGTTGATATTAAGCCGAGGTTCGACGAAAAAAGTTATCGCGACCTGATCGCGCCGGTCATTGCCGGGACAGTTGACGCTCTCCCGTTTACGACCGTTCATCGCAACAAGAGCGGCCAGGAAGTTCCGGTCGAAATAATCCTTCAATACGTCGCGGCGGAAAACGGACAACATATCGTCGTCTCAATGGTGCGCGACATCACGGAGCGCATCAGGGCCGAAAAGCAATTGGTCGAGAGCGAGGAGAGATATCGCGACTTGTTCGATAATGCCCAGGATGCCATCTACGTCCACGATCTCCAGGGTACATACGTATCGGCGAACCGAGCCGCGGAAGAGCTTGTTGGCTATACGCGGGACGAGATAATCGGCAAGAACATCATCGACTTCATTTCTCCGAAAGATGCGGAGCAGATTCGCGCGAACCTTAACAAGAAGCTCGAAGGCCAGGGGATGACCGCCTACGAAATCGAAGTGCTGGCCAAAGACGGCCGGAGCGTGCCCGTCGAGGTCAGTACCCGGCTGATCTATCAGAATGGCACCGCCGTGAGCGTGCAGGGCATCGCGCGCGACGTCACCGCCCGCCGGCGGGCTGAAGCGGAGCGCCGAGTTATCGCTGAAATAGTCCAGGGCGTTATCACGACCTCCAATCTGGATGAACTGTTTTCTCTCGCTCACCGGTCTATCGGCAAACTGCTTCCCGCAGACAATTGCTACATTGCGCTTTACGATAAGACATCCGACCTTCTTCACATCCCATTCTTTAATGACGAGTTTGATCCGATCCCCGCACCCCAGAAGATTGGGAGGGGGCTTGCCGCTTTCGCCTTGCGCAGCCGGCGCCCGATGTTATTGGGTCCTGAGCTCATTCAGGAATTGGCATTAAAAGGCGAAATCGAATTGGTAGGAACGGTTCCGGCGGCCTGGTTAGGCGTGCCGCTGCGAACCTCCACTGAGATCATTGGCGTGCTGGTCGTGCAGGATTACGCAAATAAAAATACTTACAGCAAGCAGGACCTCGAGTTGCTCGCCTCGATCGGAGATCAGCTTGGCCTGGCGGTCGAGCGCAAGCAAATTGAATTTGAACTCAAAACGAACGAGACGCGGCTTACCGAAGCGCAGCACATCGCTAATCTGGGCAGTTGGGAATGGGATGTCTTAACAGATAACACCCGCTGGTCAAATGAACTCTACGTGATTTTCGGCCTCCAACCTGACGAGGCTGGCCATACCTCTGGGAGCTTCTTAACCTACGTTCATCCAGACGACCGCCAACTGTTGGAGCGCGCGATCGAAGAGGCACTTCGTGACAAGGTGTTCCCCACTTATGACTACAGGATTATTCGCCCGGATGGGACGGTCAGGGCGCTGCAATGCCGAGGCGACGTAGGTGTCGACGAGACTGGCCAAGTCACCAGCATGTGGGGAACTGTTCAGGACATTACTGAACGGAAGCATGCCGAGAAGGAACGCGAAGTGATCTCAGAGGTCATTCAGAGCGTTAACCTGACTTCAAATCTCGATGAGCTACTCAAACAGGTCCACCAATCGCTAAAGAAAGTTGTTTATGCCGAAAATTGCTATGTTGCCCTTCTCGACAAGCAGACTGGTTTGTTCGAAGCGCCGCTCTTTGTCGATCTGGTTGTAGCGAATCCGTTTCCTATGGCCCTCACTAAGAACTGCATCGCCAGGGTCTTTAATAGCGGTCAGCCGCTGCTGATGAACGAAGAAGTTTTTGCCGGACTCCTGGACCGGGGCGAAGTCGAGCTAATCGGCCGACCAGCTCCATCATTTCTCGCCGTGCCGCTGATGACCTCAGACGAAACGATTGGGGTCATCGTGGTACAGCATTACGAAGACGACAATGTTTACAACCAACGCGATGTGGAGTTTCTGTCGTCAGTTTCGGCGCAGCTGGGGCTGGCTATCGAGCGAAAACAATTGGAGAACACGCTCCGGAAGGAACGCGCGTTCTTGCGTACGCTCATCGATCATCTTCCTGATTCAGTCTATGTAAAGGACCTGGCTTCCCGTAAGGTGATCGCGAATTTGGCGGAAGTCCGCTTTTCAGGCATGCAATCAGAGGCCGAAATACTAGGTAAGGATGATTTTGCATTCCACCCAAAGGAATTAGCGGAACAATTCCTGGCTGACGACCAGGTGGTGCTTCAAACCGGTCAATCAGTGATCAATAGGGAAGAGTATGTGATTGATAAGCAAGGTCAGAAAACCTGGTTACTTACCACCAAGATTCCCTTGCGCGATGAGAATGACCAGATCGCCGGCCTGATCGGTCTTGGTCGGGACATTACCGAACGCAAACGAATAGAGGAAGAACTCAAGACAAATGGAATGCGGATGTCTGAGGCCCAGCAAATTGCTCATCTTGGAAGTTGGGAATTTGACGCTCTCACCGGAGAGGTGAAGTGGTCGGACGAACTATGGCGCGTCTTTGGTCTCGAACCCAGAGAGTTCGGACTGGATTTCGAAGAATACCTCGCGATGGTACATGCGGACGATCGCCACCTGGTGAAAAGCATCAATGAAAAATCCCAGCAAACACAAAAGGAATTCGGCTATGACTATCGCATCGTCCTTGCCGACGGGACGATTAGGGTACTCCGCGCTAACGGACGGGTCTTATGTGACCAACATGGTCAAATGGTGAAGATCATGGGCACCGATCAGGACATTACTGAGCAGAAGCGAACCGAAGAAGAGCTGGAGCAGGCTCGCAATGCGGCCATCGAGTCGGCGCGCTTGAAATCCGAATTCCTCGCCAATATGAGTCATGAAATTCGCACCCCGATGAACGGCGTAATCGGCATGACCGGGCTCTTGCTTGATACTGAGCTCAATGCTGATCAGCGAGATTGTGCTGAGACGATTCGTTCGAGTGGTGAAGCCCTGCTGACAATCATCAATGACATACTCGACTTTTCCAAGATCGAAGCCGGCAAACTCCAGTTCGATCTGGTTGACTTCGATTTGCGTAATGCGGTTGAAGGCACAGTAGACTCACTGGTTGAACGGGCGCGCGAAAAGAAGATCGAATTTGCCTCGTTTGTTCATACTGATTTGCCCACCGCACTGCGCGGGGACCCCGGCCGCCTCCGGCAAATTCTTACCAATCTAACCGGCAATGCTCTGAAGTTTACCGAACAGGGCGAAGTTGTGGTGTCGGCGGAAAGGGAATTCGAAAGCGAAACGGCGGTGATGATTCGATTTTCCGTTCGCGACACGGGCATTGGCATCAGCGAAGCGGCGCAGAAGACACTTTTTCAGGCCTTTACTCAGGCCGACGGTTCGACGACGCGAAAGTACGGCGGCACGGGGCTCGGTCTCTCGATCTCGAAACAACTGGTCCAACTGATGGCGGGGCAGATCGGGGTGAGCAGTGAGATCGGAAAAGGCTCGACTTTTTGGTTCACAGCGAGCTTCGATAAACAACCTGTTGCCGCGGCTGCGGCGCCGCTAAATATCGAGAGCCTGGCTCATCACCGTGTGCTGATCGTCGACGACAATGCGACGAATCGCAAAATTCTGGCGCATCAACTGACTTCGTGGGGAATGTTTTATGACGAAGCGGATTCCGCGGCGCGCGGCCTGGAGCTATTGAGAGGCGCCGCGGATCGCGGGACCGCCTACGATCTCGCAATTTTGGATCTAATCATGCCCGAGGTTGACGGCTTTGAACTGGCCCGCCTGATCAAAGCGGATCCAAAGATTAGTTCCGTGCGGATCGTGCTGCTGACTTCGGCAGGACAGCGTGGAGACGCAGCCAAAGCGCGTGTCGCCGGCATCGGCGCTTACCTTACTAAACCGGTCAAGCAATCCCACTTATTCGATTGCCTGATGACAGTTCTTAATGCCAGACCCGAGGCGGCCACAGTCGCCGGCAGGTTAACTCCCTCGAGTCTGGTTACTCGACACACTTTGCAGGAGGCCCGGAAAATGTCCCCCAAATTAATTCTGCTCGCAGAAGATAACATCGTGAATCAGAAGATCGCGGTGCGCCAGTTATTAAAGCTTGGCTATCGCGCAGACGTTGTAGCCAATGGCCGCGAGGCAGTCGAAGCGCTAAGCCGCATCCCCTATGATCTGGTCTTTATGGATTGCCAGATGCCGGAAATGGATGGCTATGAAGCAACCGCGGAAATCCGGCGCAGCGAAGCTGGAGCGAAACACACGCCTATTGTGGCCATGACCGCGCACGCGCTACAGGGTGATCGGGAAAAATGCATTCGGGCGGGCATGGACGATTACATCTCCAAACCTGTAAAGGTCGAAGAGTTGATCCGCGTGCTCGATTCCTTTTTTGCCGAGGTCAGTGATGACAGAGACATTCGCGTCGAGACCGCCAGTCACGCTCCCGCAGTTGATGCGGCCAGATTCCATGAGGCGATGGGTGACTCTCCGGAAGAATATTCAGAGATACTCGAAGTTTACGTGACCCATATGTCAGAAAGTCTGGACAAGCTGGATGCGGCGGTAACAGCCCGGGACCATCGCGAAGTGGAATTAATCGCCCATAACTGTGCGGGCACCAGCGCCAACTGCGGCATGACCGCCGTGGTTGCGCCGCTCCGCCAATTGGAAGACGCAGGTCGCGACGCCCGCCTGGAGAATGCCTCGCCGCTGGTTGCGCAAACCAGGCTCGGATTCGAGCGCATTCGTGAATATCTCAAAGACCAAACTCTGCAACCCGCCTGAACGGAGCATTCCTTATGAAACGAATTGTTGTAGTTGACGATCAGCCAATACTCGGGACGATCTATCGCACCAAGTTTACCGCGGAAGGATTTCACGTCGAGGTCGCAGCCGATGGCGAACAGGCGTTGGAGCTGATCGAGCGCACCAAGCCCGACCTGGTGCTGCTGGATTTGAATCTACCAAAAATCGACGGCCTCCAAGTGCTGAAAACACTGCGGGCCCAATCGTCATTTCTGACTTTGCCGATCATTGTCTTGTCAGCCAACGCGCGGTCCGGAATTACCGAAGAAGCGTTTGCCGCTGGAGCGACCATGGTGCTGTCAAAATCCAATAGCAGCCCCAAACAAGTAATTGAGATCGTTAACAAGATTCTGGCGGACGTTTTACAACCACCCGCGTCCGCTAAGGCCCTAGAGAGCCCCACGGCGCAAGTCGCCCTCCCGGAATCTCAAGCTAAAGGAACCATCGTGCTGCTCGAAGATCATGGCGATACCTGCGCGATTATTTCGCTGGTCCTGCGAAGAAGGGGACACCAGGTGACCTGTATCTACACTCAGGCCGACGCGATGATGCTGGCAAAGAGCAACCACGTTGACCTGTTTCTGATAAATCGCGGCCGGGGCGATTCGGCCGTCTTATTCTGCCGCGAAGTGCGCGCGGCGTTTCCATCCACGCCGGTCATCGTCTATTCGACTGTGGCCTCGGAGACAGAAAAACAGGAAGCGTTGGGCGCCGGCGCACTGCGCTACCTGAGTACTCCGGCCGAACTCCTGGACATCGCGGAAATCTCCTCAAGTCTTTTTTCCGGCCGTCAAAGCATCGCTGCTTGATGACCCCCCCGACCCTGATAGGTTAACGAAAGGATCAAACTAAATGTCACGAGAGCGCGTGCGAATATCAAACCGAGTCCTAATTGCCGACGACGATCCGGTGATTAGATGTCTGGTAGCTTCGGTGGTAACGAATGAAGGCTGTGTGGCGGTCGAGGCCAAGGATGGCCGCGAAGCATTTCAAATTTTGCAGTCGAATGCGGACTTCAAAGCGGCCGTCTTTGATATGAGCATGCCATGCCTGAGCGGAATCGATCTTATCCGTTACATGAGAACCGAAAAGCGGCTGCAGCGAATTCCGGTAATGATGATCACTGCCGAACAGGATCTTAAGTTGATGTCGGCCAGCTTTTCGGCCGGCGCCACGGCCTTTCTGCCCAAGACGTTCACGCGCGAGCTGCTGCAAAATGCGCTGCGCATGCTGCTCCGTGCTCCCACCCGGACTCCGGTCGCTGCCTAAGAAGAATCACGCATCGAATCGAGGTGTACCGAAACTTGCAAAACCAAATTACAGTTAACCAAGTGACTATTACCCGGGCAATGCTGGAACACCGCTCCTCCAGTTCACAGATCGGAACGGAAGAAATTGATCTCTCTGGTCTGACTTCACTGGCGGAACTCAAATCGATTGGCGAGCCGGACCTGGTGGTCGAATTGATCGACCTCTACTTAAAGGACGGGCCGGAACGAATTCAGAAGATAAAAACAGCTGCCGCCAGGGCCGACGCAACCGGCTTGAGGCAAGCAGCGCACACACTGAAAGGAAGTAGCGCCAGCCTGGGCTTTCATCAGATCTCTGAGATTTGCGAACAGCTCGAAAGGTTGGACTGGCGCGATTCTCACCATCGTCTCGACGCCCTGACCGAACTTCTGCAGTACAAGTTCACCAGACTGCGCGAGGTTCTTTTGGACCTGCGCCGGTCCAGGCTTGCCAACGATTAGATGACTATTCCAATCGTTGCCGGCTGTAATTTCACGACTTCAACGTGAGAACAACTGCGCGCTGCACCGCTCGATAATCCTTCCCGTAAACTCTTAACAGAGGTCGATTCGCAAACCTTCGTGCTGGCACGCAACGTGCCCTAAGACACTGCGGCGTTCCGGAAAACGCAGTGATCGATGATCCAATGGGGCAGGACGCCCCGGCCTTCCGCAACCACCGTTCGCAGACGCCCCAACCTCACGTCGTCATTTTAACTAACCAGACGTTCGCCGATCCAGCGAACGAAAAAAAGAAGAAAGACCCTAACAATGAATTCAATCCACCGCGTACTTAAATCCACCTCTGTTCTAATTCTGCTGGCAGCAATTTTTCTTTCCCAAACAACACTCGCCGCCAACCGGCATCCCGCCAAAGCACAAAGACGAAGTCGCCCGGAAAAGCGTCAGGCGTCTGCCAAAGTCGGCCGCGCCGCACGCCGCCGCGAGGAGGCCCGGCGCCGCGCTGAGGCTGCCCGGCTGGCAGCCATAGCCAGACAGCGCGCGGCCGAAGAAGCGATCCGAAATCGCGTTCAGACAATGATCGACAAAGACGACGTTACCGGTGAAGACCCCGAGGTTCGCCGCATCGCAGTCAACGCGCTCGGCAATCATGCCGGCACAGTCGTGGTGATGGATCCAAAATCCGGTCGTGTGTTTGCTATCGTCAATCAACAATGGGCGCTGCACGAAGGATTCAAGCCCTGCTCGACAATCAAACTTGTCACGGGGCTCGCCGGCCTCAACGAACGGGTGATCGATCCCGCGGACACCACAGCGATCTCAGATTCAAACCGCGTCAGTCTCACCAGTGCGCTGGCTCATTCAAAGAACGAATATTTCCAGACAGTCGGCGGACAAGTTGGCTTTGACAAAATGATCTCGTACGCGCGTCAGATGGGACTGGGCGAGAAAACCGGCATCAACCTGCGCAATGAATCGCAAGGCAGCGTCCCCAAACTCAAGTCAGGCTTTGCCGTCAATCACATGTCCTCGCACGGTGATGACTTCAAAGTAACCGCCGTGCAACTAGCGACCCTCGTCTCAGCCATGGCCAACGGGGGCCAGTTGATCACGCCCTTCGTGCCGCGCACGGCGCAGGAAGAATACCGATCCACTCCGAAAGTCCGTCGCCTGATTAATATCAATGCGGACTCTTTCAAGCAGATGGTTCCGGGAATGATTGGCTCAGTTAGTTACGGCTCAGGCCGACGCGCTTTCAATGCCAATGAAACTGTGGCCGGAAAAACCGGCACCTGCATCGAACATGGCGAATGGGTCGGACTCTTCACTTCGTACGCGCCCCTTAATAATCCACGTCTTGCGGTAGTGGTAATAGCGCGTGGCGCAGACGGCCGCAATCACTTTCCTGCCGCCGTTGCCGGCCAGATTTATCGCGATCTGGGCTCCCGCTTCGGGGCCATGACCATGGAACAGATCACTGCCAAACGCAATTCTCAAACGCAGAGTGGCGGCTCAACGACCGGGACCTTAACGTCAGCTGCGGAGACCGCTTCGCTCGCGGCTGACGACGAAGAATCCGAGGAAGCCGACGATGCGAGCGCGAAGACCGGGCCACAGAAAAGCGAGACGGCCAAAACAATTTGGGGCGACCCTCGCCAGCCAGCCGATCGCAAAGTCAAACGCGTCCTGATGCCAATCTCGAGTCGAACTGCAGAAACCGCGAAACCCGAGAAGAGAACTCCTCAGACAGAATCGAAGCCAGCCCAAAGACTCCGCCGAATCGCGGGGACCAAGTAAGACTGCGTCCCCAGTCTCATCACACCGACCCTCCAACTTCAAAGGAAACTTCACAATGACAGAACTTATTATTAGCGCCGACGCCGACCAGGCGTCGCAACCCCGAGATTTCCGCAGCGCGGTCCTTCAATGCGAAGAGACGCTCATCCGGCAGGCCCTGACCGAAGCAGCAAACAAGCCTACGGTCGCGGCCCGACTGTTGGGACTTACAAACCATCAGGCCCTGCTCGCTATGCTGGACAATCGGCACAGGAAACTGCGCGACGAACTCGGCATTACGAAGCGGCCACGGCGCAAGCCAATTATCAAAAGATGAACCCCGGCGTTCTACTCAGCCCCTACCGCGACGGAAGCCGGGGCCGTAGCCCGACCGTCAGGGAGGGCTCAGTATCAAACCCGAATGAGCCCTCCCTGACGGTCGGGTTAGTGCCCCGGACGAAACCCTGCGTTGGAAACGGATTATGAAAAGCCTTCAAAGAAAAAGTCGAGCGCTGTGTCTGCTGTCCCTGGCGATGATCCTTGGGAGTATGTCGGCAAAAGGCGCGGTCACGATCGACGACGAGCCGCTCAATGCTGGGGACGTCCTGATTGGACCTTGCGGTGTCCCGGGGGCCACGGGTCTCACCGGACTCAATGACGATTTTACTAACTTAAGTATCGACACTGGCATTGCAAACGTTTCCCCCGGCGCCGTTACTGCAATCCCGGGCACGGTTGTTTTCCGAAACACTATCCAGAATACCGGCGGCGACGACGATTTGTTTGTGCTGAGTGCGCCCACAAAGCCAGCGGGCTTCATGATTAAAATCAGCATCGACAACGGCGATAACTACATCACTCTGGAAACCTCAAACCCGAGTGTCACACTGCCTATCGCCTTCCATGCGGCCGCGATCATACTCGTGCGGATCAGTGCTCCCGCGGGTCTGAAGGTACTGACCGGCTTTGAGACTGTCATCCGCGCGACCTCGACTGCAATGCCGGCCGCGGCGAACGATACCATCGATCGTCTCTACACCGGTTTCATACGACTCGATAGGTCGGCAAGCGTAGTTGACGACAACAAAACTAGCAGGCCGGCCATCGCGGCGCCGGGAAGTGAAATTGAATTCGCTGTTAGCTACACCAACATAAGCACCGGAGCAGGCGTCGGTAATTCTTTGCTGACAGCTCACAACCTCGTGATTCGCGAGAACGGTAATTCGGCGGCTAACAACTGGGGTACAACTTCTGAGCACATCGTGGGCGCTTCCGATAGCCAGGGCGGACTCATCATTGGCGACCAGATGGGCTCGACCTCGCTCACCGACATTGTTACCACCCTGGAAGCCGGACAAACAGGCATTTTCAAATTCAAGCGAAAACTTAAATAGTCGATCTCTCAGGACTTCAAATGTTCACGCACGATTCAAAAAGAACCGTAGTTCTGCAACCCGACCTGGAAAGGGCCTTGTTCGGCAAGTGTACGCCTGAGCGCGTACTGATAGTCGATGACGATCCCACCACTGCTCAGTTACTGGGCGCAATGGGCGAAAAGGAGGGTTATCGGGTAGTTAGTGTTGACGATGCTCGCAAGGCTTATCGGATTTTGAAATTGGACGCCAACTTCGCGGCCGCGGTTTTCAATATGGCGGTGCCGAATCTGCAGGGCGTAGACATCATTCGGCATATGAAGACCGAAAAGCGACTGATGCGAATTCCAGTGGTCATCGTCGCCGGCGACCACCGGCTTGATCTTATCACGGAGAGTTTTGCGGCGGGCGCACTGGCATTCTTGCCAAAGCCTTTTACGACTGAAAAACTGATGCGGACGCTGCGTCTGGCAATCGGTAGTCAGGCAGTGCGAAAGCGTTCTGACGCACGGCTGGTGAAGGTTGCGGCATAAAGTCGAACCAGCATGCGCTTCTACAAAAAGCGCTGAGCGCCGCCGTCCGCGCTAGCGGACGACTGAAAATAGCCCAGCAATTTAGAGTCTGTGTCAAAACTTGAATCCCCAGCGCCAAGGGCGCGAAATGTAATAGCCC
>WNFS01003592.1_pt1 | contig 11790 bp, 9 predicted proteins | sample 5400141 | NCBI WGS metagenome assembly WNFS01 (sample SAMN13153358, study PRJNA577476) | soil metagenome | isolation source: 60 cm saprolite under Madrone tree | place: USA:California | collected 2016-06-14 | reverse complement strand
CGCCAGACCCACGATAAACCCGAGAATGGACCGCTTCATGGAGACTTCCTCCCTAGTTTGGGCGAACATCGATCTAATAGCCCAGGATGTTCGCAATTCTACTGCGAAGGGGCACGGGTTCTTCTATCGGATTTGCAAGTCTGATTAACGCCGTAACCGTACAAGTGAAATCTGCCCTGATCCCACTGTCTGCGTGCCGACTTACCAGCGCGACAATTATGGCTAGCACGGACCCCCGACGCGGGCCAGAAGTCAATTTTGGGGCGGCCGAAGCGGTAGTTGCTCGGAGGTTTACGAAGCCCTGCGGCGGAGAAAGAGTCTGCCTGCGGGTGGCAACGAGAACTTGTCAGCCTCATTGATTCGGGCACGATGCTTGTCGGACTTCCTGTCCGCAGAACGCAGGTAGATCTGAGTTGTTGAGATATCCGAATGTCCGAGTTCCTGCCGTAGAGTCTCGATGTCGAGTACAACACGCGGAAGGCATGGCACGGCTTTTTCGGTTTCTTGACCGCGTAGCCTGCTTGGTTTGCTTTGTCGATGACACAGTGGATGACCCGATCTAGGTGCTTATCCACAGTTCCGGTTGTGGGCGACGGGAAGAGCAAAGCATCTTCCGTTGCACTGCGGCGATACTTCTTAAGGCAAGCAAGAAGAGTGTCGCTCGTCGATTGGGAGGACAAAACCATCGCGGTTCGATTCAAGCCGAAATTCGGATTCAAACCGAAGGACTATGAAGAGCGTTCCATCGTCGTCATCCATCTACTCGGCGACCGCGCTCTCGCCGATGCGGAAACCAGTGCCTAGAAGGAAGCGGATGGGCGCCACCTCAATGCCGTTTGCAACCTGGAATCTCTTCCTCCAGATACGTAGCGTACTTTTTGTTCTTGTTCCGTTTGTCAACATTTATGGGCCAATCCTTCTTCTGTACCCAATCTTCTTTCGCCACGTATTTCGCGATGCGCGGTCATTCAGGAAGACCATGGTCTTGAGAAAGCAGTTGAACACGGTGGACTCCCCGAACCACCTGCCCGTCCTTGGCGATACGCATTTCCGCAAAAGGGATAGATAATCCAGCATGTCGTCTCGGCGAATCTCGTCGAAGTAGGTTTTCTTGCAACTTTGGACAAACAGATTAACTGCGGTGCGATAGCCAATAAAAGTCTTGCGCGATTTCTGGGTGCTGCGTTCGGTGTACTCCCGAGCGGCCTCGCCGATTGTCTTGCGGGGTACAGTAGCAGAAACAACGGACGCGCGAACAGTGGGCAACACAGCAATATTGTTCGGTGCTTTGCAATCCTCCATGTTCAGCAGAGCTGCGGTCGCCGCATTGAGATCTTTTCCCATTCTGATTGGAGTACGGCTGCCCCTGTTGCCAGGACGGAGGTAGTAAGTTGCTCCTTCAATCGGAATCGGCCGATGATTCTTCGAGAACTGCACTTTGACGAACGGAAATTTCCCGTCGCCGGCGTTGATGCGCGCAATGAGCGTGTAGTGCGCCATAGTCTGTTTTCCTGCAAAGCGTGAAAGATTCATGTTGGAATGCAAGAAAAAACAGTAAATGTGGCAACAGTGGGTGGTAACAGTTAGCGGTTTTCTAGGGTGCAAATGGTGGAGCCGATGGGATTGTGTCTCGAGCCTTGAAGAAAACCGAAGAAGAACCGCTAAATTCAAGAGTTTATGGCCACTTACTGATTTTCCCAATGTCCCTTAGAAACCCTTAGAGGTTCTTTGGGCACCCGTATAATGCCCTATTCTGGCAACAGTTGGCAACAGTTGGCAACAGTTAGCAGTGGGGCTGTTTGGTGCTCACGCAACGAGCACGAAACGTATGCCATCTGAATCGCCCTATGTCGGCTGTCCGCGGCAGCACGAACGCTGATTTCGTCGAGGGCCCGCGCCAGACGGTCACCCGCCGCGGACAAGATGCGCTGCTCTTTCACCGGCGCATCTTTGCGATGCTGGTGTCGCTGTGGAGTGCTCACCATCCTCAGACCCACGTTCCAGATCACCAATCAGCAGACCCAAAACACTCTCTTCCAGCACGGCCTTCCCACGCGAATGCATCTGTGAGGAAAGTTGATCGTCCCATATCGCATCGAGGGCGCGGCCGCGGAGGGATGGGCCAGCGGTGCTCACGGCGGAAACATAGTCGGCGGCGCTCATCCGCCATGGGTCGACTGCGAACCGCTGCATCAACATATTAGCGATAGCGATTCCTGGCGGGTCCAGATCGCCGTGGTAGCGAAGCTGGCAGCCGGCCCGGCACAGAAGGTCGAGCAGAAGCTGTGCCGCGGACGCGGGTTGCCCTGCGGTGCAGATGAGCGGCAGGCTGCGCGAACCGAGACGCTGGGCCGCGGCAGCGATGACGCTGGGATTCTCGCAAACCGAGACTGTGCGCTTGTTCCATTCTCCGAAGACAGCTTCGTCCGCCCTACGAAGCTGGCGAACGGTGAGATGACATGGTTCGCCCGAGTCCGCCATCAGATTGAGCAATTGACCGACGAGCGTTGAGGCGGCGCCGCGCAGGTTGAGCACCAGCACAGGCGCAGAGAGTTCGTCGACCACGACGCCGACAGAGTCCCACATTTGGCGTCGGCAATCGGCAGAACGGTACAGCTTGAGCCCTTGCTGCTGCGCGATCGCCTGCAAACAGAGCGCCGAGAGTGGTTTTCCGGCATCGAGCGCGTGGCTGTCGCCGGTCGTGCGCGCCGCAAGTTCAGCCAGTGGAACCGCGGGCTGGGGAAGCTGGCGCAGGACGAACAAGGCCTGACGCAGAAGCATGCCGGCGAACACGCAATCGTCATCGCTGTATTTTTTGAGCAGGCCGGTCGAGCGAATCCTCGCGAGCCAGTCGCGGTGCTGGGGCAGGTCCGCCATGGCCGCTTCGATGGAGCTAAACAGGTCCGTCCATCGGTGCGAAGCGGAATCACGAGCGCGGCGTTGGTCTTCAATCGGGCCGGCAATGGCCTGAACCGCTTCGGCGAGCGAATCGCACATGCCACTTTCGCACAGAATGCGTTCCATTTCGGCAAGTCGCACGACCAACGGTGTTCCCGAGGAGGGGCGCCGCCCAAGAAAGTGATCGATTGCGGAACGCTCATCCGCAGATACGTCCTGCAAGGTCAAAGTGCCGCCAAGCGATTGGCCGAAGCGCAGACGCGCCGCAATGCCTTGGATGAGGCGGGCCAGTGTGGCCTTGCCGAGTGCCTGCTGGAGGCGATCTGGATCGTGGATCATATCGAGTGGCCGGCGCTGCGGTCGGGAAAGACCCCATCCTGAGCACCGTAACCCTGCAAGCGTTCGCGGCCATTCCAGACCCAGCGTGAGGTCCATACCGCATCAACGCCCGCCCGCGCGGAAAGCTGATAAATCGCCAGCCCCGGCAGCGTGGCATAACAGCCCCATTCACGTTCGCTGGTCATGACGAAATCGAGGTCGAATTCGTGCAGCATGCCCATGCATTTGCTGCGCATATCGGAATCGATGCCCACGAAGGCCTCATCGAGCAGGATCAGCCGCGGTGCGAACTTTCCCGCGCTGCCGTAATATGCGGCGGCGGCGGCGAATTGCGGGATGGTCAGCGCCAGCGCCTTCTCGCCGCCTGAAGCAGTGCCATGCGTGCGCTTAGTGAGTCGCTGCCAATCGCCATCCTGTTTCCGTTCGACATAAAATTGATGCCAGCGGCGATAGTCGAGTGCGATCGTGAGTTGTTCAGCCCAGGTGCCTGTCGTCTCGGTCTCTCGCACCAAGCGGATCTGCTCCTGAAGGAAATCGCCGAGCAACATGCGATCCGCCTGCGACCAGGTGGAACTTTCTCCCATCAGCCTTCTTCTGGCCTCGTTAAACGCAGTAGGCCCCTCTGACAGCGCCTCCCACTTGAATTGCAGCATCATGCCGGTGCTGGTTGGGCGCAGTTGCAGTTGCTTGCTCATATCGCGCACCAGTTCTGCGGCGCGGCGGATGAGCGATCCGAGCTCGACAGCGACATCGTGAATGAGATAGTTCTCAAGCACCTCGCGTTCCTTGGCGGTCAACAATGCGCCGCGATTGACGATTTCCTCAGCCAGCAAGAAACTGAAGTCGTTCATTCGTCGCCGCTCGCCTTGAAAAAGTACCGTCACCACCAACACATCGTTATCCGTCGTGTGCTCGGGGCGATAGTCGTGACTTTGCAGAGAATTGGTCACTTCCTGCGCGTGGTGATAGATCAATTTCTGATTCCTTTCCCAGGCACCGTCGCTGTAATCGACCGCCTGGAGGGTGACGTCGATTCGCCTTGCTAGATCGACCGCCGCGGCGGCGGAAAGTTCACCCTGCGCTTGCCCCGAAAGCGGCCGCTCCTCGGCGGCAGCGAGATGGAGCAGGCCCGTGTTGGCGAAGCGCAACAGATGTTCGATCGCCCGCGCGCGGTTGGCCATATCCGCCGCGATCTCCCGCTCAAGGTCGCCGATGGACGATGCCATCAGTCGGACGCGCTCTTGCGCCCCGCCCAAGGTTTGAGCCGCCTCCTGTTGTTCCCTTTGAATGCGCTCGAGACGCCCCTCAACCTCGCGCAGCCGTCGCTGCACCTCCTCGACCGCTGCGCCAACCGTCTGATGAAGCACGGCGAGTTGTGCATCAGCAGCGGCGGTCTTCTGCTCCGCCTCCTGCTTCGCCGAGTGCAATCGATCCTCGCGAAGGCGGTTGTTTTCCAACCGCGATCGCTCCTCACGCAAGGCCTGGTCCGCAAACATCCGCTCGCGTGCCGCAGGCCAGAGCGAGCCCAGGGCCTGCTCGTACTCACCGAGGGCATCTTCGAGCGACCGCAAACGGTCGATCCACTCGCGCAGGCCCAGATCGATGGCCGTCGCGTCCCTCTCGGCGGTCTTGCGTTGGAACACTTCTGCGGCCGCACCAACGCGCGCCTCCGTCTCGCGCAAGCGAACTCGTCTCTGGGTCAGCTGCTGCCGCTGCGCATCCCGTTCGGCAACGGACAGGCGCACGCCGCCGTCATCGGGGACGAGTGCCGCTTCCGCTTTTGCCGCGGCGTCCCGTTGATCGAGTTCCGTCAGAGCCGCGCGAATCTCCGAGAGCGCCTGTCGCAAGGTCATCAGCTCGCCATCCAACTCTCGCAGCCGCCGCAACCGCGCGGCTTCGCGTGCCGCCTGGCCAATGTGTTGCGCGGCAGGCTTCGTCCACCGCCCGAGCTTCGGCCCAATTCGCCATCGTCCCGCGAAATCCACCCACACTGGACCGCTGTCTTCGCCAAGCCCGATCCGGTGAATAATGCGCCCAATCACCTCCACAGGCACTCCTGCAGGGCCGCCGGTGCGGTCACCCGACGGACGAAGCACGTCCGCCAGCGTCGGATAGTTCGGCAACACCGCCTGCGGCTTCTCATCCACCAGGAACGTGTCTAGACGCTCTTCCTTGCTTCGGATCGCTCCCTCAGAATTCACCCACGCGTCCAGCAAACCCGACGATTCCATAGCCGCCTCAATGGCGGCCCTGTGCTCGGCAGGCACATGCTCAAAGAACTCACAAAGCATCCAGAATGGCGCCCCATCTCGCGCGCGGCGAGATTCGGGATCGCGCGTATACGGCGGTGGCGGAGGCTGATGCTCACCTTTCGAAAGCCGTTCCTGTTCGTCGCAAAGTACGCGCAGCTTTTCTTCAACCGACCACAATTCCTGCTCTTCCGCGGCCCGCTCGGATGCCACGCCGCGGTGGAAGTTCTCCATCGCCTGATCCACGGCCGCACGCACAGGGCTGGTTGCGGCGATGTTCTCCTCACACCACGAGGAGATGTCGGGCACGACTTCCGGAACCGACGCCGGCGCCAACACACGGACAGCGGCACACCACTGGCGATACGCTTCCGCCAATGCGCCAACCGAACCAAGGACTTCTCGCTCCGCGGTGCTGACCGCCTCGGCGGCTTCGGAGACCCGCCCTTGTTCCTGGTCGTGCTTGTCCGATTCAGCCTGAAGTACCTGCCTCGCAGCATCCACGTCCGCATTCAGCTTACCGAGCAGCCGAGCCGCTCGACGCCGCTCGCGAACCGCCTCAGTCAGCGAGCGATGGACTTCCTCCAGGAGCGTCGGGTTGTTCGTTTCTGCTATCATGCCTTGCAGAATCCCCTCGTCGTGTTCTTTATCCATGCCGCAGGCAGCCGCGCCGAGATGCGCTTCATCAAGGTATTTCTTTAGAGCGGCATTCACTGTCTGAACTCGCTCCTGGTATCGTTCAACCGCGCGCTCACAAAATTCCCTCTCCCGCAACGACTCCGCATGCTCGTGGGCAGCTCTTTCGGCATCGCGCCGACGTTCCGCGGCGCGTTTCGCGGTGGCATCGAGATCCCGTGCGGATCGCATTTCGGGACTGCTCTCCAGTGTCTGCTTCTCTCCCAGCGAAGTTGCCAGCTCCATTGACAGCTCCTCCTGCCGGACCAGCAATGACTTGCTTTGTTCCTTGGCCTGATCGCAAGCGCTCTCCGCCTCTCGGAGTCTCCGTTGGCGACCTTCATACGCACTGTGCGCCTTGCGCACTTCTGCAGATCGTCGGCACGCGAGTATCGCGGCATATTGGCGATACTCCTTCAGAAATGCATCCGCCGACCGCTTGGCCGCGACCAGGCTCTCGAGCGCCAGCCGATCTTCCTCCAGCCCGCGCATGGCCTCGGCTACCTGCGAGATAATCGTTTGCGACACCGGTGGCAGCGCGTTGCTCAACGCATTCGACAGCCGCCCTTCATCCAACTGGCGCGCCAGCTGAGGCTGGCGTAGCTCAATCAGCAGATCGACCAATGCCTCGTAGCGATCCTGCCGCAGTTCAAACATCCGACGGTTCACTTCCACCCGATATTCCGAAGCGGTCGTGAACAGCTGGCCGGCGCCGCCGAGCGCTTCGAGCAGCGCGTCTTTTGACAGCGGGTTGCCTTGCGAGGAGCAGAGCGCAAGATCACTACCAATCCTTTGCGGCGTGACGAAAAACCACCTCCCGGCGATGCCTTTCCCGCTCACCGCGCGCACGCCGCAACCGAGTGTCAGGTAATGGTCGCAGCCGGCATCGTCCCGGCGGCCGAACTCGATCCAGGTGTAACCAAGACGGTCGTCATACTTCCCCATTAACAAGTTCCACTCAAATCGCTTGGCAGAATCGCCGTCTGGCTCGACACGATGCGGCGACGTCTCTCCATCGAGCAGAAACGGGAGTTGCAGAGCCAGCACCCGGCTCTTTCCCGTGCCGTTGTTTCCCCGCAGCAGCAGCCGACCGCAATGGAAATGAAATTCCTGATCGTCGTAGCGATACAGATTCACCAGTCCCGATCGTAGCGGCTGCCAGCGCGCACTGGCTGCCTGCGGCAGCGGAATCCCCTGAGGTCTCACCGTATCCATGTTTTCCACTCAATCCGCACAGACCCTCAGTAATGTCCTGAAGTCACGGAGTCCTTTCTCTCATCGGTGATGCATCGGCGTGTGGAGTACCAACCGCAAAACGGCCGATCGCCGGCAAGGGCGTGACCACATGATTCTTGGGGTCTACATCAATCAACCTCAACATTTCCATGCGACCCAGCGCTTCATACAGCAATACGCTGGCTGCGCCTGGCTCGCTGACGTCCTTCCGCCAGTGATGTCGATGTTGCCGAATCAGCGATTCGACATAGACTTCCAGTTCGGAAATGGTCACGGGGTCCGTCCGTTCGTCACGAAGCCGGGTCGCCAGATGCTCGGCAATCAGCAGCGTGGCATGGCCGTCCGTGCCTTCTTCCGGCATCTTCACGTCGGTCATCAGTTCATCCGGGTCGATCATCGCCACACCCTCGCGCCGGGTCTCCTGAACCAATCCGGTTGCGCCTTCAATTTCTTTTACGATCGAGGGGCGCTGCGGCACAAAATACGCGCGTTCCTCCTCGCTGAGCCGCGAATAGTAGGTTACCGGGTCGTTCAGCAATCTGCGAAACAATCGCGTGCGCAGCCGGCGATTCCGGCCCTCTTCGGTGTCCGGAAACGGCTCGTCCACGATAGCGTTGATGCGCTCTTCGGTCGATCGTACGGCCATCGTTGACGGCCCGCGCCGCACGTTTAGCATCGCCGCCAATGCCGCGCCGTTGACGTTGTACAGTACGTCTTGGTCCGGAGAGGCCAGGAAGTATTGTTCGTCACCATCCACCCGTGTCAGAACACGCAAATCGATCAGGTGCTTGATGACTTCCACCAGATCCCGGCGATGCTCGCGCAGCGCCAAGTCAAAGGAAACTCTGTTGCGGTCCAACTGCGGATCGGACGCAAACTCGCCGGCGATGGCATCCGCCAACCGCCGCAGCACCGTTTGCCGCTCGGATTTCTCCAGCACTGCCAGCGCCAGACACAGCACCACGTACCGCCGCCGCGTGAATGACTGCTCCTTGGTATCGAGCAGCGGCCGCGTGGAATCGTTGAGGTCGCCAGGCGTCTTGCGCAAGCGCGCCAGTTCGCTTTCGACGTGAAGCGTCCATTGGCAATGCCTCATGAACCACTCCCGCAGCCACGTCGCATGCCGGCGAACGAGCATGAAATCGGAAGCCCCTTTCTCGCCCGGCGTCAGCAGCGGCCGCCGCAACAGCGCAGCAATCGCACGCCGCCGCTCATGGACGGTTTGCGCCTGCAAGCTGCTCGATATCGTCTGCCGCGGCAAAGAGGTATCCATGTCCAGATCTATCCTCTCGCCACCAGCGATTGCGCAACTTCCAGCCCCCACGATTCATCCGCTTTTTCGCCATCCTCCACCACGGGACGAATCGTCAGATAGTGGTCTTCGCCGATCAACACACCGGCAGTCGTGCGGATAACAGCCTTGGCCCCATCCTCGGTTGGCTCAAGATCGATCTGCAGAACGCCATCGCTGGATGTCACCGAGACCGCCGCCGCGGATCCTGTTTTGGCCGCCAGCGCATCGCCGAGCAGATCAAGGAACAACTGAAACGCTCCCTCCGGCAACTCGTCAAGCTGCGACAGACGTAGGCGCCGCCCGGTCGCCAACATCTGCCGCGACCGGCGGATCTCCCCCGCCTCCTGAACTGCCAGCTGGCCGAGCTTCGCTCTTTCCGCGCTCCGGTCAATCACCTTCTGCGGCCCTCCCCGCGCCGCGTATCGCCCGGAATTGTGCAGCCGCGGCGAAATCCGTACCGGCCGGGCATCAATCCAACGCGTCGTTGAGGACACAGGCTCGCCGCCGCGCTGGTCCAGCGTGTCGCCGTCAATCGACAGATGCCGACAGGAATCGAGCGCAAACGCGCCTCGCCACAGCCGATGGGCCGCCTGATCATCCTCCGCTTCTGCAAACCACAGAGCCAGTGCCCGCAGGTCGGCCGCCCGGTCGCTCCGCCCCGCTCGCCGGTCATTGATCCCCGTCACTGCCGCTACGAGAGACGGAATCGCCGCCCGTGCCGCGCCGCGCAACTCCTCCGCTTGCGACGGCCGTGTGTCGCTCCCGATAAACCAGGAACAAAGCCCCTCCCAGCGCCGCTGCCACGCTCGCCGCGCCAGCGCGCGGTCTTCGTCGGTTACCGTCAGCCGATCAACCAATTCTCGCCCCGCCACGCGGTGTAGCAGGGGTGCGATGCTCTCCGGCTCGATCGACCGAATGGTCATGGCTATTTCATGCCCCGCCAGAACGAGCTGCGACAAGAACCGCTCCAGGTAGTCGATCAGGCGTTGTTTGTAGGTAAGAAAGGATTCAACATTCAGCCCCTGCAGCTCAATCCGCCGCTGCAAGCCGCCAATGAACCGCTGCGCCTGCGCCGTGAGCTCATCAAACCGTTGCCTCAAGAGCGAAAACGCATTGAATACGTTCGCATCGTCAACCTTTACCTGCTGCGAAAGAAAGATGACCTGGTCGAGCTGTTTGCGTATGTCGTCGAGCGCCGCCGCCTGCAATTCGCCTGGCTGCCGGAGCGATTGCTCGAACACCACCAGCGCCGCTTCCGCCGCCTCCCCCGCAGGAGACATCTGATACAGGTTCCGGACCCGCCAAAAGTCATCCACCGTCAGCACTTCCGCGGTGTCGGGATGGGCCTCCAGATTCCCCCACGCTATTAACTGCTGCAACATCATTTCAACTGCCGTCCCATCCGCGTACCTGACGCCATCGTCCGCCAAGTGCCGTTCCACATCCGTTGGCCGGAGATGTATGACAAACCGGGCCTTGGCCTGCACAAAGACATTCAGAACGGTGCGATACATCGCGCACTTTTCGGCGGAGAGATGTGCAAAGACGTCGTAGTTTGACAACGGTGCCAACCCTAGCCCTCCTACTTCCTCATCATCGACGCGAGCGGAATCCTTGCTTTGCCTGCAGATGCGGGCCAAAAAGTATCGCCATACCCATGTACTTGTGAAACCATGGCCTGCAATGTACGACTGGTTATCTCCATTTTCTCGCCGTGGTTCGCCAGCAAGTTCTGGAGGTCTCTCGCGTCATAATATATTTTGTCCTTGGCATCGGGCTCGATTTTGCGCACCGCCCAGTTCCAGACGCCGGTGAGATTCCACAGCGGAACGCGCTGAGAACGAACCTCCTCTCGCCCGCTATCAGGCCCGCACGATTTAGCTTTGATCGTCGTTGCTGGATACAACAGGGGCGGCTGAGAATTGATCGAATTCAGACGGTCACTTACCTCGCGTGGCGAGCCGTTCGTTTCTTCGAAAGACTTCCTGAAATCCATGGTCTTGACCTCATGCTCGACACGAACATCCGCGACCGACACCTTAACGGCGTTTGAGCCCCGAGGGAATTCCGGCAACCTATTCGTCGCCGCGAGACATGGTGCCACCGCTTCATAAAATGGAGCGGCAGTGATCTCAACCGTATGCGAAACGCCATTCATGTCAGGATCGTCTCGCGGCATGAGCGCACCGGCATAGCAGGAAAATATCATATTCGTCTTTTATTCGCCATAGCCGTGCAAGTCTAATTGGGGCAAGAGTAGGTTTTGCAAAGCACCGGGGATGTGCGGCAGAGGGTCACTCGACCTTGAACGTACAAGACGGCTCAGTCAAGCCCAACATAGAGACGGTCAGCAAAGGCATTTTGACGCTCCTGATAGATGAACAGAAAAACGCCAAAGCGAGGTACGCGCGGGGAGAAGGGGCGTGAAAAAGGACGCAGTTGTATCGAGGCAAATCATTGAGCAAAGGTTGCGGAATGTGCGACGCCCAATCAGCGCCGTGTGCGAGGCTGAACGCAATTCGCAGGACATGCTGGCATGAGCTAGCGTGCCGCAGGATTTCCCGGCACGCGGCAGCGCGCGCCGTGAGCGCGTCGGCGAGCCGTGCAATGACCGGATGGGTGAGGCCTTCTTCGGTCATGCGGCGAAAGCGTGACGCGTTCGATGTCGATGTCCAGATCCGGAAAGATGCTCGCCACGTCATAGAGCGGCGCGAGACGGACGCGGGCTTGAGCACCGATGAGCAGGGCGTAGTTCTTTCCGTGAGCGTCCGCGCCGGCGATCAGCCAGTTGTACGCAGCTGCCTAAAGTGCGCTCAGATTCGGGTCCTTCCCGATCGAGGGACCTCGATTACGTAGCCGATGATGGTAACGACGAAGGAGGCGGATACAATCCTGGCATCCAGCGCAGCGCGAGCGCAGCCGGGAAAACGAGGTGCAGCGGCGCTCTAGGACCGCCAGAAGTGAGTACGCCCTTGTCGATCAATGCTGAGACGATGCGCTGCGCACTACGCTCCGACGTGCCTGTGGCGATGTCTACTTCACCACGCGGCATCTCTCCACCGCGATAGAGAAGGGCCTCCAGTACGCGCCCTGAATTTG
>WNFS01003590.1_pt1 | contig 11792 bp, 11 predicted proteins | sample 5400141 | NCBI WGS metagenome assembly WNFS01 (sample SAMN13153358, study PRJNA577476) | soil metagenome | isolation source: 60 cm saprolite under Madrone tree | place: USA:California | collected 2016-06-14 | reverse complement strand
AAGATTGCCACTCTTTGACAGGTGCAGTACTTTGCCAAGCCGCCTCAATCCCGCACCTGGCACACTCCGGAACGCGATAAACTCCCGATCGGCTATTTAAACAATCCGGATTTGACAAGAACTTGTAATTTCCTCAACGGTAGGTCAAATGTTGATTAGACCCCGGCGATCTAATACTTCCAACTATCAGGTCCAGTGGGAGATTGATCCGGGAAGTACAGCTCACCAACTTCATGAGCTACAAAAACGCAAGCATCCCGTTAGAGCCTGGCCTAAATCTTATCGTCGGGCCTAACGGCGCAGGAAAATCCTCAATCCTACTCGGAATATGCGTCGTACTCGGACAAGCTTACACTGAGAGATCGAGAAAACTCAGCGAACTGATCCGGTGGGGCGAAAACCAGGCCCGAGTCAGCATCCTACTCGACAACGAATCAGAAAAAGGTCCAAGACCCTTCCCACAAGCACGGAGCGACAAGGTCCTACTCACACGAATACTCAAACGATCCGGCGACTACCACTACCTCCTCAACAACAAACCCGTCTCTAAGACAAGCCTAATCGAAGGCCTCTCCAAGATCGGACTAAACCCCGACAACATGCTCGTAATAATGCACCAGCTAATGGTCGGACGCTTCGGAACAGTAAGCCCAATCGAGAAACTACTCCTCCTCGAAGACGCCGTCGGATTCGGCGCTTATCGCAAAGAAGTCCTAGAAGCCAGCGACCGACTACAGAAGCTCACGACCGAACGAGAAACGATGTCTTCTGTCATCGAAGGGACGAGGGAGACCTACCTCCACTGGCAGAGAGAGTATGAAAAGTACGAGACGAAGAAGAAACTCGAACAACAACTCAAAGATCTAGAGAGAGAACTGACCTGGCGCAGAATCCTCCGAAAAGAAACATCCCAGGCCCGGCTGAAAGACCGAATATCCTCGCTCCAGAAAAAATCGGAAGACGCAAAGGAAGAACTAGACTCCGCGCAGAAAGACCACTTGAAACTCTCCGGTGAACTTGAGCGAGTAAACCGGGAACTCGAAACATTCCGAGAAGAACAACTCAAACTAGAACACGGGCGTGGATTCCGCTCCGGCTCCCTTGAATGGATAGCAAGGTTCAGAGATCTAGTCACGCCCGGAGCTGAAAGCAATGATCGACTTAGACAGACGCTTTCCGAGCTGAATCAGGAGCAGGAGAAAATATCGAACACTTCGCAACTAGATGAGGCTGAATTCTCTAGAGTCCGTTCAAAGATCGCCGAACTGTCAGGACATCTTACCAAGAGCACTGATCTAATTGTTGAATCGAAGGTCAAGTCAGAGGTAAACAACTTCAAACTCTCTATGATGGCCCAAGAGGTCCAAGAGCTCCAGGTCCAACTGAGACTAGGCGAAGAAGAACTTGCACCGCTACGAACTCAAGCGCTCCAACTCGGGCCCGCCTTTGAAAATCCGAGAGACCTCCACGACGTGACCCTGGAGACAGCCGCGGTCCTGGAGAGGATCCGTCCCCTCGCTCACTTATCAGCCGATGTAGAAAAGATGTTCAAGACTTACGGTGACATGTATGAAGATCTGAGAAAGAAGGCCAACATTGTAGAACAGAACAGGTCCGAAGTCCTAGGCGAGCTCCAAGGACGGTTTGACCGCTGGAAAACTGTGATGGGAAAACTCCTCCAAGACCTTTCGGCTCGATATAGCAGCCTACTCGACGAGGTCGGAGGCAGAGGAAGAATAGATCTCAAATCTTCGAAGAATATTGAGAAAGCAGGTCTCGAACTGTTCGCGGGATTCAAAGGAAACGAACCGGTGTCCCTTGACAGTCTCGCGCCTAGCGGCGGAGAACGAACAGTTGCGCTAATCGCGTTCCTCTTATCACTGCAACAATTCATCTCGTCACCCTTCCGGGCGATCGATGAATTCGACGTTCATATGGACCCGAAGAATAGAGAGACGGTCTCTCGGCTAATCCATGCAGCGTCTAAAACTACGGACTCGAGCCAGTACATCGCAATAACACCGGGACAATTATCCCTGCCCAGCGAAGACCAAGTCCACGTTGTTGTCGTACAGAACGTGGAAGGCAGCTCAATCATCAAGGAGCTGAAGTAGACTTGGCACAAAGAACCAGCCGAGCATCTGGAAGGAAAGAGCTCGAGGAACTAATCCAGACATGCAACTCCATCGAGAATCGTCGGTTCAACCCCTTCCTCCTCGACATATCCGAAGCACTCAGAATCATCAGACGACACGCCGACGGTTGGCAGACCCTACAAGACAATCTCCTAGACATGCGAGCTATCACCAGTCTCGCGAGGGTCGTAGGACTCCAGAGCGCCAACCTCAGATTCCAATCCAGCTCATTATTCGTCGACCCCGGAATGGTCAAGCAAAAGATCGGATCAATGTCTAGAGAACAACTCGCCGAGCTGTTCCTATTGTCCTGGCACCCCGTTGTGGAGCTAGAGCAGTTGACTGATGCTTCTACCAAGGAAGCCCTGGATTACTGGCAACAGATGCTATCATTCTTCGAACGTCGCAAGAGACTTGCGGCCGGACCATTCCAAACGCCGGGCTCAATGGACTCGCCGGAGCTAGCAAGGATGAGAGTGCTCGAAGAAAAAGCGTTCACGAAACGACTCGAGGAGCTGCGGATGGAGATGAAGGAGAAAGCTGGAGAAGACAAGCGGATTGAATACTGGAGCTTCGTCAGAACCAATCATTTCAGTCAGACAGTCCTCCGGGCTCAGATGGTCAGTTTCCTGGTCAGCTACGGAATGGCTGCGCTGGATAGGAAGAAGGAGAAGATGTTCTTGATACCCAGAGACCCGCCTTTTGCGTCCCGTCAAGGGTCGCCGCTGAGCTATCCGATAACGATTACACAGGAGGTTGTTGCGTCACGGACGAAGTGACGCAGGAACAATCCTACTACCCGGAACGGGTCAAGAGAGCCGCGCACCTTCTATTCTTCAAGAGAGGAAGAGTACCCGGCGCCAGATCGTGGGAGCTCAAGAGTGGTCTCGGCAAAGAGTATCTCAAAGTATTGATGCAGCTTGACGAGAGCCTCAAAGATCTCGACCTCGAGGTCAAGAAGGTCGAGTCACAAGTTCTCAGCGATTACAAGCCAGGACCAGATGGAGAGGAAGAGTCAAGATACTTTGTTCGACTGAAAGGAACCCTGACTCCTAGAGAAGCAAGAATGACAGGCTGGAGGATCGACAATCTAGCCGCTCTGGCAGCCTGCCTGTCCCTGATCGTTTCCAAGCAAGGAAAGAGTGAGCGTAAAGAGCTCGAAGAAGTGATCGGACAGAAGGTGGGACGCTGGAGAGCGCTAACTCTCACAGATGCTTTCTTGCGTTCGGGCTATTTGGAGGAGGACGAAGAAGGACTTGTCAAGCTAGGCTGGCGCACTAGAGCCGAGCTCGACCTTGAGAGTCTGATGATGCTGATAGCCGAATCGAAGCCCAAAGGGGTTATCGACGAAGGGTCTACCGACCCCAAAGAGTCTTCTGAGCCCGAGGACGTTTCTGGAGACGTTGAAGCCGCGGGGCTTGACGATAATCAGGCTTCGACGGATGCCTGAAGCGTTCCCAGGTACTTGGCTCCCTGCGGCGCGCACTTGGCACAGTACTGATCAAAGGGCAGAATCTTCTCGTCCCATTCTGACAAACTTTCGGGCTCGAACCTCAGCGTCCCGTGATCCTCGTGAGTTGTCCCCCAGACCAGCATGTATCTCCTGTCCCCGTAACCGCCTCCAGGCAAACCTGTGATGTGATTGAACAATACGTTCACTCTCTTGCCGTCGAGCTTCGATGGCCGGGCTGGCTTCTGCAACACTATTTTCCTGTCAGGCAATATCTTGAAGTCGGTTGATACACTGAATGGAAATCCGTCGTCCCCAATGAGAGTTATGACTGCGTACCCGAAATTTCCAAGGCGTTGATAATCCAGACTTGTCATTGTTCTAGGCTCCGAACTCCTCAGGCTCCTGTGATGTGTCACCATTTTTCCATGCGAGAATCTTCTTGGGTTCCACTTGGACGACGATCCGTTTCCAGAACCAGCCAAACTTTTCTCGCTCAGCCAAGTAAGCGTCAATGTACGGTTCCTTCTTCCGCCAGTAGGAGAGATACTTCTCCCATCCATGATCGAGATCGGAGTCATCCGCATAAGCGATGCCCTGCACCAGCACCGCATGCTTTCCTGCCTTGGACCCCTCGGGGTTTGAGAATAGAAGCGAGACCTTGGGATTGTTTTTCACGTTCTCAGCCTTCTTCGAAAAGAGGATGCTGGAGGTCACGACAAATTTTCCAGAGTCCGGAAGATAAAACGGGAGCAGAGGCATCGTGACAGGCTTCCCGGACTTGACTGTCGTGAATTCACACACGAGGTAGCTGTCAAACGTTTCACGGACCCATGGTGGAACTTGAATCAAATCAGGTCTAAGTCGGTTCTGCCTGGCCGCTCGATTTAACGTTCATCTCTGGAAATTTCGGCGATACGAATACGGTCGATTATTCTGGATGGAATAAAAGTGAAGCATAAATATGACGTATGTTATGTGCCACGAACGGATATAACGTATGTCATATGCACATCCCGAAGTATTAGTCAGCACCGAATGGGTGCAGGAGCATCTCAACGACCCCAAAGTACGCATCGTAGAGGTAGATTACGACCCCACAGCAAACTACCAGCTGGGGCATATCCCAGGCGCAGTCCTATTCGACTGGCGTAAAGACCTCAACCATCCACTGCAACGAGACATCCTCTCCAAAGAACAGCTTGAACAGCTCTTCAGCAAGTCCGGAATAAGCAACGGCACCAAGATCGCCCTCTACGGCGACTTCAACAACTGGTTCGCAGCCTACGCCTACTGGGACCTCCAATACTACGGCATCAAGAACGCGGTACTCATCAACGGCGGACGCAAGAAATGGATCGACGAAGACAAACCCCTAACGAAGGACCTCCCCAAAAACGCCCCAACCAATTACAATGCCTCCAATCCTGACGAGAACATCAGAGTCTACTTCCCACAGGCCCTCGACCTCCACAATAAGCCCAACGTCAAGTTCGTCGACGTCCGAAGCCCCAAGGAGTTCAGCGGCGAAGTACTGGCACCTCCCGAATACCCAACCGAACACGCACAACGTGGCGGGCACATACCCGGCGCAGTCAACATACCCTGGAGCCAAGCTGTCAGAGAAGACGGCACCTTCAAACCCTACGAAGAGATCAAGAAACTCTACGAAACCCAAGGAGTAACCGGCGACAAGGATATCGTAGCCTACTGCCGCATCGGTGAACGATCTAGCTTCAGCTGGTTCGTTCTCAAATACCTGCTAGGGTACCCGAGAGTCCGAAACTACGACGGCTCATGGACAGAATGGGGTAACCTCGTCCGCAACCCGATAGAGAAAACAGCACCCACTATCGCACAGACTCTTACAGCATAGAATTAGAAACTTCTAATCCCGTTTTTTTTCACGGCGGATTTTTTTCTAATGCACTTTCTTTACGATGAAATGGAACAGATTTTCTTCCTGCCTCCAATCCATCAAGCTCTGGCCGGTCCTATCAGACCAGACTACCATCTCAACATAGGCCGTTGGGTCATCCGATACCAAGTGGACCACTTCCCCCACTGGTATCGTTGCCAGCAAGTCGTTCAACCTGACCAAGACAGCTGAACACTCTGTGCCGATCTCTGACATTTCATGATCCGGAAATGCCTTGAAGCAGCGCACGTGAAACTCCGCAACCTTCTTGGCTAGTAGAGTCTTCGACTCGCTGCTCTTCGATAGTAGAATCCGCTCTAGCGTTAGATGAGATGGCTTGAGGCGTCCAATCCAGCCCGTCTCGTATGGCGAATCGTTGATGCTCCTAGGCCGATTTATGACCAAATCATTCGTCTTTAGAAGAATGCCCGAGACAGGCGAAGGGATTGGACCCACGAACTTCTGACTCTCAAGAGTTCCAAGGCTCTGTCCTCGCTGAATCGTGACTTCGACTGATTTCAGCCTGGCTAGGGTAAGCTTGCCAGCTATCGCTGCCAGCAAGCTGGTGACTCCCACTATGACTTCTCCACTTTCTTCAACACGCAGCCAAGTGTTGTTCTCCAAATCATAAAGCAGATCGTCGGGAAAGACACAATGATCTATCTCCAACCAGTTTTCACCCCTCGAATTTCCAGCTCTCGCGACGTTTTACTGGAATAACACCCGCTGGGTTGGGTTTAGTTGTTGTGTTGATTCCGGGAAACGTATAATAGAGAATCCGGGAGTTCGAGCTGTCTCTTCGAGAAGATAGGTAAGACAGTTGCCCCGATTCAAGAGTTCAGCGGACATTCTCAAGATTGTCTCTAACAAGGACCAAGTCCGCAATATCGGTATCATCGCCCACGTCGACCACGGCAAGACGACAATGACGGATAGCTTGCTGGCCGGTGCGGGACTACTCTCACCATCCCTGGCGGGGACGGCGCTTGCGATGGACTTTATGGAAGAGGAACAGAAACGTCAGATGACGATCAAAGCAGCCAACGTGAGCCTCTACTACGAGCATGGAGGAACGCCATATGTCATCAATCTCATCGACACTCCAGGGCACGTTGACTTTTCCGGAAAAGTCACGAGATCTCTTCGAGCCATCGACGGTGCGGTCGTAGTCGTCGACTCGGTCGAGGAAGTCATGGTCCAGACTGAGACGGTCACCCGTCAAGCCCTGGAAGAGCGGGTCCGCCCGGTTCTCTACATCAACAAGATTGACCGTTTGATCAAGGAATTGAAGCTGACCTCGGAACAGATACAGGAGCGTATCGCCCGGATTATCAAAGACTTCAACGGATTATTGGACTTGTACGCTGAGCCCGAGTTCAAAGAGAAGTGGAAGGTCAACTTCGCGACCAACACGGTAGCAATGGGCTCCGCGAAAGACCGTTGGGGCTTCAACTTTGAAGTTGCCCGGAAAAAGGGGATCAAGTTCACTGATGTCGTCGAGGCGTATCTCAACAACAAAGTTGAGGATCTCAAGACAAACGCGCCGATACACGAGGCAATTCTGGGCATGGCGGTTGAGGTCATGCCCCCGCCCCACATCGCCCAAGTTTATCGGATTCCCAAGATATGGCATGGAGACCCCAACAGCGAGTATGGCCAGGCCATGATCAAGTGCGACGACAAGGGGCCCGTGCTAATGTCGGTCGTCAACATAGTCGTGGACCCCCAGGCCGGCGTCGTTGCCACCGGACGCTTGTTCTCTGGCACGGTGAGTGATGGGGAGGCGGTCTACATGATCAACTCGAAGGCTCAGGGACGAGTCCAGCAGGTCGCTATCTACATGGGTCCCCAGCGAGAGATCGTTGGAAAATTGAGCGCAGGAAACATTCCCGCATTGTTGGGTCTCGAAAACGTCAAGGCCGGCGAGACGATCTCTTCCGTGAAGAAGGTCATCCCGTTCGAGGCCGTCCACTACGTCACTGAGCCAGTCGTGACGATTGCTGTAGAGCCAAAGTTCAACCGGGACTTGCCTAGACTTGTTGAGCTTCTACGTAAACTGTCGTTAGAGGATCCGAATTTAGTCACCAGCATCAACGAGGAGACGGGGGAATATCTCATCTCGGGAATGGGAACCCTCCATCTTGAGATCGCAAACACCCTGATTACGAAGACGGGTCTAGAGATTGTTACCTCGAAGCCGATTGTGATCTACAGAGAAGCAATCCGGGGCGAAGCCGGTCCGATCGAAGGCAAGTCGCCTAACAGACACAACAAGATCAACATCGAGGTCGAGCCCCTCGGAGAACAGGTCATGGAGCTGATCAAGAGCGGCAAGATCAGTGAGTACATGGACAAGGCCGACATGGCCAAGCAGTTGCGAGCGGTCGGTTGGGAGCCAGACGAGGCAAGAGGGGTCTGGAGCATTGACGAGCCCTTGAACATGATCCTCGACGTGACTAAGGGCGCTCAGTATATGCAAGAGGTACGGGATATGATCCTTGCCGGCTATCGGTGGGGAATAAAGGAAGGTCCCATTGCCTACGAACAGATTCGAGGAATGAAAGTGAAAATTACGGATGTAGCACTCCACGAGGACCCAGTACACCGAGGTCCTGCACAAATCATGCCCATGACACGCCGGGCCATGTTCACCGCGTTCCTTGAAGCTCAACCAACTCTTTTAGAGCCTATTCAGAAGATCACTACTAGAGTACCCAACGATTTCTTGGGGGCGGTAACGAGCGTGATAACACAGAAACGCGGAAAAATAGTCTCGGTGGACCAGAAAGGCAATTTAGTCTCGGTGGTAGGCGATATCCCTACCGCCGAGAGCTTCGACCTTTCCGAAGTGATGCGAAGCCAGACGCAGGGACGCGCTTTCTGGGGTTTGGAGTTTGCACGCTGGGCTCCGGTCCCAACTTCGCTCCTTCAGAGCGTCGTTGAGGGTATCAGGAAGCGTAAGGGGCTGTCTCTCGAGCCGCCTAAAGCCTCCGACTTTGCTGAGTAGCCAGTCGATTCAGGGCTAACTAGGTACAGTCTCTAGCAGCCCTGTCTGCTGAGGAACCAGAAACTGGTAGATGACGAGAGACGATTGGGTGTTAAACGGGGTTGCGGCGAATCGCTGATACGTCAATGCCTCCCAGGCTATCTTGATATTTCGATAGCTAACGGATAAGAGAGAAATCCAAGAGACCTGTTTAGGGGATCCTATTACGCAGGAATACGTGACTCTTCAAGACGCACCCTGTTCCTTTCCCCCATTACCACAAGGATTACGCCGATAACAAAGAAGGGAAGAGTCGTGGCATTATCGATAAATTCGTAGGTTCGGAGCGCGAGTGGACTCACAATTAGGACGAACCCCGTGAGGAACGCGAGTTTTGTCCAGAAGTCCATCTGAACCCTTCCTGCAATGGCTTGTCGGACATCCGTAATAGGCATTGCTGAATCGAGACAACGCCGACCGGGCGAAAATGCTTACAAACCATGGGTTGGTGGGCTTGGTTGGCGGCCGTGGTCCAGAGCCAATACCTCAATTCCTGATTGAGGTATGGCGGGTAGCCTGGTCTATGACACCGGCTTCCCATTCCAATCAGGAAACAGCCGGGAACCCGGGTTCGAATCCCGGCGGCCGCACCATCATAGCTCGTCAAATTCAGGGACGTTTCTTTGTTTGTACAATTGTGGTTAAGCATATAACCTACTACTTGTATAGCATCATTGAATCTACTCTATGCAGCGTAAGAATTTAGCCGGTCTCGTTGTAAGTTTGACTCTCCTTGCTGGGATAACGATGTACTTCGCTCCATCGGCCCTTCCGTCAATTCTGCCCGTCAGTGCCTCGTCGCACACGATATCACTCGTGGCCAACTATCCTAACTGGAATAATTCCAATCCGCAAATCAGTGTTACGCAAGGAGACACTGTCACTATTAGTTTGTCAAGAACCGATGCATACACTCATCAATTTCTGGTCGATTTCGATAACGACGGCGCTGGCGATACAGGCGATTGCGGAACAACCGACCAATGCTCTGGACTCTTCACAACCGCTCCGACTCCAGTCGGGCCCTTCACGGTTAACTCCAACCCCGCGACATACACCTACTATTGCACGGTTCACTACCTTTACATGAAAGGCAACTTCGTTGTTCAGAGTGCGACCGCAACTCCTGATTTCGGGGTTACTTCAAACCCGACTTCATTAACGATTTCCCAAGGTGCCTCTGGCACAACTGCCGTGACTCTAAACAGTTTGAACGGCTTCGCAGGCACAGTAAACCTATCGTCAACAGTTTCTCCATCTGGTCCTCAAGCGTCTCTGAACCCCGCTTCGATCAGCCTGTCAACGGGGGGTTCCGCTTCATCGACCCTCACTGTGTCCACATACTCTTCGGGCTATTACTCGACTCCTGTAGCGCAAGGAAGCTATACAGTGAACGTAGTAGCATCGAGCGGATCTCAATCTCACTCTACAACGGTAATGCTTACTGTTGGCTCAACGAGTTCGCCAACCGGCAATTCAAGTCTTCCAGTGGTTCCGATCATTGGAGCAATCATAGGAGCGATTGTCGTAGTCGGTGTGGCCATTTTCCTACTAAGACGAAAGTCGTGACCTATGCGACTTCGTCACGCACCAATTGGGCTTGAGACGAGACTGTCGGACCTTCATCTTAGAGTCCCAGACTGTTAATCACGTTTCCAGAATTCCCGTCCACTACGAGGACGATCTTGTTCCCACTATGATCGTATCTAACGAACCAAATTGGAACGTGCAAAAGCTCTGTGTCTGACACGTCCTCTTCGGAAGTAATCTGCTGAATCATGTGATACTGAGCATGCGCTTTCTGGGACTGGAGCTGATCCACTAGTGTTTTGGCCTGATACTTTGCTGCATCCTCGCTGATATCGCCGTTTAACACCTTGATCCCTTTAGGATACTGAGAGATGTCGAACAGCGTCCTACCCTCGATCGCGAATTGGTAGTCGCGAGGCTGGTACTGTGTGAGAGCCTTCAGAGCGATGATGGGAAAGTTGTAGTTCTGATCCATCTGAATCGCCTTCTTCTGTCCACCCCCGCCTCCCATGCCGCTGCCCATCATTGAACCCAGCATAGCCCCTCCGAGCAAGGGTGCCCCGAATCCACCTCGGCGTCCGCCGCCCATTCCAGCCATTACTCCAATTAACGCAGCGGTTGTGGCTACGGTCGCACCTTCAGCAACCATGTTGGTCGCCACTATGGATGTTCTGGCTGAGACATTCACCAGCCAGTAGGGTACCACGGACAGAGTCATCTCCTCGAGGGTTGAGCTTTCCTGTAAGTGTCTGTGGAGCATTCCCCGGTCCATCATTGATTTTACTCGATTGGAGATCTCTTCGGTGCTTTGGATCGTTAAGGGAAGCATCGTTTGTTTCTGGATATTCGCCCAACCAGCGTTTCCTAGGGTAATGCTCGTTCCGCAGTACTCGCATGTGATTATCATTTCTCCAAATTTTGGAGCGATAGGAGCCCCACAGCTAGGACATTTCAGCGACTGCGCGTTTGAAGGTGCAAGGATTTGAGTGACGCCGGGGTTCACATTGTTTGATTGAGTTTGAGTTGTCAATCCAGCCGAGTTCGTTTTTGCACCGCACCTGGAACAAAACGCGGCGTCATCCGGAAGTTGAATTCCACATTTTAGACAATACATCTTACGAAATCTCTCGGTATGAGTCCATTCCGCGATTTGAACTTTCCAGCATCAGTTGAAAAGGCTCTTGGGCACATGGTCCATTGAAGACATTTACCTGTGGACCGGAACTCTTGCCTGCGATCGATGGCTTGTAATTCTCTTGGCGTCGCCCTCTAAGGCTTGCTCGAAATCTTCGATGAGGTCTTGAGTAGCCTCGATCCCTACCGAGAGCCGTATGAGCCCATCGGAGATTCCTAGCCTTCTGCGATCTTCGGGAGACAGTCCAGAATGTGATGTTAGCGAGGGTCGAGTTACCAAGGTCTCGACTCCGCCCAGACTGGGCGCGACCGCTGGCAGCCGTGCAGCTCGCATAAACGATTCTGCTCCTTTGACGCCGTCGTGGAGTTCGAAACTTATCATCCCTCCAAATCCATCGAAGAGTCGTTTCGCCCGTTCGTGATTTGGATGGCTCTCCAATCCGGGATAGTTGACTTTCGCTACCGCGGGATGTTTCTCTAGAAAGTGGGCTATTTGCAATGCGCTCTCGTTGTGTTGTTTGACGCGGAGAGCGAGCGTCTTGATGCCGCGGTGCAACAGAAAGGCTGCGTGGGGATCAA
>WNFS01003589.1_pt1 | contig 11793 bp, 4 predicted proteins | sample 5400141 | NCBI WGS metagenome assembly WNFS01 (sample SAMN13153358, study PRJNA577476) | soil metagenome | isolation source: 60 cm saprolite under Madrone tree | place: USA:California | collected 2016-06-14 | reverse complement strand
TCACTAACTGTGAGATCCTACAAACAATCCTACTACAAACTGGCCGTGCCAAATATCTGTGGAATAGCCAGATATTTCTGGTACAGGGCCAGATATTTATGAAAAATGACATGTTTTGTAGGATCTCAAAGTTGGTGAGACTGTGATCACAGTTAGTGAGACCGAGTGAGCTTGAGTGGAGTCAACCAGAACAGGGTGGCCTCGCTAATTTTCGTAGTTAGTGAGATTGCTATCTTGTTATTGTCGAAGTTACTGAGATCAGCCTGATTTGCACCGCCCCTTATTATCGAAGTTATTGGAACCAGCATAAGATACTACACGTTCGTACTTTTCGAGTGTTCTTTGCTGCAGATGTTGAGCGACGAAAAAAAGCGACAAGCATTGTCAAGTTTTATGCGCGCTAATCGTCACGTTTTTTTCGTCGCTCAACACGTCGTTAAAGTACATAAGCGATTCTATGCTTGCAAAGCTTTTATACGCTGCTCTAACTCTGAAGCCCCAATATCATCACCTTTGCTTCTCAAAAAGGTAGCACGTTCTTTAAGGATATCTATTAAAGCTTCTATAGGTTGCTGTAACTCTAAAGCTCCGGTATTATCTCCTTCTCTCTCGAGAAGCTCGGCTCTTTTTTTGAGGATTTCCACAGTACGAGGATGATTGGGTACTAATTTTGTTTCATAGATGGGAATGACTTGCTCATACAAGGCGGAAGCCTCTTCATATCGTCTCAGAAGTACATAAAGATCTGCCAGATTTTCCAATGTTCCGGCAATTTGTGGGTGTTCTATGCGTAGCTCATTGCAAATAGCTTGGGCTGCGAGCAGAAGTGTTTCTGCTTTAGCATAATCTCCTTGAGCTACAAAAAGCTGTGCCAAGTAGTTCAAGGAGGAAACAACATGTGGATGTGTTTCCCCTAATGTTGCCTTACGAGCCTGAAGAGCCTCCTCAAAGAGCTTTCTGGCATATTCGTACTCACCTTGCGCCAGATAGAGTAAGCCCAGATGGTTCAAGGTCTGCGTTGTTTCTGGATGCGTGGGGCCTAGCATCTTTTGACGAATCTTTAAGGCATCCTGATACCATCTTTCTGCATCGCGATATTTGGCTTGAGCCTCTTCAAAGCGTTTTTTGGCCTCATCAACCAGCGCCCGATGATAGTAGAGAAGACCAAGACTGTCGTAGCTTTCAGCCAAATCAGGATGGTCCTCTGGGAGAACTTCTTTACGAATAGTAAGAGCCTGCCGATGATAATCCTCTGCTAATTCAAATCTTCCGTAAACGCAATAGAAAAGACCTAACTTGGTAAGTGTTTTTGCTATGCGTGGATGATTGGGGCTAAGCGCACCTTTCTGAATTAGTAATGCCCGTGAAAGAGGGGCTTCAGCATTTTTTAGATCCCCCTGTTCAAAATAAAGCCAGGCAAGGTCTACCAGGGTATTTGCAAAGTGCGGATGGGCTAATTTCATACGAATATCGAGTGCATCTTCGAGAAATTTCTTAGCTTTATCGTACTGCGCAATATGCCGGTAGAGATGACCCAGTTCATTATAGCTGGAAGCCAAACCTTGATGGATATAAGGTAGTTCTTGCTGGCGTATCTCTAAAGCGCGTATCAGCAAGCGTTCGGCTTGATCATAACGAGCTAATCTACTATATATCCATCCTAACTGGTGAAGTGATGAAGCGGTAAGAACATGCCACAAGCCAAGGCTCTTTTCACGAATACGGCTGGCTTCCTCAAAGAGCTTTTCTGCCTGATTATAATTTCCCTGCTCTCGGTAAAAAAGAGCAAGATTGTGTAATGTCTTTGCGACTGCTTTATCCTCCGGTCCTAAAATCTTTTCCTGTATTTTCCATGCACGCTGGTAGAAATCCTCTACTTTATCATAAAGAACACGTTCGAACAGGTAATACGCGGTCTCATGAATAAGATGGGCTGCTTCTTCCGACGCGATATCGTAGTCCTCGATATACTTTATGCACACTCTCGCATGCGGAAGATAGATTTGGCATATGTCCCAATTCTCAAATTCGATTGAAGGGAATAGCTGAGCAACAGCTAGAATAGTATATTCTGCATATTGGCGTTTTGTATCTACATTGAGTTCGGCGCGCAGGATTTCCTGCATAAGAGGATGAATACTCAGGACTTTCATCTGCTTATCATGTATATTCTTATTCTCTACACGAAGTAGAGAGAATTTGCAGAGAACTTCAATAGCGGCTGATACTTGAGCTGGGTCAGGCACAGCATTCTGGTTAAAGAAACGAACACCTCTGAGAATAAGCTCTTCAGGAATAGATTCAGAATCGAGGAACGCGCATAAGCGTAGTACATCGAGGGCGAAAGGTGTTTCTGCCATATTCTTGATGGACATTGACCACTGGGAAGATACCGATCGGTTATCATCAGCATATAAACCGCCACGCAGTTTCAACAATTCCGCACTTTGTTTTTTATAGCGTGTAAGATAGCCAGATAAGCCGCAGGATGTTGCCTCAATAAACGCCCCTGCCTGGTCCAGGGCAAGTGGTAGACCACCCATGATCTGAGTAATTTGGAGTGCTTCGGGATAGTGAACAATAAGATTTTCGTCGTCACCCCTATTTGAGGCAATTATTCTGGCACGGCGAAGCAAGAATAGGGCGCCTTCGTTGTCAGACATTTTTTTGACTTCAATATTTGGTATGCCGCTGATTGAGTGTAATTGAGTAGTAATTAAGACACAGCCTCGTTCAATCGATGGGATGAAGCTATTCAGTAATTGTTCATCTTTGATATCATCAAGAACTAGTAGCCAGTTTTCACATTGCCGCAACCATCTATGCACAGCAGCTATCACAATCTTAATATCTTTTTCTTGTGTTTCTGATAAATTGAGTATGCGGGCAATGGTCAGCATGCCTGATTCGAAGGTGTCTTTAGAAGAGGCATTGATCCAGAGGAAAGCATCATAGTGATTATAGTAATGATGGGCATACTCTAAAGCAATTTGTGTTTTTCCAATACCCGCTAAGCCACAAATGGCTATCATTCGTGTAGTCTCTGTTTCCTCATTAAACCGGCTATTTATACTTTCTAAGATTTCTTTGCGCCCAATGAAGAAGAAATTGCGTGGAGGGATATTGAGCGTTGTAAGATAATCCTGTATCATGGAACTCTCCTTCAGACTCCTGACTTGGAAAAGGTACTGCTATCTATGCATAGAGTAGCTTCTTTCTTATTTGAGTATTGTTCTGTCAATGAGTCTCTCTTCACAGAATGGACGCTACAACGCTATGTATTTTACGTAAATTATAATATCAGATTTCACACAAGGCAAGCTTAAATTCTTCAGATTGTTTGTAATGTATCCGCATATCATCCTTCACCTCCTTGCTCGAGTTTCTGCTCCCATTTGGCTTTGCGAGCCATAAGTTCCTGTACCTGCAGAGGGAAAAGCCTCTGCAATTGCCACTGATCTATCAATGGCTGGCACGCTTTTAGTTGAGGTAGCCAGCGTTGCTTATCCTGTCGGGAAAGCTGCTGGTCTTGATATTGAAAACATGCCTGATGAACTGCCAGAGTCGCACATCTGGCCCATAGTTCTTGTCTTGGCTGATCCATCCAATCAGCAAGAACCAAGGGTAAAAAAGGATGAACAGATAACATGTCATTTTCCCTCTCAATGAGAGAGTATTTTCTTAGCGCTTCAATCAATCCATCCAGTGAAGTTTCAGACGAGAAATTATCTGTCATAGCAGAAAGATGTGGATCGAGCATGCTACGTCCATCGGTAAATATCTTTTCATACACTCCGGACGGGTTGAAAAATGCACAGAAGATGAGGAGATCGGCCGCCATTGGATGGGTGCTTTGTAAACGGCGAAATTGTTGCTGCCAGGATTCCACAAGGGTTAATGGGTGGTAAAGGTCAGGTCCGCCGCGCTCTTTTAGAAAGGTGATGAGCGGAATGTTACGATTCCACAGATAGCTCTCAACATAGCTTTTCGGACTGCGTTTTTTTGCGTCGAGAAATGCTGCCACCTGGTCAATCGCTAGAGGAAAATGTTGCATAACCTCAACTATTGCCTCTGCATAGTGCCTATCGTCCGCTGAGACCTCGTCAAGCGTTTTATATACTCTTCCTCTGCTACGCCCTAAGAGGAAGAGAATTGCATCGGTAGGGTCCATTTTATGAACGTCGAGAATATCGCCGGCAAAATTCACAATTTTTGTACAGGTTGTTACCAGAATATGTCCAAATCCTCTCGGTGGCAGATAATCAGGAATACGCGATACATCGTCTACTTCATCAAAGACCAGAAGCCATTTCTGATGTGCGAGTAGCCATTCCTGGAGTGTTTTCGCATCCTGGCGATTATGTTTTATGAGTCCTTTTTGATGCAGGTTTTTTATGAGATGCTTGACCTTCTCATCTAACAATTGACCTGAAGCTGTACCTCCATCTACCCAGAGTACGTATTGATACAACTCCTGGCTAAAATAGCTATGTGCATATTCAATAGCTAACTGCGTCTTGCCACTACCTCTTAAGCCGGAGAGGACAATCGTATAAGGGGAGCCTGGTTGGGCCTGACGATAAGACTGCTCAATATTGTTGAGTAGTCGTTTTTGTCCAGTGAAAAATCTATTACGTTGCGGCGCGCTAAAAAAACCTTTGTCCGGGAAATGCGGTTTTTCGAAGTATGGTAGTGTGGCCGGGGCAGGATTTTGATACTTCTCCCATCTGCTATCTGCCTCATTCAAAACCTGGTATAACTTTTTGCTCATTGCATCAGTTATTTCGATTTCTTCTAAACCAAAGAGATCAAGGGAGGAGACAGTATTGAGGATATGGGAAAAACTACAAGGGGATATACGTATAGGAATGATGATGCCCCGGTTGCCATCAGGGTCTCTTTGGAGACCCGTATTCCAATCTGGATATTGAGCATATGCGTTAATAAATTCCGGGGAAAGGAGTACGATGAGGTGTCTTGACTGTACAAGGGCTTCTTGCCTTTCCCAATCGTTTGAAAGATCCCAAGACAGCCAGTACCTCTTGATAGAAGAAGCTTTATCAGGATGCTCACTTTTGAGTGCTTCATAAATCCTGTGGGCCGAGCGGGCTTCCAGGTGATGATACAGAATCAGAATAAAGGGCGCAGACATGCAACATTTTTCCTCTAGCCTGTTTTATTGACCCTTTTCGGACAGTTCTCTCAGGCGTTGGTGAATACTCTCCACATCGGGGTGTTCTGGTCCGAAAATCTGCTCGCGGATGGTCAATGCACGTTGATAGAAAGTTGCTGCCTGCATATTTTCCCCTTCCTCTGCAAAAAGTTGCGCTCGTTGGTAAAAATTGGTCGCGAGATCAGGATGATTTGGACCAAGCGTATGCGTGCGAAGTGCTATCACATCGTCTAACAAAGAAGATGCTTCAGCAAATCTGTGTTGAAGACGATAGATTTGTGCGAGAATTTCCAGACTGAACGCGAGGTAGGGATGATCGCTTCCCAATGCCTGGGTGCGAATAACTATGGCTCTGTTGAGTTGTTCCTGCGCCTGGTCATAACGACCGTTGATGACTGAAATATCCGCCAGGTGATTCAATGTCAATGCAATATCAGGGTGATTGTATCCTAATGTAAGCTCTTGAATCTCCAGAGCCTGTTGATAAACCTGTTCTGCCTGGTTGTACTGTCCCTGAGCCTGGTAGACTTCGCCCAAATTATTCTGAATAGCTGCGAGATAGTGATGTAGAGGTCCCAGGGTGGATTCCCATACCCTTTGTGCGCGATGTCCGCAGCCCTCTGCCTCATTGTAACGCCCAAGAATTCGATAGAGCCGGACCAGATTGGCGAGCGTCAAGGCCACATTCAGATGATTCTCCCCCAACGTTTTCTCCCGGATAGCCAGAGCCTGGATATAGAGTTGTTCCGCTTCTTTATAGTTTCCTTGAGCCATACGCAGCCCTCCCAGGTCATTAATCACTTGCGCAACATCGGGGTGCTGGTCTCCTCGAAACACCGCTATGCGGATAGCCAGAGCGCGTAAATAGAGGATTTCAGCTTCACTATACTCGGCTAATCGACGATAGAGTCTGGCGAAATAACTCAGAATGCGAGCGACATCAGGATGATCAAGTTGCTTTCGCTCTTCCCAGATAGCCAGAGCTTCCTGATAGAGTTCTTTCGCCTGCATATAGCGTCCTCGCGCATAAGCGAGTCGTGCCTGATTCGTGAGAACCTGTGCTACATGTGGATGAGGAACCAGCCGGGTTTGACGGTGAATAGTCAGTGCGCGTTCATAATACTGCTCGGCCAGATCATATTGACCGAGATGATAGTAGAGGAACCCGAGGCCATTATAGCTATGAGCAACATCGGGATGATTTTTACCTAGCGTCTGTTTGCGAATTTCAAGTGTCTCTTTGAAAAGCGCTTCGGCCTCTTTATACCGATCTAACTTACGATAAAGTTTCGCCAGATTATCAAGAATAGTAGCTGTGTAGGGAGAGTTTGGCTCTAACCCGCGACGAAGAGCTAGCGCGCTCAAATACTCCTCTTTAGCATCCTCGTATCTTCCGAGAACATAATGAATCCAGGCCAAGTTATTCAAGCTGCTAGCGAGATCAGCCTGATCTGCGTTTGATGCGACGCGGATTACTCGCGCACGCTGGTTGAGGTCTTCCGCATCAAAGTACCTACCTTCGTTGTAGTAGAGCCAGGCGAGATCATTCAGTGTCTTAGCGAGAGCCTGCTGCGACCTGCTTTGGCGAATTTGTAAAGCCTGGTCAAAAAAGGTGTGAGCTTCTTCATAATCGCTCAACGTCCTATGTAGCCATCCCAGGTCATTATAGCTGGTGGCCAGTTCATCAAGGTTGGAGAGATTTTTACGAATTTCCAGCGCAAGCCTATAGAGGCGCTCTGCCTGCTTGTATTGTATTCTGTCGAACAAATATGATCCTGCTTCATGCAACAAGTGTGCTGCTTCTGGAAACTCGAGTTTGTGCGCGGTCTCTGGAAACTCAGCCCGCCATTGTTCAATGAGATCGGCGCATGCGATGGCATGGGCGATATATCTCTCACACTCGCTCCAATGCTTATAGGTCGCTTTCGGAAATACATGGTTGACGGCCCTTATAACGCGCTCGGCCCAAAAATACGGTTCTTCATCTCTCGGCATTACATCTTGCATCTTTTTTTGTAGAGCTGCCCGTATGACAGCTTGAACAAGTCCATGCATATGCAATGTTCTAGTAAACGGATTGCGAGCAATCAGCGAAAATTTCCTTAATTCGTCGATGGCGCTATCCAACTTAAAGGGATTCTGTGTTACGTCATCGAGTACTGGCCCAAGCATTGCATGGCCATCGGTAATAATTTCTTCGGGAATCTGATCAACTGCGAGGAACGCGCAAAAACAAAGTAACTCGCTGGCGGCGGGATGAGACTTCGCCAGTTTTTCAAAGGAGATCGACCATGTTGCAATAACAGAGGTATCGTGAGAGGAAGGCTCATTCCCACGTTTTCTCAGTAGTTCGATTAGATGCCGAGCGTAATAATCTTTATAGGTGGGTAGGTCTAAGCGCATTTCCTCGATGTATGCTCCTGCCTGGTCGAGCGCAAGTGGCAGACCATCCATCTGGCGAGCTATATCCTCTGCAATAGTACGTTGTTCAGCTGGAACACTTGCGAAGTCAGTCTCTTCTGCAATAGCGTGAGTACGGAGCAGAAGAAAAGCAGCTGCCGCGTCAGTATTGAGTTTGCTAACCGGAATATGTTGGGCAATCGTGCCTAGTGATTGCACGCGCGTCGTCAGTAGGATATGGCCTCTGTTAGCAGCAGGAATAAAATCGTTAGCTATTTCAAGATTCTCGACATCATCTAGAATAAGTAGCCACTTATTATTAGCCTGCAGCCAATTCTTGACCGCCATAACGACCTCGTCCTGGTTTTCACGGTTGCGTTCTGGCAGCTTCAACAAAGCTGCAATAGTGACAAAACCTGAAACCAGCGATTCGTATGTGGCGGCATTTGCCCAGAAGACATAATGATAGTGTTGTTTGTAGAGATGGGTGTACTCTAGCGCAATTTGTGTTTTCCCAATACCACCAAGTCCACTCAACGCTACCGGTTGGGGAAAGGTTGTCGAGCTATTTGAAAGGAAGCCTTTCTCTAGACTCTCTAAGACCTCTTTCCGATTGGTAAAAAAACCATTTCGTCGATAGGGAATATTGTCAAGGTCGACTACAGCCCCTTGCACTGGAGAGCGGTAACGTTTTCTCAAGCTGGCTTGCAGGCGTTTGCGCTGGGCAGTATCGTTGAGAACCTCAAGGGAGAGAGTGCTGTCAATAGATTGATTTTTTTCTTTTTGGATACTGCTCAGTAGAATATAGCGTGCCTTCATTTCATTATGCCCTACCAGGTCGATATAAGGAGTATTGCCGAACACACGTTGCAGCTCATGGCTGCATTCTCGGACATGCACTAGCACAATCAGTCCACCCATCTTTTGTGCTTCCTGCTGTAACACAAGCGCCCAGTCAAGCTCTTCATTCAATGTGTAAAAATAGTCGGGAGAGAGAAGTACCATGATACGCCTGAACTCTTGAAGGATTCCTGGTAGCATTTGCACAAAGTTTCCTGCCTGTTCTGAATCAAGTGGAGAGGGCATCTTCGCCAGAACATCTATTGTTTTAAGCTGCCAGGTAATCCAGTCAGCCCACAACTTATCAGTCCTGGTAAAGCTAATATAGAACTCTTGTTGCAGATCGCGCTGGGAGTAATACGTCATTACTTGCTCCTCACAGTGAAAGACATCTCTACGGGCCTGTTCGAACGGTACTGATGAAGTTCGGACTTCTTTTATTAGTGCCTGGTATTTGTTGTCAATCTACTATGCTCGCTGGTGAAGTTATTTGTAAGAAAGCATAACATATGTGCTACTGCTTATCAAGCATAGAATTATGCAATATCCATATTTATAATTAATGTGAGGTAGTGTCGGGTTGGTAGAGATCAATTCGTTCTAAAAGGGTAGTTCGCGCCTCTTCCTGTTTTAGATTAGCAAGATTGGCGGGTTTAAAGGCGCGTAATTCCCTCTTTTTATCTTCAGGACACTCTTGCGTCAATATGGGAATCAACTCACCTTTTCCTCGTATATTTTGATGATAAACTTGCATCCAACGCAACAAGAGCTTACTCCTGAGATTGAAGGTTTGCATAAGAGGGTGGCTAGGAGAGAGAGTGAGGATTACATTTTCTCCCCGTGCTAGATGCCGGTGAAGCGCTTTAAGGAGAACAGAAACTGGGAGATTGGCACAAGGCTCAAGGTTGGTAGCTAGATTCTTACTTCTCAGTTGTTCTTGAATCCACAAAGCGAAGTCAGGGTCTCCCTCGCGGTTGGCGTAGTTAATAGTAAAGGAGCGTCGTAGAGAAGCTGGACGGGGTAGTAGTGCAAGAGCCGCTGCGACTAATGTTAGAAAAGCAAATATCATGGTAGCTGCTCCAGAAATGGCTATCATTGCATTGTTGAAATTATCCGATGATGTTGGAGCTGTCCCTGTTGAGGTTGAAGACGTGTTAAGCTTAAGAACCCAATACGATGTGAAACTAATAATCAAAAGCACGACAAGAGGTATGGCGCGTAGTAGCTGACTTCGCTTATCTGGAGTTTTGAATACCCATAGTGTAACGATTGCTACGATAAACAAAGCGATGATTCCACCAATCACCCAGAGTATCCAGGAGACATTGTGTAAAAAAGACCAAATACTGGTATCATTCTGCACTATAAGAATTACCCAAGCCACTAGAGTGAAAATAAGCAAGCAGAGTAAACCTTTATGGGAGGAGAGCCATGTTCTTTTTGGAACTTGCTGCATATCGCTTCCCTTCACTCATTTGAAGTAGCAAAGTATACCTTATGTATTATGTAAGAGTATATCATAGAATATCGAGAAAAAGTGCATGGGAGGGAATGGAGGTCTTACGTATATGGGAGACTACGCAGGAAGGATTGCCGAGTGTGCTAAAAATACAAGGTATCAAAATCCCTGCTGCTACCGGAACCGATACGCTTTTACGTTCTGTTGAGTGATTGACATACGGACTCTCCTTTAGCTTGCAGCGATGGCAGTCTCACTAACTGTGAGTTCCTGCGGCTGGCCTGTAACTTCCAGGACTCAATATAAAAAATGACACATCAAGATATTTGCTAACTCTGATGTATCGGCTCTGGCAAAAGATGGCGCTATCGATGACTACAAAGGTCAGTCTCACTAACGTGAGATCTTACAGTTGGGCTGGTCCCAATATATTTGAAAAATGTTTCCCACTAACTGTGTGATCCTTGTGAAATGATTATCTTTTTCAAAGACGTGAACAGCCCCAAATATCGGGGACCTTTCGCTGTAAGAGAATTCCGATATTTGGGGCTAGTAAAAAAAGCTCATCAAGTCAATGGCAGTAACCGTAAAGTTAGTGATGTGAGTAGGCTGGTCTCAACATTTAGGCCCTTTTCCTATCTCAAGATTTATGGTCACAGTCTCAAGAATTACAAAATCCTACACTGGTGATTGTCATAAATATTTGGCAGAAGCTCAGCAGTGTTGAGTGTGATATCACTCTTATCGTCATGAATTTCTGGCAGCTTTTTTCACAAATATTTAGCGAAACCATGCTTATTATCAGAAATATTTGGCCGAACCCTACTTCGTTCCGTGAAGAAGTAAGCCCGTGATACCTTCGACCGCAGAATACTGTCAACCCATTGGCCTCCAGAAACAAGCATTGGAGTAAACGTAGGCAGTGTCCGCGCACGGATAGTAAGCCTGCCCTCAAAACCCGCCAATCCAGTCACCCGGCCCTATTCGGCTAACCGTATGAGGGCTCCGTTCGCCTGTCGATGTGCCGGACTCCCATTACTGAGAAGGATTGGCCAGGGCATGTCGAACCACCCGGTGGGCAGGCGCTTGTACGCAAATCATACGAGGGGAGCACGCTGCGCCAGCGATAGCCGAGGGCATTTGCTGCATGTTCGTGAGTTTATCGTGAAAGTTCGTGAGGTGTGGAAGAGGTTCACCTGCTATCATTGCTTGAGAAAAGAACTCGAGCACGACGCGTTCGTCCCGGAAAGGGGACGAACGCGCAGAATCAGGGGTAAGCGACGGAGATGGCACATTACCTACACACCTGCAGCACAAAGCCAACACTGGGAAGTGTACTTTCGACATTCGACTCGTTCGCGAGGAATGTACTGGTAAAGACAGGCTATCGTTTCTCCGGCCGAAAGGAGCGGATCTCATGCGGATGATTACCGACACGATGTACTACGGAAACTACAAATTCGACGTGGAACTCGACACGGGCTCCGAGACCGGAGCCAACCAGCTGACTATCTGGGGTGCAGAGAAGCTGAATATCGATACCGTTCCTCTCAAACAGTTTGGGGTAGCCCAATTGCTGAACGCATTGATCGAGCCTGAGCGCGCGCGCCTGCACGCCAAGCTCGAAGAAGAGAAACTTGCCTGCCAGCAATCGTTCGAGCTTGAGATCGCGAGCCTCCAACGCCCTTACACAGTACCGGGGGAGAAGCAAGGGCAGAAGATCCCAGAGAAGGTCAAGCGGAAGGCGCGCAAACTACGTGAGCAAATGAAAGCGGCGAGGCCTCGGCTTGAGGTGGAGTTTGTGCGGCGAGAGTTGTGGTCCCTGGACAGGCAGTGGTTCGACCGCGATACGCTCCAGGCCCAGAGCTGTATCTATGGCGAAGAGTTCTCCCTACGCGATTTCTACTTCGAAGAGGCAAAC
>WNFS01006993.1_pt1 | contig 11795 bp, 8 predicted proteins | sample 5400141 | NCBI WGS metagenome assembly WNFS01 (sample SAMN13153358, study PRJNA577476) | soil metagenome | isolation source: 60 cm saprolite under Madrone tree | place: USA:California | collected 2016-06-14 | reverse complement strand
ACCGTGTAAAGCGTTCGCAGATTCGCCGCCACTTCCACATATAACCTTGCCATTTGATCCAGCCGCTGAATCTCGTTGAGCCGGCCGCCGGTGCGGTCCGCCAGATTTTGCAGGCGCGCGCGCGCCGCGCTGTAGATTCCGGTAATAACCGGATCCGGCAAAGGCAAACGCTTCGGATCGCCAGACGGCAATGCCAGCGGATAAATGGTCACACCCTCGCGATCGGCTGTTGTCAAAACCGAATTAAGCGCCGCACTCGCCTTTGGATCAATTGAATTAACTGCTTCCTCATCCGTTTGCGCGCGTGAAGCAGAAGCGCGATCCGCATTGCGCATCGAGGTGTCGAGCCCGTCAGTCAAAACCACAATTGCCTTGCGTCGCTTTCCTTCCTTGTCCAGTTCCCGCAGCGATTGCGACAGCGCTTCATACAAGTGAGTTTCACCGGCGCCCTCGGCAAGCTGAATTGCGTACGCAGATTTTTTCCGGTCCATAGTGAATCCCGAAAGATTTTTTACCTTCGCATTAAACTGAATGACCGCCACCCGATCTTCCGGCCCCAGCGCATCGAGAAATCGTCCCGCCGCCTGTTTCAACTGCTGGCGAAAATTTACGGTCGAGCCTGAAGTGTCCAGCAGCAGCACCAAACTGAACGGCGTATCCGTTGGATCAAAGTTAAGAATCGGCTGCTTCACTCCGTCTTCATAAACGGTGAAGTCGTTTCGCGAAAGCGACGTGACTGCGTGCCCGCGCGCGTCGACGACGCCGATGTTCAACTGCACTAACGCAACGTCGGTACGCACCACATCGTCGGGCTGCTGGGCGCGGGCCGCGCTGGGAAGAAAACTAAATACGAACAGCGCTGCAAGAAGTAGGACAGACTTTCCAGTCTGTCCCTGGAACCGAAAGCGGTTTGAGCGGATAAGTGCAGCAATTCGCGGATGAATTACGAACAGAAGCTGCTGTTTTGCTCTGGAAAATCGCGATGTATTCATAACTTTGGGTTGCGGATGAGCGAAGAGTATGCCCGCGCAACTTGTGCTTTTGCAATTCGACCGGTCGTCATCGAAGGGAAACGAGTTGTTCCGACGCGACAAAAGGAACTTGCGTTGCTTGGCGCCGGCGAGATTCGAACAAAACCGGGACAACAGCATGGGATGAAAATGTAAAACAATTCGCGTGAAGCCGAGTCCGGCATATAATGTTCTCACCCTTTAAGCTGCTGGACTTTCGAAGTTAAGTTTCTAGGTTCATCACCCGCCGCTTTTAACCAGACAGTCAAGACCCGAACGCGGAGCACCGCGCCGTGTACAAGCCAAACTTCTGTTGCGAGTGTGGCAACAAACTGATCCGCTTGCGCTGGCATTTCTGGACCAGCCGCCGGTTTTGTAACATCTGCGCGCGGCGTTTAAGAAGAGAGCGCTTTGTTCCTCTGCTGCTAATCTCGCTGGCGCTCATCACCTCCGGATACCTGCTGGGGCGGACGCGTCATGCGGCGACACCGCCGCTAATAATCGAAAGACGATCCGATTCGCCACTTAACAATTCGCAGTCTGTGTCGTCAACCGCCTCCACTCCTGGCGCGGCTTCAACCTCTTCCCTGAACACGATTGAGGCAGACGTTTACATCTGCGGCGCGCGGACCAAAAAAGGAACGCCGTGCTCGCGGCGCGTGCATGGACCGGTACGCTGCTGGCAACACAAAGGATTGCCGGCCATGCTGCCGCAGGAGAAATTGCTAGTAAAAGGTTAGTGCCTATCCTAACTCAGGCTTACAAATTCTCTGGCATCCATTCACAGCAGACTTCTTGGCACAATCCGTTGACAGAGCAAACTAGGGTGTTAGGATGCTCAAGTGAAAGAGGAGGATCTAATGCAGTCAGTCGAAGTTCCGCAGCAGCCCTTTTTCTCGCCGCTATTACGCCGTTACACCCTCCAGGAATTTTGGGCCCTGGCTGAGCCCGAAGATCGTTATCACTACGATTTGATTGGAGGGTCGCTTTTCATGGTTCCGCCCCCGGCTCCGCCGCACGGCAGCATCGACTCTCGTCTGAACAAGTTGTTGGTTGGGTACCTACTGAAAAATGGAATCGAGGGCGAGGTCCACCATCCGCGTGAAGGAATCTATATTGACGAAGAAATGGGTACGTATCTTGAGCCGGACATGATGTATGTGTCGCGAGCGTTAGGCGAACAGATGGGCCGGAAGCGCCCGTCGGCCGACATCGTTTTTGAATATTCGTCTAAGCGCACAGCCATTTACGATCGAACCACCAAGGCCGATACATACCTTGCCCTAGGTGTTCGCGAGCTGTGGATAATAGACTCCGTCACCATGACGATCGAAGTTCGTTGTGCATCCGGTAATCAGGAACGTCCTGCGTGGGAGCGGCGGCGTTACGCGAAGGGTGACCACGCGGAATCGAGAGTCTTGCCTGGTTGGAAGGTTTCGGTTGATGAATTGTTTGAAGGAGTTGATACGTCCGACGAAGTTTAGTTTTGTCGCTGACATAAAGCAAAAAACTAAAGTTCGCCGGACAATCAGCAAAACATCTAACCGAAAAACCTGCAATCTTGCTATCGAATCGTTTTGATTGGACCAGGTGGCTTAGGCGGCAACTTCACCGGCGTCTTCAGCCGCGCCATCACTTCAGCGATGCCGCGTTCGAGTTGCGCGTCGCGCCCTTCAATTTCCGACTTTGGATCGTTGTCGACCTCGATGTCCGGATCGACACCATGGCCCTCGATGATCCAATTGCCATTTTCATCAGCCAGCCCAAAACCGGGGACAAAGATCGTGCCGCCGTCGATTAGTGGCCCGCGGCTTTGAATGCCAACCACACCGCCCCACGAACGTTTGCCAATCAATGGACCAAGCCCAGCTTTACGGAACATGTACGGGAAGATATCGCCATCCGATGCCGAGTTTTGATCCAGTAAGGCGACCATCGGGCCAATAAATACACTGTCCGGATACGTAATCGCGTCATCGTCCGTGCGTTCATAGTTAAGTCCCAGCAACTTTCGCCGCAGCCTTTCAATGAGCATGCGCGAAACGTTGCCACCGCCGTTGGCGCGCACATCGACCACTAATCCTTCCTTGCGAATCTGCGGGTAATACCATTTGATAAACTCGCGAATACCGTTGGCGCCCATGTCAGGAATGTGAATGTAGCCGACACGCCCGCCGGTGGCTTGCTCCACCTTGCGCCGGTTCTGATTTACCCAGTCCAGATAAATCAAGTTTCCTTCATCAGTAATCGGACGATAAGAGACGATGCGCGAGCCTGTGAACGAAGGCGTCTTGTTGACTGTCAAGGAAACGGGATTGTCGGCCTTGAACCGCAGCAGCCGATATGGATCGTCGGTGCCTTTCAACTCTTCGCCGTCAATCGCCAGCACGTAGTCGCCGACGTTGACGTTGACGCCGATTTCGTGAAGGGGCGAGCGATAGATGTCCTCTTCGTTTTCGCCTTCGAAAATTTTAGCGATGCGATAGCGGCCCGACTGCTTGTCGAGCTCAAAACGCGCGCCGGGTAAACCACTGCGTGGCCGCGGCGGGATTTGGAAATCGCCGCCTTCAATGTAGGCGTGCTGAATCGTCAACTCCGAAATCATCTCGCTGATGACGTAGTTGAGATCTGAACGATGCGCCACATATTGCAACAGCGGCTTATATTGCTCACGCAAAGCAACCCAGTCGTAGCCGTGCATGTTCGGCACGTAAAAGAAGTCGCGATAGCGGCGCCACACTTCATTGAAGATCTGGTTCCACTCTTCGACGGGAACACGATCTACAAAAAGCCCCGCAGTCGATACAGGTTTTTTCGTCTTATCGCCCTGCGGCGTGGCGTCGTAGATGTTGTAGCCCGGCCCCTGCGCAACCAGCAGTTTTGAGCCGTCGTCAGACATTGTGTAGCCACGAATGTCTTCGGCGATCGTGGATTCTTTGCGATCTTTGAACGCAAAAATTTTCAGGACGGTTGGACGATCGCCCTGGCGGCCATAGTAAAAAGCTGAACCAACCGCGTAGATCAAATGGCCGGTCTTTGCCGAGATGCCGCCATAGTTGTCTGCTCCCACCGGAACGCGTGCCACGCGCGTGCCGATACCATCGAAATCGATCGTCAGCGGCGCTTGCGCTTTCACGGTCGTTTCCGATTTAGGTTCGTCTGGGGCCGGCGTCGCCGTTTTCTCCGCTTCCGGAGTTGGCCCTTTCGCCGGCTCCTTCGCCGGTTCTTTTAATTGCTTATTAATATCTTTCGCCGGCGACTTGGGCTCTTCGCCTGGAGGCGTACCCGCCGGCTTGGGCGTCTCGTCAGGTTTGCTGATGGTCACTTCATCGCTTTCGGGCGGAAAGGGATGTTTGACGTCTTTGCGCAAAGCCATCGCGTAAATGTAGGCCGTGCGGTTGGTCGCATAGTTGAATTCTATTTGCGAGATCTGTGGTTGAAATTCGCGATCGCTGAGAAAGTAAAGATAGTTTCCCTGCGGGTCCCACGCGGGACTGTAGGAATTGAACATGTCATCGGTGAGGCGACGCAGCTTGCCGTCAGACACGCCCCAAACATAGATGGCCGAAAATCGATTGGGATTCGTATCCATGCTAAAGGCAAGAAAGTTTCCTCGCGGCGACCACACGTAATCGCGCACCTGGCCGTGCGGCTCGTCTGCAATTTCAATCATCTTGTGGTCCGCAAGCGTCACCACATAAATCTTTCCGTCTTTATCGCTGAACGCGATACGTTTGCCATCGGGCGCCCATTCCGGTTGATAACGCATGGCGCTGCCGCCGCTGGTCATTTGTTCCGCCGGCTTCAGTCCATCCTGCTGCACGACGTACAACTCTTCTTCGCCGCTGCGATCGGAAATGTAGGCGATGCGCGATCCGTCGGGAGACCATGCGGGCCACTTGTCATGTGCGCCTGACGAATGCGTCAGGTTGCGTGTCGGGCCTTTCTCGATCGGGGCCGTAAAAATGTCGCCACGCGCGGCAAACAGCGCACGCTCGCCTTTCGGACTAAGCCCGACAGCTTCGATGAAACTAGAAACTGGAATATGGCTGGGACGGCGCGACAAGCCTTCATCGGGAACGGTAATCGAAATGGGAGTGCTGCGATTGCTCTTTGCGTCGAGAACCTGAAGCTCACCATTCAATTCGTAAACAATTCTGTCTTCGTTATCCGAGCTGGGCCAACGCACGTCGAACGTTTTGTTGTTGGTTACTTCAGTAGTCTTGCCGCTGGGGATATCGTAAGCATACAAATTGAAGTGGCCATCGCGATCTGAATTAAAGTAGATCGTGTCGCCAATCCACATTGGATCGCGCGTGGCGCGGGGGCCTTCAGTTATTCGTTTGGTCTCGAAGGTTTTGAGATCGAAAGTGTAAAGCGCATTCGCCTGCCCGCCGCCGTAACGCTTCTCGGATCGGAAATCGCGCGACTGCGGCGAATAGACCATCTGATCCGCGTTCGGAGAATAATCGCCCGAGCCTGCTTCCGGCATCGGCAACGGCTCAGTTGGTCCACCCTCAACCGAAACTGAGTAAAGCCGCGCAATCGGCAACGCCCACGAATCACGCAGCGAGCGGAAAAAGATTCGCTTGCCGTCGCGGCTCCAACCGTAGACCTGATTGTCCCAACCCCAGCGGGGCGCCAATGGACCCTTTGCCGGATAAAAAGTAAGTTGCCGCGGCACGCCCCCGATCGCAGGCACAACATAAACCTGTTCATCGCCATCGTACTGGCCGGTAAAAGCAATCCACTTGCCGTCAGGGGAAAACTTGCCAAATACCTCCATGCCCGGATGGGCTGTCAGGCGCACTGCCGAGCCGCCCGCGGACGGCGCGGTCCATAAATCACCACCGTAGGTGAAAACCACCCGGTCGCCATAAATGTCCGGGAAACGAAGCAGCTTCGTCTGGGAATATGCCGTCGTTACCACGCCGAGCGCGATCCCCAAAAACATAGCTGTGGAGAAGAGACGATGAAGTACGCTGCGATTGGACAAGGCTAGTTCCTCCTGAGCAAATCTACTCTTGCTTGTTTTGAGTCGTTCAGATTCGTCTGCTGGATCCAACCTGGAGCAGAGACAAATGGCTGACGTTTTACGCACTGGGGCTGTGAATTAATGCCGAGCTTAGCTCAGAAAGCAAACTTAAGTAAAACAAACAGACGGGGAGTCCCACGCTGTTACGCACTACCGGCACGTCAGGTTTCATGTAGTGCAGAAAACTACAGCAACGATTGGGCTAACAAAAGAAAACGATGAAGGCGGCGGGAGACGCGGATCGATCTTATTAGCACCGCGGCTTCAGCCCGGTGATAACGGGTCGGAATCAACAAGGAACCGTTTCTAACGGTTTTGTTGGCAGGAGAAGAAAGGAAAAACCGTTGGAAACGGTTCAGGAATCATTTGAAGAACTTGACCACCGGGCTGAAGCCACGGTGCTAATGACATCGCTTCGCGTCCCACCCGCTCGCAGTTTTAATAAGAAGTCTATATAACAAACTAAACTGACCTGCTACCTTAAAAACGCTCTTACTTGATCCTCGTCCAGCTTCATCCTTACCACTTGACCGTGCCTTCTTTGGTGGTATCGATTTCAGCTTCTAACGGTTGCGCTTCGCCAAACAAAAATCCCTTGATGTTGTCGAACAGAAAATTTTGCGCGTCCGGGTTAGTTAGATCCAGGCCGTAATGATTGATGATTTGTGTTTGCTTTTGTAACCAGCCGCTCCAGCACGGTTGGCAAATCTCGCCGGCAATGCGCTGGCCCAACTCATTCGGAAAGGGAGAAAAACCAAGCGCTGGTCGCTTCTCACCACAATGTTTGCATTTGATTGTCTCAGCCATTCGTTTCGCTTTCTCCTCGGGATGCGAATTATAGCTGTTCTTACATAGCGCTGCTATTGGTGCGCGCCTGGATTCCAAATTCACTAATCAGCCGGTGCAAATACGATCTGCTGATGCCGAGGCGTTTGGCAGCGGCAACCTTATTTCCGTTTTCGGTTTCGAGTGCGGTAACGATCAGCCGGCGCTTTAAAGCGGTGACCGCCCCCTCAAAAGTCTTATCGCTTGACACGCCCGGTGCGGGTATCACTTTCAGCATTTTTTCCGGAAGAAATTCCAAACCCAGCGTCGCGCCGCGATCGAGCAACACCAGTCGCTCCATCAGATTTTCCAACTCGCGCACATTACCCGGCCACTCGTATTCGTAAAGCGAATCCACCAATGCGGGTTGCAATTGCGGCGTGGCACGACCATGTTTCTCGGCCGCTTTCGCCGCGAAATGTGCCGCCAGACCGGGAATGTCTTCGGCGCGCTCGCGCAGCGGCGGCAGCACCAACGGCACTACGTTTAGCCGGTAGAAGAGATCGCGACGGAAGTTTGCTGCTTCCACTTCCGTTTCCAGGTCGCGATTGCTGGCCGCGATGAGACGAATATCAACTGTCAAAGTTTTTGTACCACCCACGCGTTCAAAAGCGCGCTCCTGCAAAACTCGCAGCAGCTTTACCTGCACGCTCGGCGTTAACTCAACAATCTCATCGAGAAAGAGCGTGCCGCCATCAGCCAATTCAAAACGCCCCTGCCGCGAATAATTGGCCGAGGTAAACGCGCCTTTCTCGTGGCCGAACAATTCCGATTCGATTAGCGACTCAGGCAGCGCCGCGCAACTCACGCCGATAAAGGGTCCACGCGCGCGCGCGCTTTCTTCATGAACCGCACGCGCCAGCATCTCTTTGCCGGTCCCGTTTTCACCTATAATCAAAACGGTGGCACTGGTGTCGGCAACCGCACGGGCCTGTTTCAAAGTTTTTTCCAGCGCCGGACTCGAACCAATCAAACGTCCAAAGCCCGTCGCTCCCACCAGCTCGTCGCGCAAACGAGCGTTTTCAAGTTCCAACCGGCGCATGCACACCGCCTGGTTGACAATGTGCAGAACTTCAGCGGCATCGAGCGGCTTTTCGAAAAATCCATAAGCGCCGCGCTTGACGGCTTCCAACGCCGCGCGTTTCGAGTTGCTGGCGGTGATAACTACGACTTGAACCGGCGGATTCATCTCGCGCGCCGCCTCAATAATTGCCAGGCCTTCGGAAATGTCTTCAACGTTGGGCGGCAAATGCAAATCGCTGAGGACGAGATCGATGCGCTCCTGCTGCAATAGCTTTACGGCTTCTTCACGCGAAGCGGATTCGAGCACGCGATAGTCGGAGTTAAGCGTCCAGTAAAGTCCACGCCGCACTGACTCGTCGTCATCGACGACCAGCAGAGTTTCTTTCGCCCGGGTTTCTTTAGTTTGGCTTTCGTGGCCCATCGCAAATTTCTATCAAACGACTGCCGCAGCTGCTGAACAAATCGATTGGAAACGTCTGGGCTAACTACCGGACTGACAACTGGGTAAGGTGGTTAAACGGATTTGTTTACCGCATTTTCGATTGGGACCGATGGTAGCACGACCCTAAAAGTTGTACCAGGTAGCAAAAGGATGAAACAACCTCTCGGCAATGAAGCGCGCATTAATGCCTTCGCCGGTATCGCTTACACTGAAAAACGGTTTGCCGGCCTCAGTTTCGCCGGCGGCGATGGTTAACGTCCCGCTCTTTTGTCCCATGGCTTCCAGCGCATTGATGATCAAGTTTTCCATGACTTTATCCATGCGGTCGCCATCAACCAGCGCAAAAAGAGTTTCCGGAAGATTGATTCTGATCTCATGCTGAGCGCGTGCCGGATCCACGGTCATGGCAATCACGCGTTTGAGTATGGGCGCCAGATCGACCGGCCGGGGGCGCTTGTGCTCACCACTCAGTGTGTTAACCGGATTGCTCAAGCGCGCCACTAGCGCCCGCAGTTTGTCGGTGGCGGCGGCCAAAGATTGCATCGCGTCGGCGCGGAATTCTTCCTTTTCAAAATGCTGCTCCATGTTATTGACGATCAGCGACAACGCCTCGATGGCGTTCTTGAGGTCGTGGGTGAGCACCGCAGAAAGCCGAACGAAAGATTGAAACTGCCTGCCTTCAGCTTCGCGCGCAATCTGGTCGCGGAGTTGCTTTGTCACCAGGTCAACGTTGTCGGCAAGTGGTCGCAGATCATCGCTCGACAGCAACTCAATGCGATGGTCCAACTTGCCTTTGGCTATCTCGCCCACGCCAGCCGCAACGCGATCGATGCTTTTCGTGCGTCGCTGGTAATAGCTTGTAAGAAACACAGCAGCCGTCGAACCGATCAAAAGAGCAAGTAAGATTCCCAGCCAGCCGTTGCGTCGCGCGTAATATGCGGCTAACGAATAATTACGAGCTATCACGAGTGATAGCTTGGTGGAATGTAGAGGAGCGTAGGCCGCGAGCCATTCGTCACCGTTAGGTGAACGGTAGAGCTGGGTTCCTGACTTGCCGGTTATCATTGCAGCCGCAACTTCGCGGAAGTAAGGCATGGAATTCTCACCCTGATGTTTAAGTGCGGCATTGCTGTGATAAACGATTTCACCTGAGTCATCCAGAGCGATAACCATTACGGCTGACTGCGAGGAAGTACCCTCTCTCTTGTAGAAAGGGAGTCCCGAGCGGGGAGCGATAGACGAAATCAAAATATCGGTTTTCAGATCAGCTACTAGAGCGCCACGACCTTTTGGGTGTTCGTCCCAAATCAGAATCGGTGTTGTACATCGCAGCGTCTTGCCAAGCTGCGGCTGAGCAACGAGAGCGCATCGAGGCTTTTGCTCGCTCGTCGTCCAGACGGCCTCATCTGGTTGGATTTGATTCGAAGGCAAGTCTTTTGAGTGAAAAACTATCTCATCTTTTGCTTCCGGCAATGGAAACTCTGCTACACACAGGACACGTCTCTTTGGCGAGATTACAGCGATAGCGAAATAGAATCGTCTGTCGCGCAGAAACTGGCTCAGCGAGTCCTTAACTTCTAAAGTCTGATCCTGACCGGAGGCTTGAACGATTGAACCTTGTTCGCCGGTTATGTACTTGCGCATGGCATCACTCGTTGCCACGTCGTTTAGTTCCATCTGCCGGTGATGGAGAAGGTCGTCAAAATCGTAGCTAGCATGAGCTAGCTCGTCTTCGACTTGTTCACTGAGAAGCGACTTGCTGGATTTCAGATGAAGAAAAAAATTCAGACCGCTGACAAGCAGCAAAGGCAGCACGCAAAAGAGAGCAAATGTGAGAAAGATTCGTGATCGACTTTGCACCGCGCCACTCCAAACCCGAGGTTGGGAGAGATATTAGCGCAGCCAAGTGGTTACGGTAAGCAGATTTACGGAATCATACCGGCAGGCGGCCGAATTCAGCCAAAAGCGGTCCCAGGGCGTCGATAACTCCCTGATGGGCCACACCGTTGCTGGCGACAATGCCGTTCCGGTTCTGCACTTCGGGCGAGTTGTAACGAAGCGGCCGTCCAAACAGGTCCGTAAGTTTACCGCCTGCTTCCTGCAAAATGATTTCCGGCGCGCACGTGTCCCATTGTTTTGTGCGCGGCGATAAGTGCACATAGAGATCGCACTGCTGCTCCACAATCAAGCCGACTTTTATTCCTACTGAGCCGCGCCGAACTTCCTGTTTCACGCCGAACTTCTGAACGACTTTATCCATGCGCGGGCTGCGATGTGAACGGCTGGCCGCCAGTCGCATCGTCGAAAGATCGATGCGATTGGATACCCTCGCTCGTTCCGGTTCCGCTTCGGGTCGCTCGACCCACGCGCCACCACCGCGAACGGCGCGATACAAGACGCCGGTTAATGGTTGGTAAACCACGCCCAGCACGCAGACGCCGTTTTCCGCCACACCGATCTGCACTGCGAAATCGCCATTGCCATCGATAAAGCCGGTGGTGCCATCCAGCGGATCGATCATCCAGACGCGTGACTTGCCAAGCCTGCGTTCAGTGTCAATAGACTCCTCGGCCAGGATGCCGTCTTCGGGAAACTCCCTGCTTAACCGCTGCACAATGATTTCATTCGCAATTCTGTCGGCCTGCGTAACCGGCTCGCGATCGTCCGCATCAGCCTTTTGCTGGAATCGCTGCGCCCGCCTCGCGCGCCAGTTCCAGCGCAACCGACATCTCGCGATCGTACGATGTTTGCTGAATGATTCTGCTCATTAGAATGTGAGTCACAAAGAGAATAAGAGGCACAAAGTCGCCAGAAGTTATTCAACCTTTGTAAACTCGCAGGTTAGGAAGGGTGGTTTACCCCGCTCGTCGAATGCCATTCCATCAGAGCGGGGGCAAGCCGCCCTTCCCAACCCTGAGACTCTCTATCTTGACTCATGCCTGCCCAAGTCCGAGCCTAAATGCCTGGTATTCAAATTGCTCCAGCCGCGTCGCGAATAGTCTCAAGAGTTTGCTCGATGTCAGCGCGCGTAGTGCGAAAGTTCGTTATGCAGGCGCGCAAAGCAAACTTTCCCTGAATAGTCGCACTGGAAAGATAAGCCCGGCCGCCGCGTTGCACCACATACATTATTTTCTCGTTAAGTTTATCTAATTCACCTTCAATCGCTTCGTTGTTATGTAGCCCGCCGTCCGAACGCAACCGCATGGCCGGCGGCACATAACGAAAACAGCAAATGCTCAACTGCAGCTGCGACAACAATTCAAAATCTTCCGCCGACTCGACAAGCTCGGCCAGATACGCAGCCAGTGCGTTGTCTTCAGTAATCGCTGCGCCCGCCTCGCGCGCCAGTTCCAGCGCAACCGACATCTCGCGATCGTACGATGTTTGCTGAATGATTCTGCTCATTAGAATGTGAGTCACAAAGAGAATAAGAGGCACAAAGTCGCCAGAAGTTATTCAA
>WNFS01003588.1_pt1 | contig 11795 bp, 8 predicted proteins | sample 5400141 | NCBI WGS metagenome assembly WNFS01 (sample SAMN13153358, study PRJNA577476) | soil metagenome | isolation source: 60 cm saprolite under Madrone tree | place: USA:California | collected 2016-06-14 | reverse complement strand
CTCCTCCCGCTCTTCAGCGGTGAGCAGCTTCGAGTCGTCAACGCCGTCGACCCGCTTGCCCGGCCCGAAAATGACCGCCGCCGCCACTACCGGCCCCGCCAGCGGGCCGCGTCCCGCCTCGTCGAGCCCCGCGACGCGCGTGAGCCCGCGCCGCCAGGCTGCCTGCTCGTAGCGATAGGGAGCGCCCGTGGCCGCTGTCCCCCGTTACTCCGCCGCGGGCTCGCCTGAAGTCGGCACCTGGACGAAGCGCTTTTCTTTCAAACGCGCCGCCTTGCCCGCAAGATCCCGCAGGTAGTAGAGCTTTGAGCGGCGCACGGTGGCGCGTTTCATCACCTGGATCTTGTCGATCCGCGGCGAGTGCAGCGGGAATGTCCGCTCGACACCCACTCCGTACGAGATGCGCCGCACGGTGAAGGAGGCGCTGATCCCGTCACCGCGCTTGCGGATCACCACGCCTTCGAAGACCTGGATCCGCTCCTTCTCGCCCTCGACCACCTTGACCGATACGCGGACCGTGTCGCCGGGCGCGACGCCCGCCCGGTCCTTCTTCAGCTGCCCCGCTTCGACGATGCGAATGGCTTGCATGACTCGTGGCTCCTTACTCGAGATAGTCCTCGGGCGGCCGGCCCTCGCTGAAGCCCGCCACCCATTTTTGCTCTTCAGGCGAAAGATCCGCCGTCTCCAGCAGATCCCGCCGCCGCTGCCACGTCCGCCAAACGGACATGACGCGCTTCCACCGCTCGATCCGGGCGTGGTCGCCCGAGCGCAAGACTTCCGGCACGCTCCACTCCCGGAACACCTCGGGACGCGTGTACTGCGGATGCTCGAGGAGGTCGCGCGAGAACGAGTCCCGCGCGGGCGCCGATTCGTCTCCGAGAGCGCCGGGGAGAAGCCGCGTGACCGCCTCCGTCACCACCAGCGCCGCCGCCTCGCCTCCCGACAGCACGTAGTCGCCGATGGACAGCTCCTCGTCCACCAGGCGCTCGCGCACCCGCTCGTCCACCCCCTCGTAGCGCCCGCACACCAGCACGACGTGAGGCAGGGCGGCGTATTCGGCCGCCACCGCCTGGGTGAAGCGCCGCCCCGCCGGATCGAGCAGCGTGACCCGGGCGCCGGGCGCTCTCAACGTCTCGATGCACGCCGCGAGCGGCTCGGGCTTCATGATCATCCCGCCGCCGCCCCCGAAGGGCGTGTCGTCCGTCACGCGGTGCTTGCCCGCGGCGTGGTCGCGCAGGTTGTGAACGCGGATGTCCACGATCCCGCGCGCACGGGCGCGGCCCACGATGGAGTCGCTGAGCGCCGGCTCCACCATTCCGGGAAAGAGCGTGACGATGTCGATTCTCACAGCTCCAACAGCCCCTCCGGCGGGTCGATGACGATCCGCCGCTCCGCGACGTTCACATCCACCACGATCTCGGGCACCGCCGGCACCAGGTGCTCGCGGCCGCCCTCGGCCACCACCCACAGCGGCTGGCCCTCACTGCCCTCCACCCGCACGAATTCGCCGACGCGCCGCCCGTCACGCGTCTCCACCACGGCGCCCGCCATCTCCCAGGGGTAGAAGTGCCCCTCGGGAGCGGGCAGCACGTCCTCCTGCGCCACCGCAAGCAGCCGTCCCGTGAACCGCCGGGCATCCTCCGGCGAGGTCACGCCTTCCATTCTCACCAGCAGCGACTCGCCCTCGAAGCGGCAGGAGGCGATGCGGCAGGGCTCACGCCGGTCGGGCCTGGGCTCCCACAACACACACTCGTGGAGGTTCGTGAAGCGCTCCTTCGGACGATCTGTCAGCGGCCTGACGCGTACCTCGCCCTGGAGTCCCCACGGCCTCAGCACCTCTCCCACCGCGACGAGGGTGCCCCTCGGTTCCATCTGTCGCTACGCCTTGGCGGCCTTCGCGGCGTGCGCCAGAAGGTGCTTGACGGTGTTCGACGGCTGCGCGCCCTTCTTGATCCATTCGGCCGCCTTCTCCGTGGAGATCTTGATCGTGGGCGGCTTGGTCAGCGGGTTGTAGTGTCCGATGACCTCGATGAAGCGCCCGTCGCGCGCCGCGCGCGAGTCGGCCACCACCACGCGGTAGGCCGGCTTGCGAGTCGTTCCCGTCCGTCTCAATCGAATGTGTACCGCCACCGGTTCACCTCTTTCGTGTGGTTATCGAGCCAAGCCTGTTATCTAGGCAAGAACGGCATGGCGCCCTTGAGCTTGCCCATGCGTCCTTCCATCTGTTTGAGGCCCTTCATCATCTGCTTGAGCTGCGCGTACTGCTTCAGCAGCCGGTTGACGTCGGCCACCTGCGTGCCGCTGCCCTTGGCGATGCGCGAGCGGCGGCTGCCGTTGATGATCGCGGGCTTGACGCGCTCGTCCGGCGTCATCGAGCCGATGATGGCCTCGAACCGGCGGAGATCCTTCTCCTCGCCCTTGAGTTCTTTGGGAATACCTTTGGCGCCCTTGAACATCGGCAGCATGTCCATGATCTGCCCGAGCGGTCCCATGGACCGGAGCTGCTTGAGCTGGGCCGCGAAGTCCTCGAGGGAGAAGCTCTCCTCGCGGATCTTCCGTGCCATCTCCTCGGCCTGGCCCGCGTCCACGTGCGCCTGGGCCTTCTCGACGAGCGAGAGCACGTCGCCCATGCCGAGGATGCGCTGCGCGAGCCGGTCGGGGTGGAAGGGCTCGAGCGCGTCCGTCTTCTCGCCGACGCCCACGAAAGCGATCGGCCGGCCCGTCACTTCCCGCACCGACAGGGCCGCGCCGCCGCGGGCGTCACCGTCCAACTTGGTCAGCACCACCGCGTCGATGCCCACCGCGGCGTTGAACTTCTCCGCGACCGTCAGCGCGTCCTGGCCGGACATGGCGTCCACCACGAGCAGCACGTGGTGCGGCGCCACCTCCTTCTTGATCACCCGGAGCTCGTCCAGCATCTCCTCGTCGATGTGCAGCCGACCCGCCGTGTCGAGGATGAGCGGCGAGAGTCCGCGCTGGGCCGCCTCGTCGCGTGCGGCGCGGCAGATCGCCGCGGGCTTCTGCGTCTCCTCGCCCAGCACGGGAATCCCGAGCTCCTTGCCCAAGCGGCGGAGCTGCTCGATGGCGGCCGGGCGGTAGACGTCGGCCGAGGCCATGATCGGATGCTGCCCCTGCTTCTGGAAGTGCCGCGCGAGCTTGGCCGCCGACGTCGTCTTGCCCGAGCCCTGGAGGCCGACCAGCATGATGACGGTGGGCGGATGCGACGCCATCGCCAGGCGATGCCCCGAGCCGCCGAGCAGCTCGACCAGCTCATCGCGCACGACCTTGACCACTTGCTGTCCCGGTGTGAGCGAGGTGAGGACATCTTGCCCCACGGCTTTGACGCGGACGCGTTCGATGAAGCCCTTGACGACCTTGAAGTTGACGTCGGCCTCGAGGAGAGCCACGCGCACTTCGCGCAGAGCCTCCTGGATATTCTCCTCCGTCAGCCGGCCGAAGCCACGGAGCCGGTCAAATATTCCCGATAAGCGCGATGTAAGGCTGTCAAGCATGGCGTCGTCCTGCGGTAAACCTCCAGGAAACACTAGACCATACTCACGGAGGGGTAAAAAGTCAAGCCTACTTCAATACTTCCGGCGCAGTCGCCTTGCACGCCAGGGGGCCCTTCACGGGACCACTTCTGGCGCTAAGGCCCATATCTGGCGCACATTTGGCCCGGCGTCACAGGGGCCTGCTTCACCCAGCCTTGACCCTCCAGCGGCCTGCGGCTAAGCTCGCCGGGACTGTTTGATGACTTCTCCCACCTCGCCCGGAGGCTCCAGGATGAGGCGTTCCCGCCAACCCGGTGACGTCCAGCCGATGCTTGCCGCCATCGCGAAGACGGCGGCCCAGCTCTGCGAGGCTAGCGACGCGGTGATTCGCCTCGTCGAGGGCGACCAAGTGCGGCTGGTTGCAAGGCACGGACGACTCCAAGCGGCCCGGAAGCTCGGTGAGGCGTCTCCGCTCACCGTCGACCTGGTCGCGCACCGGGCCATCATCGAACGGCGGACGATCCACGTGCGCGACCTTGCCAAGACGCCCCGCACCCGGTTCCGGGAAACCAGGGCGAGTAATCTTCCCCTCGGCGTGAGAACTATGGTTTCGACCCCGCTCCTGCGCGCCGGCGTCGCGATCGGCGCGATCACCATTCGCCGAACCAAGGTGCGCCCCTTCACGCCCAAGCAGATCGCCCTGCTCAAGACCTTCGCCGATCAGGCCGCCATCGCCATCGAGAACGCGCGCCTGTCCCAGGCGCTCGAGGCGCGCAACGTGGATCTAAACGAATCGTTGGAGCAGCAGACGGTGACGAGCCAAATCCTGCGCGTCATCAGCGGCTCGCTGACCGACGTACAGCCGGTCTTCGATGCGATCGCGGAGAGCGCGGTGAGGCTCTGCGGCGGTGAGTCGAGCACCGTCACACTTTTCGATGGCGAATGGGTCCACCTCGTCGCGGTGCACGGCTCAAACGCTGAGGGAGTCGACGCCCTCCGGCGCGCTTTCCCCCTGCGCGCGAGTGGTGAATCGGCGGCGGCGCGGTCGATCCGCGACCGCACGATGGTCCACGTTCCTGACGTCCTGACGGACCGTGAATACAAGATCCAGGAGGCAGCAGTGGCGGCCCGCTTCCGTGCGGTGCTGTCGGTTCCGATGCTTCGCGAAGGTCGTGCGGTCGGCTCGGTCTCCATCGGCCGTGCCGAGCCCGGTGATTTCAGCAACAGGCAGATCGAGCTGCTGCGCACGTTCGCTGCACAAGCGTTGATCGCCATCGAGAACGTGCGCCTGTTCACGGAGCTGGAGGCGCGCAACAGTGAGCTGCGGGTCGCGCTCGAGCAGCAGACGGCGACCAGCGAGCTGCTCAAGGTGATCGGGCGGTCCACCTTCGATCTTCAGCCGGTCTTCGAGACGCTGGCCGAGAACGCGGTGAGGCTGTGCGAGGCCAAGCGAGCGTTCATCTTCCGCTACGACGGCGAGCTCCTGCGCGTCGTGGCCACTCACAATGCCTCCCCAGAGCTCATAGCATTCAATCAGCAGAATCCCACATTGCCCGGACGCAACAGCGCCACGGCACGCGCTGGCCTCGAGCGGCGCACCGTCCACGTTCCTGACGCACTAGCCGACCCCGAGTACACATTCGGGAGCCAAAAAGTCGACCACTTCCGAACCATCATCGGAATCCCCATGCTCCGGGCGGGCGAGCTACTCGGAGTGATTACTATTTACCGGCATGAGGTCCGGCCCTTCACCGACAGTCCTATCGCGCTGCTGGAGACCTTCGCCGACCAGGCCGCCATCGCCATCGAGAACGCGCGGCTGCTCACCGAGCTCCAGGCCAAGAACGCGAACCTGACCGAGGCGCTCGAGCAGCAGACGGCGACGAGCGAGATCCTGCGGGTGATCTCGAGCTCCCCCACGGATGTGCAGCCGGTCTTTGACACGATCGCCCGCAACGCCCGCCGGCTGTGTGAGGCCGGTAGCGCGCAGGTCGTCACGTATGACGGGGAACTGATGCGACTCGGATCCCTCGACAACATCAACCCCGAACACGCCGATGTCCTGCGAAGCGTGTTCCCAATGGCTCCCCATATGGGCAGCGCGGCCGGCCGAGCGATTCTGACCGGTGAGCCCGTCCACATCGCCGATCTCAGTAAGGACCGTGACTACAGCGTGGGGGCCGTGGTAGCCGCCGGGCTTGCCAGTGTGCTGGCGGTGCCCATGCTTCGCGGCGGGTCCCCCATCGGCACAGTCAACGTTCACATGTATACGACGCCACGAGCGTTCTCCGACAAACAGATCGCCCTGCTCCAGACCTTCGCCGACCAGGCGGTCATCGCCATCGAAAACGTGCGGCTGTTCACAGAGCTGGAGTTCCGCAACAGTGAGCTGCGGGTCGCGCTCGAGCAGCAGACGGCGACCAGCGAGCTGCTCAAGGTGATCGGCCGGTCTACGTTCGATCTCCAGCCGGTCTTCGAGACGCTGGCCGAGAACGCGATCAGGCTGTGCGAGGCCGAACGGGCGTTGATCTTCCGCTTTGACGGTCAGCTTCTTCGAGTCGTCGCCACACACAATGTTCCCCCCGATCTCAAGGCCTTCATCGAGGGGAATCCGCAACGCCCCGGACGCGGGAGCACCACGGCGCGTGCCGCCCTCGAGCGGCGCACCGTCCACATTCAGGACATTCGCGCCGACCCCAATTACACTTACGGGGCGCGGCAGATCGACCCCAACACGCGGACCATGCTGGCGATCCCCATGCTCAGGGTGGACGAGCTGTTGGGCGTGATCACCATCTACAGGCAGGAGGTCCGGCCGTTCACCGACAGTCAGGTCGCCCTGATGGAGACTTTCGCCGACCAGGCGTCCATCGCCATCGAGAACGCGCGGCTGCTCAGCGAGCTCCAGGCGAAGAACGTTGACCTTACCGAGGCGCTGGAGCAGCAGACGGCGACGAGCGAGATCCTGCGCGTGATCTCCAGCTCGCCGACAGACGTCCAGCCCGTGTTCGACGCGATCGCCGACGCCGCCATGCGGCTCTGTGGCGCCGCGAGCAGTCTGGTGACAACGTTCGACGGGGAGCTGATGCATCTCGCCGCGCAAGCGGCCATTAGCCCGGAAGGCGCCGATTGGATTCGCGGCGTGTACCCGCGCCGGCCTGACAGGGGCTTCGCTACGGGACGCGCCTTTGTGACGCGCGCGGTCGTGCAAATCCCGGATGTGACAGCCGACGCGGAGTACGAGCTCCGGGGCGTCGTGCAGGTCGACTTCCGGAGCATCCTGGCTGTCCCCACGCTGCGCGATGGCATCCCGATCGGCACCATCAACGTCCACAAGGCTGAGCCGGGGTTCTTCACCGACAAGCAGGTCGCGCTGCTCCTGACCTTCGCCGACCAGGCGGTCATCGCCATCGAGAACGTGCGCCTGTTTAAGGAGCTGGAGGCTCGGAACCGCGATGTCACCGAGGCGCTGGAGCAGCAGACGGCGACCAGCGAGATCCTCCAGGTCATCAGCAGCTCGCCGACCAATCTCCAGCCGGTCTTCGACATCATTGCAGAGAGTGCGGTCAAGCTGTGCGGTGCCGAGGTGGGTTTGGTCACCCGCTTTGACGGGGAACTCGTCTCCATCGGGGCGGTGTATGGAACGAGCCAAGCGGGACTCGATGCCATGCGACGGGTCTATCCGATGCCACCATCCGCCGCGGCGACCGGAGCACGCGCCGTCCGTGACTGCGCAATCGTCCATATCCCGGACGTTCTGGCCGAGGAGGGATACGCCGTTCACGAGGCCGCACTGGCGTCGGGTTTCCGCGCGGCGCTGGGTGTACCCATGTTGCGGGAGGGACGCGCGATCGGCTCGATCGCTCTAGGCCGTGCCGTCCCCGGCGAGTTCAACGAGGGGCAAATCAAGCTCCTCTGCACGTTCGCCGATCAGGCCGTGATCGCCGTCGAGAACGTGCGCTTGTTCACCGAGCTGGAGGCGCGCAACCGCGATCTCACGGTCGCCCTCGAGCAGCAGACAGCGACGAGCGAGATCCTGCGAGTCATCTCGAGCTCGCCGACTGACGTGCAGCCCATCTTCGACGCCATCGCTTCCAGCGCGACGCGGTTATGTGATGCCGCCTTCAGCGTCGTGTTCCGTTTCGACGGCGAGATGATCACCGTAGCGGCCGACGATGGCCGCACGCCCGGGACCTTGGACGTCATCCGGAGCGCGTATCCTTCGCCGCCGGGACGGCAAAGCATGTCAGCTCTAGCCCTTCTCGAACGCCGCGTGATCTGTATCGCCAACGCTCAGGTCAGCACCGAATACCCGCAGCTCGCCGAGCGCGCTCGAGCGATCGGCTATCGTAGCATCCTGGCTGTGCCGATGCTGCGGGGCGACACGGCCATCGGCTCGATCAATGTGGCCCGGTTGGAGGCGATCCCTTTCACTGAGACGCAGATCGCCCTGCTCCAGACGTTCGCCGACCAGGCCGTCATCGCGATCGAGAACGTGCGGCTCTTCAAGGAGCTGCAGGCGCGGACCGGCGAGCTGACCCAATCGGTCGAGAAACTGACTGCGCTGGGCGAGGTCAGCCACGCCCTCAGCTCGACGCTCGATGTCGAGACGGTGCTCGACACGATCGTCTCCCACGCCAGCCAGCTGGCGGGCGGAGCCGGCTGCGCCATCTACGAGTACGACGAAAGCGCCGAGCAGTTCGAGCTTCGCGCAACGCATGGCTACGACGCATCCTTCGTGGAGGCCCTCCGGGCGGCACCGCTTCGGAGGGGGGAAGGGCTCATGGGGCGGGCCGTCGAGATCCGCGAAGCTATGCAGGTTCCCGACATCACCCAGCCTGGGGCCTACCGGAGCAGCGTCCGGGACACCGTCATGCGGTTCGGCTATCGGGCTCTCCTCTCAGTGCCGCTCCTCCGCGAAGAGCAGATCATCGGCAGCCTGTCGCTGACCCGAAAGGAGCCCGGCGAGTATTCGCCCGAGATGATCGAGGTCCTGAAGACCTTCGCCACGCAGTCGGCGCTGGCGATCCAGAACGCCCGGCTCTTCCGCGAGATCGCGGACAAGAGCCGCCAGCTCGAAGTCGCGAGCCGGCACAAGTCGGAGTTCCTGGCGAACATGTCGCACGAGCTGCGCACGCCGCTGAACGCCATCATCGGCTTCTCCGAGGTGCTGAACGAGCGCATGTTCGGCGAGCTGAACGACAAGCAGGAAGAGTATCTGAAGGACATCCACGCCTCGGGCCAGCACCTGTTATCGCTGATCAACGACATCCTGGATCTCTCGAAGATCGAGGCGGGACGGATGGAGCTGGAGCTGACGGATTTCGACCTGCCCGCGGCAATGGACAATGCCGTGACGCTGGTCCGGGAGCGGGCCAGCCGCAAGGGCGTCACGGTGGGCATCGCCGTCGGGGAGCAGGTCGGCCTGATGCGGGGGGACGAGCGGAAGATCCGGCAGGTGCTCCTGAACCTGCTGTCGAACGCGATCAAGTTCACGCCCGAGGGTGGCCGCATCGAGGTCGGGGCAGCGCTCGACAACGGAGCCGTGGAGGTGTCGGTCAGCGACACGGGGGTCGGCATCGCGCCGGAGGACCTGGAGGCGGTCTTCGAGGAGTTCCGGCAGGTGGGGGCCAGCGCGGCGAAGCAGGAGGGGACCGGGCTCGGGCTCGCCCTCAGCCGAAAGTTCATCGAGCTGCACGGCGGCACGATCCGCGTCACCAGCGAAGTCGGGGCTGGGTCGACGTTCACGTTTCGCCTTCCTGCGAAGAAATGAAGGAGCGCTGGGTCTTAACCGTTGCCCTTCATTCCTTCCGACGCGCTTCGGAGATCCTTGACGGCTTGGGCGGGGTCCTGGGCGCCGAAGACGGCGGTGCCGGCGACGAGGACGTTTGCGCCGGCCTGAGCGAGGGGGCCGGCCTTGTCGCGGTTGACGCCGCCGTCCACCGAAACTTCGATCGGCCGCTTCCCGACGAGGGTCTTTACCTGGCGGACCTTGGCGATGGACGAAGGGATGAAGGACTGGCCGCCGAAGCCCGGGTTGACGGACATCACCAGAACGAGATCGAGGTCGTCCAGCACCCATTCGATCGCCTCGGGCGGCGTCGAAGGGTTGAGCGCCACGCCCGCCTTGGCTCCGGCCTCGCGGATCTGGTGCAGGACACGGTTCAGGTGCGTGCAGGCTTCAGCGTGGACCGTCACGAGGTCCGCGCCTGCGCCGACGAAGGTCTCGATGTAGCGCTCGGGTTCGACGATCATCAGGTGGACGTCGAGCGGCAGGCGCGTGCGCTTCCTGATGGACTCGATGACCGGCGGGCCGATCGTGATGTTGGGCACGAAGCGGCCGTCCATGACGTCCACGTGGAGCTGGTCGGCGCCGCCGGCTTCCACTCGGGCCACGGCCTCGCCCAGGGCGGCGAAATCGGCTGAGAGAATGCTCGGCGCGATCTTCATACGACCAAAATCTTACTCCAAGCGCCGCGGGGCCGCAAACTATGGAACCTTCCGGAGCCGAATCGCAGTGAAGCCGTCGGTGCCTTGCACGTGTGGGAAGAGACGGAGATAGCCCGCGGCATCGAGCGCCACCGGGAAGCCCTCGGGCGGGTCCACCTGCCAGTGCGTGCCCAAGCCGGGCAGGGAAGACACCACGGCCTCGTTCTCGTCGGGCTCGAGCGAGCAGGTCGCGTAGACCAGCCGGCCACCCGGTTTCACCATGGCGGCCGCAGCGGCAAGAATCGTCTTCTGTTTGTCCTGGAGCCGCCGCAGGTCTTCCTCGGTGCGGCGCCATTTGACGTCGGGGTTGCGGCGCAGCACGCCGAGGTTCGAGCAGGGCGCGTCCACCAGGACGCGGTCGCACTTGGCGCGCCAGCGCCCCACCTGCGAAGACGCGCTGCCCATGTGCGCCTCGATGATGTCGAGACCCAGGCGCGACGTCGCCCGCCCCACCAGCTTGAGCCGCGCGGCCTGCGGGTCCATGGCGATGATGCGGCCGCGGTTCCGCATGAGCTCGGCCATGTGGGTCGCCTTGGTGCCGGGCGCGGCGCACGCGTCCGCCACGACCTCGCCCGGCTGGGGGTCGAGGAGGCGTGCCACGAGCATCGACGCCTCGTCCTGCACCGTGCACCAGCCTTCCGTGAAGGCGCTCCAGCGTCCGACGACGCCGCGCTCGACGATTAGACCTTCCGGTGCGAGCGCTGTCTGGCGCGTCTGGGCCAGCTCTTCGTCGCGCAGGCGCGCGGCGAGCGCGTCGCGCGTGATGCGCAGCGTGTTCACGCGGATCGTGGTCGGCGGACGCTCGTTCGAGGCGAGCATGAGCGCCTCGGCTTCCGCGGGGCCATAGCGCGCGATCCAGTGCGCCGCCATCCAGTCGGGAAAGGAGCAGCGCACCGCGATGGCCTCGGTCGGCAGCGCGGGCAGGGGCGGCGCTGCCGTCGCTCGCGTGAGAGCGCGCAGGACCGCGTTGACGAACTCGGGCGGTCCGGGCCGCTTGGACTTGAGCTTGGCCAGGCTGACAGCCTCGTCCACCGCCGCCCAGCGCGGCACACGGTCGAGGAAGAAGAGCTGGTAGGCGGTCAAGCGGAGCAGCGATCGTACCCAGGGGTCGAGCTTGTCCAGCGGACGGTTCAAGTGCGGCCCCAGCCGCCAATCGAGATGCCGGCGCCAGCGGAGCGTGCCGTAGACCAGCTCGGTGCAGAGGGCGGCGTCGCGCGCCTCCAGGCGTGCGTGCTCGAGGGCGTGCTCCAGCACGATGTCGGCGAAGGCGCGGTCTTCCTCGACGCGCACGAGAATGCGGAGCGCCTCGTAGCGCGCCTGCGACACGGGACCTGCGCGGAGCACCGGGCTCACGCGCCGATTTCCGTGACTCGCGCGCCAGGTGGCAGCCGGGCGCCGCGCAGGAAGTCCTCCCACGCCATGGCTTTGCGATTCTCGGGCTGGACCTCGATCGGCAGAAGCAGGCCCTGGCCCGTCGCGATGCAGAGCGCCCCCTCACCCTGCCCTCTCCCCCGATGGGGGAGAGGGTTTCCTGGGAGAAGGCTCTCTTCGCATCCCTCGCCCCTCTGGGGAGAGGGCTGGGGTGAGGGGCCTAGGACCAAGATGCCGGGCGCGGCGTCGCTTGCATGCGATACGGCGGCGGCGCGCCAAATCAAGAGACGGCCCGCGGGCGTCATCACCGCGGCGCCCGGCCACGGATTGCAGCCGCGCACGCGGTTGACGAGGTCGCGCGCCGGCTCTGCAAAGCGCAGCCAGCCGTCTTCCTTCTTGAGGCGTGGAGCCATGGTGGCCTGCGAGTGGTCCTGGGGGCGCGGCGTC
>WNFS01003587.1_pt1 | contig 11796 bp, 10 predicted proteins | sample 5400141 | NCBI WGS metagenome assembly WNFS01 (sample SAMN13153358, study PRJNA577476) | soil metagenome | isolation source: 60 cm saprolite under Madrone tree | place: USA:California | collected 2016-06-14 | reverse complement strand
CCGCAGTGTTGTTGCGGAACATCGGGATGTCCGGAACCTGTTCGATCTTCATCAGCGTGGAAGCCAGGTCGCGTGCGAGGGCTTTTGGATTCGCGAACGTACCGCTCGTGGCATAGACGTCGATCATCGGCATGGGTTCTTCTCCTATTACTTGTATTACTTGACGGCCGCGGTCACGTTCGCAGCTGCCTCGATCAACCGCACCACCTCGGCCGGATGGGACACCATCGCCAGGTGGCTGGAGGGCACCTCGACCACCGTCGCCCCCATGCGCTTGGCGAACATGCGCTCAGCATCGGGCGGGATCGCCTCGTCGTTGGTCGCGACTAGATACCAGGACGGATGCGACTTCCAGGCGGGCACCCCCATCACGTCCTCAAAGGTGCTCATCGACAGGCCCTGCTGAACCGCGTACATGACCTTTGCGCGGCTCCTCTCGACATCGGACGCGAAGTGCGTTACGAAGTCCTCCTCGGGCAGCCAGGCGAAAGCCTGCTCATCGACGATCAGATGGGCCAGCGCCGGCGTCGGAGGGCCTCCACTGAGCAGTCCGCCAAGCGATTCGCCCTTGTCGAGACCGAAGGCGGCGATGTAGACGAGCGCCACAACGTTCGGCGCATCCGTGCCCAGCGCGGTCATGATCTGCCCGCCGTACGAATGGCCGGCGACGACCGTCGGACCCGTCTGGCGCCGGAGCACCTGGCGCAGGCGGGCGACGTCGTCAGCGAGCGAAGTCTCGGGAAACTGCGGCGCCGTGACGGTAAACCCCGATGCCTGCAACGTTCGGATCACATCGCTCCAGCTCGAACCATCCGCCCAGGCGCCGTGGACGAGTACGACGTTCGGTTTGTCACTCATGCTGAAGATCGTCCGCGCGGAGCCGGCTGCTTCGCATGAGTCAACCGACTCGTTTCTTAATCGCCCACCCGGTCCGCAAACGCGTCTCGCAATTGGGCGCGCGCGGTGATCTCCAGCTTCGGAAATATTCGATACAGGTGGCCGCCAATGGTTCGCGGTGACAGGAAGAGGCGTTCTGCGATCTGACGGTTCGACAAACCGTCGGCGGCGAGCTGAGCGATCTGGAGCTCCTGCGCGGTCAGACGATCGCGGAGATCGGGCGCACGGCGCCTAACCTTCTCTCCGGTAGCGCGCAGCTCGTGTCGCGCTCGCCTGCTCCAGGCGGCGGCGCCGAGAGCATCGAACAGAGCCACGCTCTCCCTCAGCGGCGACCGTGATTCGGCGCTGCGCCGTCGTCGTCGCAACCAGCGCCCGAGCGAAAACAATGTCCTGGCTCGAAGAAACGGATAGCCTCCGAAGTCCTGAGCGAGCGCCACGATGAACAAGGGCTCCGCCTGATCCTCCGCGGCCAGGAGTGGCCTGGCGCACGCCAGGTTGAGGCGGAGAATCGGTGGCTCTGAGTGCATCGAGACTGCTTCGAGGTCCACGATCACATCGGTGAGCCGACTGGTCTGTTCGCTGCCGGCGGCGGCCTCGACGAGGTCCAGCAAGGCCGGCCAGCGCATGAAGCGGTGGAACGCCGAGTCGGTCTCGTCGAAGACAGGCCACAGGTGTTGGAACGCGTCCTCGTGGCGCCCATCGCCGATGGCCGCAGCGCCGCGGGCAAGATGCGCGGTCGCGAGCAGTGGTCCACCTTTCAGGGCAAGCAGCGCCCGCTCTGGTTCAGCAAGAAAGGATTCGATGTCCGCCTCGGTTCCGCGCAACGCCGTCGCCAGAGCGCCGATCAGGTCTCCGGTAAGGCCGTACTGAGGCTGTGTAGTGTCGCGCGCAAGGCCCGTTGCCTCATAGGCTGCAGCGGCGGCCGCCGGCCATTCGCCGGTGTGGGTCGCCGCCCATGCATAGTGCACCAGGGCCTGCGTCAGAGGGACTAACCGGACCTGCTCACGGAGGCCGTCGATCGCCGAAGCCAGAAACCGCGCTCCTGTCGCGAAATCGCCGGCCTTCTCGGCGGCGATCCCCACATACTTGGCTGCGATTGGGTCGGTCATCTCGTGCAGTCGCATGCGCGAGACTCGTTTCAGGATCGTCGGCCCTGTCTCTTCGGGATGGGCAAGACCGACGACCGCCAGCACGCGCGGATCATCGTCCGCCATCCCCATGGCCTGGGCAGCTTCGACGAGATACTCCCGGGTCCTCGTCTTCGTGCGCGTCCACCAGCACCGGTGTGCAATCGGCACCAGCGAGCGCAACGCCATGTCAGCATCGCCGCCGTCGCGCAGCTGTTCGGCAATCGTGACGAAGGTCCTGGCGGCGCCGGACTCGAACCAGACGCTGCCACTGAGGATTTGACGGAACCAGGCAAGCCGCGCCAGGTCGCGTCCGTTGAGATCGAACGACGTCGCCTCGTCGACCAGCCGGCGAGCGCTTTCGACGAGACCAAGCTCGTAGGCGATCTCCGCGGCGGCCACAAGACGCGCTCCCTTGCTTCGCGAGTCCGCCGACAAGGCGGCCGCGCGCTCGAGGGCCGCGCCCGCGACGGCGACCGCGCCACGAGTGGCGGCCAAGCGCGCATGTTGTTCGAGCGCGGAGGCGATGTTCTCATCGGGTCCCTGGGCTGCCATGGCGCGATGCCAGATCTGACGCTCCGGATCGGCGACCACCTCGGCGAGAGCTCTGTACATCTCACGAACTTGCTGGGCGGAGGCCGCTTGACGGACAGCCGAGCGGATCAGGGGGTGTCGGAAACGCACGCCATCGTCGGCGATCTCGACCAGGTCCCCATCAACAGCGGGCTGGAGAGATTCAAGGCTCTGTCCACTGGATCGCGCGATCTCGTTGAGCGACGCTCGGCTGTCAAGCCCTGCCGCGAGGAGGGCGGCCCGAGTGTCCGGGCCAAGGTCGCGCAGCCTGCTTGCGAACGCGCGCTCGAGCCGGGTCGTCAAGGTCGTGGAGGGGGGCGAAAGCTGCTCGCCCGATCGCCGCATACTCCGCGCGAGCTCAACGAGCGCCAGGGGGTTGCCGGACGATTCTGCGAGAACCCTCGCGCGCAAGACCGGATGCAGCTCCGGCGCCTGGCGATCCAGCAAGCGTGCGGCCGCCGATGCGCTCAAGCGCTCGAGATCGAGGGTTGGTAGGCGAGCATCGTCGAGCGGTGTCGATTGCCCGTTCCTGATTGCCGCCACGAGGGCAATGTGCTCGACGTCCAGCCGTCGGCCAATGAATGCAATGACACTGAGGGTGGAACGGTCCAGCCACTGTGCGTCGTCGACGACCAGAACCAGCGGTATGGAGTCCGCTAATTCGCAGATGAGCCGGAAGACTGCGACCGCAACTCGGAACGAATCAGGCTTGAGGTCGACGCCCAGGCCGAGTGCCGCCTCGAGAGTTTGGCGCTGCGACTCGGGCAATTCCGCCAGGTCACCGATGACCGGGCGCAGGAGTTGGTGCAGGCCCGCAAAGGCGAACTCGACTTCTGATTCGACTCCGACGGCGATCAGCGGTCGGACACCCTGTGCTGCCGCTCGCCTGCGCACTCGTTGGAGCAGCGCCGACTTTCCGATACCGGCCTCGCCGCGGACCACGACCGCGCCCCCGCCGTCGCGAAGACGATCAACCAGCTGGTCCAGGACTGCGGACTCCTGCTCGCGTTCGATGAGCTCGGGGCCGGCGTCGACCAGGGGCACCCCGCTCATCGGGGGAGTATGAGCCTTGCAGGCTGTTCAGTTGAGCTCGGAACCGGGCGAGTCGACCCTAACCTAACCTTGATCGTCGATACGCTTATGTAATGGGACCCCTTCGGTACTCCATCAACGTCACATTGGACGGGTGCTGCGATCATCGTGAAGGGTTCGCGGACGAAGACTTACATCGTCACGCGGTCGAGAACCTCAACCAGGCCGATGCTCTTCTCTTTGGCCGGGTGACTTACGAAATGATGGAATCAGCGTGGCGGCCGCCGGCGCCGACGGGAGCGAGACCTGATTGGATGGAACCCTTCGCCCAGACGATCAATGCGGCAAAGAAGTACGTCGTGTCGAGCACCCTGGAGCAGGTCGATTGGAACGCGGAGCTCGTGCGCGGAGATCTGGGAAAGGCCGTTCAGCAGCTGAAGCGGGAGTCGGGCAAGGGACTGTTCGTGGGAGGTGTGAAGCTCCCACTGGCGTTGACGGAGCTGGGATTGATCGATGAGTACGAGTTCGTGGTGCATCCCAGGATCGCGGGCCATGGGCCGACGTTGTTCGCGGGGCTATCGAAGCACGTCGACTTGAAGCTCGTGAGCCGGCTGGAGTTCGGCTCGGGGGCGGTGGCGATGAGGTATGAGCCCAGAAGGTAGCCACCGTGTTCTGAGCGCGGTCGGCCTCGCGCTCGGTGCCGCCGGCGTCGTCGGCGTCGTGCTTCCAGGAGCTGGCCTCGCGAGTCTGTTTCTTGCAGTAGCTTGGACCGCGGGCTTCGCAATCGTGCTGTTCCGTGAGAGCGACGCTCCCCGGGCCAAAGCCAAAACGTCGGGCGCGGGCTAGTCTGACGGCGTGGTTGATCGTTCGTTTTTGGCGTCAAACGCGCGCGAACTCGAGCGCATGAAGGCATTGGTGGCGCGATTGAGCGACAAACAGCTCGCCGCGATGGTCAACGAATACTGGAGCGTCGCCGGCATCCTTGGCCACATCGCGTTCTGGGACGGCCGGGCCCTGTTCCTGGCCGGCAAGCTGCAGCGCGGCGAGCCGTTGACCCCGTCCGACGACGAACCTGAGAACGTGGACTGGATCAATGACTCCTCGCGTCCTTTGATTCACGCGATCGCGCCACGGGCGCTGGCGGAGCTCGCCGTGAGTATCGCCGAGGAGACAGATCAGCTCGTGGCCTCACTGCCGGACGAGCTTCTCGCGGGCCTCGGCAAGACGAGCCCGCTCAACCCCGTGCGCGCAAACCACCGCGGAGAGCACCTAGACGAGGTCGAAGCCTCAAGCTTCTTGTGATTCATACCGCAGCTGCGATGCGGATTGGACCCAGCCGCAGCCGCGTCACTCATTATTGGCGGGCCTTTCTTGTTGGCCAGTTCAAATAAGGCAACTTTGGTCGGGGGGACGGGACACTATTTGAACTCTAGGAGGGAGACCCCCGAACGCATTCTCGAACTGCTAAAAGTCCAGCGCCGTGTTCAACGTGGCTACTGGTCGGAGCTACGGTCGGCCGGGACGCGAGCCGACTGCAGGCTTGAGCACGATCGTCGCGAGAAACTCCTCCCACGTGCGGCGTCCAACGGCCCGGTCGGGCGCGAGGTTGGCCCCTCCCAATCTAGTGCTTGCCAGCTCGCGACCGACCGGCGTTCAGGCTCAGCGCTCATTTCGTTGACTCAGTGTTGATGGTCGCCTGGGTAGGTTGCAATCATGGCCGAGAACGCACTTCGGATCGCAAGGGTGGAGCCGACGCAGAGCAGCGCAAGCGCCAAGACCAGTACCACCGACGCAACCTGCGAATCGCCATTCGCCAGCTCGAGCTGGCCGAGCTTTATCTGGTCGCTCTGTACTCCTTGGATCTCGACGATCGAGCTGCCGAGGCGAGCGTCGACGACCTGATCGGCCGCATGCGCTCACTCCAGCGCTACCTGCTTCAGTCGAGCTGACTGCGTAGCCGCCGTGCCGAGAGGGCTCCAGCGCGGACGGCATCTCCTCGAAGTGCAGCGATCGCGGCTATGGCGCCGATATCGAACGGGATGTTTACGCGGTCGCCGATCGAAGGGAGCGTCCCGAACGCGATGCCCAAGATAAGTTCACAGGAATTTCCTCCCAGGAGGGACGGGAAAGAAATGGCTGGCCTCAGCGGCTGAAGCCGCCGAGATGCTCGGGGAGAATCGTTACCGGTATCCCTGATCCCGCCGTCTGGCGCAGCACTTCCAGGATGGCTTTACTGGGGGTGCCGTAGATCCGGATGTTCGTGGTGCCTTCCAGGGTTTCTGTGTAGGTGCGGCCGGAGCGTTCGACGACTCGTAGGTGATTCTCGAAGGAGTCGGTGTCGGGGTGGACCTGCACATACTCGACCTCGGTGCCGTCCCCGCTGAGGTATTCGTGAAACGCGATCAGACGCGGCTCGTTGGAGCGGATGAAGTCGATCCACCCGGGCACGCGTTGCTTCTCGCCTTCGAGCTTGCCTTCTCTGACCTTGTTGGTCGCGATGAAGATGAAGGGACCGGGCATGTGTTCAGACCTCCGTTTCGACGGGTGTGGTTCCGGGCTTGGAAATGAGGGTGTTCCAGAGGTCACTTGGGTAGCCCAGGACGGCGTTGCGAAACTCCTGCCAGTAGCCCTCGGCACCGAGGATCCGCTTGCCCCGCGGGATCGACACCGCGTCGGGGCCCGAGTAGTACCGGACGGTCGTGGGGTCGGGGTCGACTGCGGCTCGGTAGATGACCTCGGCGGTGACAGAGGGCTCCGATCCGGTTGGGGAGTTGCCGGCGAAGAAGTGATTGATGCCGGCTCGATAGGCGCCAGGGATGCTGTCGCCTTGGTCGATCTTGGTGAAGATGCGGGTGGCGTGCAGTCCCGGCAGGATGGCTCGGACGACGACTCCGAACTCGGCGAGCTCGATGCTCAGAGACTCGCTCAATACTGCGACTGCGGCCTTCGAGGACGCGTAGACGGAGTTGTACGGGTACCCCTGATCGCCGGTGATCGAGGCGATGTTGATGACGATCCCGGCACGCTGGGCTCGGAAGTACGGGAGGAACGCCTTGGTCAACGCCAACAGTCCGAAGACGTTGGTTTGGTATTGGCGGTGGACTTGGTCCATGCTGGTGCCCTCGAGCGGGCCCATCTGGTAGTAGCCGGCGTTGTTTACGAGCACGTCCACACGACCGAACTGCTCTTGAGCGAGTTGGGCGAACGGCCCCGCGGCCGTCTCATCGTCGACGTCGAGCAGCAAGGTCTTCACGCTCGGGAGGTCGGAATGCGTTTCGAGGTCGGACTCTTTGCGGACGGTGGCGACGACGTTCCAGCCTTCTGCCGCGAACTTGTTGATCGTGGCCCGTCCAATGCCGGTGGCCGTACCGGTCACGACGATCGTCTTGGGCATGTGCGCCTCCGAGTGCTTGCGAGATTGAGGATCTAACTGCCGCATGAGTTCACGCCACCGAGATGCGCTCGCATGCGGAGAGCTGGGCTTGAGTTGGCGGCTGCCGTTCGCAGGGCCCGCATCTGCATAAGCTTGATGTTCCCAGTCGTCTTTCCCATCTCCTCGGCGGCTTCTCGCAATGAGTAACCCAGAAGAAATCGAAGCTCAAGGACCCGACGGTGGTTTGGCGACAGGCCGGCAAGAATAGAGCTCACCTGGGCACTCGTTTCGGTCGACGGCAAGAATTCGTGCTCGATCTCCTGGTCCAGATTCTCTGGCAGCTCGGACTCCGGCACGCGCAAGCGTCCGCTCCAAAAAGTCGCCAAAATCGAGCGCGCCGTCGCGTACAGGTAACCCCGAATCTGAGGGGCCGCCGCATCGGTCCGTAGCCGAGGCAAGGCTTTTAGTGCGACTTCCTGCGTGAGATCCTCAGCGTCAGTCCGGTTGCCGACGCGCGAGTAGATAAACCCATAAACCGCCTCGAGCTCGCCGAGCGCAATCTGAGTGCTGCAGGACTCGGCCTCATTCCGCATCGCTGTTGGCTTGCTGGTGAGGTACATGCACGATCTAGCATTCGCTCGGCTCGCGTGGTTGTCATCGTCCGTAAAGAGGGCTATCGGCCCCGTTCATTTGGACTAGTGAGGAAGGAACGTACATACGACTTTCTGACGTAACCCCACTCGGTATCCGGCGGGGTTGGCGGACTCCACTTTCAAGGGTTCGCGCGGCTGCGGAATATCAGGAGGCATTGGTCATGAGGCACTTCGGAAAACTGATGGTGGCGGCGTTGGGCGTGCTGGGCTTGATCGCGACGGGCAGCGCAACCGCGCTTGCCCACGAGAGACAGAGCTTGCTTCAATTTGACTCGATGGTTGGTGTTAATGGCGCTGCGGTCGGGACCGTCAACGATCGCGGCATCACGGGGGGTGGCCTTCCGTGGGTGATCGCGACCGGGCGCGGAGAGGTGAACCGAAATGGTGAGGTCAAGGTGCGGGTCACGGGTCTGGTCATTCCAACGGCTCCGTTCAACGGCACGAATCCGGTGCCGATGTTTGGCGCGATCGTGAGTTGCGTGACTGAGAACAACGTGATCGTCAACGTCAGCACGCGACTGTTCCCCGCCAGCGTTCCCGGCGGAGACTCGACCATCAAGGACAAGGTCACACTTCCGAGTGATTGCGACAATCCGATTCTGTTCGTCACAAGCCCAGGAGGCGCGTGGTTCGCGGAGTCGAGCGCAGACGAAGACGAAGGGGGCGACGACTAGGCGCTACCCAGCGTAGATGCGACGAGGGCCACTTACCAGGGCCCTCGTCTTGTTATCATCGGGAACTCGTCGGGGTAGAACGCTAGGTCTAGCGGACGATTAGGCCGAGCTCGGCCGCGCGGGCCAGGATCTCAAGTCTGGAGTGGGCATCAAGCTTGCTGCTTAGGTTGCGAAGGTGACTGCGCACGGTCACGTAGCCGATCCCCATCCGGGCCGCGATCTGACGATTGTCGAGTCCAGCCGCCAACTGCCGGAGGACCTCGCGCTCGCGACCGGTGAGCAGGTCGAAAAGCTGGGCATCTTTGTCCGAACCGGTGATGAAGTCTGCAAGGCGGGTCGCCGGGATGAGCATCTCGCCGGCACCGACGCGGCGAACGGCGTCGACCAGCTGCTCGGCCGGCTGCGTCTTCAGGAGAACGCCGCGGGCGCCGGCCTTCACGGCTTCGCGGAGGAGCGCGTTGCTCACAACCGAACTCAGGAGAAGGATGTGGGTTGTCGCCTGTTCATCACGCAACCGGGCGGCCAGCTCGGCACCGGTCATATCCGGCAACTGGTAATCGGCGACGATGACATCGGGGCGCGTGTCAGAGGCGAGCGCCACGGCGTCGCCTGCACTGGTGGCGATTCCGACTACCTGCAGATCGGGATGCTGTTCGAGCAACATCTGGATGCCATCCGCGACCACGCGGTGGCGATCAACGATGAGCACGCTGACAGTGCCCCCTCCCCGACCCTCACCCGCGAGCGAGGGAGACAGAGACACAGCAGCGGTCGGTTCTGCAGGTAGCCGCCGGCGCGGGTCGGCTGGGGCCGTTGCGGGTGGCGATGTCTAGGCACTCTGCTTTAACGCATAGGCGACGGCATCATCCAGGCTCATTCCCAGGCCATCTTCAAAGGCGAGCTCAAAAGCCTCCTCGCCTAGCCCGCTGCGGGCCTGCCGTTCGCACGCCTTGCGGTCGGCGTCGAGAAAGGGAGGGGTTGCGGACGGTACTCCCACGGAGTCGGCGAGCGCCTGCGCGGCACCGAGAAGGGTCGCGGCCCGGCGATGCTCGTTCAGGCTCTCCACGACCCACGCGAGGGTGTCCAGGCGCCGGGCGGCACCCCACACTTCGCCGAGCTCTCGATTGAGGACGAGTGCCTTGGTGACCAGGTCAAGCGCGCGCGGCGAGTCCCCGTCCCGCCATGCCACGAGGCCGAGCGCCCACAGCGCGTGGGACCGTATTTGCAGTTCGCCGCGGGCTTCCGTGATCGCCAGGACCTCCTGGTAGATGGCGCTTGCCCCCCGCTCATCCTCGGCAGCGACGCTCTGGCCGAGCCTGACCAGGACCGTAGCTAGGCCATGGACATCGCCCTTCTGTCGTAGCACGGGAACAGACAACTCAAACGCAGCCTTGGCACGGCGGTGATCGCCGGTCCAGAAGGCAAGCGTGCCGGTGCCTCGATTGGCGAGCTCCTGCGCTGACGCGTCTCCGCGCTCAATCGCGATCGTACGGATCTCTTCGATCAGGTCGGAGGCCGCGGCAAACTCTCCCTGGAGCATCGTCAGCAGGCTGGCGGCATAAAGACCGAACGGCCGGCTCGGGCTGTCCCCGGGGTTACGCTGAAGCAGCTCGTCGAGCATGTGCCGGAACTCCCCAAACCGTCCCCGCACAAACCCGTAACAAATCGCGAGGGCCGCGGTCATCCGCAAACCAGCGTCTGTTTCACCTGGAGCGCTGAGACAGAAGTCAACCGCGATCCGCAAGTTGGGGAAGTCCTGCTCCATGCGGTTCAGCCACACGCCCTGCCTTGGACCGATCCAATCGACGTAGGCGTCGTGGAGAAGCCGGTCATACCAATCTCGGTGTGCGCGGCGCAGCGCCTCGGTCTCACCTTGCTCGCGCAGCTTCGCCCACCCGAAGTCCCGAACCATCCCCAGTAATCGGAACCGGGGGAAAGGGCCCTCCCGCTCCTTGAGCACAATCGACTTGTCGACAAGGGCCGCCACCAGGTCGAGGATCGCCTCAGCAGGTATGTCGTCACCAGCGCACACCACCTCGGCCGCGTCGAGTTCGAATCCGCCTCTGAAGACGGAAAGCCGGGCCCAGAGCCGCCGCTCCTCGGCCGAACAGAGGTCGTAGCTCCATTCCAGGCTGGCCCACAACGTCTGGTGGCGCAAGGCAATGCCGCGCATCCGGGTAGACAGCAGCTGATAACGGTCGCTCAGCCGTCGCGCGATCTCATCCACTGGCAACGTGCGAAGTCGCGCCGCAGCCAGCTCGATCGCAAGGGGGAGCCCATCCAAGCGGTGACAGATCTCCACCACCGCTGCAAGGTTGTCCTCGCCAAGCCGGAACTCAGGGACGACAGCCATCGCGCGTTCGGTGAAGAGTGTCACGGCGTCGAATCGCGCCGCCTCGCTATGGAGGCGTGCGTCCCCCTCGGGGGCCGACAGGGGCGGGACGGACACCGCAACTTCGCCTTGAATCCCCAGCGGCTCGCGGCTGGTCGCGAGGATCTGAAGGTCAGGGCTGCTCTCGAGGAGTCGTACCGCGAGTGGCGCACACGCGTCTAGCAGGTGCTCGCAGTTATCGAGCAGCAGGAGTAGTCGCCTCTCGGCCAGATATTCCGCGAGCAGGTCGAACGCAGGGAGAGCTGACTGCTCGCGCAGCCCGAGGGTGCCGGCCACGGCCTGCGCCAGCACGGCGGGATCCTCAAGGAGATCGAGCCGGACGAGCCACGCGCCATCGTCGAACTCTGCCCGGACGTCCCTTGCGACCCGTACCGCGAGTCGCGTCTTCCCGACCCCACCCATCCCAATCAGGGTCACCAGTCGAGAGGTCGCCAGTTGTCCCTTGGCTTCGGTCAGCTGCTCTTCGCGATCGACGAAGCTCGTCAGCTCCAGCGGAAGATTCCCGATCCCCTTGCCCGTCGAGGCGGCCGTGCCCACGCCCCAAATTCCTCCAATCGAACGGGGATGCCACCTCTAAATAGACGGCGACGTCACCGCTGATCCTCGCCAAGCTTAGCAGCGGAACTGTGAGACCGACGTAACCCGGCTTCGTATCTCCACACGAGGCCTCGGCGGGACAAACCATCTGCTAGGGAGTGAGATTTATGGACACCAACTCCGTTGCTTCGTCGCGCCCCAACCGGCGCACATTTCTCAAAGTCGGCCTTGCCGCCGGCGCCGGTGTCGCGGGCACTGCATTCGTCGGCCTTCCGGCGCTCACCGAGAGTGAAGCGTCGTCGAGCATCACAAAGGGCAGGTCTGGTAAGACGCTCAGCTCGGCCAGCGGATCTGAAGAGAAAGGAGCTCGCGGTTGGGGCATTGGTCCCATGGACAGATCACCGGGTCATACCTAGTATCGGTTGTAAACGTCGTCAGCCCGTCCTACTGCTGGACTGGAGGTGGTGCCCATGAGACCCCTCGTTCTCGAACCAACGAAATGGCCCGTTCGTGCGGAAACGGAGTTCGGCTCACATCA
>WNFS01013395.1_pt1 | contig 11799 bp, 7 predicted proteins | sample 5400141 | NCBI WGS metagenome assembly WNFS01 (sample SAMN13153358, study PRJNA577476) | soil metagenome | isolation source: 60 cm saprolite under Madrone tree | place: USA:California | collected 2016-06-14 | reverse complement strand
CATGTACGAATTCGGCGGCCATGCGATCTTCTCCGGAACCATGACGCCCGGCCAGTGGTTCGCCTTCAACGCCTTCCTCGTCCTGCTGATTGCTCCTGTGTTCCAGATCGTGGCGATTGGCACGCAAATCACGGAAGCCATCACTGGCCTCGAACGCACGCGCGAAATCCTGAACGAAAAGAAAGAAAACGAAGACCCGCGCCGTACGGTCGCGATAGACCGCATCGACGGTCAAATCGTTTTGGAAAACGTGAACTTTTCCTATGAGTCCAGCAAGGAAGTTCTTCACGACGTGTGTTTCGAATCGCAGCCGGGAACGGTTACAGCTTTGGTCGGCCCATCGGGCGCGGGCAAATCAACAATTATCGGCTTGATTGCGGCTTTTTATGTGCCGTCCAGCGGTCGCGTCCTGGTGGACGGAACCGATCTCGCCACTGTGAATTTGAACTCCTACCGCACGCAGCTCGGCGTCGTCCTGCAAGAGACTTTTCTTTTTGACGGCACGATTCGCGAGAACGTCGCTTTTGCACGTCCCCAAGCTAGCGAAGAAGAGATTCTGGCCGCCTGCCACATCGCGCGGGTCGACGAGTTTGCCGAATCTTTTGAGAACAAATACGACACGCTGGTTGGCGAACGCGGGGTCAAACTCTCAGGCGGGCAAAAACAGCGCGTGTCCATCGCGCGCGCAATCCTAGCCGATCCGCGCATCTTGATTCTCGATGAAGCAACCTCGAGTCTCGATTCCGAATCCGAAGCGCTCATTCAGGAAGGTCTTCGCTACTTGATGCGCGGGAGGACGACCTTTGTCATCGCGCATCGCCTTTCCACGATTCGCCGCGCCGAGCAAATCCTGGTGGTCGAGGGCGGCCGCATCATCGAGCGCGGCAACCATGCTTCACTCTACGCCGCCGGCGGCCGATATTACGACCTCTACACAAAACAGCATGAGGTTGAGAGCAACCTCTTCCTGGCGCCGGGCGAAGGTTCGGGGGAATCCGAAGACGGCGATGCCGCGCGCGCATCAGCCGTTGGACGCGCCGGTACAACGCTTCCTGACGCGATTCGCTTGATCCGCGGACAAAACAACTGAAAATCTAAAACGTAGAGAGCTGGAGAAACACGGCCGCGCGCCTGCGAATAACTGTCGGTCGCAGCTCGGCGGTGCTGACGTCGGTGAGTTATACGGTGGTGGTGCGCCGGATGACTAGCTTCTTCGTCGCGGGCGGCGGAATCAACGTCGCCATCTTGCGGATCATCGCCAGCACCAGCCGTTTATCGCCATCCGAAAGCGTGGTACTGAAACGCTTGATCTCCGCCAGGAAACGGATTTCGTCTTGCGAAAGTTCGCCCAGCATTTTTTGCGTTTCGCGGTCGCGGGGCGTTTCCGTCCCCGGGAAAAAATCCGCAAGCGAGATGTCCATGGCTTCCGCAATCTTGGCCAGGGTCTCGAGCGATGGCACAGTGTGGCCGTTCTCGACGCGCGAGAGGTAGCAGCGCAATAATCCGGTGCGCCGCTCGATGTCTCCTTGCGATAGACCCCTCTGGCTGCGATATGACTTGATGACTTCTCCGATGTTTACGCGCGGTTTTTCTTTTGGCACAGTGGCTCTCCAGGTCGAGGGGGTAGCTTAGTCACTAACAGTAGGAGAAGCAAGAGGGAATTTGCGAGGGATGCTTCCAATTCGTCAACGCGCGGTTTCGCCTCCAGAAAACGGCATCCGCCAGACTTTGGACGTTGTCCTGCGCGATTTTAGCGTTGTGTCGGCGTAACCATGGCCGGCTGTTGCAGCCGGAATTCGAGCAACGTTTCGCTCGGTACCTTCACTTGCTTGCCTCGGGTAAACACCTGCACGCCAGCACCTACCGCGGAGCCGGCTCCGGCTCCAATCGCTGCCCCTTTTCCGCCCCCGGCAATCGCACCGATGATGGCTCCGACGACGGCCCCGCCTCCGACTTTCTTTGCGGTGTCGGAGCCGCGGCCTTGCCCTTTCAGGTCGTAATCGCTGCTGACCACGGGGTAGTCGCGGCCGTCGATAACGATGCGTACGAGCTCCAACTGCAGCTCTGCGCTCCCGGAGAAGTGGCCCGCTTCTTTCGCTTCTGCTAGGCGGCCGTAAACATCAGTGCCCTTCCGCGCTACAAGTGTTCCGTTGACGTAAAGATCGGTTTCAAGACTGCCGTGGAAAATGTCGCCGACCTGATTCTTTGATGAATCTACGCCATCAATCATGCGTACCAACAAGGACTCACCCGCCGGGATGGTGACTTCGCCGTATTGAGCAGCGGGGTCTTGCGTCCTAGCAGCCAGGGAAGTTGGTCTCACCGCTGGAGGCGGAGCGTCCTGCGAGGTAATAGGCCGTTGCGGAGCAACTGGCGCCGCAGGGTTCGAGTCGGTTGAATAGGAAGCAGGAGGCTGAGAAGACCCAGCTGGTGCGTTTGCCGCGCCGGAATTCCCTGTGAACGTCAACGCAACAGCATCCGACACATTGAATGTTTGAACTTCACCCTTAATCTCAAAGCGCAGCACGGCTTGCGTGCCGCCCAAGTAGCGCCCGCGGAGAATTCGCCCGTCCTTAAGCTCCAGCGTATCCGCGGCAGCAGCGCCCGCAAAAAATAAACCAAGCGCGAATGCGGCAATAGTTCTTACTCGACCGTTCATTGTTTTGCCTCTCTCTAACGACGCTGGCCGGGAACCAATCCCTCCGCGCCGGTTTCTCCTTGCCACTCACACCAACATCTTAGCCTATTGCCTTGGATGAAGCTGTCGGGGCCAGGGTTGCGCCAATATTCTTGACCTACTGCGTACCCTGGTAGAGCTGGCGCGTGATATCAGCCATCAACGCGGCGCTGTCCTTTATGTCGGCGAGGCCTTGGACGAGAATCACCAGCACAAACGGTTTGGGAGCAAAGACGATCGCGGCATCGTGATGAATCTTGGTAATTTCGCCGGTCTTATGCGCTACGCGTGTGCCGGGTGGAAGGCCGGCAGGGATGCCTTCGTTGAATTTTTGGCGTTCGAGGATTTCGATCATCTGCCGGGAAGATTCCTGATCGACAGCCTCTCCGCGAGCGATCGCGTCGAGAAGTTGCAGTAGCCCGTGTGCGGTCGTCGTGTTGTTCAGTCCTTTCGCGAATGCTTTGCCGTCCTCGACGCCGCGCAACACATTCATTCCGTCTGCATGCAACGAATGCACTGTAGCGCGGATGTTATCGACGCCAAGGTTTTCGATCAACAGATTCGTTGCAAGATTGCTGCTGACGGTGATCATCATCTCGCAGAGCTGGCGTAGCGTGCGCGTCTCTCCGGCCGCCTTGTACAAATCCGTTTCCGAATCGTCCGCAGGATCAAGCGTATAGCTCGAGCCGTCTACCAAACTGTGAAATTCATTCTTAACGCGAAGTGAGTCCTCGAGCTTTAGTTTTCCTTGCCGCGCTTGATGAAACAGTTCGATCATCACTGGAATTTTCATACTGCTGGCGGCGTGGAAGGATTTATCATCGCGAAGCGAGTACGCGGTGTGTCCATCGAGCGTGCGGAAGGCGATGCCGACATCTGCTCCGCTGTTGCGGATTCGCTCTTCGATACTTGCGCTTAATTTTAGGTCAATAGTCACCGATTGGCCGGAGGCCAGCGTAGGAAATAACGAAAGTGCAGCGCAGAAAATGGCAGAAAGAGAATAGAACGTCACGAAGCCACGCAATTTAGGATGGAGTCTCATCGCCGGGCATCTTGCCCGAAGCCCCTCGCTGTTGCAACACCATCTTGAATGCAAACAACAAGGGCCCAAGCCGAAAAAAGCCTGGGCCCTGATGTACTGAACGCACGGCTAAGTTAAATGAGACTTCTGTTCCCTGCCCTCCCGCCTAGAATTGACGCCGGGCCTCATCAGCTTCTTCAGCCAACTGCATGAGCTTTTGCACGAGCCCAGTATTTTTGTTTGTTTTAGGATCCAGGAAGAGTCCGTCTTGCAAGAAGCTGACGACAGATGCCACCGCGCCGCCGAACTTTATGGATGTCGGGCGGATGATCGCCACTGGTCCGAACTTCTTGTCCAGGAAGTGGGTGGGCTCCGGCATGATCAAGTTCGCTTGCAACGTATCCCCATTGAGGGACTCCGGGTTTGTCTCCCCTTGCGCGGCGCTGAGGGTCGTGAACGTCACGCTCGAGTTGTTGATCTTATCGAAGTCTGTCAGAGGAGTCGCATTGCCCGCTTTGTCCTGCCATGTTTGGAAGTGCATGGTTTCGCTGGGACCAATGCTCAACAAGATTCGCAGGACTTCCAGATTGCTGACATGTTGAGCGAGCGCCGGGTACAAGCTCGTCCCGCCTTGCTCGATAAACGCAAAGTGGAATCCCGCCGTGAAAGCGATCGCCTTGAGGTGATCGGTGAAGGTGGACTGAGTAGGATCAGTAGTGTTGATGACGCTTCCAGCTGTGTCATCGTTGCTCCGAGGAATCGCCGTGTGCTTCCCTACGTTCAGGCTCGGAACGGCTTGCGCAAACGGCGCTCCTAAGTCGAAATCCGGATTTGTAATGCTGCGGTACCGAGACCAAAAGCTGGTGTCGACTGTGAGTTGGGTGAGGTTGGTGAGCCGTCCCACTTGTCTTGCTCCGTCAGCGGTGCTGCTCGGCAAGGTCTTGAACTGGCTAAGGTCAACCGGCCCAGCTCCTTTCGATTCGAGGTAGTTGCCCAGGAAGCTGGCGTGGCTGAGTTCGTCATCGGTGTTGTCGTGGATATACTGGGGCATGTCTCCGTCTAGAATCTGCAGAGCCTGTGAGTACGCCGCATTTCCGCCGTTGAGTCCGCTGACTTCGTTGTCTTGCGTTCCCCCAAGTTCCGAGTATTGTAGCCACAGGTCGGCCTCAACCTGCTCCAAGGCCTGCAGAAACGTCAGGATCGCGATGTCGCCCCTGGTAATTCCCGGACCGTTGCCCTCTTGATTTTGACCCCGATCGAAGGCAAACGATTTACCAGCAACCAGTCCAGCGCCTAGTGTAGCTGCGCCTGCCGCCACCGCTCCGTTTCTTAAGAAAGAACGTCGATTTGAACCCCTCGTGAAGATGCCACTCTTTTCCTTCATCTCTTTCTCCTTCTTTCTTTCTTTCCGATTTGTATTCTTCGAAATCGAGCTTCCGTTCGGTTTCGAAATTCGAGCAAATTGTTTTGGGCTGGTTGGTTAAAGTTGAAGTACTTCCGCTCGCCATTCCGAGAGCAAAGGTTCAATTCGAAAAAATGGGGCGGCATTGTCGCCAATTCTGGCCCATCTTCTGTTATTGAACCGTGACCGTGACCGAGGTTGAGTGCGAGAGACTTCCCGAGGTTGCTCCCGCGGAGGAGCTGTCGGTTGATTTTACCCGCAAACAACAGGCCGAGGAACCCTAGCGCCGGTACCGGGAGCACTGCAGCGAAGATGCTTCCGCTGGAGTTCTTGGCCATCCTCACGGCCGGATTGTAGGGTGCCGAGGAAGTCGTGATGGTCATGGTAGCGGTTACGGTTCCGCCGCTCGCTGGCATGACCGATGCTGGTGAAAAGCTACAGGTAGACCCTAGGGGCTGGCCGGAACAAGTAAGCGTGACGCTCGAGTTGAAGCCGTTGAGCCCTCCCAGTTTCACCATGAAGGCTGCCGGCTGCCCTGCTGCTATTGTCAATGTTGCAGGCGTCGCAGAGATGTTGAAGTCTCCGCTGGCCGGAGGCGCGGTGGCATTCGCAGTGATACCCGCGAACAGACCGTGCATTTCGTTGGTGAGCCCCGCAGTGATGTACATTGTGTTGGGATCGCCGGATTGCGCTCCACCGCCGCCGAACACCATGTCCCAAAGAGAGGCATTAAGGATTGGCGCGCCGTTCGCGTCTTTCATTTGATCAATAAAGGCCCCGGTGGCGAAGTTGTAGGCGTTGATGGCCCCGTCTCCAAAATTCCCGACGAGCAAATCACCGGCCAATGAACCGCCGAATCCTGCTGGAGGAACAACAACACCCCAAGGCGCATTCAAGTGAGCGTCTGCGGTGATCCTGCGAAGCATTGTGCCATCCGTACTGAACAGGTCCACGAACCCTGAGCCGGCAATCTTTAGAGGATCGTGCATGGGCATATCTTGTAACGCGTAGGTCACTACAACCATCGAAGTGTTGTTTACCGTGATTACGTGCACGCCGAATGCTGCATAGCCCGGTGAACCCGAACCCGCAGGGACTGTCGGCAGTGCCGGATCATTAAATGCACCGGGGCCCAGAACTTGGGTTGGCTTGAAGGTTGTGTCGTAAATCTCGACTTGGCCGGAGCGGAAATTGGCGGCCAGAAGGAATCTTCCAGAGCTGTTGGTGACAAGCGCAAGGCCCTTGTACACCGCGCCAGTGGCGGCGGTTGGTTTGGTGGAATTGTCCACTGCCAGAATGGACGAGGTTCCTCCGGTCCAGCCCGAGATGGTTCCGTCTTCGGTGTCAAAGATAAACAGGCTGCTGCCACCGTTCAGAGTGAAACCGCCCGAAGCATTGCCGACACATCCCGTCGGTGTGGCCGGATTGGAGCTGCCCGCGGGAGGCGCAATCGTGAATGCTCCCTGTATGGCACCCGCGGTGTTGTAGAGCGAGGTGACTCCTGTCGGACTGGCATTGTCTGCGATCCAAAAGGGATCGCCGGGGATGATGCATATGCCCCAGGGATTGACTAGATTGGGATCGATCACAGGTGCCAGCCCCTGCGTGTCCGAAACTAGATTGGTTTGTTTGTAACTATTACTTTGCCCTTCGGCGGCTGGCATCGAAAGGATTTGTGCACAGATTAGCCCCAGCAATAACACGCGAACTCTTCCCATGATTCTGAATTGCTCCTCTCATTCGTCGCTCATTCATCAGGCAACAGTTTTGCGTATGCCTATGGTGTCTCAGCAGTTGGATGCCTTCCGGATGTCAGGAATAAATCACGGGCGGGACAAGTCTTTATCAACCGGGAGGCCTATCAGTGAAAACGACTTATGAGCAAATGTCACGTCTAAGGAGCTCAGGGATGGCAACTCTTCCTGCGGAAATTGCTTCCAATGGCGGAACCGTCCTTTCTACGAACGAAATGAAGTTCTCCGGCTCGATTGTGCGATTTGGCACGTTCGAAGTGGATTTGGAGTCCCGCGAGCTGCGCAAGCAAGGCCTGCACGTGCGCCTGGAGGAGAAGCCATTTCGAATCCTGGAGTTGCTGCTCGAGCAAGCGGGCCGCGTGGTCACTCGCCGGGCATTGCGTGAAAAACTTTGGCCCGACACACACGTCGGCTACGACCAAAACCTCAATACCGCCGTCAATAAACTGCGCGAATTGCTGGGTGATTCCGCGCAAAGCTCCCGCTTCATTGAAACTCTCCCGCGGCTTGGATATCGCTTCATCGCCCCTGTTGTAGTCCCCGCCCGTCCTTCTTCGCACGTTGCGAAGAAAATGCTAGCCGTTCTTCCCTTTGAAAACCTCGGAGCGGATCCGGAGCAAGAGTATTTCGCCGACGGCTTGACCGAGGAGATGATTTCCCACATTGGCCAGCTCGAGCCACGCCGTCTGGGTGTGATTGCGCGAACCTCCGCGATCCAATACAAGAACACACGAAAATCGATCGCGGAAATCGCGTCGGAACTGAAGGTTAGCTACGTTTTGGAGGGAAGCGTGCGCTGCGAAGGAACTGGCGCTCGCATCACGGCGCAATTGATCGAAGCGCAGGACCAAACGCACTTGTGGTCCGCCAGTTACAACCGCGATCTGCGCGATATTTTAAGCGTTCAAGCCGAAGTTGCGCGTCAAGTCGGCCGAGCTTTGTCGCTGGAATTGCTGCCCGAAGCCGTCGCGGAATCGCCCTCGTTCGATCCCTCGGCGCACGAAGCTTATCTTCGCGGAAGATACTTCTTCGGGCGAAGAACCGAGGAGGGGCTCAAGAAAGCCATCGCCTCTTTCGAGACTGCCTTGTCCATTGAACCGGCGTGCGCGCGTTCCTATTCGGGGATTGCGGACTGTTACAGCATGCTCTGCTGGTATGGAGCGATGTCCCCAAGTGAAACGGGCCCCAAATCTGCTGCCGCTGCAAGGCGCGCCATTGAGCTCGATTCATCTCTCAGCGAACCACACGCTTCGCTCGCTCTCGCTCATTTCTGGTACGAGTGGGATTGGATTCATGCAGAAGAGCAATTCTTGCGTGCCATTGAATTAAATCCTAGTTACGCATCGGCCCATCATTGGTTTGCGGCTTACCTGAATGCTATGGGGCGCTTCGAGGAAGCCCGGTCAGCACAAAGGCAAGCGAGGGAGTTGGATCCCCACTCTCTCATGCTCAATATGGGCGCCGCGGATTCTTTCTTTTTTACTCGCAATTACGACGCCGCTGCTAAGCACCTGCTTGCTCTTCTCGAGCAGGCACCGAGTTTCGTCCCCGCGCATTTCAATCTTGGGCGCGTCTATGTCCAGGCGGGTATGCTCGAGCAAGCCGTCGTGGTTTTCGAAAAAGCCGCACATAGCTCACGGAGTCACGTCGCGCTACCCGCTCTCGCTCATGCCTACGCCCTATCGGGACGACGCGAAGAAGCCAGGGTAATTCTCGAAGAAATGAAGAAAGATATAGTTGGGCGCTATGTTTCGTCGCCGATGATTGCCCGCATCCATCTGGGCCTGGGCGAATTCGAAACCGCTCTCGATTGGCTGGAAAATGGTTTCAAGGAGCGCTCGTATTGGATGGTCTTCTTGAAAAACGACCCGGTTTACGACCCTATCCGCTCCCACGTAAGGTTCCGTGAGCTGTTGAGGCTCACCGGGCTGGTATCTTAGGAATCTGCATGGGATCTTTCCTAGCTCTTCCCATCATGGTGAGGCTTTAGTTTTCGGCCGCGCCCAAAGTAGCCGACGCCACGTTCCATCCGTCAATCACCAGAACGGGCTTGGGAGCGTCCTGGGAGGAACGCTCAAACTTTGCGGCCACGGTCCGGCTCTCCCCAGGCGGCAGTGAAAAGTAGTTGTCGTCCCAAAAGATTGGCGTGATGTCTTCGCCACCCTTGCCGCGAGTGACGCGCACATGCACCATAAACGCCATTGCTTTCTCAGGATTCATCACAGTTATATGAGCCTGGCCGTTTCCGACGGCGGCGTTCGTTCTCAATTTCACTTGCGGCAAAGAATTAAGGCCCGTGAGATCCCCAAACTCTGCCTGTGGCGTATATACAGTATCTTGTCTCTTCGCCCAGTCGAGAGTGTCCGCTTTGGTTGATAGCCAGTAAAAATTATCGCTTATGAGTTCTCCTCCTGGAGCGTGCAGTTGCAAGCTCAGGAAATAAGTCTTGGAGAGACCATCTACTTTCGGAAGATCGAATACCTTGATGCTGCGGTCGGCTGGCAAGTCCACTACTGCGTCGCGGGAAGCCTTTTCCGTGCCATCAATATTGTAAATTTTCGCGCTGACCTTCCGTCCTTTCAGCTCCAAGTACATGCTATTCACCACGGCAACCGAATTATCGTCGTAGGAATACTGTACGTGAACAGGTTCCATAGCCTTCTTTGTGCCGAAGTAGCCGCCAGCGGGCACCAGATAATAATCGTAGAGATGCCAGATCAGCGACGGCCATCCATTGTTCAGCATCCACTGAATCACCCCAGTGGAGGTGTACTTGTTGCGTCCATACGCCTCGAACATCGCGCGCTCGCCGTCATACGTCATCGCTTGCGCCTTACGTTCGTAGTCGTCTAGCGAAATGGCTTGCCCGTAGCGCCGGTTCAGCCCGTCGGTGAACACATTCACCGTTGTAAATCGTTCGCCTCCCGAGTGGTAATTCCATACTTCATCGATCGGCCAAAGATGATTCTTGGGAATGAATCGCTCGAGCGATTCGCGCGGCGGAATCGCCGGTCCCGGGCTCGTCTCCGTGTTGTAGCCGTACGCTCCGCCCGCTTTCGTGTCCGCCAGCCAATAAACCGGCGGCACATATTCGTACGGCCCGGTCATCTTCACGCCCGATTTTCCCGTGATGGTGGTCTTTTCTTCGGAAGCCGATGAAATAATCGGGTTCGGCCATCCCAAATCTTTTTCGATGCCCAAATACATTTTCTCCACATCAGCAGGAGGCGGCCCGTCGCTACCGTTGAGCCAAACAAAAACGCTCGGGTGATTTCTCAGTCGCCCGATCTGATCCGTCAGCGATGCGGCTGCAATTTTCTGCTGGTCGCCTCTCCAGAGCTTCCATCGTTCCCAGGCATCGCAGCACGTCCATCCTGGCATCACGAGAATTCCCAACTTGTCTGTCTTGTCGAAGAATTCATCGTGGTCCAGCCGCCCTTCGAGCCGGATGGTGTTCAATCCCATGTCATGCACGTAAGCCAAGTCCGCGTCCAGCCTCTCCGACGACCAGCGCAAAAACATGTCCGGTGCCCACGCCGCGCCGCGAATGAGCAGCTTGCGTCCATTGATCTTGAAAAGCCGGTAACCCTTGTCAGTGATCTCGGAAGTCACTTCGCGAATGCCAAACGTAACGCTGGCGGAATCAGAAGTCTGCCCATCCACATCAAAACGCAGATTCGCTTTATAAAGATTTGGCACGCCCATCTGGTAAGGCCACCAGATCCGCGGGTGCTCCAGCTTCAGTTGGGGAAATTCCTCCGGCGTGAAGCGCACACTCTTCGACTCGCCTGCAGCCAATTCGACTGGCTTCTCCAACGAAATGCCTTCGATATCGCCGCGGAAGATCCCTTTCACTGGATGATCCGCCGTATTGTGTAAATCGGCGCTGACGGTCAGTGCCGCCGTCTTATACTCCGCATCCAACTTAGAAGCCACAAACGGATGCCGCAGCGAAACATCTCTGTTCGTCGTCAAGAACACTTCTTTCCAAATTCCCATGTCCCTGTCGGCAGGAGTCGGGTTCCAGTCCACCCAAGTAATTCCCAGATCGTCCTTCTGAGGCGCAAAAACCTCCAGAGCGACCGCGTTAGTCTTCCCTGCTTGGATGTTCTTGCTCACATTGAATTCGAAAGCGCGGTAAGTTCCCGCCACGTCCTTCGCATCGCCAATTCTCACGCCATTGACCCAAACATTCGCCCGGTAATTAATTCCCAGAAAGTGCAGCCACGAATTCTTCTGCGCGAGCTCGGAAGGCACTTCGAATTCGGTGCGAAACCACCACGAGCAAAGAAACGGACTACCCGCCGGCATATCCTGAATCGCAAAAAACGACTTGTCCGAATAATTCATCCCCGGAAGAGTTTTCAAGTTGGTTCCGAAATATGGATCAGGATAAGTCTTGTCCGTAACCAGCGCCCCGACCACTGTCGCCGGCAAATCGGTTTTATGCCAAACCGATGCATCGAAACTCACCGCCGAGATTTGCTCGCCCTTTGCCTTTGCCACACACGACGACTGAATCTGCCAATTCTTATGCAGGTAGAGCCGCGCGTCAGGCTCGCCTATAACCTGTGCGTTCGTGGCCGGTGCAACGGAGCCCCCCACGACGGCGAGAAAGCTCATCAGCACCAGCGCACATCTGCACAGCCAATCGAAATGAGACATTGATCTCCTTGCGGAAAACGCAGAACGATTCGAGACTCACGCTTGCAGTTGCGTAAGGCGCAGGCCATGTTAAACAGATTCAACTCAGACAAGTATTCTTTTTTTCACACGCAACTAGTACTACTGTGTTATAAAATAAGGCACATTTCCTGCAAAAACTAGTAGCGATTGCACCAGTTGTGCCTACACTCTGTCGGCATGAGCGCCACTACTTCGGCGCCAGGCGCACAACAGCAACGCTTCGCGGCCTATCTCGATAGCCTGGCGCAAGCCGCAGAGC
>WNFS01003582.1_pt1 | contig 11802 bp, 8 predicted proteins | sample 5400141 | NCBI WGS metagenome assembly WNFS01 (sample SAMN13153358, study PRJNA577476) | soil metagenome | isolation source: 60 cm saprolite under Madrone tree | place: USA:California | collected 2016-06-14 | reverse complement strand
CGGAAGATGAGGCATCGTTCGAATGAGTGATTCACTTACGTCGGCGCAAGTCGTTGAATCGACAAAAAGACTGAACTACGGAACGTGGCGATTCCAGAAAAGCTGGAATCCGCTGCATGTGGTGGATGCGGAGGGCTGCTACTTTATTGATGCGGCCGGAAAGCGTTACCTAGATTTTTCTTCACAACTGATGTGCGTCAACTTGGGGCACAAAAACCCCGCGGTGATTAAGTCGATTGAAGAGCAGGCCAGGGCGTTGCCGTACATTGCGCCTTCCTATGCGTCAGATGCGCGCGCGAAGCTGAGCAATTTGTTGTTGGAGGTTCTACCGAAAGGACTGGAGAAATTCTTTTTCACTACTTCGGGAACGGACGCGAATGAAGCGGCGTTCAAAATCGCGCGAATGTACACGGGGAAGGCGAAGATTATCGCGCGATACCGGTCGTATCACGGCTCGACGACGGCTTCGCTCGCCGCTACCGGCGATCCGCGCCGTTGGGCGATGGAGCCCGCGGGCAAAGCGCAGGGTTTTATTTTTGCGCCGGAAGTGAATTGCTACAACTGTCCGATTAAACACACCTATCCGTCCTGCAACGTCGCGTGCGCCGATTACGTCGAGCACATGATTACGAACGAGAGCAACGTCGCTGCGGTAATTCTCGAGCCTGTCGTTGGAACGAACGGCGTGTTGATTCCGCCGGCTGAATATTTCCCGAAGCTGCGGAAGATTTGCGACGCGAACGGCGTTCTGATGATTGCCGACGAAGTGATGACCGGTTGGGGACGCACCGGAAAATGGTTTGCGGTGGACAATTGGAATGTTCAACCGGACATTCTCGTCACGGCGAAAGGCATTACATCGGCGTATATGCCGCTTGGATTGTGCGCGACTACTGCGAAGATCGCGGCGCACTTTGACGATCATTATTTTGCTCACGGCCATACTTACGAGGCTCACCCAATGACGCTGGCGCCGGCGGTGGCGACGATTCATGAAATGCAGAGACTCGGTTTGGTGGATCGCGCGAACAAAATCGGTGCGTATATCGGCGAAAAACTGAAGGCACTTCCGGCGCGGCATCCGTCGATTGGCGACGTGAGGGGAATTGGCGCTTTCTGGGCGGTGGAGCTGGTGAAGAACAAACAGACGAAGCAGCCGTTCAACACCATGCTGGACAAAGTGGAAGGAAAACCGCTAGTGGTGGACCAAGTGGCGGCGGAAGCATTGAAGCGCGGAGTTGCGCTGCAGGCTTGGGTCAGCCACTTTGTTATTGCGCCGCCGCTTATCATCGAGGAATCGGAAGTGGATGCAGGCGTGGCCGCATTGGATGCGTCGCTTTCGATTGCAGATGCGGCTGTTGCAACAAATTAACGCGCGAACATATTTTTCGCCAAGAACCACAAGTTGGCAGGACGCTCCGCCAGACGCCTGACGAACCACGGATACCAGTATTTTCCGTACGCTACCAGGACAGCGGAGCGATAGCCTTCTGTCGCGAGACGCTCTTGCTCCGCGCGCTGAATTCCGTAAAGCATCTGCACTTCGAGCGCCAACTTTGGCATTTGTTCACTCGCACAAAAATCTTCCAGACGCTTGATCATTGCCGTGTCGTGCGTGCCAAACGCAGCTCGAAACATGGCGCCGTCCCGTTGGGCGCGAAGCATGGACTGGCCTAGCGAAAAGTAACTTTCGTCGACGTCGCTCTTCGCCGGAAACGCAACGCTCGGAAGCTCCTTGTATGCGCCCTTCACCAGTCGGACCGAGGGCTTCAGCGGCAGTAGCGCTTCCAGATCTTTTTTCGTGCGGAACAAGTAGGCTTGCAGGCAAATTCCGGTGCGGGGGAACTTGGCTAGCGCGCGACGATATACTTCCAACGTCGCATCGACATATGCACTGGCTTCCATGTCGATCCAGACGGTTTTTGCCGGGTCTTCTGACTGCAGGATCCGCTTCACATTGGCGCTGCACAAATCCACAGACTGGTCGAGGCCCAGTTGCGTCAGCTTCACAGAGATTTCGGTTTGCAGTTCCGCCGCGCGAATTCTTTCCAGAACGATCAGGTAATGCTGCGTGACTTCATCGGCTTCGCCGGCGTCACGGATGTTTTCACCGAGATGTGTGAACACGCTGCCAATTCGTTTTACGTCGAGAAGTCTGGCCGCAGCGAGCGCATCGTCTATCTCTTCGCCGGGCATGAATCGGGCGACACTTCGGCGCACGAATTTGTAGTGCGAGGCATGCTCGCGCAACCAGACATTTTGGGAGGCCGCCAGCAGAAGCGACCGCATCAGGCTCATGACTATCTCCAGCGGCCGGAAAAGTCTGCCAACAAAAGATGTCGCGGAATCGGAAGCGACAGTATTAAATCGACAAAAGTTTCAGAGCAAATCCCGCCAGTGCACCACCCGCGAGCGGACCGACAATCGGAATCGGCGCGTAGGGCCAGTCTGAACTGCCCTTGCCCGCAATGGGCAGAATCGCGTGCGCGAGACGCGGCCCGAAGTCGCGTGCGGGATTTATAGCGTATCCAGTCGAACCGCCGAGAGAAAGGCCGATGCCCCAGACCAAGCTTCCCACTAAGTATGGGCCAAGCCCGGCGGCAGGGCCATTCGCTGAGACGCTCTTTGAGAAAATCGCGCCCGCCACGAAAACCAGAACGAATGTTGCAATCACTTCGCTGATTAAGTTTGTTACGGTGTTTCGAATTGCGGGAGCCGTGCAAAATGCGCCGAGTTTGAGCCCGGTATCGGGTGTCTCTTTCCAGTGGGGCAAATACTGCAACCACACGAGCGCGGCACCGACGACTGCACCGAGCAACTGCGCAGACAGGTAAAGCAAGAATTTTCCGTACACCCCAGCGCGTACCGCGAACCCCAGTGTGACGGCGGGATTCAGATGCGCGTCGTTGCTTCCGCAGGCAATCGCCGTAAAGGCGCCGCACATGACCGCAAACGCCCACCCTGTGGTGATAACAATCCATCCACTGCCTTCCGCTTTCGATTTTTTCAGAAGCACCGCGGCCACGACGCCATCACCCAACAAAATCAGGATCAGGGTGCCAAGAAATTCTCCGAGCCAGGGCGATGTCATTCTATTCTCTCCTTTTAGTTTTCTACCCAGTCGAACGACCGCGTGACCGCTTTTTTCCATTCCCGGTAAAGCTTTTCTCGTTCGTGTTCTGCCAGCGCAGGTTTCCAGGTCCTGTCCGCTTTCCAGTTGGCCAGAAGCTCATCCGTACCTTTATAAAAGCCAACTGCGAGTCCCGCCGCGTATGCCGCGCCGAGCGCAGTGGTCTCCGGCACCATCGGGCGCACCACTTCGCGGTTGAGAATGTCGCTTTGAAACTGCATTAAGAGTTCATTGGCGACCATGCCGCCGTCGACACGCAGCGAAACGAGCGGGATCTTGGAGTCTTTCTCCATCGCTTCCACCACTTCGCGCGTCTGAAACGCTGTCGCCTCCAGAACGGCGCGCGCCAGATGACCTTTGTTTGCGTAACGCGTGAGGCCGGCGATTACACCACGCGCAGATTCTTTCCAGTACGGCGCATACAATCCAGAGAAGGCCGGGACAAAATAGACGCCGCCGTTGTCCTTCACTGTTTGCGCGAGCGCTTCCACGTCCGGACTCTTTGCGATTAGCCCAAGATTGTCCCTCAGCCACTGAACGAGTGCGCCGGTAATTGCGACGCTGCCTTCGAGCGCGTAATGCGGAGGCGCGTTTCCGAATTTGTACGCAATGGTTGTCAGCAATCCGAATTGTGAGGGAACGGCTTGCTCGCCTGTGTTCATCAGTAAGAAGCAACCAGTGCCGTACGTATTTTTCACTTCGCCGGGGCGAAAGCACGCTTGCCCAACCAGTGCTGCTTGCTGATCCCCCAGGATTCCGGCAATGGCCACGCCCTTGACTGCGCCGTCCGCGACCGTGCCGTAGACTTCGCTGCTCGACTTCACATGTGGCAACACGTTTCGCGGAATTTCGAATGCGCGCAGAAGTTCATCGTCCCAATCCAGCGTTTTCAGATTGAGGAGTTGCGTGCGGCTGGCGTTTGTCACATCCGTTGCGTGCACGCCGCCGCGGGGCCCGCCGGTCAGATTCCACAAAAGAAACGTGTCGATGTTTCCGAAGAGAAGTTCGCCGTCTTGCGCGCGCTGCGCCGCCCCGCGAACGTTTTTCAATATCCATCGCAGTTTCAAGCCACTGAAATACGTGCTAAGCGGAAGACCGGTTTTTGCGCGAAACCGGTCCTGGCCACCCTGCGCGCTGAAGTGCGCAACGTCCGGGCTGACGCGTGTGTCCTGCCACACGATTGCGTTCATGACCGGCTTGCCCGTTGCCTTTTCCCAAACGACGCTTGTCTCACGCTGATTCGTAATGCCGATCGCCGCCAGATCGCCCGATGTCAAATTTCCGTTGGCTAGCGCTTCGGCTATTACTTCCCGCGTTCGCTGCCAGATCTCTTCAGGGTTGTGCTCCACCCAACCCGGCTGTGGGAAAATCTGTTCGTGCTCCTTTTGCGCGACACTTACGATGCGTCCTGCCTTGTCAAACACGATAAAACGCGTGCTCGTTGTGCCTTGATCGATTGCCCCGAGGTAATTTTTCACTGGCTCATGCCTCACTCAGTCCAAGTTCCCGCAGAAATCCGCGAATCTTTTCGATGTATCGCGCGACTTCGGTCGATTTTTGCGCGTCGCCCCAACCCAGCTCACGCGCAATCAGCTCGCCGACCGCCGGCGCTGCGAGGATCGACGCTCGCCAATCATATAGCTGTAGCCCCAGCCTCCGCGCGAGCACATCTTCAATTGTTTGCGCCGATTCCGCGCGAGCGCAGTAGGCGACCTCCGCGCGCAGCGCGGGAAAGCCGTCAACAAGGGGCAAACTCAAATCGGCATCTTGGCGAGCCAAGCCTAGTACGCGAGCCGCGTTTGCACCGAACTTCCCAGCAAGATGCTTCGCCGTTGCGGCCGGCAATCCATATTCGCGCTCCAGCGCCGTCGGCAAATCCTCCGTGTATGCCGCCGCACCGTCAAGGGTGTGCTCCTTCGTAGGGCTCTTAGATGGAGTTTGTCCCAGCGCCCGCTGCACCACATTGACCGTGTCTTCCGCCATCAATCGGTGCGTGGTCCACTTTCCACCGAGAATGCTGATGAGTCCGCTCTGCTCGTCCACTTCGACTTCGTGATCGCGAATCAACTCTTTCGTGGAGTGTTTGTCGCCACCGGCCGCGACCAGCGGCCGCAAGCCGGCGAATCCGCTGACGGCCTGCTCGACGCGGAGCGGCTGTGACAGGTACGGGTTCAGCTGCCGCAACATATACTCCGCTTCGCCGTGGCTCACCGCCATCTTCGTTTCCGGCGTGGCTTCGTCTTCCGTAGTTCCCACCAAGAGGCGTCCCTGCCACGGTACGGCAAAGATGACTCGCTTGTCTTCCGTTTCCGGAACGAGTAGTGCATCCTTGCCCGGGAAAAGTTCCCCCGGAAAAAGAAGATGCGCGCCTTTGCTGGGCCGCAGTCGTGGCGAGGCGCTCGGATTCGCAAGCTGGCGGATTTTGTCGGAAAAGGGGCCGGTGGCGTTCACGACGATCTTCGCTTGAATCGTCAATTTTTTTTGGCCAATTGCATCGCGCAATTGAACGCCAGAAATGCCTTTACTGCCAGACTGCACGAAGCTTTCGACGCGACAGTAATTTAAGGCTTTGCCGCCCGCATCCTGAAAAGACCGAACGAGCGCCATCGCATATCGCGCATCGTCAAATTGTCCGTCCGCGTAAGCGATCGCGCCGTAGAGTCCGGCGCCTTTTAAGCCGGGCAAGCGTTTGAGCGTCTCCGCTCGCGATAAGATTCTGCTCGGAAAGAGATTCTTTTTTCCGGCGAGCAAATCATAGATCTTCAGTCCTATTCGAAAGTATGTCGCCTGAAACCACGAATAGACTGGCACGAGAAATTCGGCGACGTGCGCCAGGTGCGGCGCATTGCGCAGCATGGACGCACGCTCGTGCAACGCACCCTGAACCATACGGTACTCTGCAAAGTCAAACGTCTTGACCGCCTGTTCAAGGTAGCGGACGCCTCCGTGCACCAATTTAGTCGACGCGCTGGACGTCCCGGATGCAAAGTCGCCGGCGTCGACAAGCAACGCGCGCAGACCGCGTAGTTGCGCGTCGAGGGCAGACCCTGCTCCCGTTGCGCCGCCGCCGATCACACATAGGTCGAACTGCACACCCTCAATCTCTCTAATCGTTTGCAACCGAGGATTCATTCCCAAGATCTTTCACGGCGGGTGTCGGACGGCTGATTGCCGGAGAAATGATATATCTCATTTCCCTTCCGCCTGCATCTAAAGAAATAGAGGCTCAGCCAACTAAAATGTCCGCCAAATATTGCAGTATCGCACTCCCGTTCGCCCTGGCATTCGCGTCCCTTCTTCCGGCTGTGTCGGTTGCACAGCGTTCCTCCGCCTTAGCCGGCGCGACCATAACGATCACAGCTACCAGCAAGAAAGGTTCACCGCCTGCCGTGAATCAGGGCGACGTCCAGCTTTCGCAAGGGAAAGACCGCAAGCAGATTGCGCGCTGGGTGAAGGCGGAGAGACTTTCGCTGGCGATTCTGATCGACGATTCGCTTGATAGTGAAGTCGCTACTCAGTGGAATGACGTGAAACAATTTATCGAGTCGCTGCCTCCGACGACGCTTGTGGCTGTCGGTTATGCGTCCAACGGAACCGTTCGAATAGCGCAAGACTTCACCGCCGACCACGCGCTTGCCACCAAGGCGTTGCGCATACCACTGGGAACGCCCGCCGCTTATTCCAGTCCATATCTGTCGGTCATTGATTGGATGAAGCGTTGGCCTTCGACCGGCGATCCCCGTTCGTTGCTACTCATTTCCTCGGGCATCGATTATTTCCGTGGCAACTTCGGGCCGATTTATCCGGACGTGGACACCGCGATCTCTATCGCGGAGAAGGGCAACATCAATCTTTGGAGTATCTATTCTCCAGACTCAGGCCACCGCGGCCGGTCCTTTTTTCTTGTGAACACGGCGCAGAACAATCTAAGCAAATTGTCGGTCGAATCGGGAGGCGAGTCGTACTACCTCGGAACCTCCGCGCCGGTGTCATTCAAGCCATATCTGGATGAGCTTCAGATCCATCTCAGCAACCAATATCTGCTTTCTTTTGCCGGCGACGGCGGTTCCAAGGGTAAATTCGTCAGCATTCATGTGCGAACTGAATTGCCGCAAGTCGAGTTCATGCATGCCAACGCTGCCTGGCTGCCTCAGGCGAAATAGTTCGTTTCCGGGCGCGGCAGAAAAAAGCGCTCCGCATGGAGCGCCTTCTTTTTATCGCGCTTGTACTGGCCCCGGTGTGCGGCTACACTACGCAGCGTCAGAACGACTGAACAGCATTTTAGGCTGTATTCAATCGGTTTAATTGCACTCAGGGGCGGCGCATGCGACTCTACAAACGGTTTAAGCGATACCCACGCAACAAGTTTCTTGTTCGTTCGTGTGCGTGCTTTATTCTTTGCGCTGCGCTCTGTCCCGTTTTGCTTGCCGATGCCGGCACCGTTCTTCGCGACGGTTGGAAAATCCAGTCTTCCGCAAGAGTATCCGCTTCGCCGGAACAAATCTCCGTCGCCGGCTTCTCCACGGAAGGCTGGTACTCGACTTCCGCACCCAAAACTGTTTTTGCCGTGCTCGTCGAAAACGGAGTGTACAAAGATCCGTACTATGGCATGAACCTGCGGTCCGTCCCCGGCGTCAGCTACAAAGTCGGGGGCCAATTCGCAAACGACGAAGTTCCCGACGACAGCCCATACGCTGTGCCTTGGTGGTATCGCAAGGAATTTACCGTTCCCGCGTCCGACAAAGGCAAGCGCATCTGGCTTGCGTTTCGCGGCATCAACTACCGGGCCGACATCTGGATCAATGGCAAAAAGCTCGCGGGCTCTGACACGGTCGCCGGCGCTTTCCGCCGTTACGAATTTGATGTCACCGACTTCGTTCAGGTCGGCGCGAAAAACGTAGTGGCCGTCGCGATTACTCCGCCGCACTCTGCCGAGCTCGGTATCACCTGGGTCGATTGGAATCCCACGCCACCGGACAAAGACATGGGCCTGTGGCAGGAAGTGGTGCTCTCTTCGAGCGGTCCCGTCACGGTGCGTCACGCCGTCGTTGAGACAAAACTCGATCTCCCGAGTACTGACTCCGCTCATCTGACCGTTCGCGCCGAAGTGACGAACATTTCATCTTTTCCCCTGAATGGAACGCTTCGCGGCTCAATTCACGGCGGAGTTTCGCCAATCGAGTTTTCTCAGGAAGTTGACCTGGCTCCGGGCGAGAAGAAGGAAATCGTTTTTTCGCCCGACTCCACAAAGGTTCTCAATCTTTCAAAGCCAAAACTCTGGTGGCCCTATCAGATGGGCGAACCCTATCTTCATGCCTTAAAGCTCGAATTCGTCGGACCTGAGTCCGCCGTCTCTGACTGGCAGCGGCTCCCGGTTGGCATCGTCCAAACCGACTCCGAGCTCACCGCCGAGGGCTACCGCTTACTCAAGGTCAACGGAAAACCCGTTCTTATCCGTGGTGGCGGCTGGGCGCCGGACATGATGCTTCGCGTTGACGAATCACGCCGCGAAGCCGAGTTTCGTTACGTTAAGGAAATGGGCCTCAACACAATTCGTCTCGAAGGAAAACTCGAAGACGAATCGTTCATGGAGCGCGCCGATCGCGATGGCGTTCTCATCATGGCTGGTTGGTGCTGCTGCGACGCCTGGGAAAAATGGGGCAAGTGGAGCGAAGAAACCAAGCAAGTTTCCGTTTCGTCGCTGCGCGACCAGATGCTTCGCCTCCGCTCGCACCCGAGTCTCTTGCTGTGGTTGAACGGCAGCGACAATCCGCCGCCGCACGATCGCGAAATCGCGTACCTGGACGTCGAAAAAGAAACTCACTGGAACAAGCCGGTGATCTCGTCCGCAACAGCGAAAGACACCGACGTCACCGGAAAAACCGGCGTCAAGATGAGCGGGCCTTACGAATACGTTCCCGCGAACTACTGGACGATCGACACAAAAAACGGTGGCGCATATGGCTTCAACACAGAAACCAGCCCCGGTCCGGCTGTTCCTCCTCTCGAAGAACTAAAAACGTTCATCCCCGAGGACAAGCTTTGGCCCATTAACGATTACTGGAGTTTTCATGCAGGCGGCGGCCAATTCAAAACCATCGGCATCTATTCTGCCGCTCTAGAAAAGCGCTACGGCGAAGCGAAAAGTGCTGCCGACTTCGCTTGGAAATCGCAAGCCATGAGCTACGAAGGCCAGCGGGCAATGTTCGAAGCCTATGGCCGCAACAAATACAAATCCACCGGCATCATTCAGTGGATGCTCAACAACGCTTGGCCCGGCCTGATCTGGCATCTTTACAGCTACGATTTGCGTCCCGCCGGCGGATATTTTGGTTCGAAGAAAGCCCTCGAACCGGTGCACGTGCAATTTTCGCCGGACGACCGCACGGTCGTCGTGGTCAACGGAACGCAGGCCCCTCATAAGGGCCTGAAAGCTATCGCCAAGGTTTATGATTTGGCGATGAACGAAAAATTCTCTCGCGATGCGACCGTGGATGTCGACGCTGACGGCGTCGCGCGGTCGTTCGCCATTCCCGAGCCGGACGGAATTTCCTCAACGTACTTCCTGACCTTGCAGCTCTTCGCTCCGGACGGACAATTGCTTAGCCGCAATTTTTACTGGCTCTCTACGAAGCTTGACGTTTTGAACTTTGATAAGACGGAGTGGTACTACACGCCGCAGACGGACTTTGCAGATTTCACGGCGCTGCAATCGCTACCTGCCGCGACCGTCAAAGCTGCTTGGAAGCCCCTCGCCGGCAACGGCCATGACGATGAATACCAGGTGACGCTGCGCAACGCGGGGGCAGGTCTCGCGTTGCTCGTTCACTTGCGTTTGGTGAAGGGTGCCGACAAAACAGACGTTCTGCCCATTTTTTGGGAGGACAATTACATTTCGCTTTTGCCGGGTGAGCGACGCGAAGTGCGCGTCAGCGTGCGCAAATCCGATCTTGGCTCGGTTCATCCGGAACTAGTCGTCGACGGCTTCAACGTTGCGCCGGAAACCGTTCGCGCTGCTCACTAAGCGATTCTAGTGCGGCAATTGCTACCGCTTGTAGCGAATCTTATCCGCCTGGTCGTACGCCTCGCGCAGCCCATCGAGTAGCCGCCCTTTGACGCGCGGCCCATCTGTTTTCGCGAGTCCCGACCACAGCGTCTTGCCCGACTTCACGTCCTGCAGCGTCACGCGCGTATAACCGTTCGGTGCTGCCTCCGGCGTTTCTGCGGGCCTCACACTTACTTTCTTCGGGTCGTAGGTCGGCTTCTCGCCGCTCGTGACGACCTGCACGTAGCTGCTTCCCGTCAATACGATCGACAGATCCGCCTTCTTCGTCGACTCCACCGGTTCGAATCGTCCCCAGCGCGAAAGCTCCAGATACGCCACGTTGGACAACTCGGGGAATCCTGATTGATTGTCAACGTAGACGGTTCGGGCCCCGAAGATCGAATTCGGTAGGTTCGAGTTTGACGCGTTGGCCGCCGCTGCGAGAATCAGGGCCAGCGTGCCCAGCGAAATCCAAAAGAGCCGTTTGCGATTCATGGGCCCCTCCTCAGTTTCTGGATTCGGCGAGTCTAGGCGCGCGGCTAGGTGGAGGGAACTGGTCTTTCGGCCCAAAAGAGTGCAGTTGGCCGCACGGTCTAATCAGTTTATTGGGAAAAGTCTCAGTCGTCCGACGAAGAAAGGGAGACCGCTCTCGTCGATTCTCGAATCACGAGCTCCGGGCTGGTGCGTTGGTGCGAAATTGTCCAATCGCGCTTTTCCTGCGACGCCGTGATTCCTTCGAGAATGATGTTCACAGCGAGATTGCCCATCGTCTCAAGCGGTTGGCGCACTGTTGTAAGCGACGGCGAGGACATCGCCGAAAGCGCTACATCATCGAATCCCGCAACCGAGCACTGATCCGGTACCTTGATTCCCGCCTTGGTCAGTGCGCGAATTGCCCCGAGCGCCGTTAAATCGTCGAATGCCACCAGCGCTGTAAACTTTTTCCGCTTTTGCAGAAGCTCTTCGGTCAAGCGAAATCCGCCGTCGAATCCCGAGCTCGGATCGAGCCCATCCGGCAATTGCGTCACCAGGCTTTGATCGATTTCATGACCGGCCGAACTCGCGAATTTCTGAATCCCTTTCCAGCGTGGCGCGGAATCGATCAGCATCTTTGGCCCGCGAATGAATGCGATCTTTCGGTGGCCCAGCTTATGCAAGTGTTCCAACGCCAGCCGCCCGCCGGCTTCGTTGTCCACCATTACAGAACTGACGGTGTCTCCCGGCAGGTCCCAGCCGATCGTTACTACGGGGATGTTCCGTTTGTTGAAGTCCGCGAGGACGTGAATGTCCACGAATGTCCAGTTCGCCACCACGATCAGCGCTTCCACGTGACGTTCCAATAGCATTTCGAGCGCCCGCTCGAACCGGTTTTTCTGGTTGTGCGCATCGGCGAGAATCGGCGCGTACGACGCCTGGTACAGCGAATTTTCAATGCCCCGCAGAATTGGAGTACAAAAGGGATCCGTGATATCGATAAGCATCACGCCGACGCTGTGCGTCCGCTTGCTGCGCAGAAAGCGCGCCATCGCGTTCGGCCGGTAACCCAGCTTGCGGGCGGCTTCTTCGATTTTTTTCTTGGTAGCAGGTGCAATGTATTGCGCGAGAGGCGCGTGGTTCAGGACGATCG
>WNFS01010310.1_pt1 | contig 11803 bp, 9 predicted proteins | sample 5400141 | NCBI WGS metagenome assembly WNFS01 (sample SAMN13153358, study PRJNA577476) | soil metagenome | isolation source: 60 cm saprolite under Madrone tree | place: USA:California | collected 2016-06-14 | reverse complement strand
TGAAAGGATTTTAGGGATGGCAGGCGTATTGATTCAACCGGACCTTGAGTTCAAGCGTCAGATCATGGGGCTTGACGCTCACGATCTTTCGTCCTGCTATCAGTGCGGTACCTGTTCGGCGGTTTGTCCGATCTCGACCGCTGACAATCCCTTCCCGCGCAAGGAGATGGTTTGGGTGCAGTGGGGTTTGAAGGAACGGGTCCTGTCGAATCCATCGATATGGCTGTGCCATCAGTGCGGCGTCTGCAACGCCTATTGTCCTCGCGACGCGAAGCCAGCCAACCTGATGGCGGCATTGCGTGACTACAGCATCGGATACTATGCGGTTCCGAACTTCATGGGTCGATGGCTTGAGGCCGCTCGATATTTGCCAGTGTTGTTACTGATTCCGGCTGTAATCTTGCTGACGATGGTCGCGTGGTCAGGAAATCTCACGTCGTTACCCCAAGGAGAAGTCATTTTCGCGAAGTTCATCCCGGACTTTGCAATAGAGGTTCTATATTCGACCGTGGTCGGTCTTGCCATTATCGACGGGGCATTGGGAGGTCTCCGATACTGGAATGCTATGAGCCGTTCGCTGGCGCCGCCGGATAAGGAACCCACGGCGCCTAGCCGTTTCATCGCATCGGTGAGCAAAATCCTCCAGCATCACCAGTTCGCGGTATGCACCAAGGACCCGGCCGGCACGAAAGCAACTCACAAGGAGCATCTTTGGAGGACTCATCTACTCGTGTTTTATGGGTTTCTGGGGCTCGTTGTTACAACAACATCGGTCTGGATAGGTCAGTTGTTCTTCAACTATTACGAGCCGTTTCCTTTGTGGCACCCAGTTAAGATTCTGGGGAACGTCAGTGGTATAGCGGTTATAGGAGCGCTGACCGTGTTTTTCGTGCGTCGCATAGTCGACGGTACGAAGGCGGGGAAAAGTACATACTCGGACTGGCTTTTTCTAGGCATCCTGGCGCTGACGGCGCTGACCGGGTATGCGAATGAAGCGCTGCGGCTCGCCGATATCCGCTTTGCCGCTTATCCGATGTACTTCATCCATCTGGTGTTGGTCTTCTTCCTGCTAGTGTATTTTCCATATTCCAAGTTTGCGCACGTGGTGTACCGAACGGTGGCTATGCTATTCGCAGCCGGTTTGGCGCCGGCTCCTGAGCAGGCTGCGCTCGCGAATGGTAAGACCTCCGGTTCGGGATCGTGAGCGATCCTAACAATCCATGCCTGTTTTGTACGCCGCGCGAGGTAGCGAGGCGAAACGCGTTGGCGTTCGAATGAACGCGGACAAGCGATTGTTTGGATTCAGCCGCTTTTGGCAGGGAGAATCGGATAGGCGTCGCTGGATCTTCGTTGTGATCGCGGCCGTGGCGTTGGTCATCAGGCTCACACCGCTACTCCGTGCGGGGGATCGCTGGGCAGTTCTCGACGATTCGCACGACTACCTCGCCTTGAGCAAGGGGATCGTCACCGGATGTGGCTTTGCGAGATGGACGAACGTTGGATGCGCGCCGGCGGAATTATTACGCACACCTGGTTATCCTCTTCTGCTTGCGATCCTGCCTGAGAACCTTCGGTGGGTCGTAGCGCTCCAGGCGCTGTTCAGTGCCTCAATTTGTTTGATGGTCGGCCTGTTCTCGTATCGGCAGTGGGGATTCAAAGCGGCTGTTATTGCCGAAGCCTTGCTGACACTGGACCTTCCCTCGATCGTGGCCAGCGCCTCAATCATGACCGACATGCCTTTTCAGGCTCTGCTGACTACGGCAGTCGTGCTTCAGTTCTACGCGATGCGGCGCGCTCGCCTTGACGCGGAGGCGGTTTACATGATTATGTTTGCAGCGCTGCTGCTCGGATGCGCTTTGATGGTGCGACCGATTGGAGGTTTCTTGCTTTTTTTCGCTGCTGCTCCGGCTTTATTGATATCTGGAATGACGCGGACAACGAGACTTGGCCTTTGCGCCGCGGCTATAGCGATACCCGCACTGATGATGACGGTGTGGGCGGCCAGGAATGCACGTCTGGGCGGGATTTGTACCCTGAGCACGATCGTCGTTTACAACCTGTATTACTACAGGAGCGCCGGTGTACTCGCTTACACAACAGGGGCTAGCCTGGCTGAAGTTCAGAATCTGCTGGCGAAAGGTCTCGGCCTCAGCCATCCGTCACCATTCTTGACTCCCCCGGTTTATAACGAAATGTTGAGAGGCAGCCTGCATATACTTCTGAGTAACACGCTTGCTACCGCAGTTCTGTCTTTCAGAATCCTGATTTGGCTCGCAATCGTCCCCGATCGTGCAAACCTGAATGCCATCCTGGGTACAAATGCAAGATCAAGTCAGTTTCTCGTCGCATCGAGTGATATTGTACTTCGACTCAAGGATCTGCTGCATTCACCGGCGCTGACTGTTTTGGTGCTGTTACAGATGGCGCTGACCGTGTTCGTGTGGATCGGGGTGGGGCGTGCGATAATAGGAATACGCGGCCGGACGCGACAGGATGCGGTCGTGCTGATGTATCTATTGAGCATCGCGCTCGTGATGTTGGTTCTGGCAGCCGGACCCGAGGCCATCGCACGCTATAGATCGCCCGCAATGCCATTTCTTGCGATGGTCGCGGGAGTCGGCTGGTCAGGTGCTTCGAAAATCCCCGAGGCCGCTGAAAATAGACCCTGAGCAGCGGTCCTTCAACGCTTCTGTTCCCCGGCGGCGCGAAATGGTAATGCAATCATAAGCGACTCGTTCGGCTGCTCGGCTGATTCCGTCGAAGAAATCGCAGGGCGAGCAGGAGGCACAGCAAATGGAAAATTCCGGCGATCATCGCATCAGCACGGTAGAACAACTGCGTGCGATTCTCGGCGAACCGAATCCAATGACGCCGAAGAAGCTTCTGCGCGTGTTGGACGAGATGGCCATAGACTTTATCCAGCGTTCGCCGTTTCTGGTGCTTGGCACGGCAGACGCCGATGGGAACCAGGACGCCTCGCCGAAGGGCGATGGTCCTGGGTTCGTCGTCGTGGAGAACGAGAACACCTTGCTTATTCCCGACCGCAGGGGCAACAAACTGCTCTTTAGTCTTCAAAATATTCTTGTGAACCCCCATGTCGGGATAATTTTCCTGATCCCCGGGACTGACGAGACTCTGCGTGTCAACGGCATTGCGGAACTGACCGCCGATCCCGCATTGCTCGAACGGCTGTCTGCGCGTGGCACGCCGGCCCAGCTCGCGATGCGGGTTACTGTGCGCGAATGCTTCTTCCACTGCGCCAAAGCCTTCATCCGGTCTCAGCTCTGGAACCCGGAGACCTGGCCTGCGCGGAAGCAGATCTCGTGGGGGAAATATCTCGCGTCCAAGGTCGGCGCCGGCGAAGAAGTGGCTATGAAGATCGATCAGCACGTCCAGCAGGACTACAAGAACAATCTGTAAAGGGGAGCATCGACCTTTTCTTACATCGCGCGCGCGGTGAGCGCTCGGAGGGCATCATGGGGAAAGCTTTGGCTGGTGTAACGGTTCTCGACCTTACCCAATACGAGGCCGGCACGTCGTGTACAGAGATGCTGGCGTGGCTCGGCGCTGACGTTATCAAAGTCGAAGAGCCGAAGATGGGAGAGCAGGGGCGCTGGCGAAATACCGACAAACCAGGCATCGACTCGTATTACTTCATGCTGCTCAATGCCAACAAGCGCAGTATAACGCTCAACTTAAAGTCTGACCGTGGCAAGGAAATCTTCATTGACCTGGTAAAGAAAGTCGATGTCCTGAGCGAGAATTACTCGCTTGGAACATTGGAAAGTCTTGGGCTTGGCTACGACCGCCTGCGTGAAATCAATCCCGCGCTCATCTACCTGACGGTTAAAGGCTTCGGTACCTACGGCCCCTATAGCAAATACAAGAGCTTCGACATGATCGCCCAGGCGGCCGGTGGTGCGATGGCATTGACCGGGTTTCCCGGCTCGCTGCCGCTCAAGCCGGGACCGACCATCGGTGATACCGGCACGGGAATTCATGCGGCCTGCGGTGTACTCGCGGCATATATACAGCGGCTCCGCACGGGCAAGGGGCAGAAGGTCGAAGTCGCGATGCAGGAGGCGGTTCTCAACTACGTCCGCGTGCCAATGATGGGCACGTACATTACGCAGAAGCCCACCAAGCGCGTCGGCAATCGACTCGGCGCCGGCCCCGTCGGCGATATCTTCAAGTGCTCGCCCGGCGGCCCCAACGATTTTGTCTATCTGTATTGCTCGAACGAGGAGATGTGGCGCACGCTGTGGAACACCATCGACCGGCGCGATGTGCTCGATGACCCACGCTTCAAGGATCGCAAGACGCAGCGCGAGAATGCCGAGGCGTTAACGCAAATCCTCGAGGAATGGACCGGCACGCGCACCAAGCATGAGGTCATGAAGATCATGGGCGAGGCGGGTGTGCCATGCGGCGCCGTGCTCGACAGCGTCGAATTGCTCAACGACCCGCACCTGCGCGAGCGCGGCATGATCGTCACGGTCGATCACCCCGTGCCGCCGCTTCTGGGACAGCACAACCGCGAGATTTATGCCGCCATGATGGGGTTCAAGGACGACGACCTCGAACTACTGAAGCAGCAGGGGGTAATCTGAGGATGTCCGCCGAGCGAGAGCGGGTTAATTCCGAGCGGATGTCATCCGATTCCCCCATGTCTGCACGCCTGACGCCGGGCCTCGATCATCTGCAATACAGTGAAAGCGCCGCCGTCGCCGTGCTCACGATCAATCGTCCCGCGGTCCATAACGCAATCAGCCTTGCCACCATGGATGAACTGGATCGCGTCTTCGGCTGGCTCGAGACCGGCTCGCAGGCCGGTGTGCTGGTGCTGACCGGGGCCGGAAACCGTGTATTCGTGTCCGGTGGCGATCTCAAGGACTTCGAGCAGCTCAACACCTACGAATCCGCGGTTGCGATGTCGCGCCGAATGCAACTCCTGATGGCGCGGATGCATCAACTGCCGCTTCCCGTGATCGGCGCGATAAATGGCGACTGCCTCGGCGGCGGTTGTGAAGTCGCGCTCGCTACCGATATCCGAATCGTGAGCGACACTGCACATTTCGGCTTCAAACAGGTCACTCTGGGAATAACGCCCGCATGGGGCGGCCGGCGCCGGCTGATGCGCCTGGTTGGCCGTTCAACCGCCCTGACGTTGCTGCTGAGCGGCAATCTTATCGACGCTGCGGAAGCGTTGCGGATTGGTCTCGCCGACCGGGTTGTGCCGGCGGCAGCGGTGCTGCCCTCAGCCTTGGAGCTTGCGCATGAGATCGCGCAAAATCCGCGTATGGCGGTCCGCGCGATCAAGCGCGCCATTAATTATGACGATGCCGTCGACGCCGAGGATGACATCGCCTTCGAGGCCGACCTTTTCGCGCGCACCTGGGTTTCGCATGATCATCAGGAGGCGCTGGCCGCGCGCAGGGAAAAACGCGCGCCGAATTTCCGCGGGCGTTGAGAATTTCGTGAGGTTGACTGCTAATGGGTAAAGTATCCGAACCTGACCGCGTCGAGAACGAGCCGGGCAGCGATGGCGCGCAGAACGGGACGCCGCAGACGGGCAACCGCGCCGATTCATTTGCGCAGGCCGAGCATAGTTGGCGTCAGCGCCTGGGGAAAAAACCGCCGGCTTCCGCCTACACTTCCTCCGGGCTCGAACTCGACGCGGTATACACGCCCACCAGCATAGGCCATCTCGACCCCCTCGATGACATCGGCCTTCCTGGCGAGTTTCCCTTCACCCGCGGCGTGCAGCCAACGATGTATCGCGGCCGCCTATGGACGATGCGGCAATACAGCGGTTTCGGTACGCCCAAGGAATCCAACAGCCGCTACAAGTGGCTGCTCGAACAGGGCCAGACCGGCATCTCGGTCGCGCTCGACCTGCCGACCCAGCTCGGCCTCGATTCGGACGATCCGGCGGCCGTCGACGATGTCGGCCGCGTCGGCGTCGCAATCGATACGCTGGCAGATATGGAGACCCTGTTCGACGGCATCCCACTCGATCGCATCAGTACCTCTTTCACGATCAACGCGACGGCGGCGATTCTGCTCGCGATGTACCTGGTCGTGGCAGAACGCCAGGGCGTGCCGGCGGCCAGGATCAGCGGAACCATCCAGAATGACATCCTCAAGGAATACGTGGCGCGCGGCACCTGGATTTTCCCGCCCGAGCCTTCGCTGCGCCTGATCGTCGACACTATCGAGCATTGCATCCATCATGCGCCGCGCTTCAACGCGATCAGCGTCGCCGGCGCGCACTTTCGCGACGCGGGCGCGACCGCGGTCCAGGAATTGGCATATACCCTTGCCGACGGCCTGACCTACGCCCAGCGCTGCATCGATCGCGGGCTCAAAATCGACGAGTTCGCGCCGCTCATCAGCTTCTACTTCTATACCCACAACGATCTCTTCGAAGAGGCCGCAAAATACCGCGCCGGACGCCGGCTTTGGGCGCGCCTTATGAAGGATCGCTTCGGCGCTCACGACCCGCGCTCGATGATGTTCCGGTTCGGTGTGGTATGCGGCGGCAGTACGCTCACCGCGCAACAGCCGCAGAATAATATCGTGCGCGTCGCCTATCAGGCGCTGGCCTCGGTGCTGGGCGGGGTGCAATCAGTCTTCACCGCTGCGTGGGACGAAGCGTTCGCAATCCCCACCGACCAAACTGCCGAGCTCGCGCTGCGCACGCAGCAGGTGTTGGCCTACGAAACGGGAGTCGCCAACGTCGCCGATCCGCTGGGCGGTTCTTACTACGTCGAGGCACTTACCGACCGTATCGAGCGCGAGGCTCTGGCCATCATAGATCGCATCGAGCGCGCGGGCGGGATGGTGCCGTGCATCCAGAACGGCCTGATTCAGAAGGAGATCGCGCGCGAAGCGTATCGTCATCAGCAGCGCGTCGAGTCAGGCGATCGCGTCGTGGTCGGCGTGAACAAATTCAGCCGCGAGGAACCCGAACTGCGTCAACTCGAACTGTACGAAACCGACGCCAGTCTGGCCGTGCGCCAGCGCGAGGACGTCGCCCGCGTAAAAAGCGCTCGCGACCACGCCCAGGTCGCGCGCGTCCTGGCCGCTATACGTGACGCCGCGCGCGGCAGCGACAGCCTGATGCCGCCGATTATCGAGGCGGTAAAGGCGTATGCCAGCCTCGGTGAGATCTGCGGCGTGCTTCGCGAGGAATTCGGCACATTCAAGGAGCCCACGGGCTTGTAGCCCAAGATGCGATGGAAGCTGTGATGGAAGCCTCACCAATTCGAATAATCGTGGCGAAGCCCGGGCTCGACGGTCATGATCGCGGCGCCAAGGTAATCGCTTATGCGCTGCGCGACGCCGGGATGGAAGTCATCTACACCGGCCTCCGCCGCAGCACCGACGAGATTATCGAAGCGGCTGTCAGCGAGGACGCGGACGCTATCGGACTGAGTATTCTGTCGGGCGCCCATCTGCCGCTGACCCAGAAAATAATCGGCGGGCTCAAGGCGGCGGGCGTCGATGCCGAAATCGCCGTATTCGTTGGCGGCACTATTCCGCCGCGCGATGTTGAACCGCTCTTGCGGCTTGGCGTCGCGGGTGTCTTCCCCACCGGGACGCCGCTCTCCGCCATCGCGCCGGCCATCCGTGAGGCTGTGCAGGCGCGCCGCAAAGGCGCGCCCGCTCAGCCATCAACCAAGCTGTAATCGCCGCTCCGGTCCCAGGGGAGGGTTACGGCGAGGTTCAACTTCTACTGCATGTTGTAATAGCGCATCGCGCCGCCCGCCATGATGTTCCACAGCGTCTTTTCCGGCATTCCCATCGCTTGGATCATGCGGGCAGCGTTGGGGAAACCGTCGAGATGCGGATAGTCGGTGGCCCACAGGATATTGCTCGAGCCAAGGTAATCCGCTAGCAGCGGCAGCGTACCCTCGACCGGCTCGAACGAGATAAAACATTGCCGCTTGAAGATTTCGCTCGGCCGCGTAGTAAGCCCCGTGTCGTTCATGCCGACATCATCGAAATGGCGATCCATCCGATCGAGCCATCCGGCCATCCAGCCGCCACCCGATTCAAGGAATGCGATCTTGAGCCGGGGGAATCGATCACATACCCCGCACATTATCAGGCTGGTCGCGGCGGCCATCATCTCGAACGTATGCGCTACGACGTGGCGCACCGCCCGGCCGCGCGTGAAGCGATCCATGCCGACCGTCGGCTGGCCGCTTTCGGAGCCGCCATGAATGCCGATTGAGAAATTCATCTCCTGCGCTTCGGTCCAAAGCCGATCATATTCGGGGTCGTGCAGAGTGCGTCCATTGTACGGATTGGGACGAATGAAGCCCGCGTGAAAGTCCAGTTCCTTGGCCGCGTAACGCATCTCCTCGACCGCCAGCTCGACCGACTGCATCGGCAGCATGGCCGCGCCAAACAACCTTTCCGGATAAGGCTTGCAATAGTCGGAGAGCCATCGATTGTACGCGCGCGAAGCCGCGGCAGCGAATTCCGGGTCCTTTATCGAACCGAAGAAAAGCCCGAGACTCGGATACAGGAATGCGGCATCAATCCCGTCCGCATCCATGTCGGGGATCCGCGCATGTGGGTCGAATCCGCCCTTGCGGCCGGAAGAATACGGTCCGTTAGGCGGCACTTTTCCTTCACGCGCGCCGAACGCTCCAACTCCGCCGAAGTTGATGCGCGCCTTGCCGCGGCCGAGATCGACTGCGTCGTCGTATTCGACGCGCAGAATTTCGCGGCCGTCGGCCGTCGTGACCAGCTTCGGACAGCCCTCCCGAAACTTGGGATCCATGTATTCTTCCCAAAGATTCGGCGGCTCCGTCACGTGTCCATCAGCGTCGATGACGTTATAGTTCATGCCGTTCACCTCGCTCCTTTGTTTATCGATCAGACGCACTAATCTAATCACGCCTCCCTTCCTTTCGACAAGCGGCGCGTCAGACAGCGCCGAGAAGCTCACCGCGCACGGAGACCGTTGAATAACTTACTGCGAGGCCCTTTTCTACTTTACTCCCCTTCCCTTCAGGGAAGGGGACGGGGGTTAGGTCGTATGGGAGCTTGCACTCAAACACTCTGGGGCACAGGCGTTTTTGCTATGCAGGCCCCCTCACGCCGCTTCGCCGCGCTCTGCCCTCCCCTAAAGGGGAGCGAATTTGTCGCTGGACGGATTACGCGAAGCTCTCTTTAGCAACGAAGCGTTCGCGATAGCCGCGGCCTTTGCCAGTTGCTCCCGGGTGAAGGACATAACGACCACACCGATTTGGTCGTCTTTTGGAGCTGTGGAGCCAGGCGGCGGAATGAAATCTGCCTCGGTCGCAGTGCCGCGATAGCTTTCAATTAATTTCTGTGCGACGGGCTGCCAGGCCTGCTCGCCCAAAACTATCAGGTGCTCATCCGTGACAAAGAGATACATTCCGTATTTAAAATTGGGAGCACGCCACCAATTCTCCTCGGGATGCCTGAGAACCGGAAAAGGAGGTGCGCCTATCAAGTCCTCTTTCGGTATCAAGTCGAGCCTATCGAAGTCGTTTGCCATCAAGTCCTTTGGATTGCCGCCGCGTGACAGGTATTTCTGGACCGCGGTCAAGAGCATCGCGAAACGTTCATTATCGAACCGCTTTCTCATATCGGCAAACGTATATGAAGGATGGGCTGTCGATTGTAGTGGCACCTTGTATAGTGATACGCCGCCAACTGTGATGGGGATGCCAAGAGTTGAGATCAAGCTTCCCCAAGTGGGAAGCTGGTTATCGCTGACGATGACGACGCCGACCTTATGATTGAGCAGGTATGCTCTAAATTGTTCAGGCGCGTCTGGTATGAAGAGCTGGCGCAGAAATGAATCGACGATCGGCCACTTGGCAACGTCCGCGGGCCACGGCCCGGGTCCCTGCGCTATGTTGAAGTACATATGGGTTTGCGCCTGCCAGATCATCGAATCGTTGAGCGGCCAAACCGGAAAAATGAAGACGGTCTGGCCTTTTACCAGATAATCCCGATAAAGGCCGGTGCGGAAAAACTCCGGAGTTCTAAAGGGAGAAACCCAATAAGCTGCCGAAAGATTAGGGAGCTGACAGACGAAAATCGCGGCGGCGATGGCCAACTTGAGATGCGCCTTCATTCGAGCGGTCGAAAGCCACAAAGAAGCGATCACCGCGAAAATCAGAAAGGCATATAGAGACAAACGTGCCGGCGCTGCATTGCTCAGCACTGACCTGTCGAGGATTACCCACGGAAGGCCGATCTTGCTAGGATATCCTCTCACCATCAGGGCCGGCCCGAGTGAGAAAGTCAGAATGATGATGAGAGAATCCACTAACAGTCTGCCAGGTTGCTCACGAAAACGCACACGGGCGAATAGAATGGTGATAACGGTCAATGGCCAGCTCAAGTAGGCAACCTCTTCGCTGGGAAGCCCCCAGTTAAAAGGAGCAGAGATCCGGTCGAACAGGGAGAAGCGGCCAAACTCGTTAATTGGCGTTGGTATCAAGAAATTGAGCACATCTGCCGACAATACCCTGTCGCTCCAAATTGGTCCTTGAAAGGGACGGTTATACAGAAACATATAGTAGATATACGGGCTGACCACCAAAGCAACTATAATATAACTACAGGCGGTGCCGGCAATTGCACTGGTCAAATGCGTCCTGGCTTCGCCGGAGAGTTGCAGCCATGCGAGAGCCAATGCTAGGGCTCCAAAAAGAGTCATCGTCGCGAATATTTCCGGTGAGCAGAGAAACTGCACAGTAAGAATCAGCGCCAGCAATGTCACAAAAGGCCCTTGTGTAAGCTGGCCCTGGAAGCGCCGAATCGTCAAATAAACGGTTAGTGGGACCGGGAAGACCCAGACGGAGTGAAGCCGCCCGAAAAGTATTTGGCCCAACAGCATGGGACAAAACCCAAATACATAACCACCGAGAACCGAGCTCCAATAGTCCTTGCTCACGAATTGGCAAAGGAAAAACGCGCACCAGGCTGCAACTGGTAAGCTCAACAGGCAGAAGATGTTTAGACTCGCAATCGGGCCGAGCATCGCCGTTACGGGCGCCGCGACCAGGCTGATCAGAGGGATACTGGTGGACCAGGTGATATTGAAACCTGAGGGTGCCCAGTAGGCGTGGGTCAGGAACGGATTAAGCCCAGCGGCGATCGCATGCGGCCACCAGGCCAGAAACCACATCATCAAGGGCGGGTCACCGCCCTCTCCGATATGAGAAGTGTAGAAATGGCCGATGAGGCCGCGGCCGAAGAATAAGCACGACAGCGCTAGATAAAGAGCCAGCGCCCCGAGCCCGTATGGATCTCGCGTGTCCCTCATACAACCATGCTGCCTCCCGCATCCGGCAGACATAGTGCCAAAGTTTCCAGTGAGTGTCAGTGTTTGGCGAAAAGCGGAAAGAACAAGAAGGCCTGGGCCAGATATATGTTATGCCGCTGGCCTGGCTCCCTTTCCCCTGCCAAAGGATGGCCACGATTGAAATTGGCAGTAATGGTTGTGGTACGCTGCCCGAAACGTTCACAACCTGTGCATCTGCAAACAAGCCCGGCAGCCCCGGAGCCGCGGCCGCACGCGCCTTGGGAACCGGGTCAAGATGAATTAGGGGCCGCAGGCACTTAATCCCGCCGCGCGCCGAGGAATTCGGCGGTTGGCAACCGACTCAAGCCCAGCTTCCGCTATTCGGCGCGTTTTTTGCCTGCATGTTTGCGGGGTTTCCGGCTTGAATCGGGAAGGACTGGCAGCTAAATAGCTACGAGCATGGATTCCGAGGGCGATCGCAGCGCGGTCACCACGCTGGTCGAG
>WNFS01006940.1_pt1 | contig 11805 bp, 5 predicted proteins | sample 5400141 | NCBI WGS metagenome assembly WNFS01 (sample SAMN13153358, study PRJNA577476) | soil metagenome | isolation source: 60 cm saprolite under Madrone tree | place: USA:California | collected 2016-06-14 | reverse complement strand
GCGCGAATAGGCACCGAGGCCGTCGGGAGATATGTCTCCGTTGGTCGGAACCGCAGCCGGCGGGACATCCGGCCCCTTGCGCAGGGAGACGCCGAGCGCCTGTTCGAGCCGCACCGTGGTCGAAAGCGTAAAAGGGCGGCGACCACCGAGCACCTTTTCCAGCGTCGAGAGGCTGAGCTTTGCCTGTTCGGCAAGCGACTGCCGGGAAATACGGCGGCGGGCGATTTCCTCGCGAATGGTCTCCGCCACCTGCCGGCTTTGCTCGGCGGAAAGCTGCTTGTCCGGCGTCAGCATCGTCACCCCTTTCGTATGCCCCCATCCTAGCAGACGCACATTTCATCACAAAGCCGCACAATTCCGCCTCGGCCGCGGCGCGCCGAAGCGGCCTGCGGCTGAACAATGCCGATCATTATGCTCGCGCCAAGACACCCGGTTCCGCACAACCGGCAGGCGATGAAAATGCCTCTCGGGAGTACACGAAATGACGACGTGCGATGAAATGGAGACCAGCGGCAGCTCAAGCCTGTCGCGCATGGTGAGACTGTTGTTATTCTGTATGATGCAAGGCGCCGCCGTCATCCTGGTCGGATTTGCGGCATTATTTTTGAGCTTTGAACCGGTGTGGCCGGCGGAGAGTCCTTCCGCAACCCTTGCCAGACCCGGCGACGCGCGCTCCGGCTCGCTGCTGCTGAAAACCGATGACGGCTACGCCGACGCGACAAGGCTCGGCATCGATGTCGATCTCACCGTATCGGGTCCAACGGTCCGCGCCCGCGTCACCCAGATTTTCCGAAATCCGACGCCAAACTGGGTGGAGGCGAGCTACGTCTATCCGCTGCCGGCGGGCGGCGCGGTCGACACCCTCAAAATGGTGATCGGCGACCGCGTCGTGGTCGGCGAGATCAGGGAACGGCAACAGGCCCGCATCATCTACGAGCAGGCGCAGCGGAACGGACAAAAGGCTGCGCTGACCGAACAGGAGCGGCCGAACATCTTCACCAACTCGGTCGCCAATATCGGCCCCGGCGAAACCATTCTGGTGCAGATCGAATATCAGGAGCCGGTTCAGCAGTCGGGAAATGAATTCTCGCTACGGGTGCCGATGGTGGTCGGCCCGCGTTACAATCCCGCGCCCGTGGTGCAAAACGTCGACATCAGGCCCGACGGTGGCGGCTGGGGATCCAGTTCCACCGATCCGGTACCGGACCGCAACCGCATTTCACCTGAAGTGCTGGACCCCGCGGCACATGCGCCGGTGAATCCAGCCGCCATCACGGTTCGCCTGCAGGCAGGTTTCCCGCTCGGCGAGGTCAGGAGTCATCATCATCCGGTCAAGATGGAAAGCCCCGATGGCAGCACGCGTGTCATCAAGCTCGCCGAAGGCCCGGTGCCGGCGGATCGCGACTTCGAGCTGACCTGGACACCCGCGGCCGTAAAGGCGCCGTCGGTCGGGCTGTTCCGCGAGCACGTCGGCGATGCCGACTATCTGCTGGCGTTCGTCACGCCGCCTGCGATCGAGCGGACCGAGCAAAAGCCGCTGCCGCGCGAGGTGATCTTCGTGATCGACAATTCCGGATCGATGGGTGGCACCTCGATCGTGCAGGCCAAGGCGAGCCTGCTTTATGCGCTCGGCCGTTTGCAGCCGGGCGACCGCTTCAATGTGATCCGTTTCGATCACACCATGGATCTGCTGTTCCCCAATTCCGTGCCCGCCGACCGAGAGCATATCGGAAACGCCAGGTCGTTCGTCGGCGCACTGCAAGCCGAAGGTGGCACCGAGATGGTGCCGGCGATGCGCGCGGCCCTGACGGATAACACCACCGGCGAGACAAATTACGTTCGCCAGGTGGTGTTCCTGACCGACGGCGCGATCGGCAATGAGCAGCAACTGTTCGACACGCTGACGGCGATGCGCGGCCGCTCCCGCGTGTTCATGGTCGGCATCGGTTCGGCGCCGAACACCTTCCTGATGACTCGCGCCGCCGAACTCGGCCGCGGATCCTTTACGCATATCGGTTCGGTCGAACAGGTCGAGGAGCGGATGCGCGGCCTGTTCGCCAAGCTGGAAAATCCCGCGGTAACCGGCCTCACCGCGAAATTCTCCGATGCCACCGCCGACCTGACGCCGGCGGCGATCCCCGACCTCTATCGCGACGAGCCGCTGGTTCTCGCGGCACGGCTCGACAAACTCGCAGGCTCGGTCGAGATCAAGGGACGGATCGGCGACCGGCCCTGGGTCGTGACGCTTCCGCTGGCGAACGCCGCCGAAGGCAAGGGCCTGTCCAAACTGTGGGCGCGGCGCAAGATCGACGATGCCGAGATCGCCCGCACCATGCGCGAGGCGACGCCATCGGAGGCCGACAAGACCATATTGGCACTCGGGCTGGAGCATCAGCTCGTGACCCGCCTGACGAGCCTGGTCGCGGTCGACAAGACGCCGAGTCGTCCCGAAGGGGAAACACTCAAACTCACCGAACTGCCGCTCAACCTGCCGGCAGGCTGGGAGTTTGCCAAGGTATTCGGCGAGCGGCCGAAGCCTGCATCGCCGCCGGTGGAACGACGCGCCGAAGGCGACGCACGCGTCCAGCTTGCCGCCGTCAAACGCGCGCTCCCTGTGGTCACGGCGGCGCCCAACACGATCAAGCTGCCGAAGACGGCGACCGACGCCGAACTGAAGATGATCGCGGGCTCGATCCTGCTGGCGCTCGGCCTGATCCTGTTCGTGTTCAACCGGCGTCGGACATTCGCACGCTGACGCCGGATGAAAGGAGGAGCAGCCCCCTCTCCTCCTCAAGGCGCGCGCGGCTTCCCACCCAAGGCCGCGCGCGTTTTTAGTCCTCGCCGTCATTCCGGGATGGTCCGAAGGACCAGACCTCAGACGTGCAATGCACATCGGAGAATCTCGAGATTCCGGGTTCGATGCGGAGCCTGTCATCGGGCCGCGCTTTGCGCGGACCCGTTGGCATCGCCCCGGAATGATGGACGCAAATTTGAGATCACAATGACCCGCTTCGTTGCATCCTTGTTTCTTGCGCTCGCCGGCCTCGTGCTGTTCGGTCAGGGGGCCTACATCCACGCCAAGGCGCTGCTGATCGAGGTGAAGCGGCTCCACGCCAGCGCCATCGTGCTGGCCGGAAGCAGCGGCCAGGCGCTTGCCTTCGGGCCGGGTCACGTCGAGCTTACCCCCGATGCCGGTGAACGCGGCGTAGCGGTCTATTCCGCGCACCGCGATACGCATTTCCGTTTTCTGAAAGATATCGCCATCGGTGATGAAATCGATATCACGCGAAGCGACGGCACCATTTTCCGTTATCGCGCGGACGGCGCTTCGGTGGTGCGTTTCGACGCCTCGGGCATCGATCCCTTGACCGACGGATATGAGCTGGTGCTGTCGACCTGCTGGCCGTTCGATGCGGTGACGCCAGGGCCGGCGCGCTACGTCCTGCACGCCACCATGATGGGGCCCTCCGGCGCTACCGGCGAACACCGGCCGAACGGTGCAATCCCGGATGCTTCCCTAAATTAATCCGCGGCGGACAGGATCGGCCGGGATGCTGCCGCATGTAGGCCGTTATGCCAATTCACGAACCATCCAATCCATGCTTGAAAGATGTTCGGCGGCACTCTTGCCGCGGGACGGAAAATCAATAATTGAAAAGAGAACCAACCGAGATTGAATCACCAAGACGATGAGTTCCCAAGTCCACTATTTACCCCTGACGCCGGGATTGTTTTCAATCCTGGTCTTCCTGTTCCTGGGGCTGCTCGTCCTGATCCAGCTTCGCATTCTCAGATACGCCTATATGCGGCTCGGCGTAGGTCCTGGCGTCGCCCTTGTGCTGCTGTTCGGTTCACTGATCGGCAGCTATTTCAATATTCCGATCACGGTGCTTTCCGGCCCGCCTGTGAGGTCGGGGCAGGTCGTTGAGTTCTTCGGCATGCGTTATATCGTGCCCTTCGTCACCTCGTCTGGAACGGTTCTCGCGGTGAATGTCGGCGGCGCCGTTATTCCAACATTAATGTCCGCGTATCTCATGATACGATATCAATTCTGGCTCAAGGCGACGATTGCCACCGCGGCCATCGCTGTTGTTATGCATTCGCTGGCGACGCCGGTGCCGGGAATTGGCATCGCCGTGCCGGTATTTGCGCCGGTCGTGACCACGGCAATCCTTGCATTTATCCTCTCCCGCGAATACGCGCCGCCGCTTGCCTATATCGGCGGCTCAATGGGGACTCTCATTGGCGCCGATCTTCTCAATCTCGACAAGATCACCGGTCTTGGCGCTCCGGTCGCCTCGATCGGCGGCGCGGGGACCTTCGACGGCATTTTTCTCACCGGCATTCTTGCCGTTCTGCTCGCAGGTGTCGCCACACCATCGCAGCCACGACCGGCGTGGTAAGTCCGTAGAGCGGGATGACTTTTCTTCGAATCGTCATCCCGCTCTATCTTTTTGTTTGAGCATGATCTTTTCGAAAAACCGGTACCCACTTTTCCGGATCATGCTCTAGAGCGGGCGGCCCCGCGGATATTGCCCGGTTGCGCGAGTTGCCACCCTCCCCGACTATCAATAATAAGAAATGAAAAGCATGGAGAGTGGCGATCTCCTGTCGATCGTCATCCTCGGACAAGAAACGAAGGGATAAGGGTTACGCCCATGGAAGCTCAGGCAAGCATCGCGTCAGATTCGGCCGTGAAATGGTCGCCTTCGTCTGAGGCCAGCGACATCGTCAAAAGCATTCATGCGATGCTGCATCCGCGCAACATCGTGCTGGTCGGAGCAACCGACAAGCCGGGCAACTACGCCGAGCGCATCTGGAACAATCTGATCAAGTATCAGTATCAAGGCGGTCTCTATCCGGTCAATGCCAAGCGCGAAGCGATCTGGGGCGTTCCCTGCTACAAGGATTTCGCCAGCCTGCCGGACAAGCCCGATCACGTGCTGGTGCTGGTGCCGGCGCGTTTCGCCGTGCAGGTCGTGCGCGACGCCGCGGCGGCGGGCGCCCGCTCGGCTACCATCGTCACCTCCGGCTTCAGTGAATTGCAGGACGATGAAAGCCAGAGGCTCGCCGCCGAACTGCAGCAGGCCATTCGCGAGACCGGGCTTGCGGTCACCGGCCCGAATTGCCTTGGCAATCTGAGTGCCGGCGAACGGCTGTTTACCAACATCGACGACCGCGTCGTCACGATGGAAGCCGGACCGGTAGCGATTGCCGGTCAGTCCGGTGCGATCGTCATGGCGATCCGCCAGGCCCTGGAGGATCGCGGCGTCGGCGTCGGCTACATGGTCACCACCGGAAACGAGGCCGGCCTCGAAACCCCGGACCTGATGGCCTATTTCGCGGCCGACCCCTCTATCCGCGTGATCGTGGTTTATCTTGAAGGCGTGCGCAACACCAAGGTCTTCCGCGCGGCCTGCAAGGCCGCGCGCGCGGCCGGCAAGCCGGTGATCGCCCTCAAGCTCGGGGCGTCCGAAGGCGGACGCGCCGCCGCCATGGCGCACACCGGCGCGCTCGCCGGCTCGATCGAAACCTTCGACGCCATCTCGACACGGGAAGGCGTGGTCCGCGTGCGGGGTCTCGACGAACTGATCGAAACCACCGAATGCTTTGTCCATGCCGATCTACCGAAAGCCGATCGTCTCGCCGCGGTTTCCTTGTCCGGTGGAAAACGCGGCCTTCTGATCGACGCATTTTCGTCGGCGGGCCTGAATTTCAGTCCGCTGAGCCGGAATGCCAGCGACAAGCTGGCGAAGATGCTCGGCCCCGGCAGCATCGTCGGCAATCCGCTCGACGCAGGCTTCGCGGCGGTGGTCGATCCTTCGGTCTACATGCAGTCGATCAAGATCATGATCGACGATCCCGACACCGACATCGTCATCATCGACGCTGAATTGCCGAAGGCGCCGCACGAATTGCGCGAACGGAATTTGCGCATTGTCAATGCAATGGCCCAGGCCGCCAGCAAGCCGGTCATTTATATCAGCGCGATGTCGATCGGGTTTACGGAATTCACCAAGGGCTTGCGCAAGTCGCTGCCGCATATCGCGGTCATGCAGGGGCTGGATCGCGCGGTGGGCGCGATCAAGTCGCTGATCGATTACGCATCCTTGCGCAAGGAAGTGCCGGAGGTGGTATCGAGCTCCAGCGCTTCGGCGCGCGCGATGCTGGAGCGGATGCTCAAAAACGCCAAGGGTGCCGCGCTCGACGAGGTCGCGTCGAAAAAATTGTTCAAGGCGTATGGCATTCCCGTTTCAAAGGAAGAGATCGCGCAGACTGCGGCGGAAGCCGTGAAGATCGCCAAAAAAATCGGCTTTCCCGTTGTCGCCAAAGTTGTCAGCGCGGACATCCTGCACAAATCCGACATCGGCGGCGTGGTGCTGAACATCAACAGCACCGCCGACGTCAAGAAAGCCTTCAATGACATCACCGCGCGGGTGAAGAAGCTCAAGAACAAACCAAAACTCGAGGGCATCCTGATCGCGCAGCAGGTCAAGGCCGAGCTCGAGCTGGTGGTCGGCGCTTCGCTTGACGCCGAGATGGGCCCGGTGGTGCTGTTCGGCACCGGCGGCGTCGATATCGAACTCATGAAGGATGTCGCCCTGGCCGGCGCTCCGCTCGACGAAGCCGACGCAAAAGAATTGATCAGCCGGACCAAAGCCGGCGTGAAGCTGAAGGGTTATCGCGGCAAGTCGGCGCTGCATGAGGCCTCGGCGGTGAAGGCTATCGTCGGCCTGTCCAACCTGATGGCGGACGCCGGCACCCGCATCGCGTCGATCGACGTCAATCCGTTCCTGATCAATACCAAGACCGGAGTCGCCGTCGATGGTCTGATCGTTCTCAACAACGCCGCGGCCAAAAGCGCCGCCGGACATTGATGGTAAGCGGCTGGCCGGCTGTGGCCGCATACACACCGAGTGAAGAGTCGTTATGCAGGGACCGTCGGCGCATTATCGCGCCGCGGTCACCATGATTTCGACGCCATATTGGGGCGCCGCGAGTCCCGCCTCGACGGTGGCGCGTGCCGGTGTGTTGCCGGGTGACACCCAGCCGTCCCACACCGCGTTCATCTCTGCGAAGGTTTTCATATCCGTAAGATAGATGGTGGCGGTCAGGAGCTTTGACTTGTCGCTGCCGGCCTTGGTCAGATGGCCATCGATGATCGAGAGAATCTCCTGCGTCTGCCTTGTCACGCTTTCGCCGGCCGCTGCTTTCGCCACGATGCCCGCGAGATAGACGGTGTCGCCATGCACGACGACCTGGCTCATGCGAGGCCCGGCTTCGAAACGCTGGATGGTCATGCCATTCTCCAAATATGTGCCGCCGTTACTTAGCGCGCTGACGCCTCATTCGCCACTGATTGCATTCCCGGTCAGTCTCCAAGCTGCGTCTGGCCGCTCGCCATGAATGTCCGCCGCCGGGCTTACAACTGCACGGCTGCCCATGGCGCCGATCCGGCCGCCGTGCCCGAACTGGGTATCCTGGGAACTTTTTGCGCGAGCCGGAACAAATGTCCGGCTTTGGGATTGAGGTTATCCGGCCGAATTTTGCAGCGCCGCAATCTTCGGAACTAGTCTATCTTATTGCTTGATTTGACATTTTGGAGGCGCTTCTATGGCGCTAATTCGGTTGCGCGCGTGCAGATTCGGCCAAGCACTGTCTTTAAGGGAACGCCATGAGCGATATCGATCCTGCACCACAACCAACCCTTGGTCGTGTCGCAAAGCGCAAATCAGCCCCGAACGGAACACCCGATTCATTGCAGGATCTGCTGCATGCGCTTCAGGCGATGCGAGGCGGAGATTTTTCGGTGCGGATGACCGGCGATCACCTCGGCATCGAGGGCAAGATCGCCGACACGTTCAATGAAATCGTAGCCGCCAATCAGAGAATGGCGCAGCAGTTGGAGCATGTCGGCCAAGTCGTCGGCAGAGAAGGAAAAACCCGGCAACGCGTCAAGTTCGACCTTGCCAGCGGTTCATGGGCGGACATGGAAGGCTCGGTCAACACGCTGATCGACGATCTGCTGTGGCCGACGCGTGAAGTGACCCGGGCCGTTGCCGCCGTTGCCCAGGGAGACCTGCTGCAGACCGTCAAACTGGATGTCGACGGCCGCCCATTGGGCGGCGAGTTCCTGCAGTCGGCCAACATCGTCAATACGATGATCAAGCAGCTCAGCGTGTTCACCTCCGAGGTGACGCGCGTGGCGCGCGAAGTGGGAACCGAGGGCAAGCTCGGAGGCCAGGCGCAGGTTCCCGAGGTGACGGGGGTCTGGAAGGACCTGACCGAAAGCGTGAACTCGATGGCCAACAACCTTACCGGCCAGGTTCGCAACATCGCCGAAGTGACCATCGCGGTTGCCAACGGCGACTTGTCCAAAAAGATCACCGTCGACGTGCGCGGTGAAATTCTGCAGTTGAAGGAAGCCATCAACACCATGGTGGACCAGCTGCGCTCTTTCGCATCCGAAGTCACCCGCGTCGCCCGTGAAGTCGGCACCGATGGCAAGCTGGGTGGCCAGGCGATCGTTCCCGGCGTCGCCGGAACCTGGAAAGACCTGACCGATTCCGTGAATGCGATGTGCGGCAACCTGACCGCGCAGGTTCGCAACATCGCCAACGTCACAACGGCGGTCGCGCGCGGCGACCTTTCGCGAAAAATTACCGTGGATGTCCGCGGCGAAATTCTGGAGTTGAAGGACACCATCAACACGATGGTGGACCAGCTCAATTCCTTTGCCTCTGAAGTGACGCGCGTGGCGCGTGAAGTGGGGACCGAGGGCAAGCTGGGCGGTCAAGCGCAAGTCCCCGGCGTCGCCGGAACCTGGAAGGATCTCACCGATAACGTCAACTTCATGGCCTCTAACCTGACCGCGCAGGTGCGCAACATCGCCGACGTCGCCACCGCGATCGCGGGCGGCGACCTCTCCAAGAAAATTACCGTGAACGTGTCGGGCGAAATCCTTCAGCTCAAGGAAACGCTCAATACGATGGTCGACCAGCTCAACGCCTTCGCCGGTGAGGTGACGCGGGTCGCGCGCGAAGTCGGCACCGACGGCAGGTTGGGCGGTCAGGCCAACGTGCTGGGCGTCGCCGGCACCTGGAAGGATCTGACCGAGAGCGTCAACTCAATGGCCAGCAACCTGACGGCGCAGGTTCGCAACATCGCCGAAGTGACGACCGCGGTGGCCAATGGAGACCTGTCGAAAAAAATCACGGTGGACGTGCGCGGCGAAATTCTGGAACTGAAAAACACCATCAACACGATGGTCGACCAGCTCAACGCCTTCGCCGGTGAGGTGACGCGGGTCGCGCGCGAAGTCGGAACCGAGGGCAAGCTCGGCGGCCAGGCGCTGGTGCGCGGCGTCGCCGGCACATGGAAGGATTTGACCGACGGCGTCAATTCGATGGCGAGCAACCTGACCGGTCAGGTCAGAAACATCGCCGAAGTCGCGACCGCGGTCGCGAAGGGCGATCTCTCCAAGAAAATCACGGTGAACGTATCGGGCGAAATTCTTCAATTGAAGGAAACGCTCAACACCATGGTGGATCAGCTCAACGCCTTCGCCGGTGAGGTGACGCGCGTCGCGCGCGAAGTCGGAACCGACGGCAAGCTCGGCGGTCAAGCCGAGGTGCCCGGCGTCGCCGGTACCTGGAAAGACCTGACCGACAGCGTCAATTCGATGGCGGGCAATTTGACCGCCCAGGTTCGCAATATTGCCGAGGTCGCGACCGCCATCGCCGGCGGCGACCTTTCGCGCAAGATCACCGTCGACGTGCGCGGCGAGATTCTGCAGCTGAAAGAAACCCTCAACACCATGGTGGATCAGCTCAACCGGTTCGCCGGCGAGGTGACGCGCGTGGCGCGCGAGGTCGGCACCGAGGGCCGCCTCGGCGGTCAGGCCAACGTGCCGGGCGTGGCCGGCACCTGGAAGGATCTCACCGACAGCGTGAACTCGATGGCGGGCAACCTGACCGCCCAGGTTCGCAACATCGCCGAAGTCACCACCGCGGTCGCGCGCGGCGACCTGTCGCGCAAGATCACCGTGGACGTCAAGGGCGAGATTCTGGAGCTCAAGAACACCATCAATACGATGGTCGATCAATTGAACGCGTTCGCTTCCGAAGTGACGCGCGTGGCACGTGAAGTCGGCACCGAAGGCAAGCTCGGCGGTCAGGCCGAGGTGCCGGAAGTCGCCGGCACCTGGAAGGATCTCACCGACAACGTCAACTTCATGGCATCGAACCTGACCGCCCAGGTTCGTAACATCGCCGAGGTGGCAACCGCGATCGCCGGCGGCGACCTTTCCAAAAAGATCACGGTCGACGTTCGCGGCGAAATCCTGCTGCTCAAGGACACCTTGAATACCATGGTCGAGCAGCTGCGCTCGTTCGCCGCCGAAGTGACGCGCGTGGCGCGCGAGGTCGGCACCGAGGGGCGGCTCGGCGGCCAGGCCGTGGTGCCCGGCGTCGGCGGCACCTGGAAGGATCTCACCGACAACGTCAATCTGCTGGCGGCCAATCTCACCACGCAAGTCCGCAACATCGCCGAAGTCACGACGGCGGTCGCGCGCGGAGACTTGTCGCGCAAGATCACGGTCGACGTGAAGGGCGAGATTCTCGAACTGAAAAATACCATCAACACCATGGTCGACCAATTGAACGCCTTCGCGGGCGAGGTGACCCGCGTCGCGCGCGAGGTCGGCACCGAGGGCAAGCTCGGCGGACAGGCCCAGGTCCCCGGCGTGGCCGGTACCTGGAAGGATCTGACCGATACCGTGAACTTCATGGCGGCCAACCTGACCGAACAGGTGCGCGGCATCGTCAAGGTGGTGACGGCCGTCGCCAACGGCGACCTGAAGCAGAACCTGACCGTGAAGTCCAAAGGCGAAGTCGCGGCCCTCGCCGAGACCATCAACAACATGACCGACACGCTGGCGACGTTCGCCGATCAGGTCACCAGCGTGGCGCGCGAGGTGGGCGTGGAAGGCCGGCTGGGAGGTCAGGCGAACGTTCCGGGCGCCGCCGGTACCTGGAAAGACCTGACCGGCAACGTCAACCTGCTGGCCGCCAATCTGACCTCCCAGGTGCGCGCCATCGCCGAGGTCGCGACCGCCGTCACCAAGGGCGATCTCACCCGCTCGATCCAGGTCGATGCGCGCGGCGAAGTCGCCGAGCTCAAAGACAACATCAACACCATGATCGGCAATCTGCGTCTGACCACCGACGTGAACACCGAACAGGACTGGCTGAAGACCAACCTGGCCAAATTTACCAACATGCTGCAGGGCCAGCGCGACCTTACGACCATGGGCCGGCTGCTTCTGACCGAATTGACGCCGCTGGTGAACGCTCACATGGGTGTCATCTACCAGGTAGAAAATGAGGACAATCCGCAATTGCGCCTGCTGTCGGCCTATGCGGGCGACGGATCCAACCCTCATGCGCAATTCGTGCAATTCGGCGAGGGCCTCATCGGTCAATGCGCCATGGACAAGCGTCAGCGTCTGGTCTCGGATATCCCAACCGACACCATCCCGATCAATTCGGCGCTGCTGCGTGTCAGGCCGAAAAATATCGTCGTGCTTCCGGTTTTGTTCGAGAACCAGGTCAAGGCCGTTATCGAGCTCTCTTCCATCAGTTCGTTCACGACCTCGCAAATGACCTTTCTCGAACAGCTGACCGACAGCATCGGTATTGTGCTCAACAGCATCGAGGCGACGATGCAGACCGAAGGGCTCCTGAAGCAGTCGCAACAACTGGCCGGCGAATTGCAGACGCAGCAAAAGGAACTGCAGCAGACCAA
>WNFS01005919.1_pt1 | contig 11805 bp, 9 predicted proteins | sample 5400141 | NCBI WGS metagenome assembly WNFS01 (sample SAMN13153358, study PRJNA577476) | soil metagenome | isolation source: 60 cm saprolite under Madrone tree | place: USA:California | collected 2016-06-14 | reverse complement strand
GTGGGACAGGCATTCTTGCCTGTCCTCTCTTCAAGAATCACTTTCCTGTCGGCGGCGCCTTCGTCTCCGGTTTGGAGACGGGCATCGAGAAATGCGCGTCTTCCAGCGGTATGTTTTGCTCGATCTTTTCGACCGAGATCTGCGCGCGTGAAGCGCTGCCTTTTTGTGCCTGCTCGACGGCGAAAGGATAAAAGATGCCGTTCACCTGTTCGTAGTCACCGTAATACAACTCAGACTCCTGCAGCGCGCCGCGAATTGTGGTTTGAATTTCCAGTTTCAGCTCGAGGTACGAGTCGGCATCAAGATAGTAGTAGCGCACGTCTCCGTTCTTCATGCTCAGCTTGATTTTAAAACAATCCGTTCCTTCCATCGAGTCATGCCCCACGAGTTCGGCTTTATGGCCCTTCTCTTTGTACTCCACAAGCGGCCCATCGATATCCGCGTCCACGACCAGGCTTTTCAGGTCGTCCTGGGAGAGCAGCTCCGGGTCTTTGCGCCCGCCGAAAGGTGAAATTTGCCAACCCGTCTTGCCGTCGTAGGCCTGCACCTGGGCCAGACCTTGGATGATGTATTCTTCTCGAACCTTGTCGGCGCGTTTGTTTTCCTGGCGAAAGTCCGCGCGAAAGGAACCTTGGCTGAACTTTGCGCTGGTGCGCATGCTGCGCACGGATTTCAGCTTGTCGAGTCCGCCATGCGCCTGAATATTCTTGGCGATGACCTCATCCACAGTTTGCGCGCTGGCGGCAATGGAAAAGAATACGATGGCCGCCGCAACGGAGAGAAAAATACGGACAACCCTGCTGAACTCCCGCAACGGGGTCAGCCGCAAATCTACTTTCATGAACTCCCCCCAACCCAACGATAAGTGACATTACACTAAACGGAAGGCTCGGAAACGATGAATCTTTATTACTCGGACGAAATCAGCAGCACTTAGTTAGCAGACTTTCGTCCTTCTGCCAAGAGATTTCGCTGCACCGCCATCTAGAACTCCACGTGCAGTCGCAACGTGGGCACGATTACCGGCCCCCGGTCCCGGTTATATCCGGGATTGTTGATGTGCTGCAGGCCGAACGAAGGATAAATTCCCCGCCAAACATGCAGCGTGTAATACGTCTCGATGATGTTCTCGCGGCCGTAATTGAGACGGCCATCGCCGAGAAGAAAACCGGAGCCACCGAGCGCGAGGTATTCCTGATGATCGCGCGAGATGCCGTTCGAAACGAATACCAGCCCGGCACGGTCGAATTTTCTATGCCACGGCTTGCCGTTGCCGCCGGCGCCGATCTGCGCGGTTTGCTCCACTTCCGTATACGCATACGATTCATGCCGGCCTTCATTCCATCCCCACCGGCCAAATACTCCCATCCAGTCATTCAGCGGCTGCTCGAAATTCACGCCGAATCCATATTTGACCGTTGTTTGCAGGGGATGAGCCGTGATTTCCAGCTTGGCCGTTATTCCCGCAAGGAAATTGTCGATGGCCTCGCGGTAACTCCCCATGTTGGCGTGATTCACAAAACTGAGGGAGCGAACAACGCCTTCCTGGTGTCGCAAGACGGTGGCATGGAGTTCGAATTCAATATTTTCTGCGTGTGCCCGGCTTGTGCCCGCATCCAAATGGATTCCATTCGCCACTTTAGGCATGAGCCCTTCCGCAAACCGCACTGCCCAGCGACGATCGTGATATTCGAGCATCGCCCCGAACGTAAATCCCCGCGTGTCCGCCGCGTAGTCGTATGTCCCGTTGTTGTCGACCGTCCAATTCATAAACTGGATTGTCGTGTCGCTGCCGTAGGTGTTCAAATCGAAAAAATCAGCCATGCTGAACTTGCCAAATCGCAACTCCAGCCGCCGTACCGGCAGCGTGCTGAAGAGCGAATACGGTGTTCGCGTAGCGGCCACCTTTTCGCCGCTAAGCGGGATAATCTGATGCCACATCAAGCGCGCGATGTACGGCGCTTTACTCAACAATGGATTGCGCACCACATCCAGATTCGTGGCGCCTGCGAGCCCCAGGGCTTCCCCGATCCCATGCCCTCCGGTCTCCTGCACATCGAAAAGCAGTTCCGTCGTGCCGGTCAGCCGCAAACCAGTGAATAACGTGAGCACCCGCGATGTCGCGTCCTGCGCTCCTGGCGAAAGACTATTCACTCCCTGATACGGCGAATGAAACGCCGGATGCCACTGCGAAATCCAATTCGCCTGGCCTGAAATCCAAACCCGGTTCGTCTCCGGATGCGGAAACATCGCTGGGACCGGATCGGCCTCCGGCGTCTCTACGGAAACGGTGCCAGGAATCGGAGGTGGCGGAACAGAGGCTTCTTGTGCTCGCACGCCTGGAGAAACCGCCAGGATAGACAGCCGGACGGCAGCCCCCCAATACCGACTAAAGCATAAGAAACTTCTAGGCATTCTTTGTCCCTTGCCTGGATTTCGCCAGCTGCCGCCGCCCAAGATAAGTCTGGAGTGATTACAACCGCATGAACTACCCCGGAATTCCCAAAGCTCCTGGCCAGCAATCAGAAGTTAAGCATACTAAACTCAGTTTGTAAACTATGATTAATACAAGTGGCGCTCATCCGCAAGTAGAAGAGAGTCGCCTTTCGAACGAATTTTCTATATCTTCTCTGCACCAAGACTCCGGTGGCTGGAATCAAAGAACCTGAAGGAGACGCCGCAGTGCGAAGAATCTTCATAGGCCTCGTCTTTGCTGCATTCCTAAATGCGTCGGCGGTTTTCGCGCAAGCCGGACCTGTCGAGGGCGGCCACGAATTGCAGGTTTGGACCGGCGGGGGCCACGGAATCAACGGCAGCCAGTCCGGCGACGGCGTCTGGAACGCGGGATTCCGCTACGGCCTGATCCTCACCGCTCCGCATGGTCCCGGTTTCCTGCGTGGCCGTTTGGAATATGCGGTAGATGCCGTCCCGGTCTTCCTGGTGGTTCAGAAAACGAACACCGCCTACGGTGTTGGCGTAAACCCGTTCGCCTTCAAATGGGCGCTGGACACGCATCGCAGCGTGGTTCCGTATCTCGAACTTGGCGGCGGCACGCTCTTTACCAATACCAAGGTGCCTGAAGGAACATCCCACATCAATTTTACGACCAGCGCCGCTCTCGGTCTGCACTTTCTGCGTAGCAAGCACAACATCAGCGCCGAAGTCCGCTACATGCACATTTCGAACGCGGGACTTGCAACGCCCAATCCGGGCATCAATACCATTCAGTTTCGTTTGGGCTTCGGCCTGTTCAGCCAAAAAGAATAGTAACCTATGGAACGCGCCCGATTCAAAACTAGCAGTGAGTGTGCGAGATGAAAATGATTGGAATCTTCGTAGCCGTAATCGTTCTGCTCCTTGGAGTCCTTGTCGTTCGCGCCATGCGCACCGGGGGGAAGGCGCCTTCGCTGGGGACGCCCGCGCCGGACTTCACGCTGAATTCTCAGGATGGCAAATCGCTCAGCCTGCACGATCTCCGCGGCAAATGGGTCGTGCTCTATTTTTATCCCAAGGATTTCACCAGTGGGTGCACCAAGGAAGCGCACAGTTTTCAGCGTGACCGCGGGCAGTACGAACAGAAAAACGCGCTCATCCTTGGAGTAAGTGTTCAGGACGAAGTTACTCACCAGAAGTTCTGTGCCAAAGAAGGCCTCAGCTTCAAGCTGCTCGCAGATACGAAGTACGAGGTCTCTTCATCCTACGACTCGCTGGTGAATCTGGGTGTCGCCAAACTTTCCGCGCGCCACACCTTTCTCATCGATCCCGATGGCATCGTCCGCAAAGTTTATCTCAACGTGGACGCCGAAAAACACAGCACGGAAGTGCTTGCCGACCTAGCTCAACTCCAGCACCCTCCGGGCTAACCCTCATCCCGTAACTTCTGTCATCCTGCAACCTCTGTCATCCCGCATTTATTGCCATCCTGAGCGCAGCGAAGGATATCATCTCATCCCCGCCTCGACGCAAACATTCCGCTGCGGTCATGCCCCTCAGTTTCCGCAAGCCGCATCGCCAGCCAGGTCGGGAACGCTGGGCAGTTCCGTGAGATTGCTTTTTCCCAGCAAGGTGTTCAGCGCAGCCGCATCTTTGTTCCTCAGTTCCTGCCAGGCCGCAAGAGCTTCGTTCAAGCCCTTGCAAATCCGCCGGTAGGCCGCGAACGATTCTTCCGAGGGCGCGAAGTCCGCGCCCTCCACCAGCGCCATCAGCGCCGTCAAGGTATCGTTCACCGCCATGAAACTGGCCGTCTTGGGAGTCTCCAGGATCGGCGTGGTTTCTCCGGCAAGCGCGGCAACTTTCGCGTCCAGCGCGCTGGCCGCAACGGCAACGGGGTCTTCCTTCGGACGCTTCATCAGCTCGGCCAGCCGCGCCCGCAACTCCTTCGTCTGTTGGTAACCGTCAAAGTTTTTCCCGAGCAAAGCGGAGATTTTCAGTTGCAGCTCCAGCGAACTCTGCAATTCGTGGCGCGCCGCCGCCACCCGCGGATCCATCTTGACTTCCAGCGACTGGCGAATAATTTGCTCCCCCACTATCAGCCGCGCCTCATACTTCCCCGGCAGCACCAGCGGCCCCTGCGGAGGCAACGGCGTGGATCCCACAATCGCTGCGATCGGATAATTGTACGGAGACTGCGGGTGCATGGCGCGCGGATCGGAGTAGCGCAGATTCCAGACGAAACGGTGCATTCCTGCTTCTTTGGAAAGCGGTTGCGGATGCGCGATCCAATATTCTGCGACGTACGGAACTTCTTCCGGCTCCTTTGGCGGCGGCACGCTGGAATGACTGTGCACCAGCCTCCCCTCAGCGTCGCGGATTTCCAGTTGAATGTCCGTCACCGGTTTTGTCGGCAGAAAATAGTTCAGCACCGCCCCATCCGGTGGATTTTTTCCCGCAGGAACTTCGGGAGGCAGCGGCGTGTCCTGATTCTCGTCGCGGCGCACTCGAATCGCCGTTCGCGGCGCAAAGAGATGCGCTCTCGACGGCGCGCTCCGTCCATCCAGTTGCCGCAGCGGCGTAACGTCGTCCAGAATCCAGAACGCCCGGCCATAGGTCGCCGCGATCAAATCGTCCTGCTCGATGGCCAGGTCATGAATCGCCACCACCGGCATATTCAGCCGCAGCGATTGCCAGTGTTCCCCGTCGTCGAAAGAAACGTAAACGCCCACCTCCGTCCCCGCGTACAACAGTCCCTTGCGTACTGGATCCTCCCGCACCGTTCGAACGAAATCGCTCTCGCGGATCCCGCGTACCGTCTCCTGCCACGTTTGTCCAAAATCGCGCGTCCGGAAAATGTGCGGATGCAAATCGTCATGATTGTTGCGATTCACGGCGGCGTACGCCGTTCCCGCATCGAAATGCGATGCTTCCACGATACTCACGGTGCTCCACTCGGAGACGTTGGGCGGGGTGACGTTTTGCCAGCTCTTGCCTTCGTCCTTCGTCAGTTGAATGTTTCCGTCGCCTGTTCCAACCCACATCACTCCTTCTTTCACTTCGGAAGGAGCGATCGTCAGGATCGTCCCTCGCGCCTGTTTCAAATCCTTTTCATCCGGCCGGACGCGCGTCAGGTCCCCGCTCACCGCTTCCCAACTCGTTCCCCCATCGCTCGTCTTCAGCAAAAACTGCGTCCCGAGGTACAGCAGATGCGGGTCCTGCGGCGAAAAAACCATTGGAATGGTCCAGTTAAACCGATACTTGCTTCCAAACGGTACCGCAGCGGGTGATATGTCACGCACTTGTCCCGTCGTTTTCGACAATCGCACCACGCTCCCGCCGGGTCCCGCGTTGTACACCACATCCGGGCCCAGCGGATCGGGAATCGTGTCTCCACTTTCGCCTGGCCCGACTGGGTACCAGTCGCGCTCCGTGATTTGTCCATTGTTTCCGCGGCTCGCGATTCCCGCGGTTCCGCTGTCCTGCTGTGGCCCGTACACCCAATAGGGAAACCGATGGTCCGTTGCGACCCGGTAGAATTCTCCCGTTGGCTGGTTGTACCAGGCGCTCCACGATTCCCCTCCGTTCAAGCTGATCGTCGCTCCTTGGTCCACTCCCAGCATGATTCGTTGTGAATTCGTCGGATCGATCCAGACCGTGTGGTAGTCGTCGCCTCCCGGCGCGCCTTTGATGGCCGTGAAGTTGTGCCCGCCGTCATTCGAACGATACAAGTTCTGCGAAGGCACATAAACAATATCGGCGTTCTTCCGATCCACGAAAATCTCGCTCATGTACCAAGACCCTTGGATCCGCGGATCCTTCGTCGCTTTTTTCCACGTCGCTCCCGCGTCGTCCGAACGGAATAGTCCGCCTTTCTTGTCCTTCACCTCCACAATCAAGTACACGCGTTGCCCATGGTTTCCCGGCGCAACCGCAACTCCCGCTCGCCCCCAGTCTTCTTCTGGAAGTCCGTGCCCCGTGATTTGCTTCCAGGTGATTCCTTCATCCAGCGATTTATAAAGCCCGCTGCCGGGCCCGTACGATGTTCCTTTTTGCCCTGGCTTTCGAATGCCATGCCACAACGTTGCGTAAACTACGCGCGGATTCCCCGTCTCAAAAGAGAGATCCACTGCTGCGGTAACATTGTCTTTGTACAGCACTTTCTTCCAGCTCCGCCCGCCGTCCGCCGAGCGGAAAACTCCGCGCTCTTCGTTCGGCCCGGAACTGTGGCCCATCGCCGCAACCAGGACGATATCCGGATTGTGCGGATCGACCAGGATTCTCCCAATATGGCGAGAGTCCTCCAGTCCCACGTGCTGCCAGTTTTCCCCGCCGTCCGCCGACTTGTAGACTCCATCTCCGTAGCTGCTGTCCGCAAAAATCGTATTCACGCCCGTTCCAACGTAAATGATGTTCGGATTCGAAGGCGCCAGCGCCAGCGCTCCAATCGAAGCGACCGGCTCTTTGTCGAAAATCGGTTTCCACACCGTTCCCCCGTCCGTCGTCTTCCACACGCCCCCGCCGTCCGCCCCAAAATAATAGACCGCGGGATTTCCCGGCACGCCCGCTACGGCGTTCACCTTTCCGGCGCGAAATGGCCCGATCATCCGCCATTGCATCTCCGAATAAAGTTGTTCTGGAACCTGTTGCCCGTGCGCGAGGCTGGTCGCAAGCACTCCGACGCAGCCGATGATTGTGGCGTGCTTCGCGAGTCGAGCAAAAATCGAATTTCTCATCGATGGATCTCCCTGTGCGCGAGAGGATAGCTTGCCTGCGGCATCCCGGCAAAACAAGTTCACTTTATTCGAATGGGGCGGGGTTTCTTAGCGGTTGGCCAAAACTTTCAATCCCTGTACCCGTGTCAACCGTTCGTCGGCCGTCACTAACGTGAGGTCATAAACTTTCGCCGTCGCCACCAAAAATCGATCCGCCGGATCCCGGTGTCCGAGCATCGTGAATCGCAGTTCCTGCGCCACTTCGAGAGTCAGAAAGGCTTCATTGAGCTGTAAGTCTCGCCTAGACCCCTCAACCCACTGTCCAAAGTCTTGCTTCAGGTTGATTCGCCTCTTTTCTAATAGCACGACCATCTCCCAGATACTGACTGGCGAGACCCAAAGTTCGTTATTCCGACTCGCTAGTTCGCGCTGAACCTCTGAGCTCAACTTCCATGGTTCCACGTCGTTCCAAATCCAGATGTGGGTATCAAGGAGTAGTTTCATCCCCCTTTTTCCTGCGGCTCGTCCTCCGGGTCCTGCGCCGCTTCCCAATCCGATTCATCTCCAATGGGTCCGACGATGTCTCCAAGGATCTCCATCGATCCCAGACGTGCGCCAAACCTCCGCTGCGACGTCAAATCGCGCGGCGGCAGAATTTCGGCGATAGGGTGTCCAAACCGCGTCACAACGACGGGTTCCCCCGTCTTGCGGACACGCTCCAGCACCGCCAGACAAGTAGCCTTGAATTTGGATATAGCGATTTCTTCCATGATGCATCTCCCAATTTCACGATACCACACTTTTAGACCATAGTCCAACTATAGTCTAATCATAGTCTGACTATGGTCACAGGATACTTTTCGCCCCCTCCACCCCTTTGCTGCATCCTCTATGCTGTCTAGGGTTCGTCGTCTCCATCCCCATCGGCGGAGGGCGCAGCATCGGGCGCTTTGTTTGGATCAACCGGAGCAAGTCCGGCCTTCTGGAGTTCGGCGTTGAGCGCCGGAATATCCTGCTGGCGGATTTTCGTCCAACGCGCAACTAGTTTCTCGAGAGCCTCTTTGAGTTCCGTAAAGACGGCTGTGGCCTGCGTCGTGGGTGCGGCGTCGGCGCTGTCCGAAACGGAAAGGATGCCGCCGAAATGTTGGTTCAAACTGGAAAAATTCTCCGGTTGTTTCGCGCCGGGAGGCAAGCCGAAGAAATTACTCTGGGCTGCGCCTTCCAATTCGGCTGCTTGTTTGTCCAGAGCCGCGATCGCATCCGCAATAGCGCCCTTCCCTGCTTTCGCGGCGCGCTCCTTCAATTGTGCGCGCACCGATCGAACTTGCGAGAGCGCTTCAAGGCTTTCATTCATGCCTTCGACCGAGCCGCTCTGCATTTCAAACTGCTTGCGAAGATCCGCAAGCGGAGTCTTGATGCGCGGATCCATCTTCACAACCAGCGGTTGCGTGTAGCTCTTTCCGTTCATGGTGAGCTTCACGGTGTAGTTCCCCGGCAAGGCCCACGCCCCCAGCGGATATTTCGGCGTGTCATGAACGATTGCGGAAATTGGAAACTCATGCCCCAGAGAATCCGGTGGCGCGTAGTGCAGGTCCCATACAAAACGGTGCATCCCGGCGCCCGCGGAAAGAATCTGCGTCGGACGAACCCAATACATCGGAATGGGATGTTCACCTGCGATTTTCTCCAGGGGTTCCGATTTGTCCGTGCTCGCGTATCTCCGGACGAGATGCTGCTGGTCGTCCAGAATTTCCAGCGTCACGGGCTTGCCGGCCGCCGCAGCCACGTAGTAATCGATGATGGCGCCGTCGGGCGGATTTTTTCCGGCAGGAAATTCCGGCGGCAGCGGCGTATCCGGATTGCGATTCCAGCGGAAACGCGTCGCTTCTTGCGGTTCGAAAAGATGCGCGCTATCTTTCGCGATCTCGACGTTCATTTGCCGCAGCGGCGTGAGGTCATCGAGAATCCAGAACGAGCGGCCGTGTGTAGCTGCGATTAAATCATAGACGGAGCCTTCCGTGCCGGCGAAGAGCAAACCTTTGCGAAGCGGATCTTCGCGCACCACGTTGCTGGCGCCGCCATCGGGAATATTTTTTGTGATTTCCGTCCACGATTTGCCGAAATCGCGCGTGCGGTAAATGTGCGCGCGCAGATCGTCGAGCCGAAAAGAATTGATCGCGGCATACGCCGTGCCCGCATCGAAGTGCGAAGCTTCGATGATAGAAACTTTGCTCCACGGCTTCAGTTGCGGCGGCGTCACGTTTTGCCAAGATTTTCCGCTGTCGTGCGTGATGTGAATTAATCCGTCGTCTGTGCCCGCCCAGATCGTGTTTGCTTCCTTGAAGGAAGGTGCGACGGCGTAAATGACGCCGCGGTGTTTTCCTTTTTCCGGATCGCTCGCGGCGAAAACACCGAGATTCGCGGGAGTCTCATAGGATTCGCGCGTGAGATCGGGGCTGATGACCTGCCAACTGTTTCCCGCATCCGTCGTTTTGAACAGTACGTTGGCCGCGAAGTAGAGCGTGTGCGGTTCGAGCGGCGAAAAAACAACCGGCAGGGTGCGCGCGTAGCGATACTCGCCGCGGCGAATCGGCTCCGGCGTAACTTTCGCATACTCGCCGATATCCTGCTTCGTTCGCGTGAGCCAGTCGCCATAAAGAATGTTCGGATCCAGCGGGTCGGCCGCGATGTAGCCGTACTCGAAGATTCCCGGCAACTTCCAATCGCGGAATGTGATTTCGCCATAATCGCTGCGGCTCTGCGTCGCAACGGAACCGCTTTCCTGCTGCGCGCCATAAACCCAATACGGAAAGCGATTGTCGGTGGTGACGTGATAGAACTGGGCGGTTGGCTGATTGTACCAACTGCTCCACGTCGCGCCGCCGTTCACGCTGATGACCGCGCCCTGGTCGGAGCTGAGCGCGATGATCTGCGGATTTTCCGTGCTGATCCAGAGGCGCTGGTAATCGTCGCCGCCCGGCGCGCCTTTGAAGCCAACAAAAGTTTTTCCACCATCCGTTGATTTCCACGTCGTGGTGTTCGCGACGTAAATCACGTCCGGATTGTCCGGCGCGACGGCGATGCCCATCGCGCCCGGGCCGCGGCCGCCGATGCGATGGTCGGCGTTTACCTGTTTCCAGGATTCTCCTGCATCGTCCGAGCGATACACTCCCCCGACCTTGGTGGCTTCTGCCGAAACGTAGATTCGCTTTGCATCGCTCGGCGCAATCGCAATCCCGATCCGCCCGAGCCCTTCGCTCGCTCCCGGCAATCCCTTGGTCAACGGCTTCCATGTATCCCCGCCGTCCGTCGACTTATACAGCCCGCTCCCCGCAATGTAGATCGAAGCGCCGCTCCGTACTTCCCACGGCGCAACGCGGGCGGCCCAAAGCGCCGCGTAAATCGTTTGCGGATTCGTGGGATCGAAAGCGAGGTCGGCGGCGCCGGTGTTTTCGTCCTTGTAGAGAACTTTCTGGAAGGATTGGCCGCCGTCGGTGGAACGAAAGACGCCGCGCTCGGCGTTCGGGCCGTAAGGATGTCCCTCGGCGGCGACGAAAACGCGGTTGGGATCTTTCGGGTCGATGAGTATCGCGGCGATTTGCTGGGCGTCGCGGAGGTTTTGCAAATGCGTCCAGGATTTTCCGGCGTCGATTGATTTGTAGACGCCATCGCCGGTCGCGAGATCCGGGCGCTGCAATCCTTCGCCACTGCCGACGTAGACGATGCTCGGATCGGATGGTGCAACGGCAAGTGCGCCGACGGAGCCGGTGGGCTGGTCGTCGAAGATGGGAATCCAGGTGTTGCCGAAGTCGGTGGTCTTCCAGACGCCGCCGTTAACGGCGGCCATGTAGAAAAGATTTGGCTGATGCGGCACGCCGGAGATGGCGACGGTGCGGCCTCCGCGGAACGGGCCGATGCAGCGCCAGCGCATTTCGGAAAAGAATTTTTGATCGAACTGCTGTGCGTTCGCCGAAGCACAAAAAATAGTTGTAAAAATAAATCCAGCGATGCACCACTCCCTTGCCACACCGATTCGCATCCGAGTCCTCCACGAGAAGGGAGAGGATACTCTGGGTGCGGAAATGGAGCAATGTGGGGCCGTCGGCAGAGAGGAAGGTTGAGTTGAAAGTTTAAAGTTGAAAGTTGAACGGCAAACTGGGAAAAGCGACGGAAGCGAAAAACATAACGCTGAGACGCCCCGACCGGGTCGGTGCGGGGGCCGGCCGCACTCGCGGTTAGGTGTTGAAGGCCAAGACCCAGGTGGGAACCGCAGGCGAATTTCCGGCAGCGCTTGCCGTTGGGGAGAAGGTGCTGGCAACGGCCCTCTTTTGGGGCGTGCGGCAGGGATGAGTCGCTTCTTGGTGTAACTGCTGGAATATCAATGGTGGAGCTGGAGTTCGCGATTGTGGAGTTCATGCTTTGCTCGTTGAAGGGGGGTACACGAGTCCGTGTGGCAACTTTGTTGCCTTGGCGAGTTTTTGGTGATTTCCATGATGCATTTGCATTCCAGTGAAGTTGTAGCCCGGTGCGGTTTGGATTTCCTCTGCGCGGGGTATTTTCAGTGGGGACTGAGCCGCCACATGCGCGTCAGGTTCAACGCCGTCGTTGCCAAGGCAAACTCCGCGGCTACTTTTCCCAGCCCGCGCATTCGGAATCTCCG